>Ga0182739_1005031_pt1 | contig 10631 bp, 13 predicted proteins | sample eDN5th30CBELigBY_FD_128873 | JGI IMG/M metagenome (GOLD analysis project Ga0182739, IMG submission 128873) | Enriched backyard soil microbial communities from Emeryville, California, USA - eDNA 5th pass 30_C BE-Lig BY (version 2) (version 2) | ecosystem: Environmental > Terrestrial > Soil >...
GGATCCGCTCGGCGTCGCGCAAGGTCTCCTGATCTCCCTCAATGACCGCCAAGGGCCACTCCCCCGCCAGGTCGCCAAGAGTCCGCTCGAGCAAGGTCGTCTTGCCGGACCCCGGTGCGCTGACCAGGTTCAGTGCCAGGATGTCGCGACCCGCGAGCCAACCCCGGTTCCGTTCGGCCAGTCGGTCGTTCTTGGCCAGCACGGCCGCTTCCAACGAAATGGTGGTCGCGGTGCGAGCATGGGAGTGCGAGTGGCCATGCCCGTGGTGGGGGTGGTCATGAACATTCGCCGGGGCGTGCGAATGAACATAGTGATGGTCGTGGTCGTGGTCGTGGTCGTGGTCGTGGGACAATGCGTCAACCAGCGCCACGGTGACCCCTGCCTCGAGATCGGTGAGCTTCGGCTGGGACGCATCAGAGCAACCGCAGGTCCGGCACATCAGATCACCTCAATGTTCCTGATCTTCAGTTCCTCACCGGCGAGCCATTCCAGGTCGGTCCCGCCGCACCCGCAACGGCCGAAGGGTCGATCCAGGATGACCTCGGTCCCACAGGCGCGGCACCGTGCGAGACCTGGGGTTTCGACGATCCGAAGACTCGCGCCTTCCAGGTTTGTTCCCTCGATGCAGAGTTCAAAGCAGAATTGCACGGCATCGGGCAGGACGGCCGCGAGCTTGCCGATCTCGAGCACGACCATCGTGACCCGCGCCCCCGAGGCGCGTTCGGACACGATCTGAACGATCTCCTGAGCCAGCCCGAGCTCATGCATGGGTCTGCCTGACCTCGCCTTACATGGTCTTGTTCCGGAGATACTGCCCCATCGAGCCGAACGAGAAAATCGCCGCCAAAAGCAGGACCGGGAGCGTGATGAGGCCGACCGCGATCCCCGCAAGCACTTCAAGAACTCTCATGGCATGGCTCCAATCTCTCGACCTTCGCGGACCTGGGCGATGAGCGACTCGACAAGCCGGACCCCGTCATCGACGGCCGCCCACATCGGCGCGTTCATCGTCATGCTCGGCTCGTCCGTCTCGTCACAGAAAGACGGTTCGCACCCGACCAGCAACACGGGCTTGGGTCGGCCCCCCAGGGTGATGGCCAGCCGGAGCACCTTCATCGGGTCGAGCGCATGCGAATCAACCAGGGACGGGTCGCTCCCCTCCAGTCCTCGTCCTTCCCTCCATTCGGGCTCGATGACATAGAGCGTGCCAGGCGGACCGCCACGGGGGACGGCATCGACGAGGATGGCGACCTTGATGGCGTCGTCGAGCAGGGCCAGGGCCAGGTCGAACCCGCGAATGCCGAAGTCACCGATACGGACCCCTTCGGGCTGCGGCCGATCCGCCAGCCGGCGCACCACCTCGACCCCGAACGCGTCGTCGCCCATGAAGATATTGCCGATACCGGCGACCAGGATTTGCGACGTCATGACGCCCCCTCCCGTGGACTTATCAGCAGCTCGACCTCCTCGGGCCGGAAGAAGAACCGATGACCCGGCTTTCCGGCCGCCCCCAGGTCGCGTCCCGGGTCATCGTCCACCGTCACGGCCAGTTGAATTCGGTCGTCCAGGTCCTGCTCGATGGCAGCGATCATCGCCCTCTTGCCCTTCAAGGCCAGGTCGAAGATGTCCGCGTCGCCGAGTGGCCAGAGCCGGACCGGATCACCCACGCGAAACTCGACTCCGGCGACATGAACCCTCTGTAGCCTGGGGAGCTCGGCGGTCGGATCCCAGCGATCCATGATTCACCCCTTTCTTGTCGCTCCAGAATCGGACTCGACCGGGCCGACGTCCCGCAACGTCCCATGCAGCTCCATGAGCCGCTCCCGTGCCAGCGATTCGGTGCGTGCCAGCAAGGCTCGGCCGCGGTCGTCAAGGGCGGCCATCATCCGTTTCTCCTCGTCGCTCAGCGTCTGGATGCGAAGCGTGAGGATCTCATCGATTTCGGTGGCGTCGAACAGGTCGCCGGGACTCTCGGCGGCCACCTTGGGGTTGTCATACAGGATGATTGGTGAGGAGAGCATGGTGTCGGCTTCCCACTCGCCTCCGATGAGCACCGGCCAGGCCCCTTCGTTTCGACACTCAGCCGCCAGCGTGCGACAGGATTCGGGAGGATCGAGCAGCGACAGGAACACCCCCTCCTTCACCTCGAGCACCGTATGCGTCGACGCGAATGCGTGCAACAGGAGCTCATCGCGGTCGACGTCGGCAGCGCCGCCGGTCGGAAACTCGGTTCGATTCTCGATCCGGACGGTGATCCGGAAAAGCTGGGAATCCAGGGCTTCGGCCGAGAGCCCGACTCGCCCGTCGAGGCGCCGTTGCTGCCGTTCGAAGAGTCCGACGACGGCTCCGGTTGGGTCCCTCAGGGGCTCCCGCTCGGCGCTCGGACCGAAGCCGAAGGGGACCGCGACAGCGAGGTCACGCAGGCAAGCATCCTCCAGCACGACCTGACGTTCGATCGCCTCCTGCCACGCCTGGAGCACGAGGTCGCCCACCTGGAGCGATTCGACGAAACGAACTGGGACCGAGGGGTCGACCGGCCAGTCGGAGACTGAAGTCTCGAGCCTCCCGACCCGCCGCGCGACGACCTGGAGGAATCGAACGGTCACCGTCAGCCGGACATGCCCAGGGCCCCGAACCAGGCATTGCGTCTGCATCGCGGAGGCATCAGACCCAGGCCGCCCTTCGGTATATGAGGGAGGATAGAGACCGCCGAACGACCATCGCTGGCGGTTCTTCACCGAAGGGCGGTAGGGGTATAGCAGATAGCCCTCGTACAGCAAGGCGTTCACGAGCGGGTCGACCTCGTGGCGGTTCATGGCTCGACTCGTTCGCCACTGGCGGCAAGCAGGAGGTGTTCCACCGCCTGTTCCCAGGTGGGCAGACCAAGGCGGCTCTTGTATGAATAGAGTTGGTCGAACACATCTTTCCGCAAACAGAGCCAGGCGCAATTGGGATAATAGATCTCCATCATTTCCCTCCAGACCCGAATCGGGAGCCGATACCCGGCCTCCTTCTCCCAGGGGATCGGGTTCGCCTGGAGGAATCCCCCCTCCTCTTCGACGTAGAAGATCGTGCCGCTGAAAAATAGGGACAGTGGGACGTCGCCGTCTTCCAGGGCATAAAAACACTTGGTCACGGCCAGGTTGAAATCGTAGGAACAGGGCACCGGAAGATCGACCAGGGTCTGCCCCTGAAATGGCGGGACGATCAAGCTCGTGTGAGTCCAGAGCATGGAACGGAGCGTCTGATCCCAGCGCGACGGCTCGCCGAAGAGGTCGAGGAGTCGATTCTCCTCGGCCGCGACGTACGACCTTCGGGTCGGCTCGATCCGAACCTGGCAACGAAGGGCCACGGCTGGAATCGGGACGGCCTCGGCTTCGGCGGCGTCGCGGATCCGAAGCTTGAAGTTCAACTGCGGGGCCATGGCATAGCGGAGCGGCTCGGCCCCTTCAATCTCAAAGTTCAGATCCGGCATGGGCCGTACCTCCTGTCGGCTGAGTCCGTTTCTCCAGGTCGGCGAAGAACCGACGGATCTCTCCCCAGACCGAGGTTCCCCCCGACAGCCCGCGCCAGTGCGTCCGGATCAGGCCGACCAGCTTGTAGCATTCGTCGATCGAGACCCGATAGCACTCGGGCGCCTCGCCCAGGCGGCTGACCAATAGTGCCTCAACCTCCGGTTCGAAGCTCGCTAGCACCGGGTTCACCTCGGCCAGACGTGCCCAGGCCCCGAGCGGCAGCAGGGACTCGGTCGCCCCGGCCGGTCCGGGGTAGTACGCCAGCACACGTCCCGCCGTGGTGCTCCGAACGAAGAAGGCCAGGTTGATCGGGAGGCGGAGGTCCTCCCACGCGGCGTCGCTCCCCTGGAGATCCGCGAGTCGTTCCACGCGGGACGGAACCCGGCGAAGTCGCCCGTCCTGTTGGTGGCTGAAGAGGATCGAGCAGGCCGGGCAGCAGCAGCGGAGTTGCCGGGTTGCCGATTCCCAGAGATGAGGGTGTTCGGCCCCCAGGGCGAGCCCACAAAGCTCGCAACGTTCCACCGGCGGTCGGGGCCGCACGAATTGCTGCAACAGCGCCCAGGGTTGTGGCTGCAGGGGCGAGTTCGAGGCCATGTTCTCTCCCGCAGATCTCTCCATTGTTCCCGTCGGACATCTTCGGGAAACCGGCCGCAGGTCAACCTGTCCTCCAAGAACCGCAGGCGTTGTCACGAACCGTGATCAGAGCGTCCGTTGGCCCCGGCCGGAGCCGGCTCCAGGGTGATGATAGGGAGGGACGAGAGGCTCGCCGGCGCGGCGAGTCCCTCCACGTCGAGGGACGCCACGTCGGGGGCGGCATCGAAAACGGCCGCCTCGATGGTTTGTCTCAGGGTGGCCGCCGAGGAGGGGCAGCCCTGGCAACTTCCCTGCATCCGAAGCCGCACCACACGATCCGCAACACCGAGCAATTCGACGCTGCCGCCGTGCGCCTGGAGTTGCGGCCGAACGCGGTCGAGGGCCTGGGCGACGCGTGCCTCGAGGTCGTCGGGATGGAGGCCGTGGAGCAGGAGCAAGTATCCGGCCAACTCATCGTGCGCGATCGAGTCCAGGATCGCGTGGCCGGGCGGACCGGCCGCGACCACGACCCCGACGAGGTTCGCCAGAGCCGCCCCGTGGAACTCGAGCAGCCGCTGCACGATCTCGCGAGCGAGCGTCTGGGCGGCCGGGTCGGGCAGTTGCTCGACGGCGTCGATCAGGCTCTCGATCCGGCCGATCCGGGCCCGGAATCCAGGGTCGTTGGCGTTCACGAGATCAACACTCCGGTCGATGGGCGCCGAACATGGGGGAATGATGGACCTGGAGCACCTTGCCATTGCCCATGAACATGTGGACGCCGCACGGCAGGCACGGGTCGAAGCTACGAACCGCCCTCATGATGTCGATCCCCTTGAAATTGTCGGGCCCGTTCTCCTCGAAGATCGGCGTGTTCTGAACGGCGTCCTCATAGGGGCCCGGAGTACCGTAGACGTCGCGAGGACTGGCGTTCCACGGCGTCGGCGGATAGGGGTGATAGTTGGCGATCTTGCCCCCTCGGATCACGACATGGTGAGAGAGCACGCCGCGGACCGCCTCGTGGAACCCGCAGCCGATCGCCTCGTCGGGAACCTTGAAGTCGGTCCAGGTCCTAGTCCGGCCGGCGTGCAGCTCCTTGAGAGCCTGTTCGATGAAATAGAGCGCAGCGGCGGCGGCATAAGCCTGGAAGTAGGTTCGAGCGCGGTCGCGTTCCAGCGCATTGCTCCACTGGGGGATCTTCCACTCGAACTCGACCTCGGGCTTCGTGGCGGTTTTGGGCAGGTAGATCTTCACACTCTGACCGGTCGCCTTGACGTAGCCGATATCGACGATCCCGGCCAGGGCGGTGGCCCAGAACCGGGCCAGCGGCCCCCCTCCCGTGTCGAGCGCGAGGTACTCATGGGTCCGCTCGTCGTACCACCGCGGCGACATGACCCAGGTGTACTTGTCGCGGAAGTCCCGCTTCTGCGGCCTCGGGTTGGTCGTCTGATTCCACGGGTGGCGGTGATCGACTGGGTTGCCAAGCGGATCCTGCTTGACGAAGACCTCGCCGTCCTGCCAGTCATCGTAGTACGAGCTGCCCAGCAGGATCCGAAGGCCGAGGTTGATCTCGACCAGGTCGGTCGTAAGCAGCTTGCCGTCGACCACAACGCCGGGAGTGACGTACATCGCCCGGCCCCACTCGCTCATGTTCCGATAGGTATAATCGCAGGCGTCGGGATTCTGGAACGAGCCCCAGCAGCCTAGCAGGACCCGGCGTCGGCCGACCTCCTCGTAGCCCGGCAGGGCGCGGTAGAAGAAGTCGAACAGGTCGTCGTGCAGCGGCACCACCTTCTTCATGAACTCGACGTACTTCATCAGCCGGACGAGGTAGTCGGTGAAGAGCTGGACCGTGGGGACGGTCCCGACGCCGCCGGGGTAGAGGGTGGACGGGTGGACGTGCCGCCCTTCCATCAGGCAGAACATCTCTCGGGTCATCCGACTCATCTGGAGCGCCTCGAGGTAAAACGCCCCGGTGAACGGGTTGAGCGCCCGCATGATGTCGGCGATCGTGCGATAGCCGTGCAGCCCAGCGCCCGGTGCCTCGGTCCGCTCGGCCAGTTCGAGCACGCCGGGGTTGGTCTCCTTGACCATGGTCTCGCAGAAGTCGACCCCCACCAGGTTATCCTGGAAGATATTGTGGTCGAACATATACTCGGCCGCCTCGCCGAGATTGACGATGCATTCGGCCATGTTCGGGGGGCGGATGCCGAAGGCCATGTTCTGGGCATAGCAGGCGCAGGTGGCGTGGTTGTCGCCGCAGATGCCGCAGATCCGGCTGGTGATGAAGTGGGCGTCGCGTGGGTCCTTCCCCTTCATGAAGATGCTGTAGCCGCGAAAGATCGACGAGGTGCTGTAGCACTCGACGACCCGGTGGTTGATGAAGTCGATCTTGGTGTAGATACCCAGGCTCCCCACGATCCGGGTGATCGGGTCCCACGACATGTCGACGAGGTGGCCGGTCGACTCACGGAGCTCTTTCTCAGGCGTGACGATGGTCGCCATGCTTCGCCTCCGGGGACGATGCGACGGGAGTGGAGGGATGATAGCCGGTGGTCAGTTCGGGCCCCTTGTGGCGCCACTTCGGCTCATGGTTCGCCGTGTCGTTGGTCCATTTTCGCAGCCGCCGGATGATCCCGCCGTAGAACCCCAGGGCGGTCGACGAGAGTCGGGCGCCTGGGGGTTCATCCATGAACGGCATGAACTTGTCGGGGAATCCCGGCATCGTGCAGCCGATGCAGATCCCGCCGACGTTCGGGCAGCCGCCCAGGCCCGCCATCCAGCCCCGCTTCGGGACGTTGCAGTTGACCACCGGGCCCCAGCAGCCCAACTTGACCAGGCATTTCGGCGAGCCGTACCCATGGGCGAAGTCGGCCTCTTCGTAGTAGCCCGCGCGATCGCAGCCGTCGTGGACGGTCCGGCCGAAGAGCCAGGTCGGCCGCAGATGATCGTCCAGCGGAATCATGGGGGCCAGGCCAGCCACCTGATGCAGCAGGTAGAGCAAGGTCTCCATGAAATTGTCGGGCTGGACCGGGCAACCGGGGACGCAGATCACCGGCAGCCCCGCCTTCGACTTCCAGTCCCAGCCCAGGTAGTCGGGCAGCCCCATGCAGCCGGTGGGGTTCCCCTCCATCGCGTGGATCCCGCCGTAGGTCGCACAGGTGCCGATCGCCACCACGGCCAACGCCTTGGGGGCGAGCCGGTCAATCCACTCACAGGTCGTGATCGGCTGCCCCGTCTTCTTGTCGGTCCCGAGAGCCGCCCAGTACCCGTCCTGGTGGACCTTCTCGTTGGGGATCGACCCTTCGACCACCAGCACGAACGGACCGAGGTGATCCTCGTCCGCCAGGCGCCAGTATTTCAGGAACTCATCGCCATTCTCATACGCCAGAACCGGGTTATGCAGATGGACCTTGGGCAGGCCGGGGATCGCCCCGAGCAGGACATCCTCGAGGCTCGGCTGGGTCGCCGCGGTGATCGAGACCGTGTCACCATCACAGCCCAGCCCGGCGGTGATCCAAAGGACATGGACTTCCTTGACGGCGGGTGCGCGTTGCGTCTTTCGCCCATAGGGCACAGTCGCTTCCGGCATGGTCCTGCTCCTCTCCGCGGAGTGATCCTCACGCGTTGATCCGTGGCTTCGCTCCCCTCCCCGTCCTTAACCTTGTCTTGTCATCGGCCCTCGAGCGAAGAGCGATCCCGAGGCGTCCCGGACTCCTCGACGCTCACTGACCGACAACCCAAGCCAACCATCAACAGATTCGCGGCAATTGCTCGCCCGAGAGCAAGGTCACAACTCGCTCCCCTCCCACGAGCGAACGCAAGGTGACCATCCCCGGGTGGTCGGCCACAACCTGGCCGATCCGGGCGGCCCGGGCGCCCAATGGGTGGGTGCGCATGACCGCGACGAGTCGCTCGACCTCCTCGGCCGGGACCACGGCGATCAGCTTCCCCTCATTGGCAACGTACAGCGGGTCGAGCCCGAGCATCTCGCACGCCCCCCGAACCTCGGCTCGAACCGGGATCGCCGCCTCGTCGAGTGTGACCCCGACGCTCGAGGCCTCCGCCAGTTCGTTGAGGGCACTCGACACTCCGCCGCGCGTTGGGTCACGCATCGCCCGAATCGTCGGGCAGGCTTCGAGCATGACCCGGACCAGGTCGGTCAGCGGAGCGCTGTCGCTTTCGAGCACGGTCTCGAACTCGATCCCCTCGCGCATCGACATGATGGCAATCCCATGGTCGCCGATCGTCCCCGAGAGGACGATGGCATCCCCCGGCCGGGCCGATCGGATCGACAGAGTGCGCCCCTCGGGAACCAGGCCGACGCCGGTGGTGGTGATGAAGACCTGGTCTCCCTTGCCGTGATCGACCACCTTGGTGTCACCGGTGACGAGCGTTACTCCCGCCTCGTCACAGGCCGATTGCATGGAGTTCACGATCCGTTTCAGGTCGGCGATCGGCATCCCTTCTTCCAGGATGAACGCGGCCGAAAGATAGAGCGGCAGAGCGCCGCCGACGGCCAGGTCGTTGACCGTGCCGTGGACCGCGAGCCGGCCGATGTCGCCGCCGGGGAAGAAGAGCGGGCGGACGACGAACGAGTCGGTCGTCAGGGCGATCCGGGGGGCAGGCATGCCGTTGTCCCGGCCCAGCCGCACGGTCGCCTGATCCTCAAGCCCGGCGAGCACCTCGTTGCGAAACGCGGGCAGAAACAGGCGCTGGATGAGATCGGCGGTCAGTTGCCCGCCACCGCCGTGTCCGAGCACGATTCGGTCATACCGCGATTGGGGCACGGGGCAAGCGCCGAAGAGCGGAGTTTCGGCCGCCAGTCCTGGCTCGCTCATCGGAGGCTCCCCTCTTGGTGCTGCTGGATCTGTCGCGGGCTGGCGTCCATCGGTGCCGTCGCGACCAGGGCCGCTGGCGGAATCGGCTCGCGATGCCGGCCGTAGGCGTAGTAGGCGGCACACGCCCCTTCCGCCGATACCATGGTGGCACCGAGCGGATTCTCCGGCGTGCAAAGCCGGCCGAAGGCCGGGCAGTCGTGCGGTTTCTTCAGCCCCTTGAGAATCTCACCGCTGATGCAGATCGACGACTCCTGGGTCTTGATCGCGTTGACGGCGAACCGCGACTCCGCGTCGAAGTCGCGGTACTCGGGACGAAGCCGGTAGCCGCTCTGGGGGATCGGACCGATCCCCCGCCAGGAACGGTCGCAGACCTCGAAGACGTCGTCGATCAGGGCCTTCGACGCCGGGTTCCCCTGCGGTCGGACGGAACGAGCGTACTGGTTCTCCACCACGGCCCGCCCCTGCTCCAACTGGCGGACCACCCAGAGCACCCCCTCGAACAGGTCGAGCGGCTCGAACCCAGTGACAACGATCGGCACGTGGAACCGGTGGGCGATCGGCTCATACTCGGCGCACCCGACCACGGTGCAGACATGCCCCGGCCCCAGAAAACCCTGCACCCGGTTGCCGGGCGATTGCAGGATGGCGGTCATCGCCGGGGGCACGAGCACATGCGAGACCAGCACGCTGAAATTCGACAGCCGACGCCGACGCGCCATCCAGACGGCCATGGCGTTGGGAGGAGCGGTCGTCTCGAACCCGATCGCGAAGAAGACGACCTGCCGGGCCGGATTGGCCACGGCGAGGTTGACGGCGTCGAGCGGCGAGTAGACGATCCGCACGTCGGCCCCTTGCGCCTTGAGCTGCAAGAGGTCGCCGCGCGAACCCGGCACGCGGAGCATGTCGCCGAACGAGCAGAAAGTGACCTCGGGCCTCGATGCAATCGCGTGGGCCCGGTCGATCATCTCGAGCGCCGTCACGCAGACCGGGCAGCCCGGCCCATGCACGAGCTCGACTTCGGGAGGCAAAATCCGGTCGATTCCATACTTGACGATCGTGTGCGTTTGCCCGCCGCAGACCTCCATGATCGTCCAGGGGCGGGTCACCGTGCGGGCGATCGCCGCCGCGAGCTTCTCCACCGCCGCGTTGTCGCGGTATTCATCGAGGTACTTCATGGCGACGCGGCCTCCAACTCGCCCAGTTGGTCCATCCCCCCGAGAAACGCGAACACCCGCTTCGCCTCGACCTCGTCGATCCGCGACAGAGCGAACCCGACGTGGACCACGACGTAGTCATTGACGGCCGCCTCAGGGACATGTTCCAGACAGACCCGCTTGGAAACGCCGCCGAACTCGACTCGCCCCATGAGGACGTCGTGCTCGCGATAGGTCTCCACCACTTTCCCGGGGATACCGAGACACATAGGGGCTCTCCTCAACCAGAGACCATCCCCGACCGCTCCGATTCCAACTCCTGCCACGCCGCCGCAATCGCAAGCTGCCCGAGGCACAAGCCACCATCATTGGGAGGCACGCGCTGTGGACGATAGACCCGGAACCCGTCGTTCGTCAATCGAGCAACCGTCTCCATTGTCAACAACACATTCATGAACACGCCACCGCTCAGGACCACCGTGGTCAGGCCCGTCGTCGTCGCCAGCCGCGAGCAGACCTGGGCGATCATCTCCACCAGGGTCGAGTGGAAC
>Ga0182739_1005032_pt1 | contig 10626 bp, 8 predicted proteins | sample eDN5th30CBELigBY_FD_128873 | JGI IMG/M metagenome (GOLD analysis project Ga0182739, IMG submission 128873) | Enriched backyard soil microbial communities from Emeryville, California, USA - eDNA 5th pass 30_C BE-Lig BY (version 2) (version 2) | ecosystem: Environmental > Terrestrial > Soil >...
AATGTGTTTGGAATAAGTCCCTGATGATGCGTAATCAATGCTAAATAGATAGCAGACGCATACATAGAAAGAAAAAAAGAACCAAATCTCAAGATCCTTAAAAAGGAAGCAATATAATAATTTTGATAATAATCTTCGGGAGACTGAAAAAATTGAGAAAAAATAGCGGGCGCAATTAATACAAAAGGTGTTCCTTGTACAATAATAGCAATTCGGCCCTCTAATAAATTTCCTACAACGGCATCAGGTCGTTCTGTATTTAATAGAAGTGGAAAAATAGTGGTCCTATCATCCCGGATAAATTCCTCAATATAGTTCGACTCAAGGACTCCATCTACCTTAATCTCTTTTAAACGTTCTTTGATTTCCTCTACAATACGTTCATCTGCATTTCCTTGAATATACATGATCCCTATATCTGTGTGAGTTACGCTTCCAATTTTCATGCTGTCTAAACGTAAATTAGAATCCTGAATTCTAGCTCGTATTAAAGAAGTATTAGTCCTTAAATTCTCTGTGAAACTATCTTTAGGTCCTCTAACAACAGTTTGACTGGTTGGTTCTGTTACTGCGCGGGACTGAAGTTTTTTTGTATTGCCAATGAAAATTTTAGAACTTCCATTCATTAGTACGACCGTATCACCAGTTAAAACTGCCGACACAAATTCATGCCAATTTTCTTTTATAGTCAATTGAGATACAGTCAATATTTGAGGTATTTGTTCTTCCGTCTTTTCGACGGTTACTACTTGATTACTTTCTTTAAGCCACTGAATAAGAGGAGTCATGATATTCTCATTTATAATGTTTTCATCTGCTAATCCGTCAAGGTGAATAACGGCTGCTTTTAACGTATTTTGATACGGAGACTCAACCATTCGAAACGACACATCAGAACTATTTCCTAATTCGTTTAATAGTCTCTCTATATTTTTATTTACATCATCATATAAGGGAGTTGCTGAACAAGCTGTTGTCTTTTCTTTGTTAGGGCTTTTCAGAAGATATCTTTGTCGCACGTTTTACCACCTTTTATATGAGTGAATATTTGTTATACAACGAGTAACGTTATCATTCCTATAAAATGTAAAAAATATGTACGTAAGGAAAATACATAAGATGTTTTTATTGCCGATATCTTACATTATGATAGCTAAAAATGAAGTGAATATTCAAATTGGTTGATTTCAAAATTCCTAATGCAAAAGAATAAAAAGCCCGCTCTTAAATTTAATTGCTTAGAGATTGGGCTTTTGTATAGGAATATTTTCAACATTATAAGTGAATTTCTACTTGGAATGCTTTTCTCTTTTATGCCTTAACGGCCTGTTTTTTCACAGGAATGTAGATATCGATCTCTTTATTTTCTGAACCGTAGCATCTTTTGTCATACAGTTCAAATTCCATTGACCCGTAGTGCTCATAACCTGATTCAGGGAACCATTCTGTAAAAACATAATTCCACGTGGACTGAATAGAAGAAGTGAAGGATTCTTCATTTGATTTTGGCGTGGTAAATACCGCGTATTCTAGTTCAGGGAAGCTTCTGTAAACTGTTCCTTCAGGCGCTGGAGTGCCTTCCTCTACTTCCATGCCAATTACATAAACAAATTCACCCGTTTCAGGATTAAAATCAGTGCAAATGCCAAGCTCCGCGTTTTCGTTTAGGGGATTGGGGATTTTAGAGCCTAATCTATTTTGCATGTACTGTTGCCAAAATTCAGGAATGTCTTTATTATTCTGACCACCCTCGTTCTTCGTTTTTAGCTCATATCCAATGACATAAAAAGCAGGCTTAGTGACTAGCTTTGGTTCCATTTTATTTCCTCCTGACAAAAGTGTGGTATTTAGGTAGGCTTTTCCCCGCAGCGGACCGGATATTCTCCTTGCATTCCGGTATTGTTTCGGTGAAACATCATAAAATTTTTTGAACGCTCTGTTAAATGATTCTTGATAGTGGAAACCAACATCAAGGGCAATATCAATCACTTTTTCATCTGTGAAAAATAAGCGTTCTGCTGCGCGTGTAAGTCTTCGTTTCCTTACATAATCCATCACTGATTCTCCAACCATGGCTTGGAAGACACGGTGATAATGAAAAGGAGAAAAACAAGCGATTTCTGCTAATTTCTCTAAAGTAATTTGTGTCTCCAAATTTTCCTCAATGTAATCTAGCGTTCTCTGTATACAAGTTACATAATTCATTTACATTCACCTACCTTACGTTCACTATAACAGCAAACAAATCTTTGTTCTTAACATTTTTTGCTATATTCAATTAGGTGAGGATGTTTTTGTAATATACACCTCTAGATGTATAGTTTTATAGGGGTGTAGATAGTGAATTTCTTTATGTAAATTAATGATATTGATACATAGTTAAAGGAAAAGTTTGAATTGATTTTATGAGGAAGTCCACTTAATTATTATGAAACTATAAATCAAAAGTTACTTAGTGAATTATCTTATCTAACCTCAAAAAATGCTTAAGAACGCTGAATTGTAAATTTTATTGCCTTTTTCATCAGAAGCTTATTATTTGAAAAAGGGGATTCTGGTACTAATTATGAATACAATTTACAATATGCTTTAAATATATTCTTCAAGAATTAAAGATTCCCCCACCTTAGGCTTGCTAAGTAGGGGGAATCCAGTATAAGAACATTTTTAAAAATCGAATAGAGGATTATTAATGCTCATTTTCGTCTATTTCGTCTTATTTTCACGTAAGTAGTCGGTGATGTACCAATGACGTTCCCGCAGGAGTCTAATGCTTTCACTTGAAAATAGGGACCAACTGTCTCAGCATGAATATCTGTTTCGAATCCAGTACGAGGGGTACTAAATATCACTACTGCTAATTTAAAAGGTGTTGGTCCCGCCAGTACCTGCCAAGCAACCGTTTCGGTTGAACCATTCCATGATGCGTAAACTGTAGCTTGACCGTCATGCAATAAGTCTACCGTTATGCTAGGCGGATAAAGTGGTAGACCTACCCACTTATTTTTAAATGCTCGATACGAAAGATTCTGATTTGGATACCGCATATCATATAACAAATTAAATGAAGGGTTTTTCCGTGTATTGCCAGCGTTCCTAAATTCCGAAAGGTACGGCTCTTGTCCCCACCCAATGAGTTGATTTCCATTGGAAAGCTTTTGCGCATTTCCTTGACTTGGAACATATAAAGCTGGGTCATGATAATACGTTCGATCTACATTTGCAACTTTGTGGTTATAATCTAAGTGAAGAATTAAACCACGCGCTTGCCCTTGAGGTGGAGAAGCAGGAGAAGCACAGCAGGCATTGTCAAACAAGCTTATCCTGTTTTCGGACCTGTAGCGCGCATCATGCTGCCAAGAAAATTGGGCGTTCGGTCCAAGCCTAAAATCACTTTGCTTTCCACCAAGTTGCCAAATCACCTTTCCCGTTTCTTTGTCAATATTATAAATAGCCCACATACCACGCATGCTCACTAAAAGTGTATTGTTTGGGCCTTCTTCGACTGAATTTACGTGGTAACAATCCCATATATTATTAGAGCTTGTTGCGGATGAAGCAGGTACCATCGAATCAGCTGGATTAATATGTTTAAGTACATCCCAAAAGAAAAGAAGCTCTCCCGTCTCAATGTCTACTTCTTGAATAGAGTAATTACTAAAATACCCGTGTGATGGACCTCCATACTTAGATAAATCTGCAGGTACTTGTTTTACCGCCGTAAATAAAGCTGTATTCCGTTTGGTGATTGTGAACTCGTGCAAATCAGAGGTAAACCCTTTTTTAGCAAATAACTTTTTAATGACCTCATAATGCTGATTGATAATTTGAAAATAAGCGCCAGGCTCAGGTTCACCTACTGGAAGGTTAGGGTTTTCAGTTTGAGTTCCTGAAATGGTTCCTTGCCACATCGTAAGAACAGGGTTCCCGCAGTACATTTGTACTCGAAAGTCTGTGTTTTGGATATATCTACTAGCCAGCGGTCTAAACCACACTGGATTACCCGTCTGATCCATGATTAGTGCCCCAGTTTGCCCAATCATCGTTGCTCCATATACCGTATAGGGTGCCACAAATAATAGGCCGGGAGCTGTTCCAGGCTTATTAACATTAATGGTAACCTTCATGGGATGTAAACTAGGAGCCGAAACAAAATTCCATACTTGCGAGTTTGAATGATCAGTGGATGATTGTGAATTTAAATTATTCATTCTCACTTTCATCTCCTCTAACTTTTATTAGCAAACACTGTCTCTTGAGCTATTAATATGTCATTTGCTTCAAAATATGTAGGTGTTGTTTAGGTTTAGTTGCGTCTTTTGTTTGCTCGTGATTAGCAGGTCAAGAGAAGCATAAAACGAAAAGTAGCAGTGACGAATTTATAAATAAAAATAAAACCGCAAATGGAAGGGAAGAGGAAAAGATAGAAAATTTTCTAGATAAAAAATATTAATACGGAAGGATCTTGGACGAAAAAGTTAAAAACAATTTAATAAATAGAAGTGTTTAATATACTTTAAATACTTCTATGTAGATAAAACATACGTAAAAAACGAGCCCTTGTTTATGAAGGGCTCGTTTATACATCATTGAGGTAGCAAGACTTTGATTATGTTTGAAAATTTCCGCTTTGTTGCGATAGTAATTCTATAAAAGGTAAAAACTGAAGCCTATTGCAATGTAAGTACCAACAAGCAAAACACCTTCGAACCAGTTGGAATCACCATCGTTCACAACGGTCACCGTCATGAGAGCGGCAAGGATCATCGCAATCATTTCCGCTGTATTAAACACAAGGGGCAAGAAATCGTACAAGTATGAGAACAGAACGAGTATAGGAGCAACAAACATGGCCGTTTGGACCGTTGAACCAATGGAAATCTCTACCATTACGTCCATTCTATTATTATAGGCCATTGCAATTGCTGACACGTACTCTGCAGCACTTCCCACTATGGCCACAACAATAATTCCAATAAAAACGTGACTCCAGCCTAAAGCATCACCTACTGGCTCAATGGTGCCAACAAGTTTTTCACTAATATAAGCTAGTACAATTGTGGCCAGCCCAAGCACAACGATTGCTTTCTTTTTTCCCCATTCTGGTTCTTCTCCATTTTCTTCTGCGTTTCCAGTGAAAATCCCTTTATGTGTGACAAGTTTAAAAAGAAGAGCAAGCAGGTAAATGGTCAGCATCACAATAGCAAAAGAAGTGGATAGAACCTGCATATCTTTATCATCCAAGCGTTTTGCAAAGATAAATGGCAATACAAAAGTTACGATAATAGCAAACATTAAGAGGGAGGTATTATGTCGTGTTTTAAACACACTAAATTTTTGCTTTTTAAACCGAATTCCTCCAACAATCATGGATATTCCACTGGCAAAAAGAAGATTAACAAGAACCGCTCCCGTAATTGAGGAAATGACGATTGTATTTAATCCTTTACTTAATGCAAAAAATGAAATAATAATTTCCGCAGCGTTGCCAAACGTAGCATTAAGTAATCCGCCTGCTGTTGGACCTACTACAACACTAAGGCTTTCAGTGGAACGCCTAATGTAATTAGCCAAACTAATTAACGTCACGCAATAAATAAAAAACATTAAAATATAATTCCAATTAAAAATGCTGCCAATAATTGAAAGAGGTACACCAATAATCATAAAAATGAAAAAGACTTTATTCATATTTTCCTCCATGGTCATTTATAGATCCTATAGCAAGAAGAGAAGCTCTATATTATCTTAGCGTTTTTATTAATATAACTCTTAAGATTTTTGTTATTCACATGGAGAGTGCAACTAGCAATTAACTCGACGCATAGAAAGAGAACATATGTAATAGCTGATGCAAAGGGGGGCCAAAGTTAAAAAAGAAAAGAATCATACAAGATCAAACGCTATGAACTCCTCAGCATAAGCTGCAAAGTATATTGAATAGTCTGTTCTAAATAACTAATATGTCTCTTTTACATGCTAAAAAGATATGGGTTTTTCAAACGCCCACAATTAACGTTTGCGTTAACGTTAATTGTGGGTAATATAGTTTATAGATTTAAAAGTAATTAGAATAAAGCACCATTTAAATATGATTCAAACTGGTCATTATCATTAAAGGAGAGAGCTATCATGTATACACTTGGAGAACTATTAGAGCAAAGGGCTACACAATCTGCTGAAAAAGAGGCTTTAATTTGGAGTACATCTTTCCATACATTTAAAGAATATAATGAACGTGTCAATCAACTCGCTCATTACCTGTTAAGCCATAACATTAAAAAAGGGGATCGAATTGCAATTCTTTGTCAAAACAATCATCCGTTTCCTACCATTCTGTTAGCTGCATTAAGAATTGGAGCCGTAGCGGTTCCTATTAGCTGGCAGCTGACGAAGTATGAAATTATCGATATTTTAGACAGTGCACAACCTAAAGTTATTTTCTACGACCAAAAATTTCATGAGGTTATTCCTTTTGATTCTAAACTATTAGATGACGTTATTACTTTACAAGTAGGAAGAAAAAATAGTGTGCAGACAACTGAAGAATATAATGAAATTTTTTCTGCGTATTCTATAGTAAATCCAAATATACAGGTCTCTCAAGATGACATAGCTATGCTTCTTTTTACTTCTGGAACAACTGGAAACGCAAAAGGCTGTATGATTGAGCATGGTCATGTGTATTCTTACATACAACCATCGAGTCAACGAATAGACTATGAAGAAGATGGTCGATTTCTTGCCTCGCATCCTTTTTATCATATGAGTTCTATTAATAATATTTTGAAGTCTGTTTCCAATGGAATGGGGTTATTTCTGTTGTCAGATCCTACACCGGAAATCATTTGGAAAACGATTGAAACTCATGAGATCACGATGATGCTAGCGTTTCCCTCTATGTATATGCAAATGCTTGAAATAGTGAAAAATGCAGAGTCAAAGAGCTCTTCACTAAAGGTTGCTATTGCAGGAGGAGCAAAAGTTCCTGCTTATCTTATTAAGGAGTATGAAAAGTTAGGCATTAGAATGATCCAAGGGTATGGAAGTACAGAAGCATGGACAGTGAGTGTATGGACACCGGATATGGGAAATGAAAAAATTGAATCGGCGGGTAAGCCTCTTTCCGGTGTAGAAGTAAAAATTATTAATCCTGAGTCAGGACAAGAAGTAAAAACAGGGGAAGTTGGAGAAATCATTATAAAAAGCCCCTATTGTTTTAAAGGCTATTGGCATAATCAAGAGGCGACTGACAAAGTGCTACGAGACGGCTGGTTCTATATGGGGGACGCTGGAAAGATAGATCAAGACGGCTTTTTATATATTATGGGACGCTATAAAGATGTTATCGTATATGGCGGCGATAATATCTACCCCGATCAGGTCGAAGAAATCATTGAGCAAATGGATACTGTTATAGAAGCTGCTGTGGCAGGCGTAGAAGATCCTGTTTATGGAGAAAAACCTAGAGCTTATGTAGTAAAGGATCCTCATTCTTCTTTAACAAAAGAAGATATTTTAAACTATTGTAGAGAACGATTGGCAAGTTACAAAGTTCCAGAAGTTTATTTTATTAATCAACTTCCTAAAAATCAGCTCGGTAAAGTATTAAAAAGAGAACTGAAATGAAGATAGTTAAAGCGTGGGCTGAATGTAGTCCACGCTTTTATGATGGGAGATTATATATTTACAGCAGAAATGTTAAGTGGAAAGTCCTTTTATATCAGGATAACAAATACGAAGTGTATTCTCATACTCAGATTCGTATCCTGTAAATACCAGCTTTCTTTCGTTATTATCATAGTGAAATCCGAATTTCTTTAAATCATTCCTCAATATATCTTCATTACTTTTGATGGAAGAAGCAATCTCCTCATAAGTGGAACCATTATTTAGTTTTTGAACAATCTCACCGATTAACAAATTACAACCTCCAGTAGCATACGTTTACTCAGTAATAACTTAACCTAAATAGCTGCTTTTATGAACGTTGTACAGAAAGCTATTTTAGATTACTGAAACTTGCACCGTGTACTTCGTTTTCAAACTAGTGAATTAATTAGGTTTTTTTCTTTTACGATAATCATTAAAATAGTAAATTAAAAAAATCCCAATAAAAAAACCAATGAAAAGACCGATGAGACTTTCTATTTGTACATCTTTTTCTCCAGTTAATCGGCCGTAAATTATTCTGAAGATCACACCAACGAAAGAGAGAAGAACCGCTGTTATGGCAATACGTAAAAAGTTAATAAAATCACGCCTTTTTATAAAGTGTATTACCCTCTTTTAATACATTTAAAATTAAGGCCGATTATAGCTGGCTACAAATAGGTGCTGAAGAACAGCTGAGAATATCACTCAGAAAATACAATAAATAATACAGATATGGAACTTTTATGAAATTTATTCGTATAAGTTATAGGAGGCGATAATATGGTTATATCAAGTTTTAATTGGGCGGACGCAGTTTTTCAAATCTTTTGGTTAATTTTATTGGTTTCTTTAGGTTTGCTTATTTATAAAGTTGTTCAAGTTAAAAAACAAAATGAACGTTTTGGAAAGAATAGATGATGCTTTTATACATAAAAAAGTGAATGGAGTGTTCAAGCAAAAGAGGTGTTTCTTTGAGAAAATGATAAAAAAATATTCATTTATCTGTACAGGGTTCTTATTTGGTTATTTTCTTTTACTGATTTTAGGCTTAGAGGTTTCTATTAGTATGTTTAAAGTGTTTATACCAGTAGCAGCTGTAGGACTGTTGCTTGGAGAAATTATAAATATGGCTTTTAATCAACGTCGGACAGACATGAGCTAACATTATGATTTCTCTTTAGAATTATGGAAAATAAATAAAGGCATGAGGTAAGAAAGGCAGAGTATATATGGCTTGTTGCAATCATTGTAATTACAAATGGAACGCTAAGAACGTATGGTTACTTGGGTTTTCTAAGAAAGGAAAGCAGTGTGCCAAGTGTCATACAAAACAATTTATTTCCCTTAAAAATACTAGTGCTTTAATAGGGATAGGTTATTTAAGTGGGATCGCTGCTATCTTCTTTATTAGTTTGTTTCCCTTTATCGCAAAGCTAACAGATAAAGAAGAAGAGAGATGGAAGTGAATTTAAAAAAGCAAAGAGGATATTCTCTTTGCTTTTTTCTTAGTTTTATATTCATACAAGCTACATAGTAATTTAAATATAAAAGCATGTATGTGTGAATACTTAATGCTCTTTTTCTGATACCATTTCCACTTTGCTTGGCCAAAAAGCAAACCTTCCTAAAACCGTCGTAATGGCAGGTACAAGGAATGGTCGCACAATAAATGTATCTAACAGAACGCCTAAAGCAGTAATAATGCCGAACTGAACGAGAACTTGAATAGGCAGTGTTGCTAGAACCGCGAAGGTAGCAGCTAAAATAATTCCAGCTGATGTGATCACACCGCTTGTTTCGCTTACTCCTTCTTTAATGGCTTGTTTTAATGGCATGTGCTTCTTTTTCTGCCAGATGCTTGAGATCATAAAGATATTATAATCCTCACCAAGCGCTACTAAAAATACAAATGCGTATAAAGGAATCGCTCCTTGAATAGCATCTGCCCCCATGATGTTGTGAATGATAAGCCAGCCTAACCCTAAAGCTGCACTGTAAGACAAGATAACCGTTCCAACCAAGTAAAGCATAGCTACAATAGAACGTAAGTAAGCCAATAGCAGCAGCGATATAAAAATAATGATTAGCGGGACAATGATACTGTTGTCTTTATCACTAACCGTCATCGTATCATATTGCGTCGCTGTTTGACCGCCAATCCATACTTTGGATTCCACTTTGGAAACTCCTGACTGCGATAGTGCCTTTTCTGCTGCATCTTTCAAGTCTGGAATAGCTTCCATTGCTTCTATACTATATGGATTTATATTAAACGTGACGTCATATACTTTTAAATTCTTATTACTTTTACCACTTTGAGGTGCAGAAACGGTACTAATAAGATCATTTTTCTTTAATGCTTTTTCTAGATCTATTGATTTTCCTTCCGTATCAATAACTACTTGTGCTGGCGCCAGTTCGCCAGGAGAGTATGCGTCAGAGATAACCGCAAACCCTTCACGAGAAGGCATATCTTCAGGGAAAGAAGACAATATATCATACGTGTACTTGATTTGACTAGAATAAATGGATAAAGCTCCAAAAAAGACTAGACAAGCTACAATGATTGTCCATGGTTTAGTCGTAACCACATTACCAATCCAATTCCCGAAACGTTTTTTCTCTTTTCGGTCACGCATCGGTTTTCCTTTCTTTTTCGCCAATTCTTCTTCCATTTCAGGAGTACGAGGAACGAAAGGATAAAAAGAACCTCTTCCCATAACCGAAAGCAGGGCAGGGATAAGTGTTAAACTTGCTAGCCCCATAATAAGAATAGATAAGCTAAACGGGATTGCAAAACGGTGGTAAGCACCGTATTTTGCTACGATTAAAGCTAAAAGAGAGATGACAACCGTAAATCCACTCATCGCTATAGCGCCTGAAGCACCTTTAAAGGCGTTGATAAGTGCTTGTCTCTTATCTTTTACTTTACGAAGCTCATCGCGATAATGAGAAATTAAAAATAAACAA
>Ga0182739_1005033_pt1 | contig 10626 bp, 11 predicted proteins | sample eDN5th30CBELigBY_FD_128873 | JGI IMG/M metagenome (GOLD analysis project Ga0182739, IMG submission 128873) | Enriched backyard soil microbial communities from Emeryville, California, USA - eDNA 5th pass 30_C BE-Lig BY (version 2) (version 2) | ecosystem: Environmental > Terrestrial > Soil >...
ACCAACCACCTAGACATGGAGTCGATCGAGTCCCTGCAGTTCGCGCTGGAGCAGTACGCTGGCACGCTGATATTCGTTTCTCATGACCGGGAATTCGTTTCTGGGCTGGCGGATCGTATCTTCGAGATCATGCCGGGCGGCGACGTCGTCGATTATTTGGGCAACTACGAGGATTACCTCGAGTCGCGTTCTGTGGAGGCCTGACCGAACTGGCGCATGACTCACACTGTAGAAGGGCTTGCCACACACGAGCTCGAGACCCGAAAAAGCCGCTTTGTCGCGCTCGCTGGCGCCGTACAGACGCCCGAGGAGGCTCTTGACTTTTTCGCCCGGTACAGTGTGGCCGACGCCACCCATAATTGCTGGGCCTACAAGATAGGGCAGGCGTACCGATTCAACGACGACGGCGAGCCGGGTGGCACGGCGGGCCGCCCGATACTACAAGCCATCGAGGGACAGGAATGCGATCAGGTCGCTGTTCTTGTCGTCCGGTGGTTTGGCGGCATCAAGCTTGGCCCGGGCGGGCTAGTCCGCGCGTATGGCGGCGTCGCGGCCGAATGCTTGCGGCTCGCTCCCAAGGTGAGATTGATCGATGAAATCTCGGTAGACTGCCATTGCGGCTTCGGCGAGATGGCGATGCTCCAGTCACGTTTCGCCTCATTCGGCACCCGGATCATCGGCGAGACCTTCGACGAACACGGCGTCCGCTGGCGATTGGCGGTAGAGCGCTCACAGGAGCCCGGACTGGCGCAGTTTTTCACGAACCTGACCCGCGGGCGCGGGCTATGGCGGGTCGTGGACGTGGCCGATGTGCGGCAATGAGTCAGTTCCCTTGCCTTCACTGAAGCGCTCACGGGGCGTACGAGCCCGTAGGCGCTACAGCGCATTTGCCGCCTATACACGTGCGTTGGGCCGCTACTGCCCCTGCTGATTGCCCGCCGCTTGCTGCTCGGCAATCTCGGCATGCACTTTGGCCATATCGACTTCCTTGACCTGGGTAATCAATTGGTCGAGCTGACCGGCTGACAGGGCGCCAGGTTGGGAAAACAGCAGCACTTGTTCGCGGAATATCATCAGTGTGGGAATCGAGCGGATGCCCATTCCGGCGGCCAGTTCCTGCTCTTCCTCGGTGTTCACTTTGGCGAAAGTGATGTCGTCGTGCTTTTCCGAGGCGGCGTCGAATACAGGCGCAAAATTGCGGCATGGCCCGCACCAGGGCGCCCAGAAGTCGACGATCAGCGGCTTGCTGTCCTGAATAGCTGCTTGGAAGGTGTCTTTGTCCAGATCGATGGTGCTCATGGCAGTCCTTAAACGAAAAAAGCGGCTTTAGCAGCCGCTAGTTCTAACTATGTTCGAGAACCCAGTGTAGCGCGATTGCTCGCGCTACGCGACCTGCGCTTGTTACGGGACCATTCAGGCGCAGCGGGCCTTAAAAAGGACTATTCCGGGAAGAAGGCGTACTTGATCACGAACAGGACCGCAACCAGCAGGGTGGCCGGATGCACGCTGCGGAAGCGACCGGTGACGAGCTTGAGCACGACGTAGCTGATGAAGCCGAACGCCAGACCGTTCGCAATGGAATAGGTAAAGGGCATGACCATGGCGGTCAGCGCTGCGGGCGTCGCTTCGGTCACATCCCGCCAATCGACGTCGATGATTTCGCGCAGCATCAGGCCGGCCACATAAAGCAGGGCAGGGGCTGTGGCGTAGGCGGGCACCGCACCGGCCAGGGGAGCCAGGAACAGCGAGAGCAGGAACAAGATACCGATGGTGAGGGCCGTCAGGCCGGTTCTGCCTCCGGCCTGGACGCCCGAGGCGCTTTCGACGTAAGCCGTCGTGCTGCTGGTGCCCAAAAAGGAGCCCGCAACAATGGCGGTGCTGTCGGCCAACAGGGCGCGACCCAGCCGGTTGGGCTTGCCTTCCTCGATCAGGTGCGCGCGGGTCGCGACACCAATCATGGTCCCGGTGGCGTCGAAGACTTCGACCAGGACCAGGACGAGGATCACGTGGATGAACCCGGTGTGCAGGGCGCCCACGATGTCAAGCTGAAAGACGGTGGGGGCCAGGCTGGGTGGGGCCGAGAAGACGCCATGGAATGCGCTTTGGCCCATCAGCATGGAGGCGACGGTGATGATCAGAATGCCAATGAGGATCGCGCCACGCACCTTCAGTGCATCCAGCGCCGCGATGATGAAGAAGCCCAATATTGCGAACATCGGCGGGGCGGAGGTCAAGTCACCCAGCCCCACCTTGGTGGCGGGGTTTGCCACCACGATGCCCGAACTGCCCAATGCGATGATGGCCAGGAACAGCCCTATGCCGGCGGCGATCGCGGACCGCAGCGACTTTGGAATGCCGGCAATCAGCCATGAACGGGCGCCGGTGACGGTGAGCAGCACGAAGATGACGCCCGAGATGAAGACGGCACCGAGTGCTTGCTGCCAACTGTAGCCAAGGCTGCCTACGACGGTGAACGCGAAGAAGGCATTGAGTCCCATGCCGGGCGCCATGCCGATGGGCCAGTTCGCAACGAACGCCATGATGAGCGTGCCGATCGCGGCGGCCAGGCAAGTGGCGACAAAGACTGCGCTCTTGTCCATGCCGGTGCTGGACAGGATTTCCGGGTTGACGAAGATGATGTAGGACATCGTCAGGAAGGTGGTCAGGCCGGCCAGTATTTCGGTCTTTGCTGTTGTGCCGTGTTCGCGCAGCCGGAAGAGTCGTTCAAGCATGGAATTCCTTAAGGTATTTATTTTTTCGGCCTAAGCTTTTTGCCGACCCTGAATTCTAAGTCGGTTTGGCGCGCGGTTGTACACTAGCGTTCATGATAATTATCGGTTTCGAAAGCTCCTGCGATGAAACGGGGGTCGCCCTCGTCAGTACCGAGCGCGGCTTGCTCGCGCATGCCTTGCATAGCCAGATCGCCATGCACGAAGAGTATGGCGGCGTGGTGCCGGAATTGGCTTCGCGTGACCATATAAGGCGTGTCCTTCCCTTGACGCGCGAGGTCATGGTCAAGGCAGGCCTCCGGCTCGATGACATCGATGCGGTGGCCTACACCGCGGGCCCGGGCTTGGCCGGGGCGCTCCTTGTCGGCGCCAGCGTAGCCCAATCGTTTGCATGGGCCCGTGAACTGCCCGCCATCGCCATCCACCATCTCGAGGGCCATTTGCTGTCGCCGCTCATGGCGACACCGCGTCCGTCGTTTCCCTTTCTGGCCTTGCTTGTTTCCGGCGGGCATACACAGATCATGCGCGTGGATGGGGTGGGCGCCTACCAATTGCTCGGCGAAACGCTCGACGATGCAGCGGGCGAGGCGTTCGATAAAAGCGCAAAGCTCATGGGCTTGGGCTATCCGGGTGGTCCGGCGCTGTCGAAACTCGCGCAGCATGGTGATGCTTCCCGATACGAGCTTCCCAGACCCATGCTGCACAGTCCCGATCTGGACTTCAGTTTCAGCGGACTCAAGACGGCCGTCCTGACGCGCCTCAGGAAGCTCGAAAAAGAGAAGGCCTTGTCGACTACGCAGCGGGCCGACGTGGCCGCCGCCACCGAAGCTGCAATCGTTGATGTCCTGGCCGCAAAGTCGATCAAGGCCTTGAAACAGACGGGTCTGAAACGCCTGGTCGTTGCGGGAGGGGTGGGTGCCAATAGCCGGCTCCGTGCTCAGCTTCGGACGGCTTTGTCGGAGCTGGGCGGCGAGGTGTTCTTTCCGCCGTTGGAGCTGTGCACCGACAATGGCGCGATGATCGCCTACGCTGCCGCAGAGCGCGTCAAGGCCGGCCTCGTCGACTTGACGGATTCCAGCCACGCTTTCACCGTCAAGCCGAGGTGGGATCTGCAGGATGTGTGCGCCAGTCGAAAGGTTGAACTCGAGCAGCACTAAATGGCCAGCAGGCAAGCGCGCTAATGCCTGGGCTTTTTCTCGCCGATGCGGCTTTCTTTACCGGTCATGAGACGGCTGATGTTGGCCTGGTGCCGGAATATGAGCACCACACTGATGATGACAATGGCCAGGGCAATGAACGGCGACATTTCCCAAGCGACGTTGCCGCCCAATAAGTAATAAAGCGGGGCGAATATGGCCGATATGATGGCGGCCAGAGACGAGTACCGCGTGACGTAGGCCAGGATCAGCCACGTGGCTGCTGTGGCCAATGCAAGCCATGGATTGAACGCCAGCAGGACTCCCAGCGCGGTGGCGACGCCTTTGCCGCCCTTGAAACGCAAGAACACGGGGTAAACGTGGCCCAGGAAGACGGCGACGGCACAGGCGGCGACCACAGCGGTCGACATATGCAACATACCGGCAAAGTGGGCGGCCACGGCTACGGCCACCCAGCCTTTTGCTGCGTCGCCAATCAGCGTCAGTATGGCCGCCGTCTTGTTGCCACTGCGCAACACGTTCGTTGCACCTGGGTTGCGCGAGCCGAAGGTGCGTGGATCTTGCAACCCCATAAATCGGCTGACGACGACTGCGAACGAGACGGATCCGATAAGATAGGAAGCGACGACGAGGCCGAGGGCAGCAAGGGCGGCAAGTGGGGTAGACATAGTTTCGAAGCTCCGTGGTTGTGCGCCGATTCTACCGATACTGGCCCAAAACACCAAAACGACCGGGTACAATTCGCTACGTTCGGTTGAATCTAATGGAAGGCAATGCGCATACTGGTATCCAACGATGACGGCTACAACGCACCGGGTCTGGAAGCGCTGGTACAAAGCCTCGAGGGGCTGGGCACGCTCACCGTCGTGGCGCCCGAAACCAACTGCAGTGGCTCGTCCAATTCCTTGACGCTCAACAGGCCGCTGTCCGTCCATCAGGCCGCCAACGGCTTCTACTATGTCAACGGCACGCCATCGGATTGCGTCCATATCGCGCTGACAGGTCTGCTCGATTTTCGTCCCGACCTGGTCGTCTCGGGCATCAATAACGGCGCCAACATGGGCGAAGACACCCTGTACTCCGGCACCGTGGCGGCGGCCACAGAAGGTTATCTCTTCGGCATACCTGCCATTGCGTTCTCGCTCGTCAAGAAGGGCTGGGAACATCTTGACGCGGCTGCCAAGATTGCGCGTCGCGTCGTCGAGCGGCAGACGGTCTCGCCGCTGGGCGGCCACGTCTTGCTGAACGTGAATATTCCATCGGCCCCTTACGAAGCCATCCAGGAGATCCGCGTGACCCGGCTTGGCAAGCGCCATCCCTCCGAGCCCGTCGTCAAAAGCAGCACGCCTTACGGCGATCCGGTGTACTGGATCGGACCCGTCGGCAGCGTCTCGGATTCGGCAGAGGACACGGACTTCGGTGCCATCGAACAGCTGGCAGTGTCCGTCACGCCGCTGCGCTTCGATCTCACGCATTACGACCAGCTCTCGCAGGTGCGGGAATGGGCGGAGCCCTTATGCGCAAGCCAGTAGTGCCATTTCCCTATGCCAATGGGACGACCAATCGCTTCGGCCGATCCAGCCTGGGCGGCGGCGTATCGGCGGCCAACAGCAATACAAAGATTTTCCAGCACGGCCAGATTGCGCTCAATACGCCGCCGGCCCCTCGCCATCTTGCCGCCGCGCCCAACCTGGGTTTGAACTCCGAGCGCTCACGTGGCATGATGATCCAGCGCTTGCGCAATCAGGGCATCCAGGACGAGCGCGTGTTGCATGCCATGATGACGGTTCCCCGCCATGTTTTCGTCGACGAGGGGCTCGCCAGCCGGGCCTACGAAGATGCAGCCTTGCCGATCGGGCATGGGCAGACCATCTCCCAGCCGTGGGTCGTTGCGCGCATGATCTCGGCAGTATGCGAGAATCGGGTTCCGGTCAAAGTGCTGGAAGTCGGTGCAGGCTGCGGTTATCAGGCCGCGGTGTTGGCACAGTTCATCAAGGAAGTCTACGCCATCGAGCGGATCCGCGGGCTGTATGAATTGGCGCGCGATCATCTCAGGGCGCTGAGGCTGGTTTCCCGTGTCCGTCTCTCGTTCGGCGACGGCACGGCCGGTTTAACGGCGACAGCGCCTTTCGATGCCATCATCATCGCTGCCGCCGGCATTAAGATACCCCAGGCGTTGCTGGAACAGCTTGCGATTGGGGGCCGTTTAATTGCCCCCGAGGGAACGACGGCGCAACGCCTGATTCTCATCGAGCGCACGGGTCCAGCCACCTGGCACCGTGAAGAGCTCGAGTCGGTTCGTTTTGTTCCGCTCAGGGCTGGTACACAAATTTAAGCTATCAGGAGAGCCACATGCACGCAGGGATGTTTCGGTCTACCGCTATTCTGACACCTGACCACCCCCGACGCTCGTCTCGTTTCATGCTTCTGGCCGCCGTCATTGCAACGGCAGTCCTGGCCGGATGCGCATCCAGAAGCACCCAGGCCCCGGTCACGGACATGTCCGGCGGCGCGCCGGCCACGCCCTCGGCCACAGGCACCTATGTCGTCAAGCCGGGCGACACGCTATACAAGATTGCACAAGCCCATGGCATGGATGTCGCGACGCTCACTCGGCTGAACAATATCAGCGACCCGGGACAACTGCGTGTCGGTCAAGTGCTGCGCCTGGACTCTTCAGGCCCCGCGCCGGCGCCCACCGGCCCCGGAACCGCCACGCCGATTCCCGTGACGCCTGTGACGCCGGCCGAACCCACCGCCACCAGTCGTGCCAGCGATGCACATGTGATCAATTGGGGCTGGCCCGCATCAGGCAAGATCATCCAGACGTTCAACGCCAACACCAAGGGCATAGACATCGAAGGTCAGCCCGGCGAACCCGTACACGCCGCCGCCGACGGCAAGGTCATGTATGCCGGCAACGGGGTGCGCGGCTTGGGCAATCTTGTCCTGCTGGGGCATTCCGACGGCTTCATCACCGCTTATGCCCACAATCAGGCGCTGCTCGTGAAGACGGGACAGCAGATCAAGAAGGGCGCGAAAATCGCCTCGATCGGCCAGACGGATACCACCTCGCCGCGCCTGCACTTCGAGATCCGGCGCCGAGGCACACCGGTCAATCCCTTGTCCTACTTGCCGGCACGATGATCCCGACGCTCGTTTTCGATCTCGAGACCATACCCGACGCTCAAGGCCTGCGGCGCCTCAATCCCGAATGGGCCGACTTGAGCGACACGGACGTCATCCAGACGGCGTTGGCCGCCAGGCTTGCCTCCCACGGCACGGACTTCATGCCGCTGCACCTGCAGAAGATTGCCGTGATCGGTTGCGTGTTTCGCGACGACCAGGGCTTTCGTGTCAAAACACTCGGTAGCGCTGACGATCCCGAAGCAACCCTGATTTCCGGCTTCTTCAAGACCATCGAGCGCTACACCCCGCGGCTAGTCAGCTGGAACGGCTCGGGCTTCGACCTTCCGGTGCTGCACTACCGCAGCCTCATTCATGGTATACAGGCGCCGCGCTATTGGGACACGGGCGAAGACGACCGTGATTTCAAGTTCAACAACTACATCAGCCGGTATCACACCCGGCATTGCGACTTGATGGACGTGCTGGCCAAATACAACGGTCGTGCCAACGCACCGCTGGACGACCTGGCCAAGCTTTGCGGTTTCCCGGGCAAGCTGGGTATGGACGGCGGCCAGGTCTGGAAGGCCTGGAATGAAGGCAAGGCCGATGAAGTGCGGGCGTACTGCGAGACCGACGTCGTCAATACGTGGCTGGTTTATTGCCGCTTCCGTTTCATGAAGGGCGAGCTGGATCGCGATGCCTACGATGCCGAGGTTCAATTGGTGCGCGATACCCTTGCTGCGAGCGACGCCGTCCACTGGAAGGAATACATGGCAGCCTGGGACCAGCCCGCCTGATCGCAGGGCTGCGTCAACGGCCCGTGCGCGCGGGGCGTTCAAGCCCCCCGCGCCTCGATCGGGTCGGTTGAAATCGTCTGAAAAGAATCGACGTCCTGCTGAAACGCATTCGAAATTGCCGCCCACGCACAATGAAGACTCCTAACGCACCTGAGGACATCTCCATGCAAAACCAGAAACTTTCCGCCTCCTTCAAACTCGCTGCAGCCACTGCTGCCCTCGCGGTGTGCGGCGTCGCCTGGTCAGCGAACACCACGGCCGCGGCCTCCGTTTCCGCGCAGCAACTGGCGGCTGCCACACAGACGTCTGATCAGACTCGCAGCCACAAGGCCGGTGAGCGACATCACAAGCGCATGGGTCATCATGTCCGCAACGCCGCCATGTGGGTGCCTGGCTATGGCCCCCTGACTCGTGAGTTCGTCGACTCGCTTGCCCTGACGGACAGCCAGGCGAAGCTGGTCGAGGAAGCAAAGGCAGATCAAAAGGCGCAACGAGAAGAAAGGCGCACAGCCATGAAGCACGCCCGTGTAGCCAGGCTCGAGCAGGTCAAGACGGGCAAGATCGATCCGCGCGCGACATTGAAGCAGGTCGACGAAGCGCAGCAGAAGGCGCAGGCGAAACGACGCGAGATGAACGACAACTGGCTGGCAGTCTGGGATGCGCTGGATAGCGCACAACAGGCCAAGGTCGCCACACATCTGAACGAGCGCGCCGAGAAGCTTGCCAAGCGTGTCGAGCAACGCAAGCAGCTCAAGGACAAGGCACGTCACGACGGCAAGTCGGCGCCCGCCGTGAACGGCCCCGTATCGTCGTAACGCACGCTCCGCGAGGATCCGGCGGCTCGACTTCGAGCCGCCGGGATGTCAAAATTCGGGCCTGCCTCATTGGAATACCCGAAAAATGTCCCTGGAAGTACTGAAGATTGAGTCTCTCGACCTCGAGGCGCACGGCGTCGCGCACCTCGAGGGCAAAGTCGTTTTTGTCGATGGCGCCTTGCCGGGCGAGAAAGTCCTGGCCCGCATCGTCAAGCGCAAAGCGTCTTTCGATACGGCGCGCCTCGAGCGCATTCTGGAGCCTTCATCCCAACGGGTGAAGGCTCCTTGTCCCCATTTTGGCGTCTGCGGCGGTTGCGCCATGCAGCATCTCGATCCCGCTGCGCAAGTTGCCATCAAGCAGCGCGCCCTCGAAGACAGCTTGGGGCATATCGGAAAGGTTCGGCCAGGCATGATGCTGACACCGATGCATGGCGCCACCTTCGGCTACCGCTATCGTGCCCGACTGTCAGTGCGGGTGGTCAAGAAGAAGGGTGGGGTGCTGGTTGGATTTCGCGAGAAGCGGAGCAGCTACGTGGCCGACATCCAGCAATGCCTGGTGTTGCCGCGGCATGTGTCCGACCTGCTGATGCCGCTGCGCGAATTGGTGGGACGCATGTCGCATCCCGATCGCATTCCGCAGATCGAAGTCGCCGTCGGGGACCAGACGACTGTGCTGCTGTTGCGGCACATGGAGCCGCTGGTTCGTGCCGATATCGAGCATTTGCGGGTCTTTGCGATCGAGCACGGCGTGACCTGGTGGCTGCAGCCCAAGGGCCCCGAGACCGTGCATCCGCTCGATCCGGCGGATGCCGACAAGCTGGCGTATTCCTTGCCGGAGTTCGGGCTTCGCATGCCATATCGGCCGACGGATTTTACCCAGGTCAATCATGCCGTCAACCAGACGCTGATTTCCAGGGCCTTGACCCTGCTGGATGTTCAATCTGAAGATCGCGTGGCGGATCTTTTCTGCGGCCTGGGCAATTTCACCTTGCCATTGGCGACACGTGCAAAAAGCGTCTTGGGGGTGGAAGGAAGTTCCGCCCTGACCGAACGAGCCCTGGACGCGGCGCGCAGGCACGGACTGGATTCGCGCACCGAGTTTGCCACGTTGAACCTGTTCGAGGTCGATGCCGAGTGGCTGCGGGGGCTGGGCCATTTCGACCGGATGCTCATCGATCCGCCGCGGGAGGGCGCGGAAGCCGTTGCGCGGGCCTTGGCGGCCCTGGCGCCCGGCGAGCGGCCGCGGCGCCTGGTGTATGTGTCCTGCAGCCCCGCCACCTTGGCGCGCGATGCCGGCATCCTGGTGCATGAAGGCGGATACCGGCTTAGCGCTGCGGGGGTCGTCAATATGTTTCCACATACCGGACATGTGGAGTCGATCGCCGTCTTCGACGCTTGAATGTCGGGGCCGCGTGGCCCCAGCCGCGGGGGTGCCGCGCCGGCGAGCCGCGAGGCAGGGCAGGCGGCCCGGCCCGTGCTCGCGCGCCGACTAAGCGCGGTCGGCGGTCAGATCCAGCACGCGCCGGGCTTCTTCCGTGACGCGTTCGGGCGCCGTGCCGCCGATGTGCTTCCGTGCCGCGACCGAACCCTCGAGGGTCAGCACCTGGAAGATGTCCTGTTCGATCAGCGCGTTGAAGCCGCGCAGGTCTTCCAGCGAAAGATCGGCCAGGTCGCAGCCGCGGGTTTCGCATTCGCGCACGGCATGCGCTACTGTCTCGTGGGCATCCCGGAACGGAACGCCTTTCTTGACCAGGTAGTCGGCCAGGTCGGTGGCCGTGGCAAAGCCTTGCAAGGCCGCAGCCCGCATGGCGTCGGCCTTGACGCGTATGCCGCCCACCATGTCGACGAAGATCGTCAGCGTATCCCGTATGGTGTCGGCGGCGTCGAACAGGCCTTCCTTGTCTTCCTGATTGTCCTTGTTGTAGGCCAGTGGCTGGCCCTTCATGAGGGTGAGCAGCGCAATCAGGTGGCCATTGACGCGCCCCGTCTTGCCGCGGGC
>Ga0182739_1005034_pt1 | contig 10625 bp, 9 predicted proteins | sample eDN5th30CBELigBY_FD_128873 | JGI IMG/M metagenome (GOLD analysis project Ga0182739, IMG submission 128873) | Enriched backyard soil microbial communities from Emeryville, California, USA - eDNA 5th pass 30_C BE-Lig BY (version 2) (version 2) | ecosystem: Environmental > Terrestrial > Soil >...
ACGAACTGTTCGAACTGCAATGTGAACTCCTTCGGGAATGTCTGACGAAGCTGTCGGAGCCGGATCGGGCCTTTCTGTCCAACTGTTATCGTAACTCGACGTCATTGACAGCGTTTGCACGGGAAGCGGGAAAATCGGTCGAAACGATTTACACCCGGCTCAAGCGGCTCCGCAAACGGTTGGGGGAATGCGTCAACCGTAGCCTGAGACGGGGAGAATGAGGATGGATCTGTTCTCTTCCCCTCTGGACGAAGTCAGGTTTCTGGCGGACCAGATGTTCGATGGCGCCATCGACGGCCCTCAGACGGCACGGCTCGAAGCCCTGATCGTCAATGATATTGCCTGCATGCAGGCGTATGTCGAGCGAATGACATTTCATGGCGAGTTACTGAAAGACTCCCGGGAGATGTCCTCCGCGCAGGCTTCGTCCATGGCGATCAGAGAACTGGCACAGGCGGTCCGATTGCGTGAGCGGCGCCGCTGGCTGGTGCATGTTGGACTCCTGTCCACGATGGCGCTATGCCTGATTGCTGCCTGTGGCACATTGTTCTTCGTCATCAACCCGCTGCGCCCCGCCCCTTTGGGAGCGGTTGCCAATCTGTCGGAGAACTTCCATGCCAGTACGGCAGCGCTCGATCTCGGACAAATTGTTCGCCTGGGAGAGAAATTCATCATTCAAGAGGGGATGATCAGCCTACAATTACCAGATGTCATGGTGGATGTCCTGGGGCCGGCAACGGTTCAGTTGAATGGCGCCGGAAAGGTATTTCTGCATCGCGGAACCTTGTTTGCCAGAATTCTCCCGGGTGGTGAGGGCTTCACGGTGACGACCCCGGATGTCGAAGTCGTCGACCTGGGAACCGAATTTCAAGTTCATTACAGCGCCACTGAAGGTACGCGTGTCAGCGTCCGTCAGGGGCGGGCACAGGCGAGCCTGCTGGATTGGCAGCGCAAGCCGATCAAGCTGCTCGAACTGACCGATGGACGTTCCGCCCAGTTTCGCGGAGCGACCGGCCTGGCGAAAGAAGTCGTCTTCCAACCGGAAATATTTGAACCAGTCGATCAGAGCCGTGGAGGAATCCGCAGCATCGACGGCACCATCCGGACCACGTCCCGCGTGCCGGTGGCACTGTACAGCGGCCAGTTGCAGACTCCCAATCACATGCTGGTCATTCCGGAACGTCAAAATCTGGTTCTGGATGAAGACCTTCTCGTCGAGGGAATCAGCGGGCCGGTCCGGATCGCTGCCGGCTCAACGATCAGCAGTTACCTCGTCCATTACGACCCGACCGCGCTGGTGACCACCGCCCCGCGCGGGGCAGTGACTTTCTTCGGGAAGGTGACAGCGGTCATTGGCCGGGCGAAAGGGCTGCGGGAGACCGATTCATTCCTGGGCCTGCCGGGAGTGCACTTTGAAAAGGCTGACTACCGGGAGTTCGAATTGGAAGAAGATCTCGTTCGCATCTCCAACGACCGCCATACGGTGTCGTTTTATTGCGGTGTCAACCCCGACGAGTTTCTGGATGAAGCGCGCATCATTGTGGTGATGTCCTCTCCCGGCGACGCCCTGCCCGGGCCGGATCAGCATCTCTGATTTCGATTTCATTCGCCTGACATTGTTCTTGCAAAGGAGTTTTTCCATGCCCGTCCAACAGCAACGCCGACAAGGGTTCACACTGATTGAATTGCTTGTCGTGATCGCCATTATCGCGGTGTTGATCGCCCTGTTGCTGCCGGCTGTGCAACAGGCCCGTGAAGCAGCCCGCCGGTCGCAATGTAAAAACAATCTCAAGCAACTCGGGCTGGCCATGCACAACTATCTGGATGTGCATGGAGTCTTTCCCTTTGGACAGATCTATTTCACCACACGACCATCCGGTGCCACCGACTCACGTGTTTCCTGGTTCTGGATGATTCTGCCGTTTGTGGAACAATCAGCAGTCTATTCGAAACTCGACTTCACCGTTCCCACATACAGTTCGCCCAACAGTAGTGTCAACACCACGCCGATGCCCGGGTTCTATTGCCCCAGCGATCCGAATGCCGGCGTCATCGGCGGAACGAATCATGGAATTCATTCCAACTATCTGGGGGTTCATGGATCGACCTTTGCCGATGCTGCCCCGACCCCCGCACCGGCCGGTTCGTCCCTCAACGGGATTTTCCGAATGGCGGCCTGTACCCGCATGGCTGAGATCACCGATGGAACTTCAAACACCGCTCTGATGTCCGAAACGGTCATGGCCTCTTCTGCGGTGACGATGCCGATTCCAGGGGACCGTCGCGGCCGTGTCTGGAACGCTCTGGGTGGGAACGTCACCATCAGCACCAGAGAAGTCCCAAACTCCAACGTCGGAGACTGGGAATATCAGGACGGCTGTCCGGACTACTCAGCCCGGTCCGCCATCATGCAGGTCTGCGCGAATCCCGCGGGTCAGACAACCCGCGTCAACATGGCCATCTATGCCCGTAGCGCCCATACCGGCGGAGCGCAAGCCGTCTTCGCGGATGGTTCCGTCCGCTTTATTTCCAGCAACGTCAACCGCCAGACCTGGCAGTTGGTTGGCTCCCGCAACGACGGCAACATCCTCGGCGAATTCTAGAGCCCTGGTCAGGGCATGGTGCAGGCGAATGCAGGTTTACCAGCACGCGAAAGCATCACGCATCGCCTGCGGAACGATGTCCTCAGAATGAATTGGCCCGGGTCAGGGCATGGTGCAGGCGAATGCAGGTTTACCAGCACGCGAAAGCATCACGCATCGCCTGCGGAACGATACCGAAATTTCCACAAAGAAGAACGGTTTATGAAACCTCTTGTTTATTTGATGTCTCTGTTCATTCTCGGTTCGTGTCTGACCTCGGGTTGTGGGAAGCGGGTCGAAGGAGAGCCGACTTACCCGGTTTCGGGAAAAGTCTTCTTCAAAGGAGAGCCTGTCGCGGCGGGAGAAATCACCTTTCACCCCGAAAACCCGGCCTTGAGTCCGGACGTCGGCGAGATTCATGATGGAGCGTTCCAATTTGCAGCGAAGGCTGGTCCGGTGCGCGTGGAAATTTTCGCCTCTCGACCGACAGGAAAAATGATCGACCCGCCACCGGGAGAAGTCGGGGAGTCTTACCCGGAAGTCAAAAACTACATCCCGGCGGAATACAACACCCAATCCAAACTCACCGAGACAGTCACCGAAGACAAGTCCAAAAATCAGTTTGAATTCGATCTGAATGAATAGTCCATCGCAGCTCAATCCTCAGTTCGAAAAACAGGAAGTGAGCGACAACGGAGCGGGATTTTCCAGAAACCGTCCCGAACCCCAGGCTGCGGAGCAGCACGAGTGAAAGAAACGCGACGTCCGACGACTGTGAAAAGCGGATAAAAAAAGACCTTGTGCCGGCCTGTTTTCTGGCCGGTACAAGGTCTTTTGAAAATCATGAACAACACCGCCTCAAACGATGCGTCTTGTCTTCAGCCACGGATCGGGACAGGTTTTGCGGAAGGGGTTTTCTGCTCGAAGCACCGCAGGCTGTTTGGTCCAGCAGTCTTTTTCACGCAGCGTCAACGTCGAATTCGCTGATCTGGCTGATGCGGTTATGCGGAGCGAACTGGGCGGCTTCGTCCATCTCGGCATTGAGTTTGAACTGCATGATATAGCCATCTTCCTCGGTATCGTCGAAGTGGCGTCGAAGAACGCAGACCGCTTTGAAATTCTGCTTGCGGAAGAAGAGCTGGGCTTCGAGATTGCTCTCACGCACTTCGAGGATGATTTCGTTTCGCCGTTGCTGGGACAGTTTATCCACCAGGCGGAGAATCATCTGCGCGCCGACTGTCTGCTTGCGGACTTCGGGGGCCACTGCGAAATTCAGGATATGCAAGCGGGACTTGTGGAGTTCGTAAATCATGAACCCGAAGATTTTCTGATCGTGCTCGGCCACCATGCCGATGCAGTTTCGCTGGCGCAGACAACAGAGAAAATCTTCGTCACTCCACGGGCTGCCGAAGCTGGCCTGTTCAATTCGCAAAACTTCTGGCATATCCCGGCGAATGAGCCAGCGGATCTGGACTTCCATTCGCTCGTTGGGCGATGTTCCGGATTTCACATTGGCCTCCATGCCGCGCTTTGCCATGAGCTTTCTTCCTGTCGAAATTCACGTGTCAGCTTCCAGCGTTCACGTGTGTTGTGCGAGCACCTTAGCACACGACTTCCAGACAGGTGAAGCCGGAAATGCGAAGAAACTTTTGCGAGCACAAACATCTGCGTTTTCTGCCGCAAATCGTTGACAGATAGCTGGGGTTGTGATCCGAAACCAGACATTCTGGACATCCGCTTCAGCGGCCGCAGACTTGTCTTTGGACATCCTGCACAAGCTGGAGAATTTTGGATTCCGGAAACAAGGCGAAAGAAAACTCCCGGCTGCGCAGAATGGCGCTGGCCCGGACCTGTTCCCGGGCCACGTCGAGTTGCTGTTGGAGCCGCTGCACGGCCAGTCCGGCCCGTGCAGCCAGTTCCTCCTGAATCCGCACCAGTTCCAGATGGCGGCGTCGACGTGCGGCGCGCCGGTCCTGCCGCTGGGACCGTGAAAGTTCCGCACCCCGCTCTATGCAGGCGATTTTTATCAAATCGTCCCGCTGTTGTCTGAGCGCCATGACATCCGGCGTCTGATCGTCGTCGTCTCCGCTGAATTTCAGATGCCGAATCCGCGATTTTAAGCGGGAAACGTCCGCAGCCGTCGTCTCGGTCGAACCCAATGGAAGATGAAGGGTGGCCGTGAGTGTCAGAAAAGGGGGAGGAGCGATGCCGAAAAACTCCGCCATCAGGCCGTCCGTGATTTCGTCATAACGGGCGCCTCCAATCCCATGCAGGAAGAGGTCTCCCAGGCACAACCGGGCAAACAGGGTGGTCGTCAGTGCACGTGTCCGGAGCCGTCCGGTCTGCTGCAGTTTCTGTAACGGGGAGAAGTCGTCGCCGGTTTCCGGAAGAACAGCCAACAGACGCTCTTTTCCCCAGAGTTCAATCCCCTGCTCTCCCCGCTGAACGAACAATCGGGCGCGATCATGATCGCCCGGCTCCCAGTACCAGAACGGCAGTTCCAGTTGATTCCCCTGCTGTTTGAGATCGGGAACCGGGTGGTGGGCGTTCCGGATGCGATACTTTCGGCGGTATTCCCGCACACCACGGTTATAGGCATTGAAGAAGCGTTCCGCATTGCGGCAAATGTGTGTGACAAACGCCAGAAACGGCTCGGTCTGGCAGAGTTCGCTGACCGGCAATTCCAGATTCCGCACATGCCATTTTCGTTCCTGGGCGATCCGGCAGGCGGAAAGGGACGTCGCCAGTGCTTCCCCGCGTTGCTGACACTCCACAGCCACCGGCCAGAGAGAAGTCAACAGCGGAGTGATTCCCCACACATGCAGGAGGTCCGTCACGCGCCGGGAAAAGCTTGCGAACGTGGCAGCATCCCGGACCTGTAAGTTTTCCCAGGGCTGGGTCGGAACGGCGGAATCGAACGGGACATCGACCAGTCCCGGATTCGCGGTTGTGCCTGTTGGACAGCGGAGGGATGGCGGCGAAGCCAGATCATTATCGACAATCAGGTTGAGTCCCGTGCCCCGGCAGCATTCCGCCAGCCGGGCCGTTGCCACGTTCTTCATCCAGACTCCCGGGTGATTCAACTGGGGTTGATGCCCGGTGACGATCAAGTGTTCTGGAACCGTTGCCGGGAACTCGATGTGCAGATGCCGGGACATCCAGCGTCTCGCGGCATCGAGAACCGTTTGCCGCGTCCATTGACGGAATTCCGGCAGCGACCGCCCGGCAATGACAACGGCTGCGGATTGAAGAAGGGCCGCATTCTCACGAGCCAGCGTCACCCCGCTGGAAAGCGAGGGATGGCTCAGAATCGCGCCATCCACACGGGGAGCGATTAACCGATCAGGAATCGTAGCAGGCGGGTCGGACAGGGACATCGTTCACATTGACAATCGTTCCGGGAAAAGAGAGGAAAACCCGGCACTGCCGGATTGTTTCCGCCATCGCTCCTGGGCTTTCATACGGTTCTCATCCCCTGCCCGGGGCTGAATGAAAGCGAAAAGGGCGTGATCGCCAAACATCATTCCTCGCCAAAACGGGTTCGCAGCGTTCCGCAGACAACACCATCAGGTTCAGGGCGTCAAACAAAACGTCCCCAGTGGCTTGTCTGCCTGTTCCAGTGCATCCTGCTCAGGAACAGCGGCGGAATCAGACGGACTGATCGCCGCATTCCACTCCCTGGGCTTCCATTTCCCGCTGAAGAACTTCCCGATAATACATCAGCCGCTGGCGGGAGTCATCCAGCGACCCTCCGAAGGAGCGGGCTTCGTCCAGATAGACCAGCGGAACGGGGAATTCGACGATTCGCAAACGATGCCGGACTGCCTGTACCCACAACTGCAGCGGCATGGCATATCCCAGTTCGGTAATGTCGAAGACGCTCAGGGCATCCACCCGGTATGCTTTGAAACCGCAGAACGAATCGGTCAGCTTCAGCCCCAGACAGTCTTCGAGTTGCCGGGTGATCTCGACGTTGACGAGGCGGCGCTCCTGAGGAGGGATGGAGTTCTCGTCGAACGTCTTCAGATACCGGCTGCCGGATACGATATCCCAGGGAAGTTCTGCCTGAGGGGGATAGACCGCAGCAGCGAGTTCGGGAATCAGTTGCGGCTGATGCTGGCCGTCGCAGTCGATGGTGACCAAAACGTCGAACTGATGTTCCTGGGCATACTGAAACGCACTCCGCAACCCGGCACCGTATCCCCGGTTTTGTGGATGACGGATCACCGCGATGCCTTCGCATTCTTTCAGCAGCAGCGGTGTTCGATCGGTGGAACCATCGTCCACCACCAGAATCTCATTGCTGTACTGCCGCACCTGATCCAGCACTTCCAGAAGGTGCGATTCTTCGTTATAGACCGGCAGAGCGGTCAGAATACTTGGCTGCATGCAAATCTCCCGGACATCGCCTTCCAAACTCTCCAAGTGCCGCGAACCAAACCCTCCCAGACGCTGAGAGTTTTCCGTCCGCGAGCGGATCGCGGACAATTTTGTGAGGCGTTCGACAGCAGAAACAACCACCTTCCGCAGCCTCGGCCGGCCACCGTTCCATGGAAAGAAACGCCAAAACCGGACTGGCTGACGACACCGACCGATGCCCCGCCTGTCGTCGATCCCGAAATGACATCCGGTCCCTGCCACCCGATTCTAGACCAGCCCGGCGCATCCGCCCACCCGATCACGGAAAAGTGACGAGAGAATTCACGTTTTCTGCTGCTGGCAGAATGTGGGGAATCTGGTTCGACTGGAAAGAACTTCGGACCTGCTTTGATGAGTTGATTCGGACCGGGAAAGAGGGAACCGGACTGATACCCGCTTGTTGTCCGGTTGACGATTCCACGGGCAGACACGAATCCGCGGTTGTTATTCGCCGTTTTGCCGGGAGGCGTGCGGATGCGCGTGCTCATAGGTTTCGCGCATGCGGCGAGTGCTGACGTGGGTATAGATCTGCGTGGTCGTCAGACTTTTGTGACCAAGAAGTTCCTGGACACTGCGAAGATCGGCTCCGCCGTCCAGCAGATGTGTTGCGAAACTGTGTCGCAACGTGTGCGGCGAGGTGATCTTGTCCAGGCCAGTATCCGCGAGATGCTTTTCCAGCATTCGGCCAATGCTGCGGGTGGTGAGTCGCCGACCGAACCGGTTCAGAAACATGGCGTCGAATTCGCTGGGAGGAGCCTGCGGATCGACGGAACGAACGGCCAGCCACTGGTCGAGGGCCCTGGCTGCATAGGAGCCGACCGGGGCGATCCGCTCCTTCTTGCCTTTGCCGAAGACCCGCAGAATATTGGCTCCACGGTCCCAGTGACCGATATCAAGTCCGACCAGTTCCGCCACACGCAGGCCCGCGGAATAGAGCGTTTCCAGAATTGCCCGGTCCCGCAGCCCCATCGGTTCGTTGGCGGGGGGCGCTTCCAGCAGCAGTGCGACCTGTTCGGTCGTCAGGAAATGTGGCAGTTTTCGCCCGACCCGAGGAGTACGCAACGCCTGGGCCGGATTGGAAGAGGTGATGCCTTCCCGTGTGGCGAAGCGGAAAAAGCTCCGCAAAGACGCCAGGCGGCGGGCAATGGTCGTGCGGGCATATTGACACTCGTGCAGATACGAAATGTATCCCCGCAGAATGGGAATTGTAATCTGCTGCGGGTGGTCGATGCCGCCGATCCGGTCTTCCAGATAATCGTGAAAACTGGCAAAGTCTTCGAAGTACGATTTGACCGTTAACTCGGACGCATTCCGTTCCAGCCTCAAATATCGGAGAAACTGATCGACCGCGTTGTTCATGTGGTGCTATCACTTCATGCTGATCTGTCTGCGTTCATCCGTGCCTTCGCTGAGCAGTGCCACCTGTGAAAGTTCGTGGTGGAAAATTTGTGTCCTGCACAAACGTTCGAGCTCTGCTGATCCCTGCTCGTCATCCCGGTTTCTGTCGCGGCTCTCTTGCCCTGGATTCTCGAAAGTTGCCATTGGTGCCGGAGCGTTCCCCGGTCAGGCCGCGATGGGCATTCAGGCGGAGCGTCGAAAGGGCTTTCCAGCAGTCTTCTGGGACTCCGATTGCAGGCGTCGGACCTTTTGACTCAGAACGGCGGCATCGTACCAGGTGAAGTTCAGCTCGGGATCGGCGGCGTAACGCCCCAGAGTCTGCAACAATTGCGCAGTGCTTTGGTCATCATAAAGAAAGACGTATCTTTCTCCGTCTTTGACCAGGGCAATCACATTCACATTGCGATCCATCCGACAGACCTTGCTCGCAAACTTGAGACGGCACTTCTCGGTTATCGTCGTGGGTCGCAGCAGGAAGCGGTGGAAAACAAAGAATTCAGCATGGTTTTCCAGAATTCGAAAAGCGTTCCTGGTGGATCTGTTACCTTCGGGAGATCTTGACTGCGACCAGTCCCTTTTCCCGCAGATCATGCCGCAACGAAACAGCCGGCCGTCAAAAAGCCCGGAGCAACCCCGAGCGCATGACGATTCAGAAATCTTCTCGCAGTCTTCGATTCGCGCGCAGCACTCTCTCACCGACCGCCATCCCGGCCGGATCGTTCCAAATCAAGACACGTCCCAGCCGTTTGCAGTGCGGAATCGAGGTGGTCACGACGATGCAACCGATTCGCAATCAACCTGTCAGGTCATTCGCTTTCAGCAGGTGGAGTGGACGAATCAGCCGAGGGAGCAAAACCGCGCCGCATCGTGTTTTCACAGATCGTCACCGGCAGCAGAAACTGCAGCAGATAATCCGGCCCTCCGGCCTTGGTCCCGATTCCCGACATGCGAAATCCGCCGAATGGATGCCGCTGAACAATCGCCCCGGTGATGCCTCGGTTCAGATACAGGTTGCCGACGGCAAATTCCTCGCGGGCCCGCTGAAGATTTTTCGGACTGCGACTGTAGATTCCTCCGGTCAGGGCGAAGGGGGTGCTGTTGGCGATCTGAAACGCCTGGTCCAGATTCCTGACGCGAAACACGCAGAGGACCGGACCGAAGATTTCCGCCTGAGCCAGCCGGGATTCCGGATCGACATTCGTGAAGATGTGCGGGCCGATAAAGTAGCCTTCCCCGGCCAGTTTTCCGGGGTCGACCGCGACGAGTGTTTCACATTCCTCTTTGCCAATCGCAATGTAATCCTGAATGCGGGAACAGGCTTCTTCATCGATCACCGGTCCCAGATCGACCCCGGGATTTTGAGCGGGGCCAACAACAAGGCTTTCGGTGGCGGCCCGGAGTCGTTCGACAAATGCCTCATAGATGTCGTTGAGAACGATCACGCGGGAGCAGGCGGAACACTTCTGTCCCGCATAATCGAACGCGCTGCGGATCACTCCCTGCACAGCATCGTCGAGATCGGCATCGCTGTCGATGATGATGGCGTTTTTGCCACCCATTTCTGCGATGACTTTCTTAATGCTGGCCTGCCCTGGCATTGTTTCCGCCGCCAGCCGGTTGATTTCCAGACCAACATCCCGCGATCCGGTAAATGCAATGACATCCACATCAGGATGCTGGACGAGTGCCGGGCCGATCTCCTCGCCCACTCCCGGCAGAAAGTTCAGGACGCCCGTGGGCAGTCCGGCATCCATTCCGATCCGCATCAACTTGGCAGCGATCATCGACGACTGCTCTGCCGGCTTCATCACCACAGCGTTGCCCGTCACCAGAGCTGCCGCCACCATGCCGGTCAGAATCGCGAGCGGAAAATTCCACGGAGCAATGACGACGACGACACCCCGCGCCCGATAGTCATATTCGTTTTCCTCTCCCGGATAGTGGCAGGTGAGCGCCGCATTCAGATTCTGCATCGCCTCGGAGTAGTAAATGCAGAAATCAATCGCCTCGGAGACATCCCCGTCAGCTTCCTTCCAGGGCTTGCCGCATTCGTAGACCATCCAGGCGGCCAGTTCGAAACGCCGGCTCCGCATCTCGGCCGCCATCAGTTCCAGGTACTCCGCCCGATGAGCCACGGGAATTTTTCGCCAGTGTCCCGCCGCAGACCTGGCAGCCTCTACCGCCTGCTGAGCCAGATCCACAGTGGCGGCATTCACCGTTCCCAGC
>Ga0182739_1005035_pt1 | contig 10624 bp, 5 predicted proteins | sample eDN5th30CBELigBY_FD_128873 | JGI IMG/M metagenome (GOLD analysis project Ga0182739, IMG submission 128873) | Enriched backyard soil microbial communities from Emeryville, California, USA - eDNA 5th pass 30_C BE-Lig BY (version 2) (version 2) | ecosystem: Environmental > Terrestrial > Soil >...
CGCGTGCGCGTGTGCGCTTCGCAGGCGCTGCGACCGTGCCTTCGGCAGCTTCGCCTCCGGCGCGTGCACGCGTGCGCTTCGCAAGCGCTGCGACCGTGCCCTCGGCGGCTTCGCCGCTGCTGCGTGCGCGCGTGCGCTTCGCAGGCACCGCGGCCGTGCTCTCGGCGGCTTCGCCGCCGCTGCGTGCGCGCGTGCGCTTCGCAGGCGCTGCGGCCGTGCCTTCGGCGGCCGTACCGCGCTTGCGCGTACGCTTGGCGGCGCCTGCCGGCTCCGCGGAGGCTCCCTCGAACGCCTGCTTCGCAGCGCGGGACTGCATACGAACCTTATCGACGATCAGGTTCGTGAATTTCTTCACGTTAGCCATGAACTGTTCGTCCGAGGCCAGGCCGCGTGCAATCTCGTTGAGCCTTCGCTCCCAGTGTCCGGTCATTTCGGGAGACGTCAGCAGATCGACGCCGGCGCCGCGGATCAGCTCTACCGCGGTTCTCCCCTTTTGGGTAATGACAATCCGCTTGCCCTGCATGACGATGTAGCCGACCTGCTTCAGCCGCTCGATCACGGACGCCCGCGTCGCCGGCGTTCCGAGCCCGGAGTCCTTCATCGCATCCCGAAGCTCCTCGTCCTCGATCTGCTTGCCGGCTCCTTCCATCGCCTTCAGCAGCGTGCCTTCGGTATAAGCCTTAGGCGGCTGCGTCTCCTTTTCCTTGGCGGCAATCTCGGCGCACTGCACGCCTTCGGCGGCGTTCAGCCTGAACGGCGTGCTGATTTCCTCCTCCGCAGCCTGCTCATCGTCATCCGCTTTCTCTCCCGCCTTGCCCTTCCTGGGCTTCTCCTTCTTCTGATCGGCGTAAATGACCTTCCAGCCAAGCGAAAGCAGCTGCTTGATCGTGCTCTTGAACAGCTCCTTCTCCACCTCGGTCAGCACGGTGTGGACCTTGTATTCGGCGGCAGGGAAAAAATGCGATAAAAACCGCCGTACAACCAGATCGTATACCTGCTGCTCATCCTTGGACAAACCGCTTGCTTTCTTATGCGTCGGCAGAATAGCGTGGTGATCCTCGACCTTGGCGGGATTGCATACCGCTTTGTTATTTTTATGAACGAACCTTTTATCCGCTTGTTCTACCAGCTCGGAATATGCGGTACCGCGAAGCTGATCCAGCGACCGGTGCATCTCCGGAATGTTCTGTTCGGTCACATAGTTGGAATTGGTCCGCGGGTAGCTGATAACCTTATGCTTCTCGTACAAAGCCTGGGCGATATCGAGCGTCTTCTTGGCCGAAAACCCGTATTTGGCATTGGCCTCCCGCTGCAGCAGCGTCAAATCGTACAGCTTGAAAGGATACTCCTTCGTATCCTTCACTTCATAGCTTGCGATGCGTCCCGGCTTTCCCTTCAGCTTGGCGACCAGCGCCTCGGCTTTGGCGGGATCGGTAATCCGCTCGCCCTGCCACAAGCCCTTGTATTCGTTATCCGGCTGCCCCGCCCCGCCGGGCTGTGTAAAGAGGGCTTCGACATCGTAAAATTTGTTGGCGCTGAACGCCTCGATTTCTTTTTGCCGGTCATACAGGATCGCAAGCACAGGCGTCTGCACCCGCCCGACGGAAAGCAGCTCATTATGCTTGGTCGTAAACGCGCGGGACCCATTCATGCCGATCAGCCAATCCGCCTCGCTGCGGGCTTTGGCCGCTCGGGTCAGATTGTCGTAATCCGCTCCCTCCCTTAGCTCCGCGAAGCCTCTGCGGATCGTCTCCGGCGTCAAATCGGAAATCCACAGCCGTTTGACCGGATGGCTGAGCTTCAGGTGCCGCTGAATCAGCGAAAAAATATGCTGGCCTTCCCGTCCGGCATCACATGCGTTCACGAGCCGTTGGCTCCGCTTTGCCAGCTCCGCGATTACCTTAAGCTGATCCTTCGTCCGCGGGTTCGGCACCAGCTTGAACCGGTCCGGAATGATCGGCAGGTCGTTAAAGTTCCATTTTTTATACCGGTCGTCATAGGCGTCCGGCTCGGCTAATCCGATCAGATGCCCGATCGCCCATGTAATAATATATTGCTCTCCTTCAATGTAAGTACGGTGGTTCTTCGCCTTCGGATCGATCGCCGCGGCAATATTCCGCCCCATATCCGGTTTTTCCGCAATAACTAAAGTTTTCACGCCTTCAATTCGCTCCCTACTTGGGTAGTGCTCTCTGGTTCCCATTCTCCGCCCATCGTATCGAAAAATTCCGGTTTTGTAAACCGCCGGTGAAAGCCCGGCATCCAAATTTTTCCGATTCCGATAAGAAATCGCCCGGTTCGAAGACTCGCATGGATGCGGTTACACCACAGCTTGCCCAAGCATCAATCAGCGGAAGCCGGCATGAGCAGCCATACCTTCGTCCCCTCCTCCTCTTTGCTTTCGATACGCAGGCCGTAGGCCTCGCCGAACACCATCTGAATACGGCGGTGCACATTGACGACGCCTATGCCTCCCTTGGACCGGACCTGTGCTCCGTCATCCTCGGCCAGCCGGTTCGTTTCCAGCTTTTGCTGCAGCTTATGCAGCTGTTCCTGCGTCATTCCCGCCCCGTTATCCTCCACCGTCACCCAAAAAAGCCCGTCCCGCTCCCCTGCGTCGATACGGATATAATGATAGTCCTCCATCCCGTCAGGGAACGCATGCTGAAACGCATTTTCTACAAGCGGCTGCAGCGTAAGCCGCACCATTTTTTTCAACAAATAGTCCGGCGGCACGGCGACATCGATTTCAAACTCCCTCTCAATCCGGTGCTTCAAAATGACCGTGTAGTTCAGAATATGCTTTAACTCATTAGCGACCGTAATTTCCTCCAGATTGGTCTGAACGGAGTACCGAAGCATATAAGCCATCGATTTGACGATCTCGGTAATTTCCGTTGAATCCTTCAGCGCCGCATAGCAGACGATCGTCTCCAGCGTGTTGTACAGAAAATGCGGATTTATCTGCATCTGCAGCGATTGAAACTCGGCCTTTTGCCGCTCCAGCTGGGTTTCCCGGTTGATCAGCTCCGCTTCGTATACCTGCTCGACCAGCTCCGACAGCCGGCTGACCATGCGGTTATAGCTGATCGTCAGCTGATCGATTTCGCCCTTCGGATCGGCGGATACCGGGATCGTCATCCAGTTTCCTTTCTCCGTCTGCCGCATGCCGTCCTTCAGCACCCGGATCGGCTTCGTGATCGAGCGCCCGAACCGGTGTGACAGCCATAGGGCTACAATCAGGGTGCACAGGCCGACAACAATGGTCGTCGTCCGGATATTGGCTACCGGCTTCTGAAGCTCGTCCAGGGGCATGGAGACGATCAGCGTCCAGCCCGAGTAGTCCGACTTGCGGGTAACGAACATCCGCTTCTCGCCCTCTTCCTCGCCCTCAAAGGTCTGCGAGTCCGCGCCTTGAAGCTGCGTCTCCATCCAATCCGGCCAGCGCGTGCCGATCTTCTGCTCAGCGGGGTGGTAGACGATTTCCCCCGTTTTATCGACGATATAGAAATAGCCGTTTTCACCCAGGTCGATGCCTCCCCAGAGCGTGGATAAATCCTTCGATTGGATTTCGATCGCCAGAATCCCGTTGAACTCCGTTGAACCGAGCCCCCTGATTTTGCGGGCCAGCGTAATGGTGGAGTTCGTTCGTTCAGGCAGGATCGTCCGGTTCATGACGGTAAGCGTCCCGTCGTTGTTCGTCTTATCCTTGAGCTGAGCCAGGTGCTTGTTGACCTCCTTCGGACTCATCGTTTGCTCGTAGCCGCTGTTCAAGCCCAGCACGGCATTGCCGTGATAGCTGAGAATATAAATGGCTATCACTTCGGGGTTGCGGATGAAGATGGGCTTCATTCCGATCTCTTTGATCAGAGACGAATAATTATAGTAATCGTAGCCTTCCACTACGGGCATGTCGATAAATTGCTTTACGTCTTTATTGGACAACAAGGAAATCATAGCGCGCTCATAGGTTTGCAGGTATAAGTCCGTCTGGTACAAGGCATTGTTGGCGATTTGCGACAGCTGTCTGCCGCTCTGGTCGTTCAGCTCGTTCGAGGAACGCGTATAAGTAAACATGCCGACCGAGGTCAGCGAGAGGATAATGACCGCCAGAAAGTAAGTAAACAGCTTCTTCGACAGGTTCCCGTTCATCATTTAATCCCTAGCTGGCTGCGGTATTCGGACGGCGATAGGCCGGTCATTTTCTTGAACATCTTCGTAAAATGAGGGTAGTCCTCATAACCTACCTCGGAGGCCACATCGCTCATTTTGACATGCGGCAGGGCGAGCAGCGACTGCGCCTTCTCGATCCGCTTTTTAATCCGGTACTGTACGAACGTTTCGTTCGTCATCTTCTTGAACAGCGAGCTGAAATACGTCGGCGTCAGCCCGACCATTTCCGCCACCTCCTCCAGGGTCACCTCCCGGGACAAATGGCTGTCGATATAGGCCTTTGCCTCCGTCATCGGGTCCTTGTAGTTCCCGCTCCGGTTCAGCTCCAGCTCTTCCAGCATCCGCTTCAGCTCCGCTCCAAAAGAGTGCAGCGCTTCCGCCTTGCTGCCCGCCTGAAGCTCCGGAGCGGCTGGCCCGACGGCCGCCGATTTGCGCGCAAGCCGCTTCGCAAGCATTTTCAAGCAGTCCACCAGCAGCTCCTTCGTCTGGGACAAATTCATGTCCGCTTGGAGGCAGTAGCCTTCCCATTCGCTCGTCAGCTGCTCCAGCTCCGCCGGTTTCAGCATCCAGATCGCCTGCTCGGCACGGTCGATCCAATCCTCGTATTTTTGCAGCGAAATGTAGCCTTTGGCTCTCGTTTTGAACAGCTTATCCAGTATTTCATCCATATCCGGTTTGGTCACCGGCTTCAGCAGATAATGCTTGACGCCGTAGGACATGCTTTTTTGCGCATACGTGAAATCGTTATAGCCGGAAATGACCACTACCTGTATCCGTTCGTCCATTTCATAAATGTGCCGGCACAGCTCCAGGCCGTCCATTTTGGGCATGCGGATATCGGTGAACACCACATCCGGCGTCAGCTCGCGGATCAGCTCCAGCGCCCTTATGCCGTTATCCGCCGTTCGAATGCCCTGCAAGGGCACGAAATATTGCTCCGCCATCCGGGCCAGGCCCTTTCGTATAATCGGTTCATCATCAACGATGAGCAGCTGCATGTTCGTTCGGGCCTCCTTCGTTTCGTTGTGTTTCACAGATTTCATAAAACGGGAAAAGCACCTGCCCGAAGCGGTGCTTCCCGGGCAGATGCCTGATGATTTTATTGATTGTTGAAAATAGAAACGCCGTCCTTCTTGTTATAACGCTCCGTAGCTTCTTTAATAATCTCGTTTCCGCCTTTCGACTTGTACTCTTCGATGACTTTAGGCCAATCCGAAATCGATTCCTTGCCGTAAATCATTTTGACCATGTGATCGATGATCAGCTTCGGTCCGGTGTCTCCCAGCGGAGTCAGATCGGGATATTTCGCGAAAGCTTTCAAATCGGGATAGAAGCCGATGCCCGGCAGCCCTTCCTTGGACAGAACCGTGTCGAACGCTTTCAAAATATCCTGTCCGTCCTGATTCAGACCTAATTGTATTTTATTATAGGTGGCATCCTGCGCCATCCACAAGGTGCCGTAACGGAAGCCCTCTTCCTGGGTCTCCTCTTTGTTCGCAGGAAACTTGTAGTTGATCTTCCCATTCTCGACGGTGTAGTTCTCGCCTTCCACCCCGAGACTGAAAAACTTGGCCGCTTCGTCGGTTGTCATCCACTCGAAAAATTTCATGATGCCCGCAGCTTTATCTTGACCTACATTCTTATTGATATAGAACGCACGCACCATCGGGGCGTACAGGAAGTATCCGCCTTTGCCCTCCGGCCCTTTCGGAGATGCGATGACATCGACCTTCGCCGAAGGGTCGACCGCTTTAATGCTGGTTCGGAAATCCTTCAGCCCGGTGCCGACATTGGCGGACCACATGCCCGCCTTGCCCGCGTTGATGTTCTTGCTGTAATCGGTGGAAGAGATCGTCGCGAAATCTTTCGGAATCAGCCCTTCATCGTACATCGTTTTCATCGTCTGCAGCGCTTTCTGCGTATTTTCCACATCGAAAAACTTCGGTACGATCTGGTCGCCCTGCTTCTCGAACTGATCCTTGTATGGCAATACGTCAAAAGCCCCCAGAATGACATCGGCATATTTGAAGTTTTCACGCATTTGATAAGGATTTTCTACGCCGAGCTTTTTAAACGCTCTCATGACGTTCAGGAAATCGTCGACCGTCTTCGGTACCGGCAGCCCCGTCTTCTCCAGCAGATCCGTCCGAATGTACGTACCGCGCCGCGACGGGTTCGTCAAATAATCCGGTATGGCATAGATTTTACCTTGATAGGAAACGGAGTCCCAGGCCGCCTTCGGCACTTTTTGCAGCAGGTTCGGCGCGTACTGCTTCAAGAGATCGTCAAGCGGCATAAATACGCCTGCCTCGACGGAACCGGACATATCTTTGCCTGTCGGCATGTCCAGGCTGCCCAGCACATCGGGAATGTCGTTGCCGGCAAACAGGACGCTCATTTTTTCCCGTTGAATTAATCGAACGTCCAGCTCCGTGTTGGTCAGCTTATTCAAGCGTTGGACCCACTTGTCCTTGTTCAGGTCGGGAGAGCGCTGCGCGTAGCCGTCCCCCGTCGTCGTCGGCAGCGAAATGGAAAATTTCAGCGGCCCCTTATCCGCCGTTGTTCCGTTTGTGCCGCTTGCCTGCTCCTTGCCTTGGCTGGAGCAGCCCGCCAGCGAACCTGCAGCCAGTACCGCAGCCATGACCAGACTTACCTTTTTTTTCATCGTACCCCTTCTCTCCTTCACATTGTACTAAAAGTGATATTCAAATCCAAGATGATTGAATACGCTTACAGGCATCATAACCCATTGCATCGAAGGAGCCCACGGACTAAATTACGGGCGGTTGTCTTTATTTACGATTTGACCGAGCCTACAAGCATCCCCTTGATAAAGTGCCTTTGCAGGAACGGATAAACCAGCATAATCGGGATCGTTGCGATGACTATGACCGCCATCTTCATCCCCTCCGGCGATAAATTCAGAGCGGATTCAAGCGCGGAATCGGAAGCGCCGAACTGGTCTGTAATAACCATTTCCCTCAGTCTTACCTGCAGCGGGATCAGCGAGCGGTTGTTGATGTAGTAAATGGCGGCGGAGTACGTATTCCAGTTGGCAACGGCATACATAATCCCCATCGTCGCCATAGCGGGCTTTGAGAGCGGCAGCACGACATTCCATACAATCCGCATCTCCCCGCAGCCGTCGATTCTTGCCGAATCGATCAGCTCGTTGGGCAGATTCATAAAGAAGGAGCGCATCACGAACAAGTTAAACGCGCTGATCGCAGTCGGAATCATAAGCACCCACAGCGTGTCCAGCAGCTTCAGCTGCTTCAGAAGCAAATAATTGGGAATGAGCGGCGCATGAAAAATCAAAGTAATCAAGACCAGAATCAAAATGATTTTGCGGCCGGCATACTCCTGCCTCGATAAGGGGTAGGCAAGGGAGGCTGTCGCCGTCAAATTGATCAACGTTCCGCATACCGTGATGATCACGCTGTTTCGGAATGCGATCCATATGGACGGGTCCTTGAGTATGGAAGCATAGTTCGCCCCGGTGAAATGGACAGGCCAGAAATAAACCTGACCCATATTAATCGCAGCGCTGTTGCTGAAAGATTGGGCGATGACATGCAGCAAAGGCAGCACCATCGTTAATCCGAGCAAAGTTAATAAAGCGGTATTGAACCTGTTGAACCATCGTTGGCCCCGGCTGATAATCATAAATAAGTCGTACCTCCTGCTCGTAATAAAAATAAGATCTTAATACAGTCCTTCTCCGGTCGCTTTCTTGCTGAAGGTATTGCCGATAAAGATCAGCAGGAAGCCGACAACCGATTTGAACAGCCCGATAGCCGTCGTATAGCTGTACTGCCGGTCGACCAGTCCCGCGCGGTACACATAAGTGTCTATAATTTCCCCATTCTGGCTGTTCAGCGGGTTAAGCATAATGTACACGCGCTCGAAGCCGAAATCGAGGAAGTTGCCGATGTGCAGCAGGAACAGGATGGTGATCGTCGGCAAAATCGCCGGAACGGTAATGGACAAGGTCTGACGAAGCCGGTTGGCGCCGTCGATCTCCGCAGCCTCATAAATGTCCGGATTAATGCCTGCAATGGCTGCCAAATAAATGATCGTTCCCCAGCCGCTGTCCTTCCAGACGCCTGTGCCTATCAGTATCGAACGGATGTACGCGTTATCGCCGAGGAAATAAATCGGCTCGATGCCGAGCATGGACAGCACGTGATTCACGAAGCCGGTCGTCGGGGAGAGCAGTCCGACTACAATGCCGCCGACGATAACCCAGGACAAAAAGTGAGGCATATAGATGACCGTTTGCACGAACCGCTTGTACATCGCCGACCGGAGCTCATTAAGCAGCAGCGCCAAAACAATCGGCACCGGAAATGCGAAGCACAGATCGTACAGCCCGATCAACAGCGTATTTTTCAAAATCGTCAAAAATTCATCATACGCAAACATCCGTTGAAAATGGGACAGTCCCGCCCACGGGCTGCCTGTAATGCCTTTAAAAATGTTGTAATCCTGAAAAGCGATGACCGATCCCATCAAAGGGATGTATTTGAACACAATAAAAAATAAAATACCGGGGATGGAAATCAGATATAACGGATAATATTTACGTGCGGACGTCCACCGTGCTTTTTTATTCGGAAAAGCAGCCTGAATCGTATCCGACGGTTGAATCTTGCCTGCCATTCGTACACCTCTCCTCTAGTCGTCAATAATGCCGGTCTCTGCCTTTCATCTTACCCGCCGGGTTCTATTGTCAGCTAGGGACTCCTTTCCGCTGTCTTGTGTTTTTTTACGTTTTGTGCGGACCGGGCTCGGACTTCCCCCAGCAGTTCATGAAGACTATTGACCGGTTGCACATCCCAAATCATCTATGTTATATTTAATCTCCTGTGTCTCAAAATACGTACGGATATGAATGGAGGTTGTTTAGCTTGGAAGCCAGCGTGCAGAGCGCGTACGATGAAGAATTGAAGCGATTAGAGGAAACGTTTGCAGAAATTGACCGGCAGCTTGCCGTCTTGAAGGATATCCCGCCTTACACGGGGCAGGATCATACGGAGCAGGTTCTTGAATCGATTCGTGATACCCGCCGGCGCAATCTGGCCGTCGCCCAGACGGAGCCGTATTTCGGCAGACTGGACTTTCAGGAAAACGGCCATCAAGCCCCTGCTCCTCTGTATATCGGGAAGGTCGGCGTGGAAAAGGACCCTACGCTGGAGCTGATGGTCGTCGACTGGCGCGCCCCGGTAGCCAGCTTGTTTTATTCCTTTACCGGAGGAACCGATGCCGTCTCGTATGATTCGCCGGACGGTCTCGTAGAAGGACTCGTCTATTTGAAGCGAAATCTGGTGATCCGCAAGCAAATATTGCAGCGGGTCGTCGATACCTTTGACCGCTCGGGCGATACGATGGCCGTTACCGACGAGTTTCTGCTGTACCGCTTGGGAGAAAATAAAGACAACAAGCTGCGCGATATCGTATCAACGATTCAATCCGAGCAGGATGCGATTATTCGTGCCGTCAAAAATACCGCCCTCATCATTCAAGGAGTTGCGGGCAGCGGTAAAACAACCGTGGCACTTCACCGACTTGCCTACTTGCTGTATCAATACCGCGATCAGGTGAAGGCCGAGCGCATGATCATCTTCGCGCCGAACCGGATGTTCCTCGATTATATTTCGGGCGTGCTGCCGGAGCTTGGCGTCGGACATATTCAGCAAACGACCTTCTCCGACTGGGCGCTGGAGCTGCTGGATCATGAAATGAAGCTGGCCGACCCGTCCGAACGGCTGCATTACTGGTTTCAAACCGGTCCCGGCCGACCTGCAATGGACGATACGGCACCGGGCCGGTTCAAAGGATCGCTTCGTTTTAAAGGCTGGCTTGAGCAGGCGCTGGCTCAGTACGAGAAGGCGGCCGTGCCGGCGGCTGATTTTACTCCTTGGGAAGGCAGCAGGCTAAAGCAGGCGACGATCTACCAGTGGTATCACGTGGAGAACAAGCATGAGCCGCTGATGAAGCGGCGGGAGCGCGTGCTCGCGCGGATCAAGCGCTGGATGGAAATGGAGCTCGACAAGGTGTGGGAGGTCCATCTAAAAAAGGATTATAAAAAGAAAGGCTCGGCAAAGCTGCGGGACTTCACGAAGCAGTGGACGGCTTTTACGCCCTTTACCTTTTATAAAGAGCTGTTCCGGGCGGACGGTCCGCCTGCCTTCTTAACGAAGGAGCTGCAATCGGAGATGCCTGCAGAGCTGCTGGCCTCGACCCAGGCTTATTTGAAGAAAAAAACGGTGCAGCCGGAGGATCTGGCCGCGCTGCTTTACATCCGGTCGCAATTTTTCGGCATTCACGGCGATTTGACCTTCGATCATACCGTGATTGACGAAGCACAGGATTTCTCGCCGTTTCAGGTGGAGCTGCTGAGGCTTCATACCCGGAACCAATCGTTCACGATATTGGGCGACTTGTCCCA
>Ga0182739_1005036_pt1 | contig 10624 bp, 5 predicted proteins | sample eDN5th30CBELigBY_FD_128873 | JGI IMG/M metagenome (GOLD analysis project Ga0182739, IMG submission 128873) | Enriched backyard soil microbial communities from Emeryville, California, USA - eDNA 5th pass 30_C BE-Lig BY (version 2) (version 2) | ecosystem: Environmental > Terrestrial > Soil >...
CAGGCAACATCACGGTCCGGAGCGCTCAGAGGTTGACTATCCCAGTCAAAGATAGCGCTTTTGTCCGGCTCATGCCCTACGGCCTGCAACTCGTGCTGGCGGTTCCCATCGCGATAAAGCACTAGCCGGTGAACACCTTCCGCCATCGGGTTATTGATGAAGAGCTCCAGACTATCAGTTTCACTTCCATCAACGCATTCCAAGCGGATATAGAGATTCTTCGCGTCCCAAAAAGTCTTTACCCACGTGGCTGCCGCAGCTTCTTTCCCTTCTTCATCATGCAAAGGCGGCAGCGCATGAGCGCTACTCCACGGGAGGTCAACCGCGCGTTTGGCCTCCTCCCCGGAACCGCTTTCTACCCTTTGCACGTAGTTCATGAACCGCGAAGGGGTCCGCAGGGAATAGTCAAAAAGCATCTTCCAGCTACGGAACATCTTTTCATCAAGGGCTATGGCTTGTTTCTGCCGCAGTAACTCTTCACTCGGATCGGCGTTATTGAGTGCTTCGCGAGCCGTGGCAAGAGAGGCTTCCGTCTGCGTAATCAAGCTCCTGCTCATAAAGCCATCGACGATGATCGCCGAAGACTGCTGATAGTGCATGATGTCTCCAGGAGCTTTGCGCCATGCGTTTTCCAAACGGTGATAATACTCAGCCATCGCGGCGGCAGCTGGCCCATAGGCATAGCCGCACCACTCTTCGATGAGAGATTTAGCTGTGATGTCGGGGTTCCACATCGCGCGAGCAGCGGTATAGACGTTCATCCGATTGACATTCCAGTTCTGAAGCTCTGGTGCCTCTGCTTCACGCCATCCATAGCAGAGAATTTCTCCGCTGTAACTCGTCAACTGATGAGCCTTCGCGTAGGCCATCTCATCGGCGATATAGGTGACCAGCGGAATAAAAACCCGGGGATCATTGACGGGGATCATTTCATAAGTGCGGAGTCCCATCCTTCCGCCCTTCTCTCTCCACTTTTCAATCTGGCTTAGCGCTTCCTTGCTTGTCGGGTTTCCGCTGCCAAGCAGGTGTCGGTATGACGCATTGGAGAGAGCGTAGCCGATATGATCATAGTCAGCAACAAAGGAGGGAACAGGGCGGTAGAGCGCATACGCCAACGTCCAGAACTTGACCTTTGGATGCTCCTGCCGCAGCTCTTTGAGCAGAATCGCCGATAGACGTTGCCAGCGTGTGCTGACATCTTTGGCCATCGCTATACAGGCGTCGCACTCGCAGTACTGCCACTGATCGGCTGTGTAGAGCGCCATGATGTCCACTTCGGGGTTGCTCTGAATCCGCTCGGAAATCGTTTTGATGAGCTCCTTCTGCACGCCCGGGTTTGACCAGCAGAGATGGGCGCCATGAGACGAGACGGATTTGCGCAGCCCTCCGGTCAGCGCCACATATTCGGGATGAGCTTCCAGAATCTGTTTGGGAAGGGTAACGCTATGTCCGGCAAACCGGACCTGAAAGCCCTTCTTCTTCGAGTTGCTCAGGTATTCCTTTGTAAAGCCCGGCTGAATATTGTCAATATTGAGCCGATTTCGCGCCATCCAAGTCTGAACGTCGTCGTCATAATGCTTTCCGCTGATCGCGAGGCTGCGATACTTGATTCCCGGAGCCTGGCTGATCACCGCGTCGGGCATGGTAAGGCTCGGCGTTTTAGGAATCCGCTCGCCCGTCTCTCCCGGCCAAAGCCAGCGCACGCCAGCTACTTCGTCCAGAAAGGTATAGACCGCATAGAGAGCTGCGCGTTCCGTCGGGCCCACGATATAAAGTGTCTGCCCATAAGCCCGAATGAGTACCTCATCCTCGCTCTGCGTCTGGAGCTTTAAAGATTGCCGCACCTCTTTCGGTAGTGCGGATAGACTGCCGATGACCACTCGTGGCGTTGATTCCTCCTGCCCCGAAAATGCTTTTTGCTCCAGGGAAGCGCCTGAGGCGATCCGGACCGCACGGACGAATTCTTCCGTAGCGTAGGTCAGAACCTGCGAATTTTGATCCGCGTTCTGTACCTCCACCAATGCGACGCCGTCTTTAGTGATGGGGAACTCAGCGGCAAGGACAGGCATCCCCCAAAGGCTAAGTGCAACCAAGGAGGTGGAAAAAAAGCGGGAGGAATAGCGGGAAATCAGAGGAGGGTAAGCCAAACGGATATTCATGATAAGGAAAAAGGGAGAGAGCAGCAATCAGGGCTCGAACTCGCGGTTTGCGATGATGCGCCAACGATAGAAGCGCTCCAGCGTATCAAGAGAAGTTGGAGAGGCAGCGGCTGCGTAATCCGGAATATCGACGTTGTTCGGATCGATATAGCGCTCGATGACACGTGAACCCCGCAACTCCGCCACGACACTATCTTTCCCCTCTTCCCAAATCGTGGGATCGGATGAAATGCTCTTTTTCAAGCTCTGCACGCGGTAATGGACGGTGTAGGTATTGGAGCGGGTGGTGAAGCGCGGAAGGAGATTGGCATAGGGAGCCTCGCGCGAGTTATCGCCTGTCAGGCTTCTTGGCTGCCAGTAATCCTGCTCAAAATCTGCGTTCCATTCTTCGCCTTCCGGTACAATTGGAATGGTGCAAATCTCCGTTTCCGAGCGGAATATCCTGTTGTCCTTAAAGAGTTCCTCAAAGCTCCGCAATGTGCCTGTAGTTTCGTCAAGGTTAAACCGTTTGCGGAATCTCTTCGTCGAAAAATAGGTTGTGGCAGCGGTGTCGCCCACGGCGAAGCGTTTATAGGAGTCTCCCAATTCCTTTTCATAGGCTTCGGCCGCGCCGGTTCCATCGCCGTAGCCTTGCCCGTCTGGATTTCCGAGCGCGGCATCGTCATTATGCATTGAGAGCACCTCCTCGGTTTGCATCACCCCACGGATTGCCGTGGAGCGCTGAATGTAGCCAAAGGGCATGATCTGATAGTTCATGTTCACCTTCCCATTCGTCGAGAAAGGCTCGCTAATCGCATACGGCTCCACCACGGGCATCCAGAAGAGATCCAGCAGGGAATAGTCTGGTACTCCCGCCGCCCCTGGGTGATGACCGGGATCGGGGCGGAAGAGAAGGGTCTGCCAAGGATGATTCCGTATGACCCCCGTCGGGAGAGAGCCGAACTTCACCGCCGATGGCATCTGTTTGTTGGGGCTGTAAAAGGTCGGGCTGTTATGGCTATTGGTGTGGCTTGCGATATTGAGATACCACGCAATATAGACACTTTTGTCACTGGTCTTATCGTATACGCTTCCCTCGTCAGCACGGCCTACATACGCATCGTCGGGCATGTGGAAGGTGCCATTATCGAAGTCGGGGGTGAAATTTCCCCCGTCGACCCCCTGCGTGGTTGCTTCCACGCCATGTGGATAGCGGTCGACCACTTCAGGCATGGCGTTCTGCCCATAAGTGATATCGAGAATACGCCCGGGGCGCTGTCCAACCCGGTTGGCCCGATTGCGACGCTCCTGCCCGGAAGGATCGGTGCGTAACGTCACGGCGTGACGTGCGCTGGTGTTATCGTAGGAGATATTACGCTCAAACGAGTCCTTTGCCGTCGTGCCGGTAGTCAGCAGGTTGCGGCCGGATAGGAGGCGTTTGTCGCCGAAGCGCGCTTCCAGCGCTACGGCGACGTCACCATCCTGCACGAGTCCCACGTCAACGAATTTATACTTGCTGTTGCCAGCGCCCGTTCTCGTACTGGCCCGATGTGCATGGGGCTGATACCTCCAGCGGTTGCGAAAATCCGCGCTTACGGCAAATTGCTTGAGCACATCGTCTGCGCGGGAATCATCCCCCAGATTGAGCGACCCCAGCGGAGCCAGCCGGCTTGCATAGCGCGGAGCCGGTTTGGTGAAAGGCGGAAATACAAAGCGGTACTCCTGCACCACTTCACTGCCTACTTTAAGCTTTGCGATCACCGTGCCGCCGGAGAAGCTGATGCTGCTTGAAGGGAGCGTTTCAACGGACGGAAGCGTCACCGTCAGGTCACCTGTTGGTGCTGCGTTGTTGCGCTTCACCAGATTGAAAGGAGGGTGAAGGCTCACTTGAGAGCTTACCAGAGGATAAGGGCCATTGAATTTCGCGCCCGTCGTTTTTGACGGGTTCGGGGCCACCGAACTGTAGTTTTGCATCATCCATTGAGGCCCTAGCAACCCTCCCAGATAATGCCCCATCCAGGTTCTGATCCCATCATCAAACTCCGCATCATAAAGCAGGTGATGATCGTTGTTGATCGTAAGCGTGGCGGTGGAGGGAAATCCCAGCGGCTTGCCGTCCACCGTCCAGTCCCCCTGAAACTCTACATCTACAGTGAAGTTATAACGAGGAAAACTGTAGCCATACATGGGATCGAACGTGTCGAAGTAAATGATCCCGCTCGTCTTCAGGTCAACAGGGTCCGATAGACCGGTTTTGTCCAGAAAGCTAGTCAATTGCTGGTAGTGAGGTGTAGTCCCGAGAGGATCGCTGTAAAGCGGCGTTTTACCGGGGAGCGGCGTAAAGACGCCTCCAAGACTGGAACTCGCTCCACTGACGAAGAGTTGAAAGACCGCTTTGCTCAAAACCGGAATGCGGCCGACTCCTTTGGTTCCGTCGATTTTCAGCGGCGTGACCTGCCCGACTCCTGAGCCGGCTGTCGCTACATTGCCCGCGGTATAGGCGTCGGCCCCGAGCGCGGTAGAGTAAAGATTGGACGAGCGAATGTAGTCGAAGATTTCGGTCACGATTTGCCCCGTCTCGTCAGCGGTATACTTCTTGGCAAAGGTGTCGGCGCTTTCGCCAAATCCGGGGTGAGGCGCTGCAAGAAGGGTGTTGATATAGTGATAAAGCTCCTGATTGCGCTTGGAGTAAGGGGTGTCTCCATCAATATCAGCCGTTCCGCTTTTTGGATCGCTGCGTTGAAAGTAGTAGGGAGCCCCGTTAACCATGCTGCAAAAGGCGACAAGCTCATCAAGGGTACTCGGCTTTTTTCCTCCCGCGTTGATCGGCCAGATCGCCATTCGGGGCAGGTTGAAGAGATTGATCTCCGGAGCATTGCTCCGCGCTGTCAGGAAAAACTTTGCCTTCTCGATATCGTCCTTGCCCAGTTGGGTTGATGCTGTGCGGACCCCTTGGTGGGCGTCAAAGAGGAGCTCGTCAACGGAACTGAAAAGCCGCTCTCCATCCGGCTCTACGGGAGTGGTCGCCACGACCGTGCCGCCTAGCGATCCACCCTGCTCTACGCGGGGAGCCAGCGAAAGAGCAAAAGCGCTGAACTCCGGGTATGTATGCTGTCCATTGTCGTCCGTGATCTGATCATCTCCCGGAAACTTATACCCGAACACAGGCCAGAGGCTTGTTGTTGCCGGATGGCCGGGGTAACGCTGAAACTCTTGCAATGCTGGCTGGAATCGCGCGAGCCGATCCCGCTCCTCCAAGGTAAAAGCCCGAGGGATGTCCCAAAACGAGCCATGCGAGGCGGTATTGACATTCAGCTTTGCCGTCTCATCATCCGTCCAAAACGCGATGCGTCCGACAATCGGATTTGCCTTCGACGCCCCGGCTACCGTCGCTTGCTTATCGTCAGCGCCTTCGGCGGCTGCCACTGTAGTCCCATCACGTAAAACGTAAAGCCACCGCACTGGCATTGGCACCGGTTGGATCGACGTACTTCCCGGCGCGTCGGTAACGCTAAACCCTTCAATTCCTCCCCCGACCGCAGTTGCATCGATAATCGGGTAGATCGGCTGCATCTCTTCTTCATCGGGGGTGCGGAAAACAGGAGCATTCAAGTCCGTAAACTGGCCAGGCCGCTGTTCCCATCCGTCGAGTTCTTCTACAGCGGCAGCGACATCGACATTGGTGTCCACCATCGCCTGATCAGAATAGAGCTTGTAAGCGTGAAGCAGGTCTCCGTTTGCCTGAAACGTACGCACCATGCCCGGCTGGGACGCCCATGCGATATTCTTCTGGCTTGAGGCGTGATCGATCTGAGCCTGCACAATATTCACCGCCTGATCCGCCAAAATGCTAACGGCGTTTCCTTCATAATATGCCGCCGCCGCGCTCCGCTCCGAGCCTGCCCTGTTGAGGAATCCTACAATGAGAATAGCCAAGAGAATGAGAAACAATAAAACAGTAACAATGGCAAACCCGCCGTGTCGTGAATAAGCTTGGACGGGGAGCTTTTGGGAAGAACGCAATTTTTTCATCGCAGAGATTTCTCTTCTTGGGACACACTGAATAGATCGAGTTGTGATGCAAGCTGGTCGTTTTTGCGCTTTCATCAGTCTCGATTTATTCAGCGTATCCCTTGGTGTCATGTTGCCTATTTAGCCTGGCATCGACGGGTGCCGCCCTTTTCCCGCACGGCAGAAAACCGTCTAGGGACGATAGGTTTTCACTTGTCCCGATAACTGGTTAATCTGAAGCGTATAGTAGTTCGCTTTGGCATTACCCTCATCGCGGCGGAGTTGGAGGGTTATGAAATTATTGCTATTATCAAGAGTTGCCGCCGTGCGCCCGTTGGGGCGGAAGCGCAGTGCATTCCAGACTTCACTCGCTTTGTCCGGGTTTGCTCCGCTCTTTAATTTTGAAAGAAGGGGGGAGAGAGCATCATTATCGACGACAACAATAGAGTGACTAACTGGCGATTTCGCACTAATCTCTTTGTAGGTACCGCTGGCAGAGTTAAACTGCCATAGCTGCGTAGACCAGGTGGTCATTCCCTCCGGCGTTTTTGAAGCGTAAAAGCGGAGCTCTACGTCACAGTTTTTCGACATCGCAAGCTGCCGGGCCAGCGTTATCCGGTCATTCATCGCCTGCCCCTCCTTTGCGAGATTGTAGGCGTCCCCCACTTGACTAACACTGGGAACAACAACGGAAAGCAGCAAAACCATAATGCCGATGACCAACAAAAGCTCCACGAGCGTAAACCCTGCCCATGCTTTGGCCCTGTCCTTTCTCTTTCTGATTACCTCAGTCATGGCTTTACCCCCCACTTTGCTTCTCGCATCGGGACAGAGGATACAAAGACGCGATACTCAATGGCATTATTCTGGAGATTTTTCTCAAGCTTTGCGAGATCAGTGGAGAAATTGGCCTCGGGATTGTCGAGAAACAGCCCCTTCAGACACCCCTCGATCACTTCCTTCTGTTCGTCACCCAACCGTGCGACGGAGTTTTCCTGGACCGCTACAATCGCGACCTGAAGGATCGGAGGGAGCTGATTTGCTGAAATCCCCTGCGGGGTATCGGCGACCCCCGCGCGGGAATCGTAACTATAGCTATTGAGCGCGGACGGCGTCGCGTTTTCCTTAGGCCAGATTACTAACGCAATTACATTATCTGCCAGCGGAAAGGTATTGCTGCCGGTCGGCTTGATCCAGCCCGACCCGGCCTGTGTGCCAATTGTCAGCGCCTCCGTATCCTCCACGAACTGCATGAGTCTGAAGCGCTCTTTCGCCAGAGCGGGATCGACGTGTGGAGGTAACCATGGAGCATCGGAGTTATACTCCACATAAAAGCCGCAGGCATTCAGCAACCCGACAAACCGCTCGTAGTCAACCGTATTCGCGGCATCGTTCTTAGTCGCCGGAGCGAGGAAAAAGACGGCTTGTCCGCACCCTGTGGTACCGGGGAGTCCAGCACTGCCCGATGGTGCTGTAACAAAGTGGAGCTCCGATTTGCGTCCGTAATCAGCCGGGACGAATTTGCCAGACACCGCTTGATCCCGGAAAAGGCCATCGCTATTGCGATAGTCCCAGTAAGTATTCAACGTGGCTTGTCCGAGGAACTGCGTGATATTTTCAAAGCCTCGGCGTGCACTCTGAAACGCTTCCAATCGGGCGTTGTTGCGCGACCAGATATTCACCGTCTGGTTGAGTATAGAGAGCAGCAGTCCAAGGATAATGATTGAAATAGTGCATGCCACCAGCACCTCTATGAGCGTAAATGCCCGGTTGGCTGGCGATGGAAAGGGAAGTGCACGCCGTTTCATTGCACGAACGCTCCGGACGAGTTGAAGGAAGGGAGAAAGGCAATGAACCCGTTGGCCTCCGACTCTCCAACGCGGTGAATATTCACCACTACCCGCCCAAGGCGCTCGTTCAGGCCGTCAAGTTCCTCTGCGCCAGGGTAGATCGGAGCTTGCGTGTTCAGCGTCACTGCATAGATCGCGTTTGACGAAGAAGCGAGGCGCTTGCCACCGTCGTCAAAGAACTGCGCTTGGCTAAGATAGCTATCGAGGGACGGACCAAAAGCCACTACGGCCAAATCAGCCGAAATCTGCTGCAAAATATGGGTCCTCGTCGTTTGTGCAGCGGCCTCCCGGGCTGCCCCAAGCCCGATCGGCAAAATGCCAAGCAGGGAAATCATCGAGAAAGCGACAATCCCAAGGGCTAGCGCCACTTCAATGAGCGACAGGCCATCCTGATATCGTGCCGGGCCACTCCTTTTTCCCCTAAAAGGAGAAAGAGGCGCAGCACCGGCCATGGGGCGTTCTGTGGGGGCAAGATTCGCCATATCGGATTTTTTCCTGGCGGGCTATCGCCGTATTCTTTGCAGCAGGGCAGAGGGCCTCGCCGCCGCAGCGACCAGTACAAAGCCTCCGAGAGCCATAGCCGCCGTGTTTCCTTCCGGGATCACGGCAACATTATCAATCGAGTAGCTCATATGGTTTCCGGTAAGCGTCTCGGAAAAAAAGGTGAGAATGTTTCCGCCGCCCGTGCCGGAGGGGTTTTCGCTCATAAAGTCAAATTCCATGCCGCCCCAATCCTCCGTGCGTACGCCGTCAGTAATCGAGAGCGAGAACTTGTTGCGTTCGGCATACACGTTAATCGTCACGTGAAAAACCGCGTCGTTTTCGAGCAGGAAAATGGATTCGGGAGCAATGCGCTCATTCGCGCCGCTTGTCGCGTTGTAGACCAACGCCTGCCACCCCTTTTCTGAATCGTAAACCACGCCCCACGAGCTATCCGTCCTCGCGCTCGGCCGTGTAAATTCGTTGAGTTCGCTGTATCGGGCTACTATCCCGAACAATCTCTGCGAGTTCGGGCTCGACCACTTGTCACTCCATGCCCGGAAGTCGAAAGAGACGGTGTGTGTTTTCGTATTATCTACAATATTGGTATCGAATGCGCGAGATTGCCGCGTATAGGAGCTCCCTCGCTCGCCGATATAGTCTTCGATGAAGAAATAATTGCCGCCATTATTGATCGGAGTGGCGTCCGTCACGCTAAAAGTGGGGTCAGGAGAAGCGGTCGATCCCTGTCCGGGGCCCGAGTGATAAGTTCGAAATGCCCAAGGGGCGTTCCACCCGGTGCCACCAGCGAAATCACCGGAAGAAAAATCATCAATAACGCCGCCCATCGCCGACCCAGTGAGAGTCAATGCACAGGCGAGTACGGAGAGGTTTCGGGCAAATAACTTATTTTTCATAATAGCGTGGGTAATAGGCGGCTTATGGAGAGATGGGGGATATTTCCGAGAAAAACTGACCTTTTCCTGAACTGCCGAGGCATGAACCCCGGAGCCCCCAGGGGGAAACTTTATTACGATTTATAATTAATTATTTTTGATAGAAGTCAACGGCTTTTTCAGATTTCTTCACTTCCTGCCTTTGAAAAGGCCGCAACGATCCTGCTGTGGGCCGTCTGGTGTCGGGCGCTCCTGGATGCGATGGTGTTCGTCCGGCGGATTTGCCGTCGGTATGCTCTATGCGCCTGAGATGGCAGGAGCGTCGGCCTCGCTGGAGGCGACAATGCCTACAGACTCGCGCTCGATCAGTTTCGGCGTGACGTAGACTTTCTGATACCCCGATTCGGGGGACTGAATGCGCGACATCATCAGCGCCACTGCAATGCGGGCGATGTCATGGTTTTGGGGGTCAACGCTCGTCAGGGCCGGATTGCTGAAAACGCATCCGGAGATGTTGTCGATGCCTATCACGCTGAAATCATCCGGGATGGAGAGACCTCGCTCACGCGCTCTTTTGATCAGCCTCAGGGCTGTGTGATCCCCGGCTAAAAATGCTGTAAGCCGATTCTCTTTCGGGCCGTTAAGGGCAAAATCAATATGCGCGTCAATTATTATACCCTCATTCTTCTCATCCAGACTGATGATCGGTAGCCCCCGCTGCATCATGTATTCCTTATAAACGCCGAAGCGAATGTCTCTCCATTGACTACTGGAAGAGATGGCGATCCGCTGATGCCCTCGGCTTGTGAGGTAGTCTAAAGCAAATGTAATGACCTCATTGTAATCCGGGCTAACGACATCGGCATTGGGTAAGGGGAGTCCAATCTTCACGGTGGGGTACCGCTTCGCAATCCAATCGGAAAGCGGGTTGTTAAGGAACTGGCAGATGACGCCGCTGACATTCCATTCCGAAAGCCATTGGGTCACTTCGCTGTCCGGAAGGCGCTGGTCTAACGGATGGACCACCAGTAGGCACCCGGCCTTGTGGGCCTCTTCGACGAGGAGATTTTGAATTCTGCCGTAATATTCGTCGTAGGAAGCATAAATCCACTCCTCGTTATGATGCCCGCGAACAACCTGAGGGCGAATGTAGCCGATCAGTTTTTGCGCCCCTGAACGCGTTTTTTTCTTTTTTGGCACATATCGCAGGCGGCGGGCTTCCTCCTGAATCCGCAAGCGCGTCGTATCC
>Ga0182739_1005037_pt1 | contig 10624 bp, 7 predicted proteins | sample eDN5th30CBELigBY_FD_128873 | JGI IMG/M metagenome (GOLD analysis project Ga0182739, IMG submission 128873) | Enriched backyard soil microbial communities from Emeryville, California, USA - eDNA 5th pass 30_C BE-Lig BY (version 2) (version 2) | ecosystem: Environmental > Terrestrial > Soil >...
CGCGGTGGATCAGCCCACAGGCGTGGACGGCCTCCAGGCCCCTGGCCACCTGCTCGATCAGCCCCGCCGCGGCCCGTGGGGCGAGCCGCCCAGCTTCGACGACCTCAGCGAGGTTGCGACCAGGAACGTATTCCATGACCAGGATGAGCTCGGAGCCGACGCGCTCGAGCCCGAAGCATTGCGGTGTCTAACGGCTACGGAGCCGCGACAGGGCCTTACCGTCTTGCGCGGCCCCCCCGGCCTCAGGACCGTCCGCGGCGGCGTAGTAGCGCTTGAGCACGACCAGCCGTCCCAGGTCGGGGTCGCGTGCCAGAAAGGCCGAGGCCTGGCCTCCGCTACCGAGCTGACCAAGCACGACGAACTTTCCGATCCTCGCCGGCAGAGGCTCCGACCCGTTGATGCCGACGATATCGAGTATGGACCCGCTGTCGGACGGTGCGGTCGGTTCCTCGAAGGCGTCCCGTACGGCCGCAACGGAGTCGGGGAACCGCGCCAGGTATTCCTCTGGGGTCGGACGGTCGCCGCGACGGCGGCGGTAATCCAACTCGATCCCCAGCGCCTGGCGGAACAGTTCGGCGGATTCCGCGCCACGGACTTCGGAAATGAGGTTCTCCAGCGGTTCTGGATCGCCGCGCTTCCAGCCATCCTCGAACCGTTCCACCTGGTGGAGGATTCGAAGAAAGGCATCGCCGTCGAGGCGGCTCGCGATCGACATCGGGAGGGGCATGGGGGGGACTCGCCAAGCTCGAGAGATGGTCCGGGTCGGAGTCAGACGATCGTCGGTTTGTCGGTGCGTGTGCCGAAGCCGTCTCCGACATGGGGCTGGAGCAGGCCGCGGATTGTCTTCATCCTCAGCTCGACGGTCCGTTCCACCCGCCCGATCTGGGACCCAATCTCGGCGTTCGTATACCCCTCCAGTCGCATGACGAAGACTTCGCGCAGGTCGTCGGGGAGTAGGCCCAAGAGCCGGGTGAATTCCATTCGCGCGATGGCCTCGTCGGCGGGGTTCAGGGTCCGGAAATCCGCGTGCTCGAACGGCCGCGGATTCGATCCGTCCGGATCGGTCACGAAGTCTCCCTGGGAGATCTCGCGTCGGTAGTCGCGGCGCTTGGCTCGGTGGAAATCGGCCGTGTTGGCAACTTTGCACATGGTGAAGTGAACCAGAAGACGCCAGAGTTCGGTCCGGTCGCGCGGCGGACCGTCGGGCCCTGGGGCTGCGGCGAAGAAGCTGACGAACAGGCTCTGGAGCAGGTCGTCTATCCCGACGCGTCGGAGGATCCGGGCGTCCAGTCGACGGCGAAATTCCGCAGCGAGCCGCTCGGAGAAGCGAAGCCAGAGCTGTCGGGCCGCCTCCTCGCGCTGCAGTCTGTCGGAGGAATGCAACTCGCGGGCGTAGCGGGTCAGAGATCCCTCGGTTCGCATGCTCAGCTCCTCGATTGTCGGCGCTCGCCGGGCGTGGCCCCATCTATGACGGCCTGAAAGATGGAGTCAAGCGACACCGGAATGGATTCTTGTAAGCAACGAAGCCCAGAGCCCGAAAGCCGTCTCGCAACTTTTCCAAAGACGGTCGCCGCCTCAAGTCCGACGACGGGCGCTTACCGAAGACCAATCAGATTAGGCGGGCCGGGTCGCGGGTTCAAAGCGAATTCGTTTCGGCTGTCGGGGCGGAATTCCCATTCCACACAAAGAGAGCCAGTGCTCCGAGCCGCAGCAACCGCGACTGGACCCGTTGTTGGGTTCAGTTGTCGGTTGTGTGAGAACTTCACCAATGCGATTGATCGACCTGGGCGCCGATGACTTGAACTGGGCCCTGGTCCGCACTTGGGCCGCGGATAGAGATCGCGGTTGGCCGCCCGACTCGGGCGGATCGGGGAACTGGGGCTCCGCGCGATGCCCTCTTGCTCGCCATCGACCATCTCCCGTCCGAAACGTTCGGGGCAAGCCTCTGGCGGCCGGTGCTACTGGCGAAGTGCGTGCCATCGCCGGCCACCGTTATCGGCGACGAGGACGAGCCCGGTGGTCGGGGATTGACCTGACCTGGGTCAACCCGGTCTGAGGCGAGCGCCGTCGGTTCGTTCCCGCAGGCGGCCGCCAATACCGAGTCCGGCGGGATCACGGCAGGTTGTCCGTCCCTTTATCGAGTTCCTTCGGCGATCGACTTGTCACCAGATTTTTCAAGAAGGTTCCTGAGATGACACCGACACGATTCATCCTGGCGATCCTCTTCTCGCTTAGCGCCGTGGACCACGCGACGGCGGGGCCAGAAGACTCCGTCGTCCGCGTCTTCGCCTCACTACGGCTCCCGAACCCGGTGCGCCCCTGGGCCAAGCAGAGCCCGGTCGAGGTCATGGGAACCGGCGTGGTCGTCGATGGCAAGACCATCCTGACCAATGCTCACATCGTCCTCTACGCCAGTGAGGTCTTCGTCCAGGCTCCCCGCGGCGGCGATCGCATCGGTGCCAAGGTCGCCACGATTGGACCGGGGATCGACCTGGCCACCCTCACGCTCGAGGACGAGTCTTTTCTGGAGAGACGGCCGCCGCTGCCTCGCGCGACGAAGTACCCCGCGGCCGACGATGCGGTCATCCTCATGGGCTTCCCGGCCGGCGGCACCGGCCTGGCGGTCACCCGGGGGGTAGTTTCACGGATCGACTACGCTGCGTACAACGACGTGACTGAGGGGCTGCGGATCCAGGTCGATGCGGTGGCCGGGCCAGGCAGTAGCGGCGGCCCGGCCTTGGTGGACGGGAAGATGGTCGGGCTGGTCTTCCGCCGGGCTCAAAACGCCGGGATCGTCATCCCCAACGAGGAGATCGACATCTTCCTCGAGGACGTCCGTGACGGCCGTTACGATGGCAAACCCCAGGTCGCCGATCACTTCCAGCCGCTGGTCAACGAGGCCCTACGAAAGAAGCTCGGTATGGGCCGCGCAGACCGCGGGGTCCTGGTCCGGAGGCCGAGGAAGTCCGACCCCGCGTACCCTCTCCGCGAGGGTGATGTCGTGACGCGGATCGGGACGGCGGATGTCGACAACGAGGGCTTGGTCGACTTCGAGGACAACCTGCGGCTACCGTTCACGGCCTTGGTCTCCAGGTTGGTGAAGAACGGGACTGTGCCCGTCCGGCTGGTTCGCGACGGCAAGCCGCTCGAGACCGGAATGATCGCGACCCGCGAGGACGACCGGCTGATCAAGCCGTACCGGGGCCAGTACCCGCGCTATTTCGTCCACGGGCCGCTGGTGTTCTCCCCGGCGATCGACGAGGCGGTGTCCATGTATGCCGAGGGCAACCCCTTCGCGATGCCGGGCAGTCCGCTGGTGACCCGCGACACCGACTGGGTCGCATTTCCCGGCGAGGAGCTGGTCGTCGTCACCGCGCCGATGTTGGCGCACCCGATCTCGCGTGGCTACTCGGAGCCGTTCGGCCAAGTGGTGAAGGATATCGATGGCGTGCCGATCCGGAACCTCCGCCACCTTGTCGAGGTGCTTCGCGACGGCACCGGGGAGTACCTGACGATCCGGTTCCACGGCGAGTTGTCCGAGACGCTCGTCTTCCCTCGAAAGGGGATGGAGGAGGCGACAACGGCGCTCATGGCCGAGAACGGCATTCCCCGGCGCGGCTCGGAGGATGTCATGGCCGCCTGGAAGGCGAAAGCGGCGCCGGGCCGCTGAGATGTTTTCCGGACGCCGCACTTACGAGTGCATGATGACGTTCGTGCCGCCGGCACACGATACGTTCCTTCTGTGGGCGTTCGACCAGGCGTAGCAACCCGTTCACCGTGACAGCCTCCGGGGGTGTCAGTTCGCCCAGACGAAGGTTCGGGGACCTCAAGGTCCGCCCTTGCGAAACGGCACCTCCTGTCGTGATTGACGCTCAGCCAGAGATCCCATCCTCAATGCGCCGCGTGATCCTTCGCCGGTCGCAGATCCGCGTGGTCCGCGGGTCGGAATGGCCGGCCCAATACTCCGGCGAGGGCGAATCGCCGCACTCCGAGACTTCCTCGGTCCGCTCCACGGCACGCAGGATCCGCCCGAGTGCTTCGCCCTCGACTTGGTTCGCGAGCGTCCGACTGCAGGCCCAGCAACCGGGCGATCTCCTCCCAGGCCAAGGCCTCCTCGCCCGGATTCAGACTGCGGATGGGCTCGAGCTCGAACACTCGGGGCTCAGGCCCTCGGCCCCGGTCGCGCGTCATCGTGGTGATCGGCGAGGGCGCCGCGGGCGGACCCGACGCCGGGACGTTCATCGGCAACGCCAAGGTCATCCTGTGGAACGTCGCTCCTCGCGCCGGCGGCGTCGCCATCTGGATCAACATCGATTGGGGAGCGACCCCCGCGGCGGGGAGGTTTCGCGACCGTCCCCGTCGCCGGTCCAACGGCTGGCTCCGGCGGGGCCGAAGCAAGCCTGGCGGCGAAATCGCCATCGGCAAAACGACCGAGACGTGAGCGGTCCCGACCCCTCCGGCGGCCGACCCACGGAGATATATCACCAACCCCCCACCACCGAGAGAGATCATGCCCAGGCGACCCACTCCTAACCCGTCACTGCAGAACGGCGGCTATACCCCTTGCATCCCGGTGGGCCCCAACGGTGCCGGCGAATTCACCGGCAGATATCTGGTCCTGCTCCGAGCGGGGGCGACCAGGAACGCGGTCCAGTCGCTGCGTGACGTGGCCGGCCTGGACGATGTGGCCTCCACGGCCGACTACGCCGACGGACTCGACCTGGCCGAGGTCAGCGACACGCCGGTCATCGTCTTCGACCGGCTGGGGGTTGCGGTTGTCTCGGCCGACCCGGCGCAGGTTGATGCTCTGACGGCCGCGATGGACGAGGACAGTCCGCTCCTCGCCATCGAGCCTGAACGGATCATGCACACGTTCGCTACCGGCCCGGTCGCTGAGGACGCACTGGAGTATCTCCGCGGTTATCGCGACGCTGTCGTCACTCTACATAACCACCTGACGGGCGGCGACGGCCTCGGCCTTGGCGGCGAGGTCGCCGAGACGTTCCTCGACGACGCCGTCTCGACCTGGGGCCTGAAAGCGACCCGCACCCTGTCGTCCCGGTTCAGCGGGCGCGGCGTCCGCGTCGCGATCCTCGATACGGGTATCGACCTTGGTCATCCCGACTTCCTCGGCTGGATCGCCCCGGCCCACGCCCGGTCCTTCATCGCCGGCGAGTCAGTCCAGGACGGCCGCGGCCACGGCACGCATGTCACCGGGATCGCCTGCGGCGCGGAGCGCCTTGGGACCGGCCCGCGCTACGGCGTCGCCTTCCGGACCGACATCTTTTCGGGCAAGGTCCTGAGCAACGCCGGCAGGGGCCCCGACTGTTCGATTCTCGCCGGGATCGAGTGGGCCCTGACGAACAACTGTCGGGTGGCCTCCATGTCGCTCGGGGCGCGGGTGCAGCCCAGAGAGGCGATCTCGGTCGTGTACGAGAACGTCGCCAGACGCTGTCTGGCCGCGGGGATGCTGATCGTGGCCGCGGCGGGCAACGACAGTGACCGGCGATCGGACATGATCAAGCCGGTCGCTCGGCCAGCCAACTGTCCGTCGATCATGGCCGTCGGCGCACTGGACAATCGCCTCGGGGTTGGGTTCTTCTCGAACGGCGGGATCAACCCGAATGGCGGCGGCGTCGACATCGCCGCGCCTGGCGTTGCGGTTCTCTCGAGCCTCCCGCTGCCGGCCCGCACGGGGATCCTGACCGGGACGAGCATCGCCACACCGCACGTCGCCGGCCTGGCCGCCTTGTGGTTCGAGGCTCGCGGCGTCACTGGCGGCGCGCTCTGGTCCGCGGTGACCGGTTCGGCCCGCCGCTTGGCGCTGCCCTCCCGCGATGTCGGCGCCGGCCTGGCGCAGGCGCCGCAGTAAATTTCACTCACAGCCCCGAGACGGCACAACCGCCCGGGGCGCTTTCTCCCTATCGTGAACGGCCAGCCGTCACCGGTCCCTCCCCCCGGGGACCAACCATGACTCGACCTCCCGACCCGAATCGAAGCCAGCCCGGCCCCACTCCGGTGCTCGTCTCGGTGGGGCCGGCTCGCACCTGGACAGGTGGGCGACGTGACCGGCCAATGCCGTGCGGCGGGTCTCGGGACCGACACATGTTTGGATTAAAAATAAGTTGGAAGAAAAAGTGGAAAATGGAAAGAAAGTGCTATAAAAAAGATAGTTGATATGAAGGGAGTCGGCTTTCCGCGGAGGCTATCCTTGTCGGGATGACGCTTCTGGTGCGTCACAACGAACCGTCGCAGGATGTGGAGAATGTCATATCTTCTATCGTGGTTCGTGGGCTGTGGAAGTTTGGTGAATTTTTATGGTAAGCCATGCGATCTCGTATGTTGGGGCCGTCGTAGAGAATGATAAATTTTGTAAGTGTGAAATAAAATTGCGTTTATATTTAATAGGTGTAATGCAATCTCAAGATGTGCGTGAGCGATCGAGAACCGCTCTGGAACGGGCAGGGCAGGAGGCTCGAGATTCACCGAATGGGCTGGTGTGGAGCCGTGTCATTCTGGTCACCAGAAGATGGTTGAGGATGTCGGCGACCAAATTCGGTGGTGGCGCTGCTATGGACAGGGATAGAGTAAACACCCTGGGTCGGGCGAGTAACCGACTGGCCAGTCGTTCTCCCAAGAGGGTTGAGGGATCCATGGATTTCAACTCGATACGGCTCCTGGTCGTCTTGGGGGCTCTCTCCTTGTCAGCCAGTGGCGTGGGTGCTGAACCCGCCGCGGCGTATCCGCCCAGTCCCGTGATCGAGGGTTTCGATTGGGCGCCGGTTGAGACCGTCGTCCGGCGGGCCCGTGACGGCGACAACTGGCCGATCGCCTGGGCCGACGACGACGCCCTGTACACCACCTTCGGCGACGGGACCGGGTTCCCCCCTAAGACGGAGCAGAAGCTGAGTTGTGGCTTCGCGCGGATCACCGGCTCGGCGGTCGATTTCAAGGGGACCAATATTCGGTCCGAAGGCGAGCAACTGGGGGACGGGCGCCGGGGCAAGAAGGGTTGGGGGCTCCTTTCGGTTGGCGGCACCCTCAATCTCTGGCTGGGCCATGCCGACGGGCAGGGGGGCGGCGCTCAACTCGCCTGGTCTCGGGATCACGCGCGAACCTGGACTTTCGCCGATTGGAAATTCGCCGAGTTCGGGCTCATCGGGTTCGTCAACTTCGGCCGGGACTACGAGAACGCCCGCGATGAGTACGTCTATGCTTATTCGCACGATGGCGCGCGGGCCGACACTCCCGCCGATCGGTTCATCCTCATGCGAGCCCCGAAGGGTCGACTGACCGAACGCGCCGCTTGGGAGTTTTATGCCGGATCCGACCGGAGCAACCATCCGACCTGGACGTCCGAGGCGAGTCGGCGTGCCGGCTGCTTCGTGAACCCGGACTCTTGCCTGCGGTCGGCCATGACATATCACGCCGGCCTGGGCCGTTACCTCTGGTGGCAACAAGTCCCGCAGCCGAAGGGGCATACCGACCGTGGTGACACGCGGTTCGTGGGCGGGTTCGCTGTGTACGACGCTCCCGAGCCGTGGGGGCCGTGGACCACCGCCTACTTCACCCCCCATTGGGACATGGGGCCGGGCGAGCACGGCGACTTTCCCGCGAAGTGGGCCGAGTCCGACGGTCGGACGCTCTACCTGATCTTCTCCGGCGATGATTGCTTCAGCATTCGACGCGCCACGGTCCGTCTGTCTCCCGGCAAGCGATCCCGGTGAGCCGGCCAGGACAATAAGGCCGGCGACGAGCGTTGGTGAAGGTGCGTCGAGGCAGGGGCCTGGTGATGAAGCCACCAGAGCCGTCGCGAACGCCACGGTGGGACGCGACCAGCCCGGGCCTGCGCGACGACCCCTGTCGCTTCGCGATCGCGGGCAACACGGTGTTCGGGCTCAACCAACGACTCTCACGTCTCGACGGCTCCAAGGCCCACTTACTGGTGCATCCACCAAGTCATAAGCCACTCGGCCGGGCCGGCCGAGCCAGCCGTTTCGCACTAAGCAAGACCGAAGTCGGTGGCAGGGCCGGCTCAGCCGTGTTTAGGAACTTGCCGGCCGCACCACTTACGCTGGGCGCAAGACGGGATGCGAACCGCTCGAGCCTGTTGGCCTACTTCTCTGCGTTTTGGCCCGTTGCGCCATCACGACACCGGTCGGCCTAAAATTGCCGGACCCCAGGGAGAATTAGGCGCAAAATCATACGGAAACGTTTGACAGAGCGCTAATATAAGCTACTAAAGTAGGGTGCATGTGCAGGATTGAGTCCTCACGCCATGGATGGAGTGTCTGTGTGCGATTCCAGGCCGTCGCTGGCGACGGCCGTCGGGTGCATTGCTGCGCGGGTCCAATGACCTCGAGTCACGATCGCCGCTGTTCGGTGTCGGCGTTGATTCGCCCACGGTTTCCACCAAGGAGAGGAATTCCTCCATGATTCGGCGTCTGCGCATCGACCGCAGGGTACGTGGTGCTAGGCCGGCTGTGGCGGCCGAGGTTCGCCGACTCGAGGCGCTGGAGTCGCGAATCTTGCTCTCGGCGGTCCGCGCTGGCTTCGACGCCAACACGCTCGCCCGGGGCGACGATATCTCGTCGGCGCAGGTCGATATCGGGTTTTCTTTGGGGTTCTTCGGCCCGACTTACACCAAGCTGTTCGTGAACACCAATGGGAACGTGACGTTTGGCAGGGGACTCGACACTTTTATCCCCTTCGGTCTGATCACCAATACGGGCACGCCCATCATCGCGCCCTACTTCGCCGATGTCGACACCACAAACCCCGCGAGTGGGCGCGTGACGTACGGTTCGGGGTCCGTCGATGGCCATTTGGCCTTCGGTGTCACTTGGTGGAATGTCGGGTACTACGGTAGCCACGTGGACAAGCTGAACAGCTTCCAGCTCGTCCTCATCGACCGCTCCGATACCGAGGTCGGGAACTTCGACATCGAGTTCAACTACGATCAAGTCCAGTGGGAGACGGGGGACGTCGGTGGTCACAACGGCATGGGAGGGGAGCCGGCGCGGGTGGGGTTCTCCAACGGTTCGGGAACCGTCGGCACGATGTTTGAACAGACGGGTTCCGGAGTGAGTGGCGCTTTCCTCGATGACAACCTGACGACCGGCCTGAGAAACAACGCCTTAGGTAGCGAAGTGCCTGGCCGCTACGTCTTCGGGGCCCGGGATGGTGTCCTGTCGGTCAACCATGCCCCGGTCCTGAACTTCATCGGCACCAAGACATTCCACGAGAACTCCACGCTCACCTTCACCGCCTCGGCGACCGATTCCGATCAGGATTCGCTGATGTATTCCCTGCTCGATGCGCCGGCGGGTGCTTCGATTGACCCGACGACAGGACTCTTCTCGTGGACGCCGAGCATATCACAGGGACCGGGCGACTACACGTTCCGGGTTCGTGTCACCGACAACGGCGATCCGGGCTTGGCTGATATCGAGATTATCACTGTAACTGTGCTCGCCAATCAGGCGCCGATCGCGCAAGACGGCGCGTTCAACACAAACGAGAATGAGCCGACCGGGGGCACTCTCCTGGCCGGCGATCCAGAAGGGAACACCCTGACCTACCGCCTCGTCGGCAAGGCCACCAAGGGGACGGTGACTTTGACCGACCCGGCCACAGGCGCGTTCCTCTATACACCCAGCCCCAACGCCAATGGAACGGACACGTTCACCTACCGGGTCAACGATGGGCGGGCCGACAGCAACATCGCCACCGTGACGATCAACGTCGCCGCGGTCAATAGCGCGCCGGTGGCTCAGACGAGGAGCTACGATACCCCAGGAGGGACCGCGCTTTGGGTTGCTTCGACCGACCTGGTTGCCGACATTGACGGCGATCCGCTCGCGACCATGCTGGTGGCCGGTCCGAGCCACGGTACGCTGACGTGGGCCGCGGATGGCTCGTTCACGTATACGCCGGCTCCCGACTTCAACGGCCTCGACACGTTCACCTACCAGGCCAGCGACGGCCAGTTGTTGAGCCCCCCGGCGACGGTGACGCTCCGCGTCGGCGGCCGGGATGGTGATGTCGTTGGTCCTCGACTGGTCGCTCTCCAGCGGTTCGGGTTCCACCGCCGGCCGACGCGTCTGGTCCTGGACTTCAACAAGGCCCTCGACTCGGTGCGAGCCAGCGACCCGGCCAATTATACCGTGGTCAATGCCGGAGGTGACCGCCGGCTGGGAACGCGAGACGATGTGGTCGTCCCCCTGGCGTCGGCGTCGTACGACGCAGCCGGCCGGAGCGTCACCCTCCTTCTAGCCCAACGCCTGTACCTCTACGGTCGCCACCAGGTGCGGATCGTCGCGTCGGGTCCCAGAGCCCCGATCGACCTCGCGGGCAACTTCCTCGACGGTGACGCGGACGACCGGCCCGGCGGGGACGCCCAGGTCCGGTTCGGCCCCAAGGCGCTCGCGAGGCGCTCCGGCGGGCCGGCCGTCAGGTCCCAGCCCGATGCTCATGCCCGTCGCCCCCATACCCGGCTCGTTGCGGCCGCCCTGGGGTTCCCCCGACGATTCGGGGCCGGGAAGCCAGCTGTTCCCTCATGATCGTCAAAATTGGTCCGTCCGAGCCTGGCGAAGTCGTCGGCCGAGAATTGCGACACGTGAGC
>Ga0182739_1005039_pt1 | contig 10622 bp, 10 predicted proteins | sample eDN5th30CBELigBY_FD_128873 | JGI IMG/M metagenome (GOLD analysis project Ga0182739, IMG submission 128873) | Enriched backyard soil microbial communities from Emeryville, California, USA - eDNA 5th pass 30_C BE-Lig BY (version 2) (version 2) | ecosystem: Environmental > Terrestrial > Soil >...
GCTCGTCGCGGGTGGGTCGCGCGGACTGAAGACGGTGATGGCGCGCGATGACGTACGACGCTGGCTACGCAAGGTCGCGCCGCAGACAAGGCGCTTCGGCTCGGTTTGCACCGGCGCCTTCGTGCTGGCCGCGGCCGGGCTGCTCGACGGCAAGCGGGTGGCGACGCACTGGGCGAGCTGCACGCGTCTTGCCGAGAAATTCCCCGCGCTGACCGTGGATGCCGATGCGCTCTATGTCGTCGATGGCAAGGTCTGGACCTCGGCCGGGGTGACGACGGGCATCGACATGGCGCTGGCGCTGGTCGAGGCCGATCTCGGTGCGGCGATGGCCAACCTGATCGCGCGGCACTTCGTGCTCTACGCGCGAAGGCCGGGCTACCAGTCGCAGTTCAGCCCGCTGTTGCAGGGGCAGACCGAGGCCGACGCTCCGTTTGCGCGCCTGATCGAATGGATGCAGACCCATCTCGACGAGCCGCTCGACGTCCCCGCCCTGGCCGCTCGCGCGGGCCTGTCGGAGCGCAGCTTCTATCGCAAGTTCGTCGAGGCGACCGGCAAGACGCCGGCCCATTTCGTCGAAGGACTTCGACTCGATGCGGCGCGCACCCTGTTGGCCAAGGGCCTCCCGCTCAAGACGATCGCCGGCCGGGTGGGCCTGCGCTCCTCGGCGCGGCTCGGCCAGGCCTTCGAGCGCCGCTTCGGCATGGCACCGTCGCTGTTCCGCGAGATGCACGCGGCTTCAGTGCCGTAGCCGCAGGCTGCTCAGGATCAGGGCGGTCAGGGCAAAGCCGGCGCCCAGCCAGATCGCCGCCCGTGCCGCGTCAGCGGCGCCGCCGCCGGAGAAGTCGAACAGGCCGAAGACCAGGGCGACCAGGGCCGAGCCCATCGTCTGGCCGAGCGTCCGGGCCGTGGCGATGATGCCGCCGGCGCTGCCGCTGCGGTCGCGCGGTACGGCGTTCATCATCAGCCGGTTGTTGGGCGAGGCGAAGATGCCGAAACCCGCGCCGCACAGGACCAGCCTCCACATGATGTCGAAGGCGGACGGATCCGGCGGGAGCAGCGCCGTCAGGATCAGTCCGGAGGCCATGCAGGTCAGGCCGATCGTGCCGAGAGCACCGGCATGGTGACGGTCGGCCAGCCGGCCGGCGATCGGTGCGATGCCGGCCAGGGCGAGTGGCCACGCCGTCAGCAGCAGGCCGGTGGCCGTGGCGTCACGGCCCAGCACCGTATGGAAGAAGAAGGGCAGGCTGACGAAGGCCAGACCCTGGGCCGTGAAGGTACAGGTCGAGGCCGAGATCGAGAGCGAGAAGATCGGCCGGGTGAACATGTCGATCGGCATCATCGGATCGGCGAGCCTGCGCTGGCGCCAGACGAACAGCGTGCCGAACAGGGCCGCGCCGACCAGCTCCGCCACGATCACCGGCACTGGATGGCCATGGCCGACTCCGTCGATGCCGAAGATCAGCAGGCCGAAGGTGCCGCCGGACAGGACCGCCGAGAGCACGTCGAAGGGCCGCTTGACGTGTGTCGTCACCGGCAGGAAGCGGCCGGCCAGGAAGAAGGAGAGAACGCCAAGCGGAATATAGACGGCGAACAGGATCGGCCAGCTGGTGATCGCGAGTAGCGCGGCGCCGAGGCTGGGTCCGGCGGCCAGCGAGGTCGCCACGACGGTGGTGTTGAAGCCGAGCCCTCGGCCGAGGGCGGCACGTGGGTAGATCGATCGAACCAGGGCTGGCTGGATGGCCATGATGGCCGCGCCTCCCAGCCCTTGGAGCGTGCGCGCCGTGATCAGCCAGGCGAGCGAAGGCGCGAGCACGCAGCCGATCGAGGCCAGCGAGAAGACGACGAGGCCCGAGCGATAGACGGTTCGGTAGCCCACGATGTCGCCCAGCGCCGCCACCGGCAGCAGCAGGATCATCAGGGCGATCTGGTAGGCGTTGACGATCCAGATCGAGCTCTCCGCCGTGATCGCGAGGTCGTTCGCGATGTAAGGCAAGGCGAGATTCGTCATCGAATTGCTGAGCACCGCCATCGACAGGCCGATGGTGATGGTCGCCACGGCGGCGAGTCGCCGTGGCCCCGACGGCATCCCGTCGGGGAGCGGACCAGCTGAAGCGGGTTCGGCCATCTGTTACTGTGGGACCGTCAGCTCGTCGCCGCCGATGGTCGTGCGCTGCATCAGGCGCTTGTGCTTTGTCGCATCGTAGTGGGTGGCGCGATGCAGGACGGCACGATTGTCCCAGACGATCACGTCGCCCTCGCGCCAGGCGTGCGACATCATGAACTCCGGCTGCTCCGCACGGTGTGCCAGCTCCCACAGGATTGCCTTCGACATCGGTTCGGGCCAGTCGAGGATGCGGCCGGCATGGGCGCCGATATAGAGCGCGCGGCGGCCGTTGATCGGGTTGTCGCGGAACATGCGCTGCTTGACCGGCGGCAGCTCCGACAGCGACTTGGCGCTGAGGATGCCCTTCTGCACGCGGTCTCGCGAATGGGCCAGCGCATGCTCGGCGACCAGCGGATGAATCGTCGCCTGCAGGGCCGGCGGCAGCGCGTCCCAGGCCGCGCGCATGTTCAGGAACTCGGTGTTGCCGCCCTCGGGCGGGCAGATCCGCGCCGTCAGGATCGAGCACAGCGACGGGACACGCTTGAAGGACGAGTCCGAGTGCCAGAAGTAGTTGGCCTTCTGGTAGATCATGCGCATGTCGTCCGGCGGGATCGGCTCGCCGGTCATGATGTCGAGGTTGGACTGGCGGGCGAACTTGGTCCCGGCGGCGGGATTGGCGCTGAGCGTCGTCTCCAGCGGGCCGAAATTCTCGCTGAAGGCGATCTGGGTGTCGTCGTCCATCGCCTGGTCGCGGAACAGGAGCACGGAATGCTCCTCGAACGCAGCGCGAATCGGACCGAATTCGCGGGCTGACAGAGGCCGCGTGATGTCGATGCCGGATATCTCCGCGCCGAACAGCGGATGGAGCTTGCGGACTTCGATGCTGCCGGTGTTGCGCATGACTTCGTCCCTCAGTCGATGATCGCCTGGTAGGTGAGCACGCGCAGCTCGCGCCGGATCGGATAGGTCGAAGAGGGCATGAGCTGCGTCAGCAGCACCACGGCCATGTCCTCGACCGGATCGATCCAGAAGGCGGTGGAGGCGGCGCCGCCCCAGGCATATTCGCCGGGCGTGCCTGCGATATAGGCCTTGGCCGGGTCGATCATCACCGAGAAGCCGAGCCCGAAGCCGATGCCGGTGTAGGTCGATTCGGAGAAGCGCGGCGTCCCCATGTCGGCCATATCGCCGTTGAGGTGGTTCGTGGTCATGAGCTCGACCGTCTTGCGGCCGAGCAGGCGCACGCCGTCGAGCTCGCCCTCGTTCAGCATGAACTTGCAGAAGCGCAGATAGTCGGCAGCGGTCGAGACCAGGCCGCCGCCGCCCGAGTTCACCTTGCGCGGTGCGAGGTAACGGCTCTTGGCCGGATCGTCGATCAGCTCGAGCTTGCCGCCGGCGCCGGCGGCGTAGTTCGCGGCAAAGCGGTCGTGCTTGGCGGCCGGGACATGGAAGTCGGTGTCGACCATGCCGAGCGGATCGATGACCTTCTCCTTCAGGTATTTCTCGAAGGGCTGGCCCGAGATCACCTCGACCAGGTAACCCAAGACGTCGGTGGAGACCGAGTAGTTCCACGCCTTGCCCGGCTGGGCAATCAGCGGCAGCTGCGCCAGCCGCTCGACGACCTGCTTCAGGCTGGTGTCGGCGGTCTGGAAATCGACGCCGCCTTCCTTGGCACGATAGGCCGCGTCAACCGGATTGCTCTCCATGAAGCCGTAGGTCAGGCCCGACGTGTGGGTAAGCAGGTCGCGGAAATTGATCTCGCGCTCGGCCGGCACGGTCTCGATCTTGCCGCGGCTGCCGCCCACCATCACGCGCGGGTTGGCGAACGCGGGGATGAACTTGGAGATCGGGTCGTCGAGCTGAAAGCGGCCCTCTTCGTACAGCATCATGATCGCCGTCGAGGTGAGCGGCTTGGTCATGGAATAGATGCGGAAGATCGTGTCAGCGCGCATCGGCGTGTCACGGGCTACATCCGACTTGCCCACGACCTCGGCGAAGGCCAGTTCGCCGTTGCGCATGACGCAGGTGACCATGCCGGCCAGCTTTCCGCTATCGACCCATCCTTTCATCCAGGTACGCACGCGGTCGAGCCGCGCTGCGGAAAGTCCGACCTGTTCGGGGGTAACGAGCGGCAGCGTATCCATGGCGATCCTCCCTTGAGCCCCGCTAGACTAGCCCAGGACGATAGGGTTCAGACACGCAAAAGACGGGAGGCACCAATGGCGAGATTGTGCGAGGGACGGGTTGCGATCGTGACGGGAGGCGCCCGAGGCGTCGGCCGGGAACATTGCCTGATGCTGGCGGAGCACGGCGCCAAGGTCGTCGTGAACGACCTGGGCGGCGACCGGGCCGGCAAGGGCAATGACGTCGGACCCGCCCAGCAGGTGGTGAACGAGATCAAGGCGATGGGCGGCGAAGCGGTGGCCAACGGCGACGACGTCTCCGACTGGAACGGCGCCAAGCACATGATCGACCAGGCGGTCGAGGCGTTCGGCAAGCTCGACGCCATCGTGCTCAATGCCGGCATTCTGCGCGACCGCATGCTCGTCAACATGAGCGAGGACGAGTGGGATGCCGTCATCAAGGTGCACCTCAAGGGCACCTTCGCGCCGGCCCGGCATGCCGCCGCCTACTGGCGCGACCAAGCCAAGCTGAAGGGCGGCCCGGTCGACGCGCGCATCATCACCACCACCTCGGTCTCGGGCATCTACGGCAACATCGGCCAGACCAACTATGGCGCGGCCAAGGCCGGCATCGCCTCTTTCACCATCATCGCGGCGCGTGAACTCGCCCGCTATGGCGTCACGGTGAACTCGATCTCGCCCTCGGCCTTCACGCGCATGACCGAGGACCTGCGCGAATATACGGAAGAGGACAAGAAGCGCCGTGACCCGAAGTGGATCGCCCCGGTCGCGACCTGGCTGGTGAGTGAGGACAGCCGAGAGGTGACGGGCCGCGTCTTTCAGGCCGGGAACGGTATTTTCGCCGTCGCCGAGGGCTGGCATAAGGGCCCGACCGTCGAGCAGATCATGGATCCGGTGCAGGCCGGCAAAGTGCTGGGCGAAATTGCCCGGAAGGCCCGCAAGAACGCGGGCATGAACGGTCTCGATCTGGACTGAAACAAGCAGGGACGGAGAAGGAATAACAGATGTTGAAGATCAATCGCCGCACGGCGCTGGCGACGACGGCTGCGGCTGCCCTGGTTCCAGGCGCTGCGCGCGCCCAGGCTTGGCCGAACAAGCCGATCCGCTGGGTCGTGCCCTACACGGCCGGCGGCCTGACCGACGTGACCACACGGCTCACGCTCGAGAAGATGAATGTTGGCCAGACCTTCGTGGTCGACAACAAGCCCGGCGCCAATTCGCTGATCGGAGCCGAGATCGTCACCAACGCGGCGCCCGACGGCTACACCTTCCTGACGGTGATCGCCGCGCACGCCGCCAACAAGACGCTCTACGCCGGCAAGCTGAAATTCGATCCGGTTTCGGGATTTGCGCCGGTGTCGCTGGTCGGCGTCGCGCCGCTGATCATCTGCGTCACCAACGGGCTGCCGGTGAAGAACGTGGCCGAGCTGATCGCCTACGCCAAGGCCAATCCGGGCAAGCTCTCGTTCGGGTCGTCGGGTGTTGGTGCCGCCGCGCATCTCACCAGCGAACTCATGAAGCAGGTTACTGGAATCGATATGGTGCACGTGCCCTACAAGGGCACCGCACCAGCGCTGGCCGACCTCGCCTCGGGCAACATCCAGCTGCTGATCGATGCGCCGATCGGGGTGATGACGCAGGTCCGCGCCGGCAAGATCCGCGCTCTGGCCATGCTGTCCAAGAATCGCGTGCCGGGCGTCGAGGAAGTGCCGACGATCGTCGAGGCGGGCGGACCGCTGATCGAATCCTCGACCTGGGTGATGTTCCTCGCGCCCGCGGGAACGCCGAAGGAGATCGTCGACAAGGTGTCATCCGAAGTGTCCAAGGCCGTGAAAGACGAGGCGCTGCGCAAGCGCCTCGCCGAGCAGGCGGTGATCCCCGTCGGGGCCACGCCGGAGGAGACGGGCAAGTTCCTGCGAAGCGAGATCGACAAGTGGGAGAAGGTGATCACCACCGCCGGCGTCAAACCCGACGCCTGATCCAAAGTCCCGAAGTTGGAGCAGCGGCGCCGGTTTACTCCGGCGCCGCTGTCGTTTTGGCGATCGTCGGCCGGCGCATGTGTGGCCTGCGACGACGTGGCCGGGCGAACCGTTCCGCGCGGAGCGATGGTCTGAGCCCTGGAACCGAAGGAGAGGCGCCGCGGAATTTCCCTTGTGTTTTCGCCTGTTCGTCGACTTTCGGGCTCGCGTTCAGGGCTGGTGAGAGGCGAGAAATTCTCACCGGCTGCAAGTGCACAAGGCATTCTGTTGACAGTCCAAGTGCAGCCTCAGCGCTTTACTCGCTGCCAGCCTTATCGTTTGCTTCCGACCATGATTTCGACTTTGAGCCTGGCGAACGGCCTTACGCTTCTTTTCGCCGCCCTTTGCCTCTGGACGATGGCGGCTCAGTCGCGCGGCGGCGTGACGACGCTCGGCCGCGTGGCCCTGCCGGGGGGCTTCGCGCTGATGGCGACGCTGATGCTGCTCGCAGGCGTGTTCGAAGCGAGCATCCTGTTCGACTTCCTCTGGGTCGCGGCCTTCGCATTGGGATCGATGATCGGCCGCATCCGCGGATGGAGGCTGACGGTGCAGACCAACAAGGAAGCCGGCCTCGTGATGCTGCCGGCGACCGTCGACGGCCTCATCGTGGCGGTGGTCCTCGCGGTGCTGTCCGCGATCGATTTCGCTTCCGCCATGATCGGAGAACCGGTGGTAGCGCCAGGATACATTGCCGCCGCCAGCGCCCTTTGTGCGGGCTTCCTCGGCTACCGCGTCCTCGTCATCGCACTGCGCGTCGTCCGTCCGACGCCCAGCAAGGTCTCGAACGCCGTCTGACGGCGTCCCGACGTCACAAGCCCTTCAATGTCTCCAGCACCTTCGGCTGCGGCCAGGTCCAGCCGCTCGCGCTTTCGAAGGCGCGCATCGCGCGCAGCACGAGTTCGTCCGCTCGCGGCGCGCCGATGATCTGTATGCCGACGGGAAGTCCCGCCTTTGTCAGGCCCGCGGGCATTGAGGCCGCCGGCTGGCCGGTGAGATTGCAGGGAAGGGTGTACGGCGCGCCCTTCGTCCAGCGCGGAAATGCCTCCGAATTGTAGAGCGTTTCGACCGGAGGACCCGCCGTCGGCGCGACCGGCGCGAGCAGCAGGTCGTACTTGCGATGCCAGAGCGCGAGATCGCGCGCGAGCCGGCTCCGCGCCTCGAACGCCCTGGCATAGTCGGCAAGCGTTATCGCCAGACCTTTTTCCATGAGCGCGCGCAGGCCGGGATCGAGCTTGTCGTGAAGCTGAGTCGGGATCTGCCGGAAGCGGGTGGCGAAGCTGCCGATCCACAGCGGTTCGAAATGTTCCTGCAGCGGCTCGAACATCGGACCGACATCCTCGACGTGGGCGCCCAGCTCCTCGAAACGCTTCGCCGCGGCGGCCACGAGCTCACGCACTTCCGGATCGGCCTTCACATGACCGAGGTCGAGGCTGAGCCCGATCTTCCAGCCGCGCACGCCGGCGTCGAGGCCGACCGTGTAGTCCCGCGCTTCGGACGGCAAGGAGCGCCAGTCGCGCGCGTCCGGGCCTGCGGTGACGTTCAAGGCCATCGCCGTGTCGAGGACGGTGCGTGCAAGCACGCCCTGGCTGATCACGTCGGCGAACGGCGCATCGGCCGGATACTGCGGGATGCGGCCGTAGGAGGGCTTCAGGCCGACGAGGCCCGTGTGGCTGGCGGGAATGCGGATCGAGCCGCCGCCATCGTTGCCATGGTTGAACGGATTGATCCCGGCTGCCGTGAGCGCCGCGGCACCGCCTGACGACCCGCCGGGTGAATGGCCGAGATCCCACGGGCTGCGCGTGACACCCTGCAGCGGCGAGTCGGTGAGAGCCTTCCAGCCGAACTCCGGCGTCGTGGACTTGCCAAATATGATCATTCCCGCTGCAAGGAACCTGTCGGTCGCGGCGGCGTTGTCGTGTGCCGGAGTCTCATCCGTCGAATGCGATCCGTAGCGAGTAGGCCACCCTTTGACGGTCGTCGTGTCCTTTATCGTCGTCGGAACTCCATCCAGAGGCGACAACGGCTGGCCGTCGCGCCACCGGGATTCTGCAGCCTGTGCAGCAGTTTGCGCGCGATCTTCATCAATCAACACGAGCGCGTTGAGATGAGGTTGCAGCGACGATGCGCGATTCAGCATCGCGTCGAGAACCTCGACCGGAGAAGCCTCTCCGCGGGAGAAGAGTTTTGAAAGTTCCGCTGCAGAAAGCCAGTCGAATGCGGACTGAGACATGCGTTTTTTGTCGGTTCTCGACGAGGGTTAGATGTTTCAAAGTACAGGGATTGCAGCAGTGTCGACTCTGAATTCTCCCAAGTCGAGAGCGTATTGGAGGACGTGATGGAAACCATCGCCGCGCTTGTCGCCGCCAGTGCCGCCTTCGGGGCGAGTTATCTCATCGGCCGCTCGTTGACCGCATCGTCTCTCCTCGTGGCCTTGGGTGGCCTGCTGTGGGGCGTCGGCTTTGCTGTCTTGTTCTTCGTGGCGACCGTGACGGTGGGACATCTCACGCCCGGCCTGTTCGAGCCGTGGCTGCTCGGTGTTCACTTCATCGCGCTGATCGTCGCGGCGCCGCTTGGCGGTGCTGCCATCGCGGCACTCACTCATTGGCGCGTAGAGCGTGCCGATGCGTCGCGCCTGCCCTTCTGATCTCGAAACGGTAGACAGCGAAACGATCGCCTTTCCCGTAGTGGCTTCCCGACGCTAAGCTCCCCTGCAAACGAGGGGAGGCTCCATGGTCGAGGTGAAGCTGGGCGCCGGTACGGCCGTGCGCATCGAGGAAAGCTACGAACCCAACTTCGATGCCAGGGCGTTCTTTCCGGATTGGGATCCCGCCGTCGTCGAGCGGCATCGTGACTGGCTGGTGCCGGCGCACTATGACGAAGCCTCTGCTTTCCTGAAGCTCAGTGTCCATAGCTGGCTGCTGAAGATCGGCGGCAAGACCGTCCTGATCGACACCTGCGTCGGCAATCACAAGTCGCGTCCCCATCGGCCGAAGTGGCACCTGATGGAGACCAAGTACCTCGAGCGGCTGAAAGCCGCCGGCGTCGAGCCCGACGAGATCGACATGGTGATGTGCACGCACCTCCATGTCGATCATGTCGGCTGGAACACACGCCTCGAGAACGGCAAGTGGGTGCCGACGTTCAGGAATGCGAAGTACGTGTTCAGCCGCGCCGACTACGATCACTACCTGAAACTGGACAGCGATCCCGCGACCGGTCCGGTCAACGCGGGCTCCTTCCGGGACTCGGTTCTGCCCGTCGTCGAGGCGGGTCTCACGCAGATGATCGAAGGTGCCGCGCAGCTCGACGAGAACCTCTCCGTCGAACCGGCGCCGGGACACACGCCGGGCACGATCGCCATCAAGTTCGAATCGCGCGGGGAGAAGGCGCTGTTCTGCGGCGACATTCTGCACCACGCGCTACAGGTCTATCATCCCGAGTGGAACAGCTTCGCCTGCGCCGACGGTATCGGTGCGCGCAAGAGCCGGCGCGCGGCGCTGGAACATTGCGCCGGTAGCGGCGCGCGTCTGATGCCGTGTCACTTCGGGGCGCCGTTCAGTTGCCACATCGACCACAAGGACGATGGGTTCGTGCCGCGCTTCGGCGGGCAATTCTAGGGAGAGCGAAGATGATCTACGAAATGCGGGTCTACAGGTGCGTGCCGGGTCGCCTCCCGGCACTGCTCAATCGCTTCAATACGATCACGCTCAAGATCTGGGAGCGGCACGGCATCAAGCAGGCCGGCTTCTTCACCACCCTGATCGGCGAATCGAACCAGGAACTGACCTATTTCCTCGCCTGGGAGTCGCTGGCCGAGCGCGAGAAGAAGTGGAATGCCTTCGCCGCCGATCCGGAATGGTTGGCCAAGCGCGCCGAGACCGAAAAGGACGGCGCCATCGTCGAGAACGTCTCCGTTCAGATGCTCACGCCGACCGGCTTCTCGTCCGTGCAGTAGCGGTCAGTCGGCCGTGAGGCCGGCAGCTTTGCCGAGGTAGGCCCACTTGACGTAGTCGTGGGCCACGTAGGCCGCGAACTCGGCGGGCGATCCAAACCGGGGATCGACGCCGAGGGCCGCGAGCTTCTTCGCGACGGGCAGCGCGCGGAGCGTGGCTTCGACGGCCGCATTCAGCTGTTCGATCAGTGCGGAGGGAGCACCGACGGGCAGAAAGAGGCCGTAGAAGACCACGGCCTCGTACCCGGGCAATCCCGACTCGGCGATCGTCGCGATGCCGGGCGCGGCAGCCGAGCGCGCAAGCCCCGACTGTCCCAGACCGCGCATCTTGCCGACTCGGACACGGGGGATCGCAGCCGGCAGGTCGGCGAAGCAGATATCGATCCCACCGGCCATCAGAGCCGCCA
>Ga0182739_1005040_pt1 | contig 10621 bp, 6 predicted proteins | sample eDN5th30CBELigBY_FD_128873 | JGI IMG/M metagenome (GOLD analysis project Ga0182739, IMG submission 128873) | Enriched backyard soil microbial communities from Emeryville, California, USA - eDNA 5th pass 30_C BE-Lig BY (version 2) (version 2) | ecosystem: Environmental > Terrestrial > Soil >...
GCCACCTTCCTGCCGCACCCGACCGACACCCAGACGGTCGAGGACGTGATGCGCGCCGAGGCGCGCTTCCTGGAAGAAATCATCGCCCTGCATCCGCAGGCCGAAGGCCGCCCGGTGGTGGTCGGCAACTGCCAGGCCGGCTGGCAGATCATGATGACGGCCGCGATGCGGCCCGAGCTGTTCGGCCCCATCATCGTGGCCGGCGCGCCGCTGTCGTACTGGGCCGGCTGGCGCGACATGAACCCCATGCGCTACTCGGGCGGGCTGCTGGGCGGCAGCTGGCTGACCCAGATGACCAGCGACCTGGGCAACGGCAAGTTCGACGGCGCCTGGCTGGTGCAGAATTTCGAGAACCTGAATCCGGCCAACACCTTGTGGTCCAAGCAGTACAACCTTTACTCCAAGGTCGACACCGAGGCCAGCCGCTACCTGAGCTTCGAGAAGTGGTGGGGCGGCCACGTCTTCCTGAACGGGCCCGAGATCCAGTACATCGTCGACAACCTGTTCGTGGGCAATCGCCTGGCCACCGCAGGTCTCGTGACCTCCGACGGCATCCGCATCGACCTGCGCAACATCCGCTCGCCCATCGTGGTGTTCTGCTCCAAGGGCGACAACATCACCCCGCCGCCCCAGGCGCTGGGCTGGATACCCGACCTGTATCAGAACGAGGCCGAAATCCTCGCGCACGGCCAGACCATCGTGTACGCCGTGCATGAAAGCATCGGCCACCTGGGCATCTTCGTGTCGGGCAGCGTGGCCCGCAAGGAACACCAGGAATTCACCTCCAACATCGACATGATCGATGTGCTTCCGCCGGGCATCTACGAAGCCGAAATCGTCGACAAGACGCCGGATACGCCCAACGCGGACCTCGCCTTCGGCAACTATGTCCTGTCCTTCGAACAGCGCAAGCTGGACGACGTGCGCGCCATCGTCGACCGCAACGAAGAAGACGACCAGCGCTTTGCCGCCGTGGCCCGCATTTCCGACATCAATCTCGGCATGTACCGCAGCTTCGTGCAGCCGTGGCTGCGCGCCATGGTGACGCCGCAGTCGGCCGAATGGATGCAGCGCATGCATCCGCTGCGCCTGCCCTACGAACTGATCTCCGACCGCAACCCGCTGATCGCGCCGGTCGCCAAGGTGGCCGAACAGGTGCGCGAGAGCCGTCAGCAGGCCTCGCCCTCCAATCCCTTCCTGGTCGCGCAGGAGATGTTCTCGAACATGGTCGAGACCGGCCTGAACATCTGGCAGGAAATGCGCGACTCGGCCGACGAACGCGCCTTCATGGGCATCTACGGGTCGCCGGTAGTACAGGATCTGGCCGGCCTGGGCGCCAAGTCCGGTCCGCCGCGCAAGCATCCCGGGGTGTCCCCGGAGCATCGCCGCTTCATGGAACAGCGCGCCGCGGAACTGCGTTCGATGCTGCAGGAAGGCGGCCTGCGCGTGGCCGCGATCCGCATGCTGCTGTATGTCTCGGGCGCCGAAGGCGGCCTGGACGAGCGCAGCTTCGCCCTGATCCGCAAGATGCGCGCCGAAGCCGACAACGCGCTGACCCTTGAACAGTTCAAGGACGTCATCCGCGAACAGGCCCTGATGATGACGCTGGATTCGACCGCCGCGATCCAGGCCATGCCGCACCTGCTGGAAGGATCGACGGCGGCGGAAATCCGCGCCGGCCTGGACGCCATGAAGAGCGTGCTGGAAGCCGCCGAGCCGCTCAGCGACGCGGCGCGTGAAAGCCTGAACGACATGGAGCGCATCTTCGAAGCGGCCGAGCGGCGCGCGCAGCGGCGCGAACAGCCCCAGCCGGTGGCCCGCCGGCGGACCGCCAAGGCGGCCGATGCGGGCAACGGCGCGCAGGATGCGGCCGAGACCGTGAACGGCAACGCGGTCGACGAACTGGTCCAGGCTGCCGCGCAGGTGCCGGCCAAGACGGCCAGACAGCACCCCGCCGCGGCCCGCAAGGCGGCTAACGGCGCCTCACCGGCCAAGGGCGCCGAGAAACCGGCGGCCAAGACCGCGGCCAAGAGCCGGTCTGGCAGCGCGGCCAAGACGTCCGCCAAGACGGCCGCCAAGACGGCCGCCAGCACACCGGCGCGGCGCGCTGGCGGCAAGGGGGCTTCCCGCCAACCTTCGAAGGCCAAGACATCATGAGCCTGCCCACCTCCACGCACTACGACAAACTCATCGCGCGCGCCCAGACGCTGGAGGCGACGCCCTGCGCCATCGCCCATCCCTGCGACGAACCCTCGTTGTCGGCGGCGCTGGAGGCGCGCGACCTGGGCCTGCTCAAGCCCATCCTGGTCGGCCCCGAAGGCAAGATCCGCGACACCGCCGCGCAGTTCAAGCTGAACCTGGGCGATGCGCGCATCGTCGATGTGCCGCACAGCCACGCGGCCGCCGAAGCCGCCGTGGCGCTGGTGCGCAGCGGCGAGGCCGCGCTGCTCATGAAGGGCAGCCTGCACACGGACGAACTGATGCACGAGGTGGTGGCGCGCACCACCGGCCTGCGCAGCGGCCGCCGCATCAGCCACGTGTTCATCATGGAAGTGCCGACCTACCCGGAACCGCTCTTCATCACCGACGCGGCCATCAACATCTTTCCCGACCTGGAAACCAAGGCTGACATCATCCGCAACGTGATCGACCTGCATCGGGGATTGGGGCTGGGCGAGCCGCGGGTGGCGATCCTGTCGGCGGTGGAACAGGTCACCCCCAGCATCCCCAGCACCATCGAGGCCGCCGCGCTGTGCAAGATGGCCGACCGCGGCCAGATCTCGGGCGGCGTGCTGGACGGCCCGCTGGCGCTGGACAACGCCATCAGCCCGGACGCGGCGCGCATCAAGGGCATCCGGTCGCCCGTGGCCGGGGTGGCGCAGGTGCTGGTGGTGCCCGACCTGGAGGCCGGCAACATGCTGGCCAAGAACCTGACCTTCCTGGCGAACGCCGAGGCCGCCGGCATCGTGCTGGGCGCGCGCGTGCCCATCATCCTGACCAGCCGCGCCGACAGCCCGCGTTCGCGCCTGGCCTCGTGCGCGGTGGCGGCAATCTACGCCCACCACCTTGCCCAGGAGCAGGCCAAGCCCCTGGCCTGACAGCAGGCCCCCTGCCCGCTCGCGCGGGCTCCGAGCGACTTGTCTCAACGTGGAAGCACACCGCCATGAGCGACACCATCCTCGTCATCAACGCCGGCAGTTCCAGCATCAAGTTCTACCTGTACGACATCGACGACAAGCACGCGCTCGCGCCCAGGCTGGGCGGCCAGCTGGAGGGCATCGGCACCACGCATCCCCGGCTGCGGGTGCGCGACGCGGCGGGGCAGGCGCTGGTAGAGCGCGACATCGCGCCCAGCCATGCCCCCGACGTGCCCAACGCGCAGGAAGTCGTGGGCACCTGGCTGAGCGGCCATCTGGGCGGCGCGCCCCTGGCCGTGGGGCATCGCGTGGTCCACGGCGGGCCCGACCTGTCCGAGCCCGTGCTGGTCGATGACGACATCCTGACCAGGCTGGCCGCCTTCACGCCGCTCGCGCCGCTGCACCAGCCCAACAACCTGGCGCCGATCCGCGTCATCCGCGAGCGCCGGCCGTGGATTCCGCAGGTCGCCTGCTTCGACACGGCGTTCCATCGCAGCCACTCGGACGTCGCCGACCGCTACGCGCTGCCCGAACGCCTGTACCTGGAAGGCGTGCGCCGCTACGGCTTTCACGGCCTGTCGTACGAGTACATCGCGCAGCGGCTGAAGCAGGCGTTGCCGGACATCGCCATGGGCAAGATCATCGTCGCCCACCTGGGCTCCGGCGTGTCGGCCTGCGCCATGCACCAGGGCAAGAGCGTGGACAGCACCATGGGCTTCACGGCGCTGGAGGGCCTGCCCATGGGCACCCGACCGGGGCGCCTGGACGCCGGCGTAGTGCTCTGGATGATGGAACAAGGCATGAGCCACGATGAGATCGAGCACATGCTGTATTACGACTGCGGCCTGAAGGGGCTGTCCGGCATCAGCAACGACATGCGCGAGCTGCTGGCCAGCGATGCGCCATCGGCCAAGCGGGCGCTCGAATACTTCGCCTGGCGCGTGGCCGAAGGCATGATCGGCCTGGGCTGCGCCATGAACGGCATCGACGGCATCGTCTTCACGGCGGGCGTCGGCGAAAACTCCGCCGAGATCCGCCAGGCGATCAGCCAGCACTGGGGCTGGCTGGGCATCAAGCTGGACCCGGAACGCAATGCCCGGCACGGACCGCGCATTTCCAGCGACGACAGCCGCATCGGCGTGTATGTGGTGCGCACCAACGAAGAGCTCATCATCGCGCAACACACCCTTGCCCTCGTGAGGCAGCAATGAGCGCGCATCTGCCGCTCGCGGGCAAGCGCGGCCTGGTGACGGGCATCGCCAATGCCGATTCCATCGCGTGGGGCTGCGCCAAGGCGTTTCGCGCGATGGGCGCGGAACTGGCCGTGACCTACCTGAACGACAAGGCGCTGCCCCACGTGGCGCCGCTGGCGCAGCAGGTGGACGCCCCCTTGCTGATGCCGATGAACCTGCTGAACGACGGCGAGCTGGAAGCCGTGTTCGACCGCATCGCGGCCGACTGGGGCGCGCTGGATTTCGTGCTGCATTCCGTGGCCTACGCGCCGCGCGATGACCTGCACGGCCGCGTCACGGATTGTTCGCGCGCGGGCTTTCTGCAGGCGATGGACGTGTCGTGCTGGTCCTTCATCCGCATGGCCCACCTGGCCGAGCCGCTGATGGCCCGCGGCGGCACGCTCTTCTGCATGAGCTATTACGGCTCGCAGATGGTCGTGGAGCACTACAACATGATGGGGCCGGTGAAAGCGGCGCTGGAATCGGCCACCCGCTATCTCGCGGCGGAGCTGGGGCCGCAAGGCATCCGGGTGCATGCGATTTCGCCGGGACCGCTCAAGACGCGCGCCGCCTCCGGCATCGCGGAATTCGACACCATGCTGGACCGCGCCCAGGCCAAGGCGCCCGCGCGCAGCCTGGTGTCCATCGACGACGTGGGCGAAGCCACCGCGTGGCTGGCCACCGATGCGGCGCGTTTGATGACGGGGCAGACGCTATACATCGACGGCGGGTATCACATCATCGACTAGCGGAGCCGCGACGGCAACCTCGCCGTGCTCCAACCAGCAGGCTCACGTTTGGCCTCGCCTTTTCATTTTTCTCTGATTGGCCTTCTGGACGCCCGGCCATATAAGGCTCTCTTGTTGTTCATGTCTGTCGCCGCCGCAGATTGGCGACGTCGCATACGGCCGAGCGCGCGTTATCGCCACTCGACCGCAACCGCCGCGTAGGGCCGCATATGGGAACCCATCAAAAGAAACTTTCCCCCCGGGGACAATCAATCCTTTGGGTCAGCCTTTGCCTGACCGCGCTTCTGGCATCCCCCGGAAGCGCCACACATGCAGCCAATCGGGACGCCCTTGCGCTACCGCTCTGCATTAATGACCGATGTGCCGTTGTCGATAACCAGGGCAATTTGACGATGCCGTTCGACAATCCGTTCGGCAACGTAATCGCCGCCAACGGCAAGAACACCGTTTTCGCCGGGCTTAACGATGTCTGGAACTTAGTCAGCGCGGATGGGAAGACCATGCTGAAAGCCAACGTAGGCGACACACTTTCTTTACTGACGCCAAACCGCTTCGGCTTCGGTCGCGATGGGAAGATAGGAATCATGGACGCCGAAGGCAACGAAGTGCAGCCGGCAACGTTCGATGACGCCTATGCTGGCGGCGATGGAGAGTTCATCGTTTATCGAGTTGGCGACCAACTGGGAATTCTAACTGCGACTGGGCTCAAGATCACCGATGCACGATTCGACGTCGTTCGCTCCTCGGGCTCGGCAGCGGAACGGGGCATGCTGATTGCGGCAAGCGGCAGCGACGGGCGCAACTGGATAATCGACCTGAACACCCACGAGGTTCAACCTGCTGATTTCGATCTGCCATTAACGATGATTGATGGCCATCTGGTAGTTAGGGGGGTGAAATCGTCAGGAGTGGGACTCGCCGACCGGAAAGGAAAACTCGTAATCGACCACAAGTATGTGTCTCTCGGCGACCCGAGTGGCGGTCTAATTTCATTCCAGGAAGACTACGCTTCCCCTTGCGGCTATCTTGACTATGAAGGCAAGGTTGTGATCGAACCCAAGTTTTCGCAATGCTTGCCGTTCGGTCAGAAAGATGCCTTGGCGAAGGAATTGTCCACGGAGGGCCGCATAGGAAAATTCGGCCCGATCGACCGCAGCGGCGAATGGTTGGCCCCCCCTTCATACGACTACGCCGCGCTTCCGGCCTTATCGGAATATGGATTCTCCCGTCTAGAAAAAGGTTTTCTGTCCATCGGCAAGCGCACCGGAGAACAGGGGCTATATAGCACCGATGAGGGCAAGGAGATCGTCCCTATGACCCATCGGCTATTCAGAGTGATTTCGGCGGATTGGTTCATATTCAGCGAGATGAGCTCTCCAATGATTACCATACCGTACGGCGACACCCGTGACTTTCAACCTGCCATAGGCGTGATGGACAAACACGGCAAGCGGCTGATCGAGCCTTCATCGTCCGTGCTTATACACCTGGATGCCTCTGGCAAGTTCTTCCAAACGTCGACCGGCCTCTCCCTCAAGTCCAAGGCCGGCCTACATGATCTGAACGGCAAATCGATCGTCCCGCAAGAATGGACGAGACTGAAAGTCGATCTGGATGCGGGCGTGATCAAAGGCTATGAGGTCGAAGCCCAAGGTGTGGAGCGCATCGAACATCTGCGCGCCCTGTACGACCTCGAGGGCAAACCCCTTCTGAAAATAAGAACTACGGCATGCGGCGCTCATCAAGTGCTCAACGGCGCAGGCAAGCCGATCTGGCCGAAAAATCACAGGAACTACTGCCCCAAGCACTGAAATAAACCTCGACACGCCGTCTACGACAGCGTGTCGGGCGCATCCTGGCGCCAGCGCTCGATGGCCTCGACCGCCTGCTCTGGACTGCCGAAGATCTTGTTCTGGCCGATCTTGTTGACCAGGCCCGAGCGCTGCAGCGCCTCGCGGAACTTGCCATGCCCGCCCGCCACCACCAGCGTGATGCCGCGCTCGTCCAGCACGCGCTTGAGTTCGTACAGCGCCTCGACCGCGTCGGCGTCGGCCTGGGTCATGGCTTCGGCATCCAGCACGAACCAGCGCACGGCGCCCGCCTGCTCGATGACCTCGCGCGCCCGCCGGCGGAAGGCGTCGGCGTTGAAGAACCACACCGAGGACTCGAACAGCCAGATCACCACGCCGGGCACGGGCCGGGCCTCGGGGTTCAGGTGCAGCTTGCCCAGCACGGTTTCACCGGGCAGGCGGCCCAGCAGCGCATCGCGGGGATTGCCGGACACGTACATGGCGTACAGCAGCGTCGCTCCCACCGAGACGGCCACGCCCTGCAGCACGCCGAACCCCACCACGCCCACCGCCGCCAGCACGCCGAAGGCCAATTCGATCCGGGATATCCGGGCCAGCCGCTTGAAGGCCTGCCAGTCGAACAGGCTGGCCGCGGCCAGCAGCAGAATGGCCGACAGCGCGAACTGCGGCAGCCAGTACAGCGGCGCGCTCAGCAGGCCCACCACGACCGCCAGCGCGGCGGCGGCGCTGATGCTGACCAGCGGCGACGCACCGCCGGCCACCAGTCCCACCGCCGTGCGCGAATCGGCGCCCGTCACGACGTAGCCCTGGAACAGGCCGGCCGCGACGTTGGCCGCCCCGAAGCCCACCAGTTCGCGGTTCGGGTCCACGTGTTCACCCGTGCGGGCCGCAAAGCTGCGCGCCGTCACGATGCCGCTGGAAAAGCTGACGACCAGCACGCCCGCGGCCCCCAGCAGGACCCCGTCCACGTTGTCCAGACGCACCGGCAGGCTGAGCGCCGGCAGCCCGGCCGGCACGTCGCCCACCACGGCAATGCCCAGCGCCGGAAAATTGAATAGCCACGACAGCAGGCAGGTCGCGACCACCAGCAGGATGGGGGCAGGCCACGCGGGGCGCCAGCGTTTGACGGCCACCAGGAATACGCACGACGCCACGCCAAGCACCAGCGTGGGCAGCCGGATCTCGGACAGCCGCTGCGACAGCTCCAGGAAGGGATTGATCAGGCCGCTGTTGCGCAGTCCCACGCCGGTCAGTCCGCTGAGCTGCGACGTGGCCAGCGTGATCGCCACGCCCGCCATGTAGCCAATGAGCACGGGCCGCGACAGCAGGTTGGCCAGCACGCCCAGGCGCAGAACGCGCGCGATCAGGCAGCCCACGCCCACGGTCAGCGCGATGGCGGTGGCGCCCAGCAGCCGGTCTTCGGGCGTGGTCAGCGCCATGCCGGTCAGGGTGGCGGCGATCAGGGTGCAGGTGGCGGTGTCGGGGCCCACGATGAGGGTGCGCGACGACCCGAAGAAGGCGTAGGCGAGCATGCCCGCGATGGCGGCCCACAGGCCGGCGACGGGCGGCACGCCCATCATGGCGGAATAGGCCAGGCCGACGGGCAGCGCCACGGCGGCCACGCTCAGGCCCGCGGCGACGTCGCGACGCGCCGACTCACGGGAAATGCCCTGGAAGTTGGCCAGGCCGGGAATAAAACGGAAGTTCATGGTGCTGCGGGACGACCGGAAGAAGGGACTCCCGCAAGGCGCGGGTCGACCGCCTAGCCTACACCAACCCGATCGCACGGCGTGCGCGGGAAATCAAGACAATGGCATTGCAAGGGTGTCTGACACCCGTTCCGGTGTCTGACACCCCTTGCGCGGGCAGATCAGCCCGCGGCGCGGGCTTCCAGCACGGCCACGGCCGGCAGGGTCTTGCCTTCCAGGAATTCCAGGAACGCGCCGCCGCCGGTCGAGATGTAGCCGACCTGCTCGCCGATCTTGTACTTGGCGATGGCGGCCAGCGTGTCGCCGCCGCCCGCGATCGAAAAGCCTTCGGAATCCGCGATGGCGCGCGCCACCACTTCCGTGCCATGGGCGAACTGGTCGAACTCGAACACGCCCACGGGGCCGTTCCAGACGATGGTGCCGGCTTGCTTCAGGATCTCGGCCAACTGCGCCGCGGTCTGGGGGCCGATATCCAGGATCATGTCGTCGTCGGCCACGTCGGTCGCCGCCTTGACGGTGGCCTCGGCGTCGGCGCCGAAGGACTTGGCGCACACCACGTCCACCGGAATCGGCACGGCCGCGCCGCGCTTTTTCATGATGTCGATGACGGCGCGGGCCTGGTCGATCTGGTCGGGCTCGGCCAGCGACTTGCCGATGGACAGGCCGGCGGCCAGCATGAAGGTGTTGGCGATGCCGCCGCCCACCACCAACTGGTCGACCTTGTCGGCCAGCGATTGCAGGATGGACAGCTTGGTCGACACCTTGGAGCCGCCCACGATGGCGACCAGCGGACGCTTGGGCTCGTGCAGCGCGCGGCCCAGGGCTTCCAGTTCGGCTTCCAGCAGCGGGCCGGCGCAGGCCACGGGCGCGAAGCGCGCGATGCCGTGGGTGGTGGCCTCGGCGCGGTGCGCGGTGCCGAAGGCGTCGTTGACGTAGACGTCGCACAGCGCCGCCATCTTCTTGGCCAGCGTTTCGTCGTCTTTCTTTTCGCCGACGTTAACCCGGCAGTTCTCCAGCAGCACGACCTGGCCGTGGTCGACCTGCACGCCGTCGACCCAGTCGCGCACCAGGTGCACGGGCATGCCCAGCAGTTCGGACAGGCGCTGGCCGACCTTGGCGAGCGAATCGGTCTCGGTCAGCACGCCTTCCTTGGGGCGGCCCAGGTGGGAGGTGACCATCACGGCGGCGCCGGCGTCCAGCGCCAGGCGGATGCCGGGCACGGAGGCGCGGATGCGGGTGTCTTCGCTGATGCGGCCGGCGTCATCGAACGGGACGTTCAGGTCGGCGCGGATGAACACACGCTTGCCGGACAGGGCGCCGGCCTTGGCCAGCGCGGACAAAGTTTTGACCTTGGACATATTTGGATTCCTTCGGTAGGCGAACAAAGGGGACGAACCCATTTTCCGCAACGGCGGAAAACAAATCCGTCCCCTTATGGACTGGCGGCGTGCTTACTTGGCCGACATCAGCGCGACGGTGGTGTCGAGCATGCGGTTCGAGAAGCCCCACTCGTTGTCGTACCAGGACGAGACCTTGACCAGGCGGCCCGAGACCTTGGTCAGCGACGCGTCAACGGTGCTGGAGGCCGGGTTGTGGTTGTAGTCCACCGAGACCAGGGGTTCGGTGTTGTAGTCCAGGATGCCCTTCAGTTCGCCTTCGGAGGCGGCCTTCAGGATGCTGTTCACTTCTTCGACGGTCGTGTCGCGGCTGGCCACGAAGGACAGGTCGACGATCGACACGTTGATGGTCGGAACGCGGATGGCGTAGCCGTCCAGCTTGCCGTTCAGTTCCGGCAGCACGAGGCCCACGGCAGCGGCAGCGCCGGTCTTGGTGGGGATCATGCTCATCGTGGCCGAACGCGCGCGGCGCAGGTCTTCGTGGTAGACGTCGGTCAGGACCTGGTCGTTGGTGTAGGCGTGAACGGTGGTCATCAGGCCGTTTTCCAGGCCCAGCTTGTCGTTCAGCGGCTTGACCAGCGGGGCC
>Ga0182739_1005042_pt1 | contig 10619 bp, 11 predicted proteins | sample eDN5th30CBELigBY_FD_128873 | JGI IMG/M metagenome (GOLD analysis project Ga0182739, IMG submission 128873) | Enriched backyard soil microbial communities from Emeryville, California, USA - eDNA 5th pass 30_C BE-Lig BY (version 2) (version 2) | ecosystem: Environmental > Terrestrial > Soil >...
CATGAAGGCCCGCATGGCCGCCCGGAAAGGCGCATCCACGGCCGCGCCGCCGCGCCGGTCCACCGTCAGGAAGACGGTGTGCCAGCTGCCGGTCCAGCGCAGCCGGGCCGCCGCGCGCTGGACCTGCGGATGGCGCTCGGCAAGCCGCGCATAGTCGTCGGCGGTGACCGCCCGCTCCTGCACGCGAAAGGCCTCGGGCGCGTTGAGCCGGATCGCGTCGGCGGGCTCCGGCGCCGCCCCGCCCTGCGCCGGCAGGGGATTGCGCACCCGCGCGACGCCCAGCATCAGGCCGGGATCGTCGGTGACCAGCGCCCCGATGGCGTCCGCGCCCACGTTGCCGCCGGGGCCGCCGCCCAGCCGGTAACGCGCCAGCAGGTGCTCGCCGGGCACGGGCGCGGCGCCGTAGCGGTTGTCGCCAAAGCGCAGCCACGCGGCGCCGTCGGTTTCCATTTCCACGACGAACTCGCGCGCATCGCGCGCGCTGGACAGCAGGCTGCGTTGCGGCGACCAGGGCTGGCTGGCCGGGGCGGGCGCGTCGCCGGGCTGATTGGTGTCATCCGCCTGCAGCGTCATGCCGCTGGGCAAAGCGCGGCGCGGGTCCTGCGCCAGCGCCGCGCCGGCGGGCAGCGCGGCGGACACGGCGAGGTCATGCCGGTAGGGCTCGGCGCAGGCCAGGCCCGTGTCAGGCAGGCGGGGGCGGTAGGGCCGCGCGGCGAATGCGTCGCGCGCCGTCGCGGCGTCCGGCTGCAAGGGCGTCCAGTCGCGCCGCATGCCGTGGTCGGCCAGCACGACATTGCCGCGGGCCACGGACACCGCGCGCTTGACCAGCGCGCCGCCCTCGTCGAACTCCTGGCTGACGCACAAGGGGAACGGCAGCGCGTCGTCAGGGTGCCACGCGACCAGCAGGAGGTCGGTGCCGGTCAGGTCGTCGCGGCCGGCGCGCGTCTCGGTCAGGCGCACGGCATGCCGGTGCGCGCGGTCCGCGTCGGCCGTGCGCCCGGTCAGCGGGTCCAGCACTTCCTCGAACACCAGCACGTCGCCGCGCGCCAGCCCCAGCGGCGGATCGTTCACCAGCGCGGCCTGGGTCTGACCCCGGGGCAGGCAGTACGCGGGGTCGGCGAAGTCGTGCAGCAGGATGCGGCCGTGGGCGGCGTGCAGCGTCAGGTCGTGCAGCGTCTCGAAGACCTCCACGCCGGCCGCCGGCAGCCCGTCCAGCGCATCGCGGCGGCGCACGGGCGCGCTCAGCGCGGCCTCGGGGGTACTGGTCAGCAGCGGCGTGCCGGCGGGCACGACCTTGCCGTCGCCCTGCGCGTTGGACTCGATGGCGACGAAGACGCGCGCGTTGCAGCCGTCGTGCAGGGGGTAGTCCAGGAGCCGCGCGTGGCGGCGCAGCGAGGTCCGGCGGCGCGCGGTGTCCAGGTACGCCTCGGTGGCGACGGCATCCTGCGCATAGGAAAGATGGTCGGCCGCGTAGGCCAGGGTTTCCACGAGCGCCACGGTGAAATCCGCGGGGCTGCGCTCGGTGAAGTCGGGCATGCTCTGCGACAGCCGGTCCAGCATCAGCCGCCGGAAGCTGTCGTAGTCCTTGGCCAGGTAATCCAGCAGCGGCTCGGGGGGCGCGGCCGGATCGCAGGCATGGGTATCGGCGCAGTCGAACTCCGACGGACAGCCCGCCTTGAAGTTGATCTCGATGGTGGACAGGCACAGGTCGAACCCCGGCGCCGGCGCGTCCGGATCGGCCGGATTGACCAGCGCCAGCGTGTACCACGAGAAGTCGCCCGCCTTGTCCACGGTCAGCCGGATCTCGTTGCCCGACAGCACCGGGTCCGCGGCCAGCGCGATGCCGCGAATGCGCGCGCCGCCCTCGATGCGCACGTGGGCGCGGCCGACGCCCGCCACCGGATGCACGCACACCACGCGCAGCGTGCGCTGGTCGGCCGCGTCGATTTCCACGAAGGCGATGCCGTTGTCGCCGGGCGGCTGCTGGGCGCGCAGCAATTGCAGCCGGCGCGGATGGGCGCTGCGGAACTGGCGGTTCATGGCAGATCCCGCGTAAAGCGCGCCAGCCGCCGCTGCTGGCCCTGGCGCAGGACATATTGCACGTCGACCTGCAGGGTGGCGTCGCGGTGCGAGACGTCCACGGACTCCACGGCGATGCGCTCGCCCAGCCACTGTTGCAGCGCGCCCTGCACGCTCATCTGCACCGCGGCGGCCAGCGTGTCGCTGTTGGGCGCGAACACCAGCTGCAGCAGGCCGCAGCCGAAGTCCGGCCGGTTGACGCGCTCGCCGGGCACCGTGAAAAGCACCTGCTCGATCATGTCGCGCACGTGCGTGGCATCGTCCGCGACGCGGCTGCGGCCGCGTGCGTCGGGTTCGAATGGAAAGCGCAGGATGGCCATGGCGCGGCGCCTCACATGCCCACGACGCGCGCCTGCGCCTGCAGGGCCAGCATGGGCGTGCCGGTGGGCATGCAGATCGACGACCCGGCCTGCAGCGCGGCGGGCAGCCCGCCGATCAGCACGCGCGTGGCGCCGCTCAGCCACATGCCGGTGACGCAGGGCCCATTGCCCGAGGGCGGCGGCGGGAACGCGCAGCCGGCGATCGAATACGACGACAGGATGACCACGGCGGGTTGGCCCGAGAGCAGCACGCGCGGGTTCGGCGACAGGGGAATCGCCTGGCCCCCGTGCGAGCACTGCACGGTGGCGCCAAGATGCAGCAAGGGTCCGGGCATGGCTGGGTCTCCTCAGGTCACCGTCAGGGCGCCCTGGTTGATGTTGACGGCCGGCCCCGCCAGCATCACCGTCGCGCCCTGTCCGTTGGACAAGGTGATGCCGACGTCGCTGATCGAGATCATCGCGCCCGTCTTGGTCTTGAGCAGGATGCCGCCCGTGGGGCCGGGCAGGTCGGAAATCATCAGGGTGTTCTGCCCGCCGGTCTGCAGCACGATGCTGGGCGACACCGGCAGGCCCGCCAGCGCCAGCGCGGGCACTTCGGCCGCCGAGCCCCAGAAGCCGCCGACCCAGATGGGGTAGTCGGGCTTGCCCTGTTCGAACTCGACCCACACGCCCGCGCCGACCTGCGGCAGCACGAACACGCCGCTCTGCTGGCCCGCGAACGGCACGCAGGGCATGGCCCAGCTCGACACGCCCAGGCCAAGCACATCGGGCACCTGCACCTGGATGCGGCCCATCTGCATGGGATCGATGTTGCCGATCACCACGCCGCGGAATTTGCCGTAGTGGCGGAGGGGTTCTGTCATGGGGGCACCAGGGGCAGGGTCGAGATCAGGCCATTGCGGGCCAGCGAGAACTGCTGCGTGAATTCGCCCGCCTTCAGCGTGCTGTCCACGCGCTTGACGTAGTACAGGCCATCGAAGGCCAGTCCCGCGCCGCGCACGCCCACCAACTGGCGCGACTTGAGCACATGGCCGTAGCGCAGCACGTTGAGCGAGCCGTCGGCGGTCACCGCGTCGGCGGTGGTGCCGGCGGCCATGGCCAGCCCCTTGCCCAGCGCCGCCGCGGGCGACAGCTTGGCGGTGTCCTTCAGCAGCGTCAGTCCCTTGGCCAGCGGCGGCAAGAGGCCCAGCGGCGGGCTGGTCAGGCTGACATCGGGCACGGGCAGCGGGATCGGAAACTTGGTCAGCGGGTTCTGGATGAAGATGACGGGCAGCGCGGCGTCCGACTGGTTCACCGAAAACGACAGCGACTCCACATTGCTGTGCACGTCCATGCCCAGGCTGAGCGCGGGCTGCACCGGCCCCAGCCGGATCTCCGGCCCCCAGTACGCCACGTTGGCCCCGGGCAGGGGGCCGGGTTCGACGTAGAACACGTGGCCGACCTCCGCGGCGAGCTGGCGCACGTAGGCCAGGTCCGTGCCTTCGTGCAGGGGAATGCGTTCGACGGGGATCGGCACGTCGGTGAAGGGCGACGGCACGATCAGCGGCAGCATCCCGTACAGCGCGTAGCGGCCGACGATGGCCGCGACGCGCGCGGGCGGCGGCATGGCCGGGTAAGGCAGGCCGCTCATGTCCTGCTTGTCCATTGCCACCGTCAGGTCCTCGCCGGTGACGGTCAGGCGCGATTGGCCGGGCGCGTTGCCGTCCGTGATCTCCTGGCGCGTGACCAGCCCGTCCATCAGCACGATGGGCAGCCCGTTCAGCGTGGCGATCAGGATGACGCGCAGCCACGGCACCTGGCCGCCGGCGATCACCAGCAGCGTGTGCAGCGGCGAGCGGTTGCTGACCGTGAAGGTGAGCTGAAAGCCGCCGGGGCCGTCCGCCGACGAGGACACCTCGGCGCTTTCCAGGCTGTCCATCAGCGGGCGGGGAGCGGGAACCGGCAGCCCGGGCCCCACCAGCAGCGTCAGGTGCACGCCGTTAAGCATCGCCGCCTCCGAAGGGCGCGCCCAGCGAGGCCGGCAGCGTCACGCGCAGGCTGCGTCCGGGCGCTTCCAGCGCGGCCGGGCGCGGCGCGTCGTTGCCGTCGGCCAGACGCCAGAATTGCAGCGGGTCGCCCAGCGCGGCAGCGGCCAGGCGGTCCAGTCGGTCGCCGGGCGCCACGGCCAGTTCGCCGACCGGGGTGAGCGTGGACGGATCGGGCAGGAAGCGGCGGCGCAGGTAGACCCGCGGCAGGCCGTCGGGGCCGGGCATCTCGGCCGTGGCCACGCCGTGATAGCGGCTGTTGGCGGGAAAGCGCTGCACGCTCATGGCAGGGACTCCAGGCCGACCGACCCCAGATCGCCCAGGCCGGCCATCGCGGCCAGCCGTTCCTTGCGCTGCTGGTACACCAGGTACAGATGGCCGCCCTTGTCGCCAAAGCCCAGGTCGCCCACATGCAGCACGCGCAGGCCCAGCGACACCTTGGCGCGGATGGGATTGAGCCGCGCGTCGAAGGCCTCCTCGGTGATCGAGAAATCCGTCACGCGCACAGGCACGACGCGTTCGCGGCTCCAGACGAACAGGCACAGCGGCGCGACGGTGGGCGCGATTTCCAGCGTGCCCAGGTTGGCGATCTGGTTGTTGCGGATGAGCGCCGCGCTGTCCGGGTAGACAATGGTTTCCAGCGCGGCGAGTTGGGCGTGGATGCCGGTGTCGCGGGCCTGGGGATGGTCGTCGGGGAATTCGAGCTGGTCGGTGGCGTCGAGCTCGGCGTCCAGCCGGATCGTCTCGGCGGGCGGGCCCTTGAGCCGCAGCGGCTCGCCCGCCGCGCCGCCGTCGTCCACGCTCTGGGGCTGCAGCGAGCGGGTCAGCGTCTCGGGGTTGTACTGCAGCGATACGACACGCTGCACGGCCCCGCTGGCCGGATCGATCAGGATGATGCCGCCGCGCAGGAGGCGGGGCGCAAGCGGCCCGCTCATGGATAGGCCTGCGGTTCGGCGGCGTTGCGCACCGCGGTGATGCGCTGCGCGCCCACCAGCGATTCGGGCCAGTGGCGCGCGGCGCTGAAAAGTTCGGGGCGGTAGTCGAATTCCAGGACATAGCGCGACGCCGGCATCCGCGCCACGCAGTCCAGTTCCACCGCGCGCAGCTTGCCGGGCGGCTCGTCGACCAGGGTGACGTCGGCGTAGCGCGTCTGGCACAGGTCCAGCACCTCTCCGACGGTCTTGCCTATCCAGTCTTCCATGTCGGCTCCTAAATCAGGCTCATGTTCTTGGGGACGGCGCTGGCCGCATCCGGCCGGCAGGCGCGGTAGAAGCAGATGCCGCAGCCGTCGATGGAGGCGCGCACCGCGGACTCAACCTTGGCCTGGAACGTGCCGGTGGCCGCGGCGAACGCGTCGTTCCAGCGTGTCTTGAAGTCCACGCTGCGCTTGCGGCAGTCGTACACAGCCTCGTAGTCCTGGATGTTCAGCGCATAGTTGCAACTGCCGGCGCCCACGTATTTCACCCAGCCCTGATTGCCGGCCATGAAGTTGGCCACGTCGCCGCCCGAGAACGCCACGCCCAGCTTGGACTTTTCGGACTTGCTGTAGGGATGGGTGTGAAAGGTGCCGAGCGTGTAGTCGCCCTTCTGCTCGGCCGGCAGCGTGATGCTGCCGCCGCCGCCCGAGCCGGTGCGGATGACGCGCTTGCCGTCCTTGTCGGACACGATGCGTCCGCCATGTTCGGTCACCGTGTCGCCGCCGTGTCCGGACTTGGACCAGGCGTCGTTGATGGCGTCGAACACGTCGTTCGGCATGGTGTGCGTCGCCGGGCATTTGCGCGCCTCGGCTTCGGCCACGCGCAGGTCGCCCATGCCGGCGCGCTGCACGGTCTGCGCCAGGCCGGGCGCGGGCAGGGGCTGGCCGAGGCGGTGCGCGGCGCGGTCGGCCTCGGCCTCCTGCGGCGAGTGCGCCGGGCCCAGTTCCAGCGGCAACCCCGGCTGGTAGCGCGCCTGCTGCTGGACCACGTGCGCCAGTTCGTGCGCGAGCAGGGCGCGTCCCGCCGGGGTGCCCGGCGCATAGCGGCCGGTGCCGAAGGCCACATGCGGCCCGACGGTGTAGGCCTGCGCCTGCAGCGCGCGCGCCGACGCCGCGGCCTGCGAATCCGCGTGGATGCGCACACGGCTGAAATCATGGCCGTAGCGTTGCTCGAATTCCGCCCGGTCGGCCGCCGCCAGCGGCGCGCCGGGGCTGCGCAGCACGTCCTCCACCTGCCCGGGGACTGTCGCGCTTTCCCGCGCCGCGCCGCCCGTGCGCCGTGAGACGGCGCACGATGACTTGCCGCCGCAGCCGCAGGCGCAGCGGCGCTGCACCAGGCGCGAGCGCGGCGATGCGGTATCGGGCCGCGGCGCAAACAAGGACGCCGACGTTCTCATGGCCGCACTCAATGCTTGAGGTGGAAGGTGTCGGCGATGGCGCGGCCGGCCTGCGCGCCGGTTTGCGCCGGCTGCGCGCCTTGCGCCACGGTCTGCAGCCGCTGCGGTTCGGCGCTGGCCGCCGCGGCGTCGGCCGTCGCGCCGCCGTGCTGCGCGGCGCGCCGGACCAGTTCGTGCACCAGCGCGGCCACGAAGGCGTTGCGCTGGGCGGCGTCGTGGCTCGGCAGGCTGAGGGCGCGGATATGCAAATGGATTGCGGATTTCATGGCCATCCTCTCGTTTCGGCGTCGGCCAGGGGCCGTTCGCGTTTGGCGGCTTCGGCGTGCGCGGCTTGCAGCACGTGAGCCATGGTGACTTCGGTGCCGGCGTCGGCGGCCAGGAAGGCCGCGTTCAGCGCGACGTTGCGGATGCTGCCGCCCGTCAGGTTCAGGCGCGCCAGTTGGCGCGGGTCCAGGCCGCGGGTCGGCGTGGCGGCCGGGAACACCCCGCGCCAGATGCGGGCGCGCAGTTCCTGGTCGGGAAACGGAAACTGCACGACGAAGCGCAGCCGCCGCAGGAAGGCGTTGTCCAGATTGGATTTCAGATTGGTCGTCAGCACGGCCAGGCCGCGATACGACTCCATGCGCTGCAGCAGATAGCTGATCTCGATGTTGGCGTAGCGGTCATGGCTGTCCTTGACTTCCGACCGCTTGCCGAAGAGCGCGTCGGCTTCGTCGAACAGCAGGATCGCGCCGCCGTCTTCCGCGGCCTCGAACAGGCGGCGCAGGTTCTTCTCGGTTTCGCCGATGTACTTGCTGACCACCGCCGACAGGTCGATGCGGTACAGGTCCAGGCCGGTCTCGCGCGCCAGGGCCTCGGCGGCCAGGGTCTTGCCCGTGCCGCTCTCGCCCGTAAACAGGGTGGCCAGCCCCAGCCCGCGCGACTGCGCGGCCGCGAAGCCCCAGTCCTGGTGGACGCGGTGGCGCTGGCGCAGATGCGCCGCGATCTGGCGCAGGACGGCAAGCTGCGGGTCGGGCAGCACCAGATCGTCCCAGCCGGCCGCGGGCGTGAGGCGCTGGGCCAGGCCGTCGAGGCGGCGGCGGCTGGCCTGCGCGCTGGCCTGCCAGAGCGCGGCGTGCGGATCGACGCCGGGCTCGCGCAGCGCGGGCGCCAGCGCGGCGGCGGTGAGCTGCAGGGTGCGCGCGTCCAGACCGAACTGGCTGGCGGCCTGGTCCAGGGCCTCGCCGGCGTGCGCGGCCGCCTCGGGTCCCAGCGCTTGGCGCCACAGAATGCGCCGGTCGGCCTCTTGCGGCCGGGACACCGCATGGTGGCGCGATGCCGCGCGCAGCGTGACCGGTTCGCGCACGCCCAGCAGGCACAGGCCGCCCGCCTGTTCGACCAGATGCCGCGCCGCGGGCGTGAGGCCCTCCGAGGCGTCGACGTACAGGGCGGCGCCCAGCAGCACCGCCTCGCGCTGCCAGCGCGTCAGCAGCGCGTCGCGGTCGGCGGCGTCGGCCGGGATGTCTTCGGCCCGCAGCGCCAGGCAGGCGAGCCCGGCGGCGCGCGCCGCGCGGGCGGCCACGTCTTCCTGTGCGCCGGGGTCGTCGCCTTCTAGCACAAACACGGGCAGGGGGGGCGTCATGGGCGGCGGCGATCTGTCCGGCGATCTGCTGCGTGGCCGCCTCGTGCGCGGGCGCGGCAAAGGGCAGCGGCATCGCGGGGCGCAGCAGCGCGCGCAGTTGCGCATCCGGTTCGTTCAGGCCGGCCAGGAAGTGCAGCACGCGTTCGTCGATGCGCAGGCGCGCCGTGCTCAGGTCCGCCGCATTGTCCACATCCAGCAGCCGCCAGCGGCGCAGCGGCCGCTGCGGCGACAGGGCGCTCCAGTGCGCGCCGTCGAGCGTGGCCAAGGCCAGCGCAAAACTGGCGTGGCGCAGGCCGCCGCCGCGGCCCTGGGCCTGGGCGCAGCAGTCGGCCAGGGCCGCGTCCATTTCGACGCCGGCGCACAGCAAGAGGAGGTCGCGCTCGAATGCCGACAGGCCGAAGGCCGTGGTCAATTGGTCGATGGCCGCGTCGCCGTCCAGCGCGGCGCGGGCCTGCACGCGCTGTTGCGCGCCGTGGCGCGCGGGGCGGCTGCCGGGCTTGCTCAGCCTTGCGCGCAGCCGCGCGAATTCGGCGGCCAGCAATTGCTGGTTGGCGTCGGTCCAGTCCAGGGGCGCGCGCGCATTCATGGCAGCTCGATCTGGCGGTTCAGGTAACGCACGGGGACCGCCTCGCGGTCCACCAGCGGGCTCTCGATGCCGTCCACGCGCAGGCGCACGAGCAGCCGCGTGCCCGCGGGCGGCGCGTCGCGCCATTCGAAGACCAGTTGGCTCGCAGGCGCGGCCGCGGGTTCGGCGGGCAGGACGCGGTCGTCCAGCAGCAGGCTGGCCGATTGGCCGGGCAGCAACGGCGGCGCGATGCCCAGTTCGATGCGCACCGTGCCCGCGTTGCGCGTCACGGAGGCGGGCGGCAGGACGGGTTCGGGCGCCAGCACCAGCGCAAGCTGGTTGCTGTCGCGCCGCAGGCCGGTGTCGGCCGCCTGCACCGAGGCATGCAGGCGGTACACGCCGACGGGAAGGTCCGCGGGCATGGTCAGGCGCAGCCACGCGTCCGTGCCGGCGTCGACCGGCACGCTGCGCTCGGCCTGCAGCGTGGCGTGGCGCAGGGATACGACGCGCGCCAGGCCGTCCAGGTGGTGCCCGAGCAGCGTCACGGTGCCGCTCGGCACCGCCACCGGCTGCTTGCCCGACGGCTGCACGGACAGCAGCGTGGGCAGCGGCGGCGTCAGGCCGGGGAACACGGTCACGCCACGGTCGCGCGGGGTGCCGGGGATGGCTTCGCCGCGCGTCAGCACGGGCAGCGCGCCGCGCGCCGGACGCCGCGATTCGATCAGCACGACCGACACCTGGAAGGCGGCGGTCGGCCGATAGTGCGCGTGCAGCGCGGCCCACAGGCGCGACATCTCTTCGGCGCCCAGCGCCGACGGCGTGATCTTCAGGAGTTCGATCTGGCTGGCCAGGTCGGCGCCGCGCAGGCTCTGGTAGACCGTGGGCAGGATGGCGCCGTCGACCACATCCGGGTCCAGCGCGCGGCGCACGGCCTCGCGCGGCAGTACGGGCGATTCGTGCAGCAACTGCAGGGCGTAGCCCAACAGCACCTCGGCCTGCAGTTCGGCGCGGCCGTAGGCGGTGAGCAGGTAGTGCAGGTCCAGCGCCAGCGGCGGATGGGCGATGCGTTCGCCCGCCGCGTCGCGCGACGGCAGCGCGGCGTTGCGCCACGCGGCGTTGGGGGTGACCTGGTGCAGGAAGAGATTGAGCTGCGGGTCTTCCTGGTTGTCCAGCGACACCGCGTCCGGCGCCACCGCCGACACCTTGACGCCCGCGCCCAGCGCGTCGGTCACGGCGTGGTCGATCATGCCCGAGTCGAGCAGGTCCTTGAGAACGGCGGTGACCGCCGCGATCGCCAGTGCGTTGCTCATGGCAGCCCCGTTCGCCGGGCGGCGAGGTAGGCGCGCAGGGAAAGCGCCGCGGATCGCGCGGGCGGCGCGGCACGCGGGACCGGGGCGGGCGGGGCGACCTCCAGGCGGTCGATGGTGATGTGCACGTCGGGCGCGGGGGCGTGTGGCGGCGCGTGGCGCGGGGCCGGCGCGTGCCGCGAGGCGAGGGCGGCGAGGGTGCGTACGTCGATGGCGCCTTGCCGCGAAGCGGTGTCGTCTTGGACTGGCGGGGGGGCGGGGGCGGCGGATTCGCCGGGTTTGTCCGAGGCGTCCGGTTCGCCCGGTTCGCGCTCGGCGCGGCCTGCGCGC
>Ga0182739_1005043_pt1 | contig 10617 bp, 4 predicted proteins | sample eDN5th30CBELigBY_FD_128873 | JGI IMG/M metagenome (GOLD analysis project Ga0182739, IMG submission 128873) | Enriched backyard soil microbial communities from Emeryville, California, USA - eDNA 5th pass 30_C BE-Lig BY (version 2) (version 2) | ecosystem: Environmental > Terrestrial > Soil >...
AGAGGGCCCTCCCAACCCGGGGCATCACCGCCGGCCGGGCCGTTGTGGTTCCGCCAGATGGACCGCAACCACGACGGTGACGTCTCCCACCGCGAGTTCCTCGGCCCCCGCACCCAGTTCGACCGGCTTGACCGCGACAAGGACGGGCTGATCAGCGCCGAGGAAGCGGCTGTGACGCCGTAAGTTCGGATAAACGGGCGATAGAATTGCGGTGACGGCAGATTCAAGACGTTCGAGCGACAGCGATTTACGATCGAATCGCCGGCGCCCGGGTGGCTGAGAGCCGTCTTCGAACGCCGATCTTCCGGCTCATCCACCGGGGGCCGAAGACGGACCCCAGCCACCCAGATCCTGCGACCTGTAGGCTATGCAAAGACAAGCTGCTGTAGCAGGTGTCTCTTCTAAATCTTTGGGCGTCTCCTTCCTCGTAGGGTAGGCGTCAGCCTGCCGGTCCTGGCCAGGGGCTGGCAGGCTAAAGTCCATCCTGCGAAGAAACGTTTGGCTACGATTGTTTTTAATGTGATTATGTTGGGGTGGCTGGGGTCTCGTCTTCGAGGCCCCGGTGCCCAGGCCCGCGACCCGGTGGCTCGAAGACGAGACCCCAGCCACCCTAAAGATCAAAAGCTCCAAAAAGACCGTGTCCAATCGCTTTGTGAGACGGCTGCGGGCCTTGATCTCTCAGGGGACCTGGCGGTTCAGCTTGAGCAGCAGGCGCTCGGCGCGGAAGACGATCTCGATGTCCTTGTCGCGCAGGGCGTCTTCCAGAACCGGGACGGCGACGGGGCCCAGTTCGAAGAGTTGCGACTCGGCTGTCTCGCGGGCCTTGGGGACTCGGTCGCCCAGCCGCTTGACCAGCTCGCGCGCCCGGTCCTGGAGGCGGGGGTCGACGCCGTGGATGACCAGGGCCGCGGTGCGGACCAGCTTTTTGGGCTCGGGGAAGATGTCGACGGTCACGGTCTCGTCGAGCGCGTCACGCGAGAAGTGGGCCAGGACGATGAGGCCGTCGGGGGCGAAGAGGGCCTCGCCGTACTGGTCGAGCATGGTGGTGACGACCTCTTCACGCAACCCCTGGTCCGCCAGCCGCCGGGCGTAGGAGTCGCGGGTGAGCTCGCGGTACGAGGGGTGGGAAGCTTTCAAGGGTTGTGAGAGCGTGAGTTTGACCGGGGGGCCTTCGATCACGGCCCCCTTCTTGCCGGCCGCGTCGGCGATTCGCGCGGCGGTCGTGATGAAGAGGGAGCCGTCCTCGGTGATCCGGTAGCTCAGTCCGACCGGACCGAGTACCTCCGCCAGGGCATCGCGGGCGGCGATGTTGGGTGACTTCAAGGTCATCGTCTGGCCGAGGTCGACGTCGGCCTTGGCGATCGGTTTCTCATCCAGCTCGTAGCGGAGCCGTGCCTGGCCCGCGATCAGGTCGAGGACCTCCTTGCGCGGGGTCTCCTCGGCGTTCAGCGAGACCGGCCGGTTGAGGATCTGGTCGACCCGGGCCCGGATGGTCGCGTCGCCCTCGGGCGGCAGCGGTTTGAACTCGTCCTTATCCTTTTTGTCCTTATCCTTCGCGGTTTTGGCGTCGGTGTCGGCCTTGTTGAAGAGCTCCTCGGCCTTCTCATCATCCGATTGGGCCTTGCGCTTCTTCGTCTCGGCTTCGTCCTTGGCCTTGAGGGCCGTTTCGTTGGTTCCTTCCGGGTTCCCCGTGGGGAGTTCGTCGAGCCAACCGACGCGGAAGCCCGCCTCGGTCGGGACGATCACGGCGACGTCGCGGAGGGGGTAGGCGGTCAGGTTCTGCAACGAATACTCGTCGGGGCCGCCTCGGATCTTGAGAGGGATCGGCACGGTCAGCTCGGCATCGTAGGCCAGGAAACGCTCGGCGCGTGACTCACGCTGCTGGTACAGGGCGGTTTCGACCTGACGGAGCTTGGCGAGCCAGTGCGATTCGGGAAGGAACCCGAGGGGGACGCCGGCTGCGAGGGAGCGGGTGAGGTCCGACTTGAACCACTGGACTCGCCCGGCCCGTTCGTTCGTCGGCGGCCAGTGGGCCAGGAGCGTCCCCTTCTTGACCCGGATGTCGATGTCGAGGTCGCGGGTGGGTTCACCGAAGAACTGGACGACCGAGATCGGCGCGATGGGGAACTTGCCCTCGAGCTCCTTCCCTTCGACCTTCGGACGGCTGGTACCGACGACTCCTGGCATGGCGTTCCGGTAGATGCGCGCGGTGTTGAGCGATTCCTGGGCAGGGCTCCCCACCCAGATCGACCATTCGTGGGCCTCAACGGGGGGCTGAGGCCGCTCGTCGTCCCCCCGTGCGGGCACGGCGGTGGCCGCCCCAAATCCGAGGCAGAGCAGGGCGGCAATCCAGGACGAACGGCCGAAGGCGCTGAGCAAGGGTCGGTTCATGGTTGGCCGCTCCCCGGGGCTGAGGCTTGAGGCTTGGCGTTTGTGTTTGCGGTTGTCTTGGGGGGATCCGCGTTCGGTTGGGATGGCGGTTGCTTCGCGTCGGCGGGCTTGGGTTTTGGCGGGGGGCGTCGGAAGAGGCGGGGGTTGGCCCAGATGACGCGATCGCCCGTATCCTGGTCGGGTCCGAAGTCGACGACCAGGCGGAGCTGGGCGGCCCCGGCGACGGGCAGGGTTAGCTTGACCGGCGGGGCGTCGGCGCGGAGGTCCTTGTTGGCGTAGAGTTCCTTGCCATCGGCGAAGACGCGGCACTCGACCCGACCCAGCTCCTTGGCCGACTCGTCGAACCCGACCAGAGCCTCAAAGGTGGCGTACTGCCCGTTCAGGTCGTAGGTCAGGCTCGAGCGGGAATGGACGGCCAGGCCGTGCTCATAGGTGCGTCCGTCGATCTTGAGCGGCTCGCCGGTGAGGTTGACATCCTTGCGCCAGGGGGTGCGACGGCCGAAGTAGGGGATTTCCTCGACATGGCTCGGCTCGAGGTCGGACAGGTAGCTCATCTGGCCGCCCCGAAACCGGACGTCGCGCACCTCGGCGGCCGGGAGGTCGAGCACCTCACCCCAGGCCGTCTCGATCTTCCAGGTCTTGGCGTCGAGGTCCTTCCAGAGCCCGGAGATGACGATGCCACCGGCCATCGAGAAGGTCGGGCGCAGGCCGGCGGGCCGTTCCGGCTCGGGCCGTGCGGCGAGGACCAATCCCTCGACTTGCTTCAGCGGGAGCGTCCGGCTTTTCTCCTGAAACTGGAAGCGGAGTTTGTCGTCCTCGGTCCCCTCGGCGATGCCCGGGATGGCCACGACCTCCCCTGACTTGGATTGGGCCAGGAGGAGATCCTCCGTGCCTCGGGACCGGAGCCGTTTGGCGAACGACTCTGACGATTCCTTATGCTCGGCCAGTCCCATGTAGATGCCGGTTACGCGGGCCAGCGGCACGGTCAGGCGGTCGCCCCAGGGGGTTCGGAGCCGGAGCGACTCCTCGTCGAGTCTTTCAAACTTGCCAAAGAGCTGTTCGTCGCCCGTCAGATAGACCCGGGCGTCGAGCGAAGGGGCGGGTGCCTTGGCGTTGAAGGGGAGCTTGGGGTCGGTCTTCTTGTCCGCCTTGACGGTCGCGTTGGCGCTTTGGCCGTCGCTGTAGCTGATGGTGATCGTGAAGTCCTTGCCGTTGAGGTCGCCGTCCGGGGGCTCGAGGAACAGGTCGGCCCAGGTCTCGGTCCCCGCCCGGCGGAGCACCAGCGGCCAGTCGCGGGAGTCGGTGGTGTCGAGCCGCCAGGACGTTGGTCCCTTGTCGGACTGGGCGTTGATCGTCACCTGCTTGATCGCCACGGTCCTCAGGTTCGCCAGGCTCAGGTGCAGGTCGCAGACCCCGCTGGGCTCCGGCTCGAGCTTGGGGATCTTCACCGCGGCCACCGTCCCCGGCGGAGGGGCAAGCACGTCGTCCGTTTTGGTGTCCGTCTTCGCCGTGCCGTCTTTGTTCTCCGCCACCCCCCGCCTGGTGAAGTCCAGGTTCGGCTGGCCCAGGAACCGCCCGGACACGGTGAGCGCTCGCTCGAAGGCGATCGCATCGACCTCGTCGAACGCGATCTTCGCCTTGGGTTCTGGTTTGGCTGGTGGCGTGGGCTTCTTCGACTCGTCCTTCTTCGCAGCATCGCCCTTCTTGGATTCGTCCTTCTTCGCAGCATCGTCCTTCTTCGGTTCGTCCTTCTTCGTGGCCTCGTCTTTCTTGGGTTCGTCTTTCTTCGTGGCCTCGTCTTTCTTGGGCTTGTCTTTCTTGGCGTCGTCCTTCTTTGGTTCTTCTTTCTTGGCGTCGTCTTTCTTGGCCTCTTCTTGTTTTGGTGTTTCCTTCTTGGCGTCGTCCTTCTTTGACTCTTCCTTCTTGGCGGCTTCGTCCTTCTTGCTGTTATTCGCGGTCCCCTTGTCTTTTGAGGTCGTTGGCGGTGTCGCGGGAGGAGGGGCCGGCTTCGGGGGGCCTCCGACGATAAGCCGGCCGTCTTCGATGGCGGTGGGATCGCCGTGGACGATCTCGCCGAAGATGGTGCGGACTTCGGTGCCGAGGCCGGTGATCCGGTCGGCGTGGACGGCCAGGTCGTGGAGGGTAACCTCGACCGCTTCGGCGCCGTTGCGGTTGGTGACGAAGAGCTTTGCGCCGGCGACATCATTCGAGCCGATCTCGACCTGGCCGACATAGCGCGCGGCGTTGGATTCGCTGTCGAGGACGTAGTAGCGGACCGTGGTCCCTTCGCGTCGGAGTTCCAGGCGGACCATTGGCCCCTTGGCGCGGAAGGTGTGCCGTGGCGGTTTGGGAGGCTTGCCCCCGGCTCCCTGCCGCATCATCATCATTGGATTGGCGAAGACCATCCCCGGCATCATGCCCGGTTGGGCGTTCGTTGGCTTGTCGATCGAGCGATAAACCTCCGCGCCATCGGTCTCGACCAGGCGAATGAGCGTGGCCTCGGGTTGGTCGAGGTTCTGGCTCGCGATTGCCAGTCCCACGGCGACGCCATCCTCCTGGGCCGGCTTGGGAAGCTTGTGGATCTGGACGTTGGCCGTGATCGTGAAGTTGCCGCCGATTTTCAGGGTTTGTGGCGTCTTCCAGCCCGTCTCCGCTTCGCCCGGAGCTACGGAGATTCGCAGCCCGTCGGCCTCGCGCTTGATCCCCTTCTTCTCGCCGAACGAGCCGGCGTCGAGCGCCGCCTGGTCGAACTTGTCCGCGGCGAGCGGCCGGGAGTAGTCATGGACGTCGCCGGCGAGGAGGCCGACCCAGAGCAGAATCACGCGGTGCATCGCAGATCCTCAATCGATGAACGCCGCGGCCGGGGCCCTCTCACCATGCGAGGCCGAAGCGACGGGTGGGACTGGGTTGAGCCGCCTCCTGGGGGCGGCCTCCTCTGGCTTGAACGCCAAGGCGATCTTATAAAGTTATGTGTCTAATTTTTGTGTTAGAAGGGCATGGTCGTTTTGGACCAACGGCAGGGTGGAGTTGCGATTCTTATCGTCCCTCGTAGGGTAGGCTTCAGCCTGCCAAGCTTTCACCATTGGAGGGCTGAAGCCTACCCATACGAGAGATCGTTCTTCATTGGCGGGCGAAAGCCTGGCCAATGCAGGATCATTAGCGTTCCGGATCAGGAACGCGGGTCGTTCAAGGGTTCACGTCGGTTTCCTTGGAGGTATCCGACGTCGCCTTGGCCTGGGCCGATGAACTGGTCTTCTCCTCGGCGAGGCGGCGGTAGTAGCGTTCGAGCACCGTGCGGTACTCGGGGGGGAACCCTTCGGACATCGATTGCAGGATGCGGTCGCGCTCGCGGTCCGAGAGCTTGCCCCAGTCCTTGCCGAGGTCGCTCGGGTTCAGCAGGGTCCCGATGCCGCCGGTCCCGCCGCTGATCTTCGAGTCGTCCATGCCGCGGGTCGGCTTGTTGCGCTTGATGCCGTTGCGGCAGTTCTGGCACTGCTTCTCCAGGGAGGCGATCAGTTGGTCCAGGTCGCGGACGATCGCCTTCTGTTCGGTCTGGACCGGCTTTCCGGTCACATTCCGGTTCAGCTCGTCGGTAACGCCCGACATCTTCGTGGCGATCGACGCCGCCGTGGGATCGGCCCCCGGCAGTGCGTCGGTGGGCTCCGCCTGGACGGAGGACTGGAGCAGGCCCGACATCAAGGCCGTGGCGCCGAGGATGCGAATCGCTCGTCTCATCGTCACCTCATGGGTTGGGGTTAAAGAACCTCGATCGGATCCGAATCACAGCCGCACAGGAGCAGAATCATCGTTAGTGAACACGTCTCACGTGGCTTTGCTTATCGTCTTTAATCTAATCGTTCTCTCGGCTGATCGCCGGTGAATTATCGCACGGTTGATTGTCGGCCCTCGGCGCTGAGTCTATCGATCATTGGGGGTTGTCTTCGGACGTTTCGAGCCGTTCGGCGATCTTCGCGAGCGACTCACGGATCTCATCCTGGGAGGCCTCCAGGGCCTCGACTTCGCGCTTCAGGGCGGGGGGCAAGGTGGAAGCGGAAGCGGCGTTGGGTCGGGTCTTGTCGACCCCGACCGTGTCGTCGTTGAGCCGGGTCTGGAGCAGTCGGATCATCTTGAGCTCGGCGACGAGCCGGTTCAGCTCGCGCTCGCGTTCCCTCGGATCGGAGGGGAGCGGGGTGCCCGGAGACGGGGGCGTGGTGGGCGGGAGCCGGCGGATCGCCTGAAGCAGGCCGAGCAGGTCTTCCTCGATCCGGACCTCAAGCGCGATCGTGGACTCGGCGACGTTGCCCGCCTTTAACAGCTCCGAGACGGTCCCCAACTCGCGCCCGATGACCCGAAGTGCCGTGGGCAAGGCGATGCCGAACTCGGTCTCCTCGACCAGGGCCAGCAGGTGTTCGGTCCGTTCGGCCAGTTCGCTCTCCTTCTTGGCGAGGCCCGCCATTGCGATCAGGGCCGTCCGCGACTTCTGCAAGACGCGGGGGGCCTGCGCCTGGGTCGACTCGCGGATGAACGCCTGGCTCTCGTGCATCTCGGTCAGCTCGGCGATGAGCCGGGCCTGGAGCTCGGTGCGGAGCTCGACGAGCAGCTTCTCGACCGAGCGCGACAGGTCCTCGCGCGACTTCAGCAGCACCTCCAGAGCCGCCGACTGGTCATCGGCCGCCGGCTCCGCCGCCGCCTTGGCCAGCCCTTGCTCCGCGGAGCGCATTGCTCCGCTGGCGCGGATCAGGTCCTTTCGGAGGGCAACCCCGGCATCACCGAGCCGGGCCGAGACTTCGGCGAGGGTGTCGGTGGTCCCCCGGTTCTTCGATTGATCAACCTCGCGACGGCGGAATTCGGCCTCGGCGACGGTCTTCTCCGACTGGGTCGCCTGGTCGTTCAGACGCGTGAGCTCCTGTTCCAGCAGAACGAGGGCGCGCTCTTCCGCGGCGACGGTGGCGTCGAGGTCGGTCCCCTCGAGCAAGCTTGAGGCATCGCCCAGCGAGGTCTCGGCCCGGCGCAGGTGGGGAGGCTGGAGGTCGGCGAAGAGCGGGTCGTTCGCCAGGGCGACCGTGGCGTTGCGGAGCTTGGTCTCACGGTCCCGGATCGAGGCCCGGGCCTCCTTCGCCTCGTCGTCGGATTTTCGGGACGCCTCCTTGGTGTCGGCGATCACGGCCTTCTGATCTCGGACGAGTGATTCCAGGTCGGGCCGTCGGGCGACCACCCGTGCCAGCGCCTTGCGCTGGTCGATGGCGAACCGCGACCAACCCAACTCGCGGCGTTCTTCCTTGACGATCCGCTCGACCTGGCCGAGGGTCTCGCGCATCTGGCGGAGCCGCGCCATCTTGAGCTGAAAGTCGAGGTCTTCGGCCAGCAGCAGGTTGCGCAGGTGCTCGAGCTTGGCCAGGAGCTCGCGTACCTCCGTCTCGGCCTTGCTCAACTGGGCGTCCTTGAGGAACTTGTGCGTTTCCCGCATCTGGTCGAGGATCTGCTCCTCACGCGAGAACTTCAAGGCCAGGCGGAGCCGCGAGGCATTCTCGGGCTCGAGCCCGCGCAGGGCCTCGGAGAGCCGGAACATCCGTTCCTCGAGCTCGGTCATCTGCGACGCCACGTTCTCCTGCGTGAACCCGATCGTGTCGCGGTCGGAAACCGCCGGCGCCTTGGGAGTTTCATCGGCCTTGGGCTTCGGCTTGGCCTTCTCGTCGGCCTTGCCTTTGGCTTTCTCTTTATTGGTATCTTTATCTTTGTCTTCCTCTTTCGCGTCGGCCTTCTTCTCCGCGGCCTTCTTGCCCTTGTCTTTCTCGTCGGCCTTCTTCTCGTCGGCCTTCTTCGGGGTGTCCTTGTCGTCGGCGTCGTCAAAGACGTCGGCCGCTTTCGCCTTGTCCTTCTCTTTGCCTTTGTCGCCGGCGGTATCCTTCTTGGCGTTGTCTTTCTCGTCGCCCGCGTCATCGAAGACGTCGGCCGGCTTGGCTTTTTCGTCGGCCAGGACCGCATGGGACGCGGGTAGGATCGCCGGGGCGATGAGCAGGGCCAGAGCCAGCGCCAGGGCAAGCGGGCCAACCCGTTCCCGGCGTGGCCGTGCGCTTGCACGGTGAGCGGCTGAGTCGATGTGGAAGCCCACGCTCGAGCGGTTTCCCCTTGGGTGGCTGCCGATCTTGGCAGCAACGCGAGCACTTTGGTGAGCCAGGACAACGTGTTGTCCTGGTGCCGAAGGCACCCGAGGCGGCGCGAAGGCCGAGGCCTGACCTGGCTGCCTCGGCTTGCGGGACGCCTCTGGTCGCTTCGCGACCGCGGACAACACGTTGTCCGGGCTAACCAATGAATCTATCTCCGTTTGACGGAGCCAATGCCCTCTCATTCTGTGCGCAAGACGATCGCAAACCGCTCGAAGCAACGGGTCACGTGCGTTCTGGAGTTTGTCGCGTCGGGGTGGCTGGGGTCTCGTCTTCGAGACCCCGGTGCCCACGCCCTCGACCCGGGGTCTCGAAGACGAGACCCCAGCCACCCGAAGGCTCTCAATCTCAAGAAGAACCGCGTTCCACGGCTTAGGGCTTTTCATCGAAGACCTCCTGTGTACGCGACTCCCGCGCTTTCTCAGCGGCCTGGAGGACATTCTGTTGCATTTTGATGACTTCGGCCACCTGATTGACGACGTCGACGAAGCTTTCCCACTGCGACATCTGGTCAAGGATGACCTTCATGGCCGTGACGACCTCGTTGTGCAGTCGGCGGGCGGCCTCTGCGTCGGCCCCAGCTTTGGGCGCGGTGCCCGTCAAGGACTGGAGCACACCACGGAGCTGGTTGACCGGGCCGGCGTTCAGGGCGCGGATGGGGTCGATCACGCCTTCCTGGAGCAGCCGGTGCGACTTGGGAGAGCCGACCTGGTTGAGCTTCATTTCCTGAAGCGTGTCGGCGATCCGGCCTGCGATCAGGTCGAGCTGCCGGGAGTTGGCATTCAGGCTCCGCATGACAACGGCATAGTCGTTGGGGGCGGGCTTGCTCGCCAGAATCGGAGTTTGCTTTTCGGTCGCTTCCAGCGCTGAGATGAATTTGGCCCGTTCGGCCCGCTGGCGGATCAGGATCTCGTAGAAGAGCTCGTCGGCGGGGACGACCTGCAACTGGAGCGTGGTCGATCGGCCGACCTGGGGCCCGCGGGCGCAGCGGTCTTCGGCCTCGGCTACGAACCGGAGGATGGTGCCGAGGGGGGGCGGGGCGGTCTGGAGCTCGATGTCGTGCCTGACCTGGTGGTCGAGGACCGCCCGGCCACTGTTGCCGTCGTCGGTCGGCAGCGGAATCGGTACGGTCTTCTTGGTCGTCTTGGGCTCGGCCTTGTCGTCGGTGTTCGTCGTCCGGTCGGCCCGGAGCCGGACGGCCGCGAGGCCCAGGTCGTCGGTCGCGGCGATCGAGAGGGGGATCGTGGCGACCGGCGTGACGTGGGCGCCGATGCCGAGCGCTCGCAGCACCACGCGGGGTTCGCGATCTTTGAGCAGGCCAATCGAATAGAACGAGGGCTTCGAGCTCAGGCCGGTGGCGCTGGAGACGAGCTGGATCTCCAGGGTGGTCGCCTCGCGGAGGGTCCATCGGGCGCGGAACGTCGTCGCGTCAACGCGGGTCAACGTCGGCGGCTTGCCGGGGTGGACGGTGAGCCGGGCGTCCGAGAGCGGCTCGGTGCCTACGAGGGTCAGCTCCACTTCGGTGTCGGGGAGGAAGACGGGATGCTGGGCGCTCTCCTCGACGGTGCGGAATTCGCCCGTGGGCGCACCCGGCTCGCGAACCCGGAGCCGGGTTGACGCCAGCGCTGGGCGGTCGACGCGTTCGACCCGGATCGGCCCGAGCCAGTCGTCCCCCCCGGTCAGCTCGAGGTTGGTGGTGGTCGTCGAGGGAGGCAGTTCGTAGCGGAAGAGCGCGGGGCTGGTCGCCACCATGACCGCGTCCCGCACCGCCCCTTTGGCCGTTCGTTCCCGGATCCGCACCTCCTTGGGGGCATCCGGCGATTTGGGTAGCCGCCGCAACGTCAAGGGCTCGCCCCGGCCTCGCACGAGCCAGGCCTCCTGCTGGGCTTCGACGGCGGGCAGGTCGGAGCGGACCTCCAGGGCGAACGGTTCGTCGCGGGGGGCGACGAGCCGGTTCCGGTCGCCCAGGCCCATGACGGTGAGATAAGTCCGTTGCGGCCAGCGTTCCTTGGAACCGAACAGCCAGCGCGCTGCGCTCAGGCGAGCCGCCTGCGGCGCCGCG
>Ga0182739_1005044_pt1 | contig 10614 bp, 13 predicted proteins | sample eDN5th30CBELigBY_FD_128873 | JGI IMG/M metagenome (GOLD analysis project Ga0182739, IMG submission 128873) | Enriched backyard soil microbial communities from Emeryville, California, USA - eDNA 5th pass 30_C BE-Lig BY (version 2) (version 2) | ecosystem: Environmental > Terrestrial > Soil >...
GCCACCAGCATCAGCAGCGAGAACCACGCAATTGGTCGGCGAATCTCCGTAGAAGAATGAAATGCCAAGCCAAATGCCATGATTCCTGCAACCAGGCTTGAAACGGAGAAGATCCGCAGGTCGGCGATCAACGCATTCAGCGTGTCGTCGTAGAAATCGCGTATTTTACTCTTAATCGACATCACTTTGGCGAGAAGCGGGTTACCGTTTTCAGGCGATTGTTCACGAACTTTCTGCCGCGTCAAATCCGAGATGTAGGATGCCGGATCGTCACGATAGTCCGCAAGTTCTTTCCGAATGGCGGTGGCCTGATCGTTTGTGAGCAGCCTTTGCACAAGGGGTGAATCAATCGCTTCATCAGCGATTTCCATCATCGGTTTCGAGTAGCCCAATGTTTTCTCGGTCACAAAATCGCGAGCAAGGCTTTCGAGTTGCTTTTGTGCGAAGAACGTATAAGCGAGAAAGCAGGCGAAGAACATTACAACGATCGAGTTCAACACGAGTGACATACGACGCATGGCTGATCCGTTCTGCAAGATTTGCTTTCAGATGAATTCGTGGATGATCGCTAGAGACTATCTGAAAACTAAATGGTTCTTTTTCTATAGCGAAATGGCGGTCCGCTATCTTTGGGGGTGAGGCGGTTGAGCATCAGGCTGAGTTGCGAAATCTTGATCATTGTTTCGCTCGACATCGTGATTGAGTCGCCGGAAGCGATTGAACCAGGCGAACGTCCGTTCCACCACCCAGCGTTGTCGTAGCGGGAAGAAGCCTTTTAGACCGGCCGGCTTGCTGGAAAAGTTCAATTCGAAATCGAGTTCCTTCGTGACCATTTCCACCAGAGATCCTCGGCATCCCAAGTTCGCATGAATCAGCTCAACCGTCGGAAACTCGTCATTCAAGCGACGCAGCAATGGATGAGCTGCCGCTGCATCCTGCACGCTCGCAGCAGTGACCGCGACCAGGAGGATCAGGCCAAAGACGTCGGTTACGCTGACGTTTCCGGCCATTGGCCCGCTTTCCGCCAGCGTAACCGACCTCGTTTCCCTGATTGGCAGTCTTGACAGTCTGACTGTCGATACAGGCCACATGTGGTTCTGCTCCATGGTCGGCAGATTCGCGAACGACGTCTCGGAGAGCGTTGAGCATCTCATCCCATCGCCCTTCACGACGCCACAAGCTGTAATACCAGTTGACGATTTTGTCGTTGGAAAAATCATGAGGCAGCATGTCCCACTGGCAACCGGCCCGATTGACATACAAGATCGCCTTGACGATTTCCCGCAGGTCCACTTCAACGTGACGGCCCCGCGCCTGGGTCTGCCAATAAGCCTGGGTGGCTCTTGACCATAAATCAGAGAGGGAATCGGCAGTTGAGCTTCTCTGAAGATTTTGCGTGGGCTGCCAAGTTGGAGTACCGGGTTGAACTGGTCGCGAACGAGGTTGAGATAATGGTGAACCAAGATGATGTTGTCGCCCTTTTAACAGTTACCGCAGCGGGTCAGAGTCACCGGGTTGAACTGGCCACGAACGGGGTTGAGATAATGGTAAACCGAGATGATGTTGTCGCTGGGATCCATAATAATTACGGCTCACAGCGGCAATCGCCATATATAACCAGAATGGAAATTCGCTTTCAGCCTTTCTGCTGACACCTTTCTGCGGGATCTCGTGATGTGGCTTGCCTGAATCGTTCGGAAATTCGCTTTCAATCCTTTCGACAGAAGGCTGCCTGTGATCGAGAGGTCCAAGTCGATTGAAGTTGACGTTTTCTTCCAGGTGTGCGGAATTCTCTTTTCAGAAGGGAGCATTGCTCACAACGGTTTGCGGCGTCTCAACACGGTTCTTCTCAGCCACCAACCAGTTCTGCATGCAATCGGCGGGCGTTCGCCAGAAAATACCATGCGATCAGAACACTAATGACACATGAAACGGCATCGTCTGATCTTGCCCCACCAAGCAGCGCTGCCCCGAAAACAACGGGGAGCAGGAACAGATGGAAGCTGATCACCCCTCGAAACACGGTAACAACGGTTCCAATTGGTGACTGAAGCATGTTGCGCAGTGTCACTCCGAGATAGAGAAACAGGGCACAGAAAATGGCTTCAATCACACTGATGGCTTGATCAGCAGGGGTTCTCTGTGGTGCGCACAACATGTTCAGGTGAAACAGTCCGCCGATGGTTCCTGCCAGGAGGAGATAAGTTCGAAATGATCCGATGGATTCCTTGATGAGTGCCATGGGGTGTCTCTTTCTGTGAGCTGGTCAGGAACGGATCTTCATTATCCCCTCACTTCGATGTTGCTTTCAGGTTGGAAGTCTTTAGTGCCGTGACAAAAATTTCCGAACGAGGGGAATTTTCATTCCGCGAGCAAGTTCTCTGCAGGTTTTGCGAGGAATTTTTATTTATGATGACCATCAGGTTCTGCCGGTTGCAGGTTGCGGTGATCGATTGGTAGCCGGTCGTGATGCAGATCCGCCCACATGGCGGCTTCTCCGTCCAGGGGGCTTTTGATGTTGTAGGTCTGAAACGAAATCATTTCTCCGATCCGGACAATCAGATCCACCAGTCGCTCGCTGGCGGTCCAATGATCGCCGACGCAGATTGCGGCAGGTTCAATGTTCGGATGAAAAATCGGCGTGAGCATCTTGCATTTCGGGCTTTGACGCGGGTACTCCCGGGTCAGCTGAATTTCGATGACATGTCGTTCCACCGGAGCCGGCCGCCCCTGGGCATCCCGGACAAGGCCGCGGATGTTGTATTGCACCTGATAGAGTTCTGGCGGATTGCCGGTGATCTTGAGGATCTGGATCAGGGGGAAATTGCCAAAGACGGCCTGCACCTGGGCGGCTTCCGCGGTGAGTCGTCGTTCGCGAAGGGACGTTCGCTTGAAGTCTGGCTGGGGACGTTCCAGAGCGGGACCGGGATCTCGAGGTTTGTCGGCGGCCGGCAGGAGCTCCTGGGGAGGATGAATGATGACTTTGAGAAGAGTTTCTGGAGACGATGCCGGGACGACCAGCGTGGTGCCGCACTGTTTGCAGCGACCGGTCCGACCGGCAAACTCGTCCGACATGACAAACGATTTGCCGCAGTGGGGACAGGAAAACTCAATCATCACAGACCGCCTATTGCCAGATCAAAGTGGAGGAGAGAATTCCCAGCACGAACCCCGCCCAGGAAATCAGCAGGCCAAGGACAAGCACCACGGTGGACCTGTTGGTTTGACGTGCGGTCCATAAGCTGAAGACCGTTGCCGTTCCACTCAGCAGAGATGGGACCCCATACAAAACCAGGCTGACGATGGCAGCCAGGACCGTCCCCGCCAGAAGTAAAAACTCCCAGGGAAAGGGGAGTTCCCCGGGTTTCTGAACCAAGCGGCCGTCTGCGGAGCCCCCGGAGTAAGCCGCTCCTACCGGAATCGCATCAATCCGAATCTCGGCTCCCTGTTGCAGCACATTGACATGGGAGCATCCATAAGCTGAGCAGCCTCGATTTTCTTTCCAGCAGTCTTCATGAAACGGCAGATGACAGCCGGGACAGGACGTCAACGGCTCGTCTTCACCGATCTCGGTCTGACAGATGCTGCAAAACCGGTCTGTGGGGGCTGTTGTGGAATCCCTCGTTTTCTCGGAATCCGCATCGCCTGCCGGGGCTGGATGCGAAGAGAGGATCATTCGGGTGTCTACCTGAGGGGAGTGGAACAGCCGGTGTGAGATAGGAGTGAGTCCCGGCAGCGCGTCGCTGCTGGCGTGGGGGAAGTGGAGAGAGAATTCCATTATGCCTGTTCACCGTCTTGTTTCATCGAAATTATGGGATCGCGGAAGCCCGGAGTTCCTGGAAAATCGACGGACTTGTTTCTAATGGACTTTATGCCGGAGTGACGGCGGGTGAAGTACTTGCCTTTTCATAGAAGACAAATGTCGTGCCGCCAATCTGCACCTGATCCTGGTTTCGCAGCCGAACCCGCTGGACCGGCTGTCCATTGACGGATGTTCCCGGGAGAGTCCCCAGATCCTGGATTTCATACCCCTGCGGGATGCGGTGGATGGCTGCGTGTTGCGGCGCAATCTGAATGTCTTTGAACAGATAGATTTCACACAGCGGAGAGCTGCCGATGATCGTCGGATTCTTGTAGAGAATGAACTGCTTCCCGGCGATCAATCCGGTGGCGACTTTCAGCCAGCCGGTTTTGGCTGTGTTTTCAATCAGCCCTGTGCAGAGACCTGAAAAAGTCCCAATTGCCGTCAGGCCGAAAAGACGGCTGACCCAGTCTGTTCCCGTGGCCATTGCCACCGGGTCGAAGACTCCCCCGCCGATGAGTCCGCCGAGAAATCCACCGGCCAGGCCGATCAGGAGTTTCTTGGGACTGCGCAGGACGACCCCAGGCGCGATTGCCAGAAAAAGGCCAAGAATGGACCAAACCGCCGCCCGTGCGACGATCTGGACCGCCAGTCCGTGTTCGCCGGAGCCGCCACCAAGCGCTCGGTATAATTTGTCTAAAAATAGTCCAACCAGCATCCCCCCGAGCGCTCCCAGGCAGATGCCGATCGACCCGTTGATAAAGACTTCACGGATGTTTCGGCCGACAACGGCATCCGCAATGGACAAGAACATTGCAATGCTCATTCCCGCTATAGTGCAGAGCAAAATCGTTCCCAGAAATCCGAGCAGCTGTTGCCGCTCCCTGATTTTTGTGACCTGCTGATCTTTCTCGGCTTCAGAGAGCGACGCGTTCTCCCAGATTGCCAGAACGGGGTTTCCCTGGTAGCGCATTCCGATCTGCTCCAACAATGGCTCCGCCTGCTCTTGAGAAAGCCCCCCTGTTTCGATCTGCTCAAAAACTGCGGTCATTTCCATGAACAGCATGTCGGTCTCATTCGACGACCGAGTCAGGAGCTGCCAGGGGACTTCGCTGAGAGGCCAGGCACAGAGTCCCCCCAGAAATCCAAAGAGGGTCATGGAAAAGAGCAGGTTGTACCAGAGGCTGGTCTGGCCGGAGCTTCGAGGCGGAGGTTGGAGCGGTTCGGCGAGTTGACGCTGATAATGATCGGTCATCCGCAGCCGCGCGCTTTGCTGCTGAAGCCTGTCGTCCACCGCTGCGGAATGCACTTCGTCCCACGAGACCTGGATTTTTTCGGAGTCGGCCATGTTGTCCTCAAGGGAAAAAGTGCTCTGTGAGTGGCAGGGTTTCGATGAAATAAAAATGGAATACTGGACGAAACGACGTGATGGGCGTTGCGCTAATGCGGAATTCGGGCCAGCAGATCTCGCACATCATGAAAAAACTGCCAGTGCTGGCCTTCCAGGATGTCGTCCGCTCGAATTGCAAAGGACAGGGAATGTCCCAGTTCCGGCGGGATAGCCGACGTGTTCACGCCGATGACGGCCCCGCGCGAGGTCACCAGCGGTCCGCCGCTATTCCCGGGATGAATGGCTGCTGTGGTCTGGATATATCGTCCCTCGCGGCGGGCCGAGACAATCCCTTCGGTCAGCGTGTATTCGAGGCCCAGGGGATGACCAATCGCGAGCACTTCCATGCCGGGAACAACTGCTGAAAAAGAACCAATCGGCCCGGCGGGCTTGAGGCCCGCCACCTCCACTTGCAGCAGTGCCAGGTCGACCTCATCATCTCGTGGATAGCCCACGATGACCGCCGGGCAAGCCGTGCCATTGCGGAGAAAGACCAGCAGGGACTCCGCATCTGCCACAACATGCCGGTTTGTGAGAATCAGGTTCCGAGGGCCATGGCTGGCGACGACGAACCCCGTTCCCAGTCGCTCGTCCGGCGCCGTGATTTGCACGATGCTCCGGTTCAAGTTGCGGGCAATGCGTTCCGTCCAATGCTCGGTCGTGCCCCGCCTGAGAGATGACAGCGCCACCAGGACGACCATCAAACCCAGACCGATCCCGATGGCGGCCGTGCGTATCTTTCGAACGCGTTTCTCCCGTGCGGGCAGCCACTCGTCCAGAGTGTCGGCAGATGCCGTCTTGACGAACTCTCGGAGGGGCTGTGTCAGGACTGCTGAGACTTCCTCACGTGGAATCGAGATGCGATCCGCAGCCGTTCTGGCAGCCTCCGTGGACGCGTCCACGGGCGGGAGTTCCTCGTGCTGAATGGAAATTTTGGAGTTCTGCGGATCCATGTCCCAACGATCTTTTTACGACTCAGTTTTGCCGGTCCGTGACAGATGGTTCCTGCGGCTCGTCGGCAGGAGCATCGCCCCCATCCAATTCGAATTCAGGGGGTGCTGGGCGACGAGGAGTCTGGTCTGCGTTGTCCATTCGCAGCATTGGCTCGAGGTCATCAGACACTGGAACCTGGTCAACCTCCCGTTGCCCGGGCGGATTTACCGGGAAGGGTAAGGCGTCCAATTCTTCGATTTGGACAGGAGGGCTCAGGTGGGAGCGCTCCTCTTCATCCGATCGTTTTCGCACAGGCCTCTTGTGGAAATTTTCCGAACGGGCTTCGGTGGCCTGCCTTGGGGAGGACTCAGGCTTCGAAGTTCTTTTCCACGGGACTGTGGAGAGGCCCCACCAACTGGCCAGGAGGGGCCATGCCACGGCCACGACGCTGATCACCATCAGTCCCATGAACAGGCGGAATTGCCGTTGTTCCAGTCGCCGCAGGCGTTCCGGAAAGTCCTGAAACCCGCTCCCGGCCTTTGCCTCCCGGGAGAGACCATCCTGCGAGCCACTCTCTTTTTCCGGACGAGCCCCGCCCTCTTCGACGACCAGATAAGAATGCCGTGTGGCCTGTCCAGCATGCCAGACGAACAGGCCGTCTTCTTTAGCAATGGGATCATAAACCAGCGCCAGTTGCTCGCTGGAGTTGAAGAAGTTTTCATGGATGAACAGATCCATCGCGGACAAAAAGATGCCGAATCCGGGATGTGTGTGATACCAGCCCAGGATGAGCTTGCCCGCATGGTGATGTTCCAGTTCCGATTGAATATGACTCCAGGTGCGGGCGGTAAAGGTGACCTGAGCCAACTGATTTTCCGCATATTCCCCCCGGATGACCGTCTCCACATAGATATAGGGGCCCCGTTCGTCCCGGTAACATCCCCCCACCAGAACGCCGCAGATTTCCACGTCCGTGCGGCTGTGCCCATGTTCCTGGAGGGCATCCAGCGCCGAGCGATGGAACACCACCTGGACCAGATTTCTCTGGCCGCTGCCCTGAATCGGAAACCGGCGAGGAGACCACGCTTCGGTGTCGACGGAATCCACATCCAAAGCGGTCTCCCGTGGTGCGGGATCGGAATTCAATTCCATCGAACATCCTCCTCGTTGCCTGCCAGTTCTCCCAGGACGGAGCGGGAGTCCGCTGCCAGTTCGAAGCCCACGGTTCGATCATCAGAGCGCCCCAGAATGATCTCGAAGGGAGGCACGCCAATCTGGACCAATGGCCGGTCCAAAAAGGATTCCTGACCGTGAATTCGATAATAGGTCACGAGTTCCCGATGTGCCGCCTGACAAGCAGGACAAAGAGCTTTGGAAGCGGAGATGCGTGAGAGCGAATCGAAGCAAGGCTCCTCTTCACCACACGCGGGACAAACCAGTTTCTCAGCAAGATCCCGGAAGAATTCGAGCGTGGCCTCTCTCCCCAGATGTTCGCGGGCCACGTTCAAGAGTTCCCTCACCGTCAGCTCCGAGGCACGGGCCTCCAGAGGAATCACTTCGATGGGAGGATCATGACTTTGGCAGTCACTCTTCTGCTGAAACTCGATGCCATAGGAATCGCCACTCACGCCTTCAAAGACCCAGCCGCGTCCCGCCATCGTCGGCAGGCCATGCAGGTATTTCACCGCCTCCTGACACTGAACACCCGCAATGATCGAGCTGATCGTCGGCGTGGTGGGGATCTTTCCCCCTTCCATCTGTTCCCGGGTCAGCAGGTTGCAGGACCGACGCTGCTGCAGGATTTTCCAATCGCGTTCGGACATCGTGCATTCGTAACAAGGTCCGTCCGCGGCAAAGAATCGGGCCCATCCCTGAATCTGTTCAATCGCTCCGTCAATCCAGGGGCGACCGACCTTTCGGCAGGCCCGATTGATTGCCAATCGGGCCTCACGGTTATCCAGGCCGCCCAAGACCAGATCCGCCCAGCGAAAGATGCCTAATCCCAGATCATGGATGACGTTGCCCTGAATGAAATGGACACAGATCTCGGGGTAAATGGCGCGGGCAGCCGCAGCGGCCACCTCTGCCTTGGGCCGACCGTTATGCGATGCCCGGTAAAGAACGGAACGGGAAAGATTGGAATTCTCGATCGTGTCCAGATCCACGATCAGGAGCGAGCCGATTCCCAGCAGCGCGAGGTTCTTGATGAGCTCATTTCCGAGGGCTCCCGCCCCGATCACGACAATCCGGGCGCGGGACAGGCGCTCCTGGTCCCACCAACTGATCTGGCGAAAGCGATCAAAGCGGTCGTCGGCTTGTGTCTCTCCTGAAATCCGGATGAGTGGGGTCGTCATGGAGTTGACTCCTGGGAAGTCTGGGATGGTTCGACGGCGACAGGAGAATCACGTTGCTCCCGCTGGAGCAACGCGGTGGTCAATTCCAGGGCTGCGGCAATCAGCAGGAGTTGCAATCCCTGCGAGAACCAGGACCAGCCGAACAAAAACAGCAACAGCGAGCCGGTGATGGTCAGCAGGCCGCACAACCAGAAGCCCCGGGCAACCCGGCGGACCAGCGGAGGAGACGGTTCCCAGCCACCGACCAGCGCTGCCAGATCCTGTATTCGGCGCCAGACCGACGTGTGTGGAACGGTCGCCTGTTGTACCGGTCGCCTGGCGGAAAATAGCCTGCCGAAATGCGCAGCAACCGGCTCCCACTGCGACAGGCCTGTCCGCCAGACGGAATCATTCTGCTGAATCTCACCGGTGGCGACTCGCATCTGCAGTTCCCTCTCAGAAACGGGGCCCCGGGGGGCCGTATCTCCGGAACAGGCATACCACCACTTTTCCTTCGGGACCGTGTCATGAGCTTTTTGTTCCGGCTGCGGTTCATCGAGGAGTTCGAAGCAGTCGTCCAACAGGGGGGCTCCGCTTGCAGATGCGGGATCGCTGCAGTGGGGCTGGGGAGAAGGCATGGAAAATGGTGTCCTGAACCGTGGTGTCTCTGGTTCGCAGTGCAGCGTGATCTTGGAAGGAACCATGCGAAAACGGTTTCGAATCCTGAGGGGTGAAAACGACTGACCCGCGCCGATAAAGATTGCGTTCCTCAGAAGGCCGCCCGGCAGCATCAACACGGCAGTCAAGTTTTCGTTTTGTCACTCCCCAACACGAGACTACCTGTTCGCCCTGAAATCGAGGAAAGATTCGCACCCAGCAACCCCACCCGGATGCCATTTGCCTTCAAGATCCGCGTTGCTGTGCTGTTGACGATCAGCAGGGCAATCAAGCTCAGGCCTGGAAGCAGGGCAAGCGCGCCGAGAAAAATCCCGGATCTCATGCCACGGGTGGCGATTGCCAGACGGAAGACGAGCACCACGCTGACAAGACTGAGGACAAACAGTCCAAACAAGACGGTGAGTGCCACAAGCGGATTTGCGGGTTCGGTCTCCCCGGGCGACAGGAGCGCGGCCCCCAGCCAGAGGGAGAACATGAGTAAGATGCAGATGAGAACTCCCTTCTGGGATTCCGCAATCCGCAACAGATCATCTGGGGAATTCGTCTTGTTGGTGTCCGCAGAGGGGAGTGGAGGGGGTTGGTCGCAATTGCCAGCTCTTTTTGAACCCAGCTCTCCCCCATTCCCGGCACCCGCCGTAATTTCCGGATTGAGCCGCAGGACATCTCCATCCTGGACGCCGACATCCGCCAGGCACTGGTCATCCAGCAACTGCTTGCCTGATCGCTTATGGTGAAACTTGTAACTTAGCGGCTGGCCGTCAGGGGCTGTTTGCGGCAGTCGCATCTTGTCCAGTAGGACGGCCAGGATCCGGTTGACCGGCGCATCGTCGGGAAGTTCTACGTCCTGCCGTTTGTTTCCGGTCGCATCCCAAACTTGAACGGTAATCATTGCCATTGTGGCCATTCCTCAAGCAGATTCTCGGTTCGCACTACTTATGTAGACGATCGTCTGTATAGAAATACTCTGTAGATGAATGATGTTCAAGTGTGCACGCTGGTGCGCCATGAACGCCATTGAAATTGAATTCGGCAAGCAGGTCCGCGCGCTGCGGGAGAAGCAGGGGATTTCCCAGGAAGCCTTTGCGGTCAAAGCGGGGATTCATCGCACCTATGTCAGCTCGATCGAGCTGGGAAAAGTGCAGATCAGTATCCGCATCGCCCAGCAGTTGGCGGATGCCCTGGGGGTTCCCTTGAGTAAGGTCTGGAAGCAGCTTGAAAACGCCCGCAAATCGTCCGGGGACGAAATCTGATCGGACGACGATGTGTTGCGGGATGCGGTGATGTTTCTGTGATGCATCTGGTTGCTCAATTCCTGGAGGATGGGGGACTGGAATCAGAGAATGTGGCGGAGTTGCTGCTGCATTTCGGCGGCTGACTGGAAGCGGCGTTCCGGCTTCTTGTCGAGGGCGCGGTGGATGAGGTCGCACAGTTTGTTGGGGGCCTGGGGGCAGACGGTCTGGAGCGGGACCGGTGGTTCC
>Ga0182739_1005045_pt1 | contig 10612 bp, 6 predicted proteins | sample eDN5th30CBELigBY_FD_128873 | JGI IMG/M metagenome (GOLD analysis project Ga0182739, IMG submission 128873) | Enriched backyard soil microbial communities from Emeryville, California, USA - eDNA 5th pass 30_C BE-Lig BY (version 2) (version 2) | ecosystem: Environmental > Terrestrial > Soil >...
CCCAGGGGTTGGGGACGATCAACGACGACGATCCGGAACCGTCGTTCTCGATCAGCGACGCGGTCGCCACTGAGAGCGAGAGCGGTTCGGTGGTCGCGACGTTCTTCATCACGCTCTCGGCCCCCAGCGGCCGGCCCGTGACGGTCGACGTCAACACCGCCGACGGCACCGCAACAGGTGGCAAGGATTACCTGCCACTCTCCCATACCTTCACTTTTGCACCCGGGCAGACGAGTCAAACGATCAACCTACCGATCGGTCGTGACCTCCTCGATGAAGACGACGAAACGTTCACGGTGAACCTGTCCAACCCCACGAATGCCTCCATCAGCGACGCTCAAGGCGTGGGAACGATTCTCGACAATGACCCGTTGCCGACGGTGATCATCAACGATCGGGCCATCTCCGAATCCCAGAGCGGCACGATGCCCGTGGTTTTCAACGTGGCGCTCACGGCCCCCAGCGGCCGGCCCGTGACCATCGCGTACAGCACCGCAGATGGCACGGCCACGGCGGGCCTCGATTACGTGCCGACCTCCGGCACACTCACCTTCGCACCCGGCCAGACCGTCCTGACCGTGGCTGTCCCGATCCTCGGCGACACGCTCGACGAGGAAAGCGAGACCTTCTTCCTGAACCTGTCCGACCCGGCCAATGCCGTCATCGCCGATGCCCAGGGGCTCGCACGCATCGACGACGATGACTCTGCACCAACGCTGTCGATCGACAATCTCTCCGTGGCCATTCAGGAGGGGAACACGGGGACGCAGGCCGCCGCCTTCAACGTCAGCCTCTCAGCGCCCAGCGGCCGCGTCGTCACGGTCGCCTATACCACGCCCATCAGCGGAACAGCGACGGCCAACTCCGACTATACCCCAATGACCGGTGTCCTCACGTTCCTGCCTGGGACCACCTCGCAGACCATCTCCGTGCCGGTTCTGGGAGACACCCTGGACGAGCCGAACGAGACCTTCTTCGTCCAACTCTCCAGCCCGATCAACGCGTTGATCGTCGCTGGCGCCGGTCAAGGCATCGTCACCATTCTCGATGATGACAATCCCCCACCCCCGCCTTCCCTCTCGATCAACGACGCGACCGTGACCGAGAGTGCGGCGGGATCGACCAACGCCCAGTTCACGGTCACCCTCTCGGCCGCCAGCGACCAGGTGGTGACGGTCGCCTACTTCACAGCCGACGGTTCGGCCACGGCAGGTTCGGACTACGGCTCGCTCAGCGGCACCCTCACTTTCCTCCCGGGGCAGACCTCCCAGACGATCAGTGTGCCCGTCTCCGACGACACGATCGACGAGAATGACGAAACGTTCTTCCTGCGCCTCGGGTCTCCCATCAACGCCACCATCGCCGATGGCCAGGGCATCGGGACGATCATCGACGATGACGCATCGCCCACCATCTCGATTGCCGACGTCACCGTAACTGAAGGGGATTCCGGGAAGTCCTACACCCTCTTCAACGTGACCCTCTCGGCGCCCAGCGGCCAGGTCGTGACCGTCCACTTTACCACGAGCAATAATTCTACGACCAACCGTCCCGCCACCGCAGGCTCCGACTATCTCGCGATCAGCGGCAACGTCACCTTCCTTCCGGGACAGACGTCGCAGTCGATCAGCGTGCCCCTCCTGGGCGACACTCGCGATGAGCCGGATGAAACGTTCCTCGTGCTCCTCAGTAGCCCCCTCAATGCGACGATTGCCGACAACCAGGCCGTGGGGACCATTCTCGATGATGATCCCACACCTTCGCTCTCGATCAGTGACGCGACGGTCATCGAAGGGGATCCCAACGCCCGCTTCGCAGTCTTCACGGTGACCCTCTCTGCGGCCAGCAATGAATATGTTGGGTTCTCTTACACCACGGCCAACGGAACCGCCACGGCCGGCGCCGACTACGGTTCAACCGGCGGCAACGTCACCTTCCTTCCTGGGCAGACGTCCCAGACCATCAGTGTGCCGATCATCGACGACAACGTCGAGGAACCGGACGAATCCTTCAGCCTGCTCCTAATTCAACCGGGGAACGCGACCATCGCCGACGGTCAGGGCGTGGGGACGATCCTCGACAACGACCCGATTCCCACGCTCTCGGTCAGTGACGCGAGAGTTGTCGAGGGGGATCTCAGCGCGCCCAATGCGATCTTCACCGTGACCCTGTCAGCCCCCAGCAAATTGACGGTCACCGTCGCCTACAGCACGGCCAACAGTTCCGCCACGGCGGGATCGGACTACACGGCCACCAGTGGCACCTTGATCTTCCTTCCTGGGGAGACATCGAAGACGATCAGTGTCCCGATCCTCGATGATGCGATTTCTGAGGCGGACCAATCCTTCTTCCTCCGCCTCAGTAGCCCCGTCAGCGCCACGATTGCCGGAGGCCAGGGGGTCGGAACGATCGTCGACAACGATCCCCAGCCTACGATCTCCATCAGCGATGCCAGCGCGATGGAAGCTGACACCACCACGAATGCCGCCTTCTTCATGGTGACCCTGTCGGCGCCCAGTCAACAGGTCGTGACCGTTGCATTCAACACGGCCGACGGGACCGCCGTCGCGGGTTCGGATTACGGCTCGCTCAGCGGCACCCTCACCTTCCAGCCCGGTCAGACGTCAAAGACGATCGGTGTGCCCGTCTTGGCCGATTCGCTCGACGAGCCAGACGAGTCCTTCTTCCTCCGACTCGGCACCGCGACCAATGCCGTCGTCGCCGACGGCGAAGGACTCGCAACGATCCTCGACAACGACACGACCCCCAACCCGACGTTCGCGATCCAGGACGCAAGCATCGTTGAAGGAGATTCCGGTACAAAGCTCCTTCAATTCAAGGTCACTCTCTCGGTCCCCAGCGCCAACCTCGAGTGGGTGGTCTTCACCACGGCCGACGGCACCGCGACCGCCGAGGACTACACGCCCCAACGGCAAGACTACGGCATCACCTTCCTGGCGGGTGTGACCGAGCAGACGATCTCGATCCCGATCCTCGGCGACACGGCGGTCGAGGAGGACGAAGTTTTCTACGTCAATCTCATCCGAGGTTCGCGGATCATTACCGATAACCAGGCCGTGGGTACGATCCTCAACGATGACGACGCGGGGGTCTGAGCGGCTCCAAGGCGCTCGCCGCTGACGACAAACGACGTTGCCGATGGAGCCGACTGGCATGGCGAAGGTCTCTGCGGCGCTGGCCGCCGGCTTGCATCTGCATCGTTCGGGAAAACTTGTCGAGGCCGAGCAGTCCTATGCCCGGCTCCTCGAGACCAGTCCGGACGACGCCGACGTCCTCTGTCTGATGGGCTCGGTCCGACTGGCGCTTGGAAAGCCGGCGATGGCGGTGTCGGATTTGCGCGAGGCGATCCGGCACCGCGCGGCGTATCCGGAGGCCCACAATAACCTGGGAATTGGTCTCACCGAGTTGGGGCAGCTTGACGACGCGGCGGTCGCCTTCCGCACGGCCCTGAGGCTTCGACCCGGATACGCCGAAGCCCACAACAATCTGGGCACGGTGCTCAGGGATCAGTCAAAGCTCGACGAGGCCGAGTCGTGCTTTCGGGAGGCCACGCGGATCAAGCCGGGCTACGCCGAGGCCCTGATGAACCTGGGCGTCGCGCTGGCCGATCGGGGCGAATATAGTGGAGCGATCTCTTGCTATGAACAGTCTCTTCAAGTCAATCCGAGCTCGGCCCCGGCATACATGAACCTGGGGAACGCGAGGCGGGATCGAGGAGAATTCGACCAGGCCGACGCCAGCTACCGGAACGCCTTGCGGATTCAGCCGGACTACGCCGAGGCCCACTATAACCGGGCGCTGGGCCAGTTGCTTCGAGGCGACTACGAGGCGGGCTGGCAAGGCTATGAGTGGCGTTTCCGTTGCCGCTCGTTCCCCCACCGTCCCTTCGAACAACCGACATGGGATGGTAGCGCGCTGGACGGACGCTCGATCCTGCTGCACACCGAGCAAGGGCTGGGTGACGTCCTTCAGTTCATCCGCTATGCCCCCCTGGTCAAGGAGCGGGGCGGGATCGTGGTGGTCGAGTGTCCCCGCTCGCTCACCGGGCTCCTGGAAGACAGTCCCGGCATCGACCGTCTGGTCGCTGGCGGCGACCCTCTCCCCTGGTTCGACGTCCAGACTCCACTCATGAGCCTGCCCCGGCTCTTGAAGACCACGCTCGCCACCATTCCGGCGGCTGATCCCTATATCATCCCCAACCCAGCGCGAGTCGCACGCTGGCGTGACGAGCTTGCCGACGTCACCGGGTTCAAGATCGGCGTCTGCTGGCAGGGGAACCCGAAGTATCCCGCCGATCGCCAACGTTCGTTCCCCCTGGAAGCGCTCGCCCCGCTCGCTCGAGTGCCGGGCGTTCGCCTCTTCAGCCTCCAGAAAGGGAATGGCACCGAGCAGCTCGCGGCCCTGGCCGACCGCTTCACGGTGATTGACCTCGGCCCCCGGCTCGACGAGTCGACCGGCGCCTTCCTGGACACGGCGGCCGTTCTCAAGTCGTTCGACCTGGTCGTCGTCCCCAACACCGCCATCGCCCACCTCGCCGGTGCTGTCGGGGTTCCCACCTGGGTCGCCCTGCCGGCCGGGCTCGAATGGCGCTGGCTGGTGGACCGCGATGACAGCCCCTGGTATCCGACCTTGCGGCTGTTTCGCCGAGGACCCGCCGACGGTTGGAACGACGTCTTCGAGCGGATGGCGGGCGAGTTGCGTCGGAGATTTGCGCCTCGAGGGCGTTCCATCGCCGTGGTGATCTCTCCCGGCGAACTGATCGACAAGATCACCATTCTTCAGATCAAATCCGAACGAATCACGGATCCCGGAAAACTCGTTCAGGTCCGCGATCAGCTCGACGCTCTACTGGCGGTCGGTGCTCGGGAATTCGATCCCACCTCGGAGCTTGGTCGGCTGACCGCCGAGCTGAAAGCGATCAACGAGGCGATCTGGCAGACCGAGACGGAGATTCGAGCCTGCGAAAAGGCCGGCGACTTCGGGGACCGGTTCATCGAGCTGGCGCGTTCGGTCTACCGCAACAACGACCGCCGGGCCGCGTTGAAACGAGCGATCGACGATCACCTGGGGTCTTCGCTCGCGGAAGTCAAATCCCATGAGATTTCCGATCTCACCAACCGGACCCGGAACTCCTCCCCCTGAGTGGCGCCTCGTTTGAGAATTCGGGCCAAGAGGCCCTTATCTCAACGCCCCCCGTTCGTCATACTCGGGGACGGATCGGAACGGAAACGATCGGCCACGAACTGTCCGGTGGACTCTCCTCTCCCGATCAATCGGGCGTTCTCTCGCCGTCGGATCCCACTCGTTCGCTCGCTGGTTCGTCTCGTCCCGGGGGGAGGATGCTCAATGTCGACGACGCTCGTTCGCTGTTCGTTGCCCGCCTGTCAGAACGTCGCCACCTACAAGATCGCGTCACACTGGAGCGGAGGGAGCTTCTCGGAGCTGAAGACCTACGGCTTCGCCTGCGCGGATCACCTGGGACTCGTGTTTCGCGACGCCGAGGCTCGGCACCAGGCCTATCAGCCGTCACCGGGAGAGACGATCGAGGAGATCGCCATCTACCGCTTCGAGCACGGTAAACGCGACCGCCAGCTACAGCGTCTCTGGGGGCTGGAAGAAAACTATCGCTCGTGACGCTTGGGAATCGCGACCGGCCACACCGGCCGGGCCCGGGCGATTCCAGGGCGAACATGACCGAGGCGATGACCATGCCAAGCCACGCGATTCCAACCAGCCCCTTGTAATGACGGAGGTCACCCCACGCTCATGGCACCGACGACGCCTTCCCTCCTGATCGCCCTGTTGACGTTGACCCTCGGCCTCGGGGTCGCGACGAATTCGCCCGGTGACGAAGCGGCTCCGGCCGTCATCATCCGGGTTCAGGCCGGGGCGCACGCCCGCATCAACACGCCGGTTCGGGTCGATCTGGGGGGCGATCTCGGCGATCAGCTCCGGGCCGTCATCCCGAGTCGTGGCCACGAGCCGAGCCCGGTCTACCTCTACGAAATACGCGACGACGGCACACGCGACGACCCGATCCCCGCCCAGTTGGATGCCGCGCCCGCGGGATCCGAGGCCAAGGGCCGGCTGACCTGGATCCTGCGAGGGAAGACACCGGCCGGTGCAAGCCGGCGGTTCGCCCTGCCGACGTCCCCCCCTGCGAAAAGGCCGAGCGGTTCCTGGACCTTCTCGAACTCGTCCGAAAGCCCCCTCGAGCTGAAGCATCTCGGCCGCCCCGTCTTCTGCTACAACACTCAGCCGGTCTCCAACCCCAAGTATCCCCCGGTCCAGACCCGGGACGCCTACCTTCACCCAGCCTACACCCCCTCAGGCAAGCTGATCACCGGCGACTTCTCGACCCACCATACGCATCACCGCGGTTTTTTTCTGGCGTACACCAAGACCCAGGTCGGATCGCTCCACCCCGACTTCTGGAACTTCCAGACCGGCAGTGGCAAGGTCGTCTTCGACCGGCTCGACCGAGCCGTGGCCGGGCCGGTGACAGCCCGGATCGAGAGCCGGCACGACTGGAAGGCCACCCGGGGCGGGGTCGTGCTCGAGGAGCAGTGGGAGATCGAGGCGTTCGACATCCCGGAGAGTCCCTACTGGCTGTTCGACCTGACGTCGACCCAGCAGGCGACCGGCGAGCCGCTGGAGCTCCTGCCGTACCGCTATGGCGGCATGGCCTACCGCGGCCCCGAGCCGTTCGTCAAAGGCCCCCTCGACGTCCTGACGAGCGAGGGGCTGAACCGACTGAAGGGGGACCAGAAGCCCGCACGCTGGGTCGACCTAACCGGCCCGGTCGAGACGGACTCAACCGAGTACGGCGGGGCCATGATTCTCGACCATCCCTCGAACGTGAATCATCCCACCGTGGCCCGGATTCACCCAATCCTCCTCCCGTTCTTCTGTTATGTGCCTGGCCACGACATCAAGGTCTCCATCGGGTCCGAGTCTCCGACCCGGTTCCGCTACCGAGTGGTGATCCACGACGGCCATCCCAACCCCACGCGGAATGAACAGCTCTGGCGCGACTTCGCCGAGCCCCCGCAGGTCGTGGTGGAACCGGCCACAGGCGGTCACTGAGCGTCTGTCTCAGAAGGGCCCGTTCTGGTGCGCCTCAAGCCCGGGTGGCCGGGGTAAAGCGCAGCGTGCCCCGGATGCAAATGACCTTGGCACCTGGAGTTGCTCCCGGGCACGCTGCGTTTAGCCCCGGCCACCCGAGGCCCATTGACGGCTCGACACAGGCGTCCGAGATAGGCTCCAAGCGATTGGGCACCGTCTTTTTGGAGTTCTTGGTCTTTCGGGTGGCTGGGGTCTCGTCTTCGAGACCCCGGATCTCGGGCCTGGGCGCCGGGGTCTCAAAGACGAGACCCCAGCCACCCCGACGTGATCGCCTCCAAAACCATTGCGACCAGGTCGCTGAACCGTCGACCGGATGCACCGGCATGTCCTCCGCCAGGGCGCGCCCCCTCGGCCGGGCCCTTACACCGGACGCGAGCCGAATGGGGAGCCATGGTCCGGCGGCCCGACCGGGGTTCCACCTCGGCTGTCGAACCACCGGGCGAATGCACCCGCAAAGGTGACATTTGACCAGGAGTTACGCTTGTCGCCGGGGTGGCACGGGCGCGTGCTCTGGTCGCTACGAACGGACTGACTGGCGCAGCCATCGCAACAGGGCGGTGGCGCCTCTTTTCCACAGTCCTGGACTGAGTTTCGGCGCGTTGGCGCGACGATACTACGGTCGGTCAAACCAGCCTCGGGATCGCGGTGGAAGCCAGCGGGTCGGGGCGTGGAGTGTCCGCGGGATGCGTCGTGGCCGCGTTCGGTGGCTCTGGCCGAGGCGAAACGGCCCAATTAAGGACGGCCGCTGATTTGACCCCTTCGGGGTCGGCTCGGATTGGTCGGAGACGCCTAGGTGTCGCGCCGGGTTGAGGTTCTGCCCCAGCCCGTCGTTCAAGGAGGTAAACAGGAAGTGAACATCGTCACGACCCGCTTCGGCCTGATTCAGGCCTCGGAATCGGACCTGATCCGAATTCCCGAGGGGTTGGTCGGGTTCCGTTCATTCACGCAGTTCATTCATCTTCCTGATCCGGTCGTGGCCGGCCTGTCGTGGTTGCAAAGCGTGACCGCGCCTGACCTGGCTTTCGGTCTGGTCGCCCCCCCCTTGGCGATCAGTGATTACCGGATCGAGCTCCGCCCGGGCGACCGGACGGCGCTGGAGCTGGATGAGGAGCGTTCGGCGCTCGTCTACGTGATTCTCAACCGCGGCGAGGGGGGCGGCCTCACGGTCAACCTCCAGGGGCCCCTGGTGTTCAACCCGGTCCGTCGGCTCGGCCGGCAACTGGTGCTGACCTCCAGTCGCTACGCGGTGCGGTACCCACTCGACCCGAGTCAAGCCTCTGCGCCTACCCTGCTACCTGGTCCGTCGCCGCTCCGCGCGACGGCGTGACCCGACGAGCAGTCACCATCGCAAAACGCGACGTGCCATCCCAAGTCGTCGAAAGCCCCGTCGTGGTTACCGAGCGCCCGGGCAACGTGATCAGGGACGGTCACGGATCTCGTTGGCAGGAGGAAGGAGCCTAGAAGATGCTGGTTCTGTCCCGACACCGCGACGAAAGCATCATCATTGGTGATGACATTGTTATCACCGTGGTGGATATCCGGGGCGATAAGGTTCGGTTGGGGATCGCGGCCCCGATCGAAATCTCCGTGCACCGCCAAGAAGTGTACGAGGCCATTCAACGCGAAAACCGGCAGGCAAGCCGACTGGACCCCCAGGACGCTCGCCAGTTGGAACACCTCAATCCGCCGATTCGGCGCGACCTCCGTCGCCCTCGAACCGACGACCTTTGAGCTGAATCGCCGCCCAATGGCAATCCGGGGAGCCGGCCCTGACCGCCCCCACGCCCCGTTGTCACGCCTTGCACCCCGCCGGACGCGCGCTCCTCGGTTCCGATCGGTGAGCGCGCGTCCGTTCTCGGTTCTTGTTCCGGCGTGCGTCTCACTCCCATCGCGTCCCGAACACTCCTCGTGAGCAATCCCCGGCCCGCGTCTGAGCCCTTCTCCGCTCAGTCCATGAGGCATCCGGCCTCCATCCTCGACAGCACAGGATCAGGCCCACCGCCCTGCGCCCTGCTCGAGGAGCGAACACGACACCCCATCGCTCGCTCGAAAGTAGCGGACTTCAGTCGAGCTCGATGATCATGTCGTCCCCGTCGGCCAGCCCTCCCATCTGGGCCCGCCAGTCCCCACTGCTCCCTTCGCCATTGCCAGCCGGCTTCACCGGCCAGGACTCCGAGGGCTTGACGGTGGGAGTCGACAGCGGCGACGGAGGCGCGAACCCCGAGGCGCCTGCTCCCCCCTTCTTCAAGCCGGCCGGCGCAGCACCGCGCTGCCGAGCGAGCTCCGAGGGCCCCGGGGCATGGTCGGGTCCCAGATAGACCCGCATCTTGTAACTCCCCAGGGTCAGGCGATCATCCGGCAACAAGGCCGCCCAACGAACTCTCTGCCCCTTGACCTTCGTGCCGTTGGTGCTCACCAGGTCGCGCACCACCAGAAGCCCGTCCGTCTTGACCAGCACGCAGTGCCGCTTCGAAAGACTCGGGTGGTCAATCATTACGTCGCAGAACCCGCGACGGCCCACCACCGTCACATCCCGGTCGATGACGATCGGCGGATCACCGTTGTCGGGCACGAGCTCGGCTTTCATCATCTTTCCCTGGAAAGAAAACCAAGAGCGGGGATCGCCCCAGGTGTTGCGCCTGGGCCACGTTTCGGTCTCGCCCCGCTCTTCTGAATTCTACATCCAATCGTCCCCGTCAGCAATCGCCGAGCTTCATTGCATGCACTCAACCACAAGTCCACCATATTTACCAAGGGGATCGAGCTTGCGGGAATCGCCAAGACGCAGGGCGACGGCTTCGTGGTGCCTCGGCCAGGTACTATTGCTCCACGACCGGGTCGGTCCAGCCCCCTTTTCCGTTCCTTCTGGGTCGAATCAAACGAATTTGGGGGGTTCACACCAAAGAATCGCGGCCCTGGGGCCAAAAACGGCGCGCCGAGGCCCGGGCCGTGGGGCACCATTGGCACGTCGACTGCTACCAAGTGTTCTCGTAGGTCCGTCTTCGGAAAACGCCCTCGCGGTCGACCGTAGTGCGCGATAACCAGGCCTCGGCGGAACATGCCCCGGAGGCCAACGGCCCTGGCGAGTGAGCCTGGATTGCCGAGTCCTTCGGCCGATACACCACTCAGTGGAGGTGTCCCCCACGGCGAGGCCGGCGCAACCGCACTGAACGGTCAAGAAAAGCTTGGCGATTTTGGCGATTTCGAGACCGAGACGCGTATAACTTCTATAGACTCCCTCGATTCTGCATGACCAGTCTGGCGGAGCGCGACCCATGAGATACCTGCATGCTATCGGGTTCGGCCTCTGCCTGAGTCTCCTGCCGTGGTGGAGCGCCCCGCGTTCCGCTGCGATGGCTCAGTCAGCCGAGACGTTGTCCCTCGATCCCTCTGAAACGACCACCGCTGAGCCGGGTCCCGACACCCCAGTGGCTGGTCCCGACGTTCCCCCTCCCCCCCCGCCAGG
>Ga0182739_1005046_pt1 | contig 10612 bp, 13 predicted proteins | sample eDN5th30CBELigBY_FD_128873 | JGI IMG/M metagenome (GOLD analysis project Ga0182739, IMG submission 128873) | Enriched backyard soil microbial communities from Emeryville, California, USA - eDNA 5th pass 30_C BE-Lig BY (version 2) (version 2) | ecosystem: Environmental > Terrestrial > Soil >...
CGCCCGCCGTTCCGCAGCTTGCGATAGACGGCCTTGCCGTCCTGGTTGCGGAACCTCTCGACGACCATGAAGAGCATGTGCGACTCCCGTGCGAGCGGTTAGTCTAGGCCAAGCAAATCGCGAGGAGACACATGAAGATCGCCATTGCCGGCGCGGCCGGCCGCATGGGCCAGATGCTGGTCCGCGAGATCGCCCGGACCGAAGGGGCTGTCCTGTCCGGGGCGCTGGAAGATGCCGGCAGCAGCATGCTCGGCCGCGAGGCGGGCGAGGTCGCCGGCGCCGGCACCAGCCATCGCAGCATCAAGGGCGTCAGGATCGTCTCCGACCCCGTCGCCGCCATCGGCGCGGCCGATGCCGTGATCGACTTCACCGTGCCTGCCGCCACCGTGGCCCACGCCAGGGTCGCCGCCGAGAACGGCGTCTCGATGGTGATCGGCACCACCGGCCTCGATCCGCAACAGACGGCCGCCATCCACGAAGCGGCGAAGAAGGTGCCGGTCCTGTGGGCGGCCAACATGTCGCTCGGCATCAACATCCTGCTGGCGCTGGTCGAGAAGACCGCCTCGATGCTCGACCCCGCCTACGACATCGAGGTGCTGGAGATGCACCACCGCCACAAGATCGACGCGCCCTCCGGCACCGCGCTGGCGCTGGGCCGCGCGGCTGCGGCCGGCCGTGGTGTCAAGCTCGAGGATGTCTGGCGCAAGAGCCGCGACGGCCACACCGGCGCGCGACCGGCGGGCGAGATCGGTTTCGCCACCCTGCGCGGCGGCGAGGAAGTGGGCGTGCATACCGTGATGTTCGCCGCCGCGGGCGAACGGCTCGAGCTCAATCACCGGTCCTTCAGCCGCGAGACCTATGCCTCGGGCGCGGTCCGCGCGGCACTGTGGCTTCAGGGCAAGACCCCGGGGCTGTACGGCATGAAGGACGTGCTGGGCCTCTGAAGCCTTGTGGAGGCGAAGATCCCCCTCTAACCGGGACTCTGGCGATCCCAGTCGTGCTCGTAGCGCGGGGCGCGCATGGCGGCGACCGCGGCCTCGAGCTCCTTGCCGATCCGGCGGCGCTCGGCGGGCGCCAGGAAGCGGCCGACGACGACGCGGTTGCCGCGCGAAGTCACGACCAGCCGCTCGCCGCGCTCCACGCGCAGCCAATAAGCCTCCAGCCGGTGCTCCTCGCGTTCGCCGTCGGGCGCCACGCGCGTGACCACCAGTTCGCGATCGGTCAGCAACAGGGTCTCGCTGCGCTTGCCGTCGACATAGTTGCGGTGGAACAGCCACCATAGCAGCGCCACGTCGAGGCCGGCGAAGCCCGCCACCGGCCAGGCGCCGAGCAGGTACATCGGCAGGCCGATCACCAGGTTGGCCAGGATGACCACCCGGATCAGCCACTTGAAACCGAGCGGCGACAGGCTGCGATGCGGCCGCAGCGAAGCGGAAAGGTGGACCGTGTCGTCCATGCTAGAAAGCTATATGGCCCTGATGAAGCCCGCCGTCATCCCCGAGTTCTTTGCACGGTTGAAGAAGGCAATACCCGAGCCGGAAACCGAGCTCGAATACGAGAACGTCTACCACCTGCTGGTCGCCGTCGTGCTGTCCGCTCAGGCGACCGATGCCGGCGTCAACCGCGCGACCGGCCCGCTGTTCAAGATCGTCAAGACGCCGGCCGACATGCTGGCCCTGGGCGAAAAGAAGCTGATCGACCACATCAAGACCATCGGCCTCTACCGGACCAAGGCGAAGAACGTCATGGGCCTGTCGCAGCTGCTGATCGAGAGGCACGGCGGCGAGGTGCCGCGCACGCACGAGGAGCTCCAGGCCCTGCCGGGCGTCGGCCGCAAGACCGCCAACGTGGTGATGAACGTGGCCTTCGGCGAAGCGACCATCGCGGTCGACACGCACATCTTCCGCGTCGGCAACCGTACGGGGCTCGCTCCCGGCAAGAACCCGCTCGAAGTCGAGCTGAAGCTATTGAAGCGCGTGCCCGCGGAATACCGGCTGCACGCGCACCACTGGCTGATTCTGCACGGCCGCTACACCTGCAAGGCTCGCAGGCCCGAGTGCCCACGCTGCGTGGTCAACGATCTCTGTACCTTCAAGGCGAAGACGACGGCTGCCTGAAAATCATCGCAGGGGAATGGTGATGTTCAGGGAGGGCGGCCGCGCCGGCACGTAATAAAGGGGCGCTTCACGATAGACGACGGGGCGTTCGTAGATCACCGGCGGCGCCGAATAGTAACGGACATGGCCCGGCGGCACGTGATGATGATGGTGATGACGGTGGTGATGCTTGTGGCGGTGCTTCCAGCCGTCATGTGCTTGGGCAGGCGCCGCCCCGAGCGCCGAAGCCGCCACGACGATCAAGCCTGCGGCCACGGACAACTGTTGCACAAGGCGCATTCGGTCCTCCCGTTCATCAAGTGTGCAGTCTACGGGAAGATCGATCCTCCGTTCCGTGACCAAGCTGAGGCGCCGATTCGCCTCAATCGCGGGTGGGCGCGCGCTCCTCGCGCACCGTCCACAGCAGGCAGAAGCCGAGGACGAGGAAGACCAGCACGCACGCCACCCCGAGCCGGTTGGAGCTCGTGGCCACCGTGATGATCCCGATCGCGGTCGGCGCCATCCAGGCGGTGGCCCGGCCCGAGAGCGCGAACAGACCGTAGAATTCGCCGGTCATGCCTTGCGGCGCGAGGCGGCCGATCAGGGTACGGCTGGCTGCCTGCATCGGCCCCATGCAGAAGCCGAGCAGGAGAGCGAAGGCCATGAACACCTTCTCCTGCGTCGAGCCGAACAGGCCGCGGCCCGAGCCGAGCGGATCGGCCGGGATCACGAACAGCACGCGGTCGGCGGTGACGCCGACGATGCCGACGGTGGCGATGATCACGCCGGCGATGGCGAGCTGGACCGTGCGCTTGCTGCCCAGGAGATCGTCGAGCTTGCCGCCCAGGAACGCACCAGGGATGGCGAAGACCGTCAGGATGATGCCGAAGATGCCGAGCGTCAGGGTCGGCCAGCCGAAAGTCGCCGAGGCATAGACGCCGCCGAAGGCGATGATCGCCGCCAACCCGTCGTTATAGAGCATGAAGGCGATCAGGTAGGCGAGCGCATTGCGGTAGTGGCGGAGCTTGCGGACCGTCGTCACCAGCGACTTGCCGCCCTGTTTCGCGCAGTCCAGCAGCGGCAGTCGCCGGTCCTTTGCCCGGTCCGGCGTGAACAGGAACATCGGCAGCACGAAGATCGCGAGCCACAGCGCCGAGGCGGGGCCGGTCAGCCGCTCGAGCGTATGGGCCGGATCGGGGCCGAGCGAGAATTGCGCCGCCAGCACGATGCCGAGCGCGATCAGCCCGCCGACGTAACCCATCCCCCAGCCGAAGCCGGACAGCCAGCCCATGCGCTCGGGCCGCACGATGTTGGGGAGCTGCGCGTTGTTGAACACGATCGACATCTCCGCGCCGACCGTCGCCAGCACGATCGCCCACGAGATCGGGCCGGCCAGGTCCGGACGGTTGGGATAGGCCCACCACAGAGCGGCGCAGCCGACGAACAGCAGGAGCTGGAAGAACAAGATGTAGGGTTTGCGCCGGCCGCCGGCGTCGGCCATGGCGCCGAGGAAGGGGCTCATCAGGGCGATCAGGATGCCCGCCGTCGATTGGGTGAAGGCCCACGCCGCCTGGCCCTTCACCGGATCGCCGACCATGACGTTGGCGAAGTACGGCGCGAAGATGAAGGTCGTGACCACGGTGAAGAACGGCTGGTTGGCCCAGTCGAACAGCGCCCAGCTCAACTGGCCGAGCTTCGAGGCTTCGCGGGGAGTATCGGCCATATCTAAATCAGTTCGACCGACACGCACCGGCCCGCCGCGCTGGCAAGGCGTCGATCGCAGGTGAGGAGCGCCGGGTAACGGCGAACGACCCGCGCAGCCGGCGCTTGAACAACGCCGCAACGAGCGCCGATGCGTCCACGACGCTCACGGGCGGTCGCGTTCGGCGCGAATCGCATCGGCGGGCGGTACCGAAGGCTCGAACGGAGGCAGGCGCTCCAGCCGAACCCGCAACTTCTCCATCGCCGGCTGATCGGCAAGGGCGCAAAGCTGCTTCAGCAGGTAGGCGGACAACGACATGCCGGCCAATGCCCCGCGCGACTTCAGCCGGCTGTGCACCGAGTCCAGGACGTTCCGAATTTGGATCATGGCCGACACGCGAGCAGCATAAATGCACGTGCTGCGGACGTCACTGACGGCGAGAGAGCTGCCGGATGGCGTCGCGGTTGGTCGGCGAGAAGACTTTCTCCATCGCCTGCTGCCAAGTCAGCCAGAGTTGCGCCGTATGCTCGGACGGGTCGAGCGTCGCGACCGTGATCTGCGGCACGCAGAAGCCGAAGACATGCTCGACATTGTGCGTCACGTCGGGCGCGTAGCGGGCGCGCCATTGCGACCAGATCTCGTAGCGGTTGGTCAGACGCCAGTCGGTCAGCGTGCCGGCCGAGAGGCCGGTCTCCTCCAGCAGCTCGCGCCGCGCGGTCGCCTCGAGGTCGGGATCGTCCGGTTCGCGCGAGCCGGTGACCGACTGCCAGAAGCCCGGATTGGCGGCCCGTTCGATCAGCAGGACTTCCAGCGCGGCGGTATGGACCACGACCAGCACGGATTCGGGGAGCTTGAATGGCATCGGGCCCAGCATATAAGGTCCGCCGGCCTATTTTGAGGGGACAATGAGCAAGCAGCTGGAAGCCGCCATCGACGCGGCCTGGGAAAAGCGCGACACCATCAACAGCGCCACGAAAGGCGACGTGCGCGATGCCGTCGAAGCGGCGATCGCCGGCCTCGACGACGGCAGCTTCCGTACCGCCGAGAAGTTCGGCGACGAATGGGTCGTGCACCAGTGGCTGAAGAAAGCGGTGCTGCTCTCCTTCCGGCTCTACGATTCGGTGCCGATGGACGGTGGAGCGACCTTCCCGGGCGTGGGCGCGGCGCCGTGGTTCGACAAGGTGCCGCTCAAGACCTCCGGCTGGGACGCCGGCCGCTTCGCCAAGGCGGGTTTCCGCGCCGTGCCGGGTTCCGTCGTACGCCGAGGCTCCTACATCGCGCCGTCGGTCGTGCTGATGCCGTCCTTCGTCAATCTCGGCGCCTACGTCGATTCGAACACCATGGTCGATACCTGGGCAACGGTCGGCTCGTGCGCCCAGATCGGCAAGAACTGCCACCTCTCCGGCGGCGTCGGCATCGGCGGCGTGCTCGAACCGCTGCAGGCCAACCCGGTGATCATCGAGGACAACTGCTTCATCGGCGCGCGTTCTGAAGTGGTCGAGGGCGTGATCGTCGGCACCGGCGCGGTGCTGTCGATGGGCGTGTTCATCTCGGCCACCACCAAGGTCGTCGATCGTGCGACCGGCCAGATCCATATCGGCAAGGTCCCGCCCTATTCGGTGGTCGTGCCCGGCAACATCGGCGGCGGCCCGGATCGTCCTTCGACCTACTGCGCGGTGATCGTGAAGACCGTCGACGAGCGCACCCGCTCCAAGACCTCGATCAACGAGCTGCTGCGCGACTGATCCGCTGCGCTTCCTCCCTGCGCGCAGCGCGGGGAGGAACTCGTGACATGGAGCGGGTCAATCCGCGTGACGCTGCCACTCGGGCCGCTCCCTGATGTGCCTGGCTTCCTTGCCGAGGATCTTCGCCACCCGTTCCGGCGCGAAGCCGATGTCGAGCAGGCCGATGCTCGAATTGGCGACCTCGCGGTATTCGGCGATCCTGCCGTCCTCGAGCCGCATGATCGACACGCCGTCGAAGCCCACCCGCTTGCCCTGCGCCTCGGGCAGCAGGGAGACATAGCTGAAGGTATAGTAGGCATAGAGCATGGTGCCGTCGCTCACCGGCCGGAACATCTCCCAGCGGAAATCGCGCGCGGTCCGGTAGAACCAGTCGTCGATCATGCCGGCGATCTTCTCGCGCCCCTTGAACGCGCCGTAGAAGACGTCGTGATAGACACCGTCCTCGGTGAACAAGGCGGCAAAGCTCTTGCCGTCGCGACGCTCGACGGCCGACGTGAATTCCTTCAGCAGCGCTGACGCTTCCATCTCCGTTCCTCCCGGTTGGGACGATCATGACCGAGCTGCCGCCCGGTGCAAAGGATCCGCCCGTATGGCGTTATCAGCCTTGTTTTCATGGTCGGCGTGAGGTTGGTCAGCGGCCGGCGCAGGCGCGTCGGACAAAAGCAAATCCCTTTCCTGGAGCAAGCCGTGCCACGCACCCGCTCGTCGTCCCGCCGCTCATCGTCCCGCCGCTCATGGCCACGCCTCCCGGCATGGCCGATCGCGTCGCTCGCCTGCGCAATTTCCGCGCTTGGCGCCCTGGCGGCCCAGGCCTTCGATCTGCAGGCGCATCGCGGCGGCCGTGGGCTCGCGCCGGAGAACACGCTGGCGGCCTTCCGCAACGCACTGTCGCTCGGCGTCACCACGCTCGAGACCGATCTCGCGATCACGAAGGACGACATGGTCGTGTTGAGCCACGAGCCGCGGCTCAACCCCGATCTGGTACGCGGCCCGAACGGCCAGTGGATCGCCGCCGCCGGCCCGACGATCCACTCGCTCACGCTCGGCGAGCTGCGACGCTACGATATCGGCCGTCTCGATCCGGCGACCCGTTACGGCCAGCAATTTCCGCGACAGAAGCCCGCCGATGGCGAACGCTTCCCGACGCTGGCGGAGCTCTTCGCGCTGGGCGGCGACACGGTACGCTACAATATCGAGACCAAGATCGACCCGACCACGCCGGGAGAGACGGTCGAACCCGCCCGGTTCGCACGACTGGTCGTCGACGCCGTGCGGGCGGCGAAGATGGAGAGGCGGACATCGATCCAGTCGTTCGACTGGCGCACGCTGATCGAGTCGCGGCGGATCGCGCCGGAGATCGACACGGTCTGCCTCACCGTCGAATCGTCGACCATGAACACCGTCGCCGGCCAGCCCTCGCCCTGGCTGGGAGGACTCGAGGGCGCTTCCGTCCCGCAACTCGCCAAGGCCGCCGGCTGCGCGGCCTGGTCGCCGTTCTGGCGCAACGTCACCCCGGCCAACGTCGCCGAAACTCACGCACTGGGGTTGAAGGTCATTCCGTGGACCGTCAACGATCCGGCCGAGATGGCGCGCCAGCTCGACCTGAAAGTCGATGGGCTGATCACCGACTATCCCGACCGCGGACTCGCAGTGCTCGGGCAGAAAGGTGTGCCAGTCCGCTGAGATTCCAGGAGCTTGTGGGAGCCATACAGCACAAGATCGCTACATATCATTGACTCGAGCGGGGCGGTGTTCTGTATACAGAATCCACCATGCGAGCCTTCCTTCCAGAACCAGACCTGTCCGAACGCATCCACGACGCCGTCCTCGAAGCCATCTGCTCGGGCGAATTGAAGGCCGGCACCCGGCTCACCCAGGAGGTCCTTGCCCAGCAGTTCGGGGTCAGCCGCCAGCCGGTGCTGCAGGCCATGATGCTGCTGCGCCGCGAGGGTTTCCTGATCGAGACCGGCCGCAAGGGCGTCTGCGTGGCGCCTCTCGACATGCAGCAGGTGCGCAACCTCTATGTCGTGCGCGGTGCGCTCGATGGCGTGGCGGCACGGCTTGCGGCAGCGCGCTACACCCCGGAACTGGCCCGTCGCGGCCGCCTGCTGCTCGATGTCGGGCGGCGCGCCGTGGCGAGCGGCAGCGTGCCCTCGGTCATCGAGGCAGACATCGACTTCCATCTCTTCGTCTACGAAGCCTCTGGCAATCCGCTGATCGGCGAGACGGCACAGCCGCACTGGCAGCATCTGCGCCGCGTGATGGCGGCGGCACTCAGCGAGGAAGATCTGCGGGTCAGCGTCTGGGACGAGCACGAGGGCATCCTGCGTACGCTCGAGGCGGGACAGGTCGAGGAAGCGGAGGCTCTCTGCCGCGGCCATTCCGAGCAGATGGCCGACATCCTCACCGGACGATTGAAGGTCGTGATTTCCCGCGCGGCCTGACGCCAGGACGACAAGACAGGAGGAAGCGATGAAGCTCACGGCAGAACAGCTCAGGCAGTTCGACGAGGAAGGCTATCTGTTCTTTCCGAACTATTTCCCGCCGGAAGAGACCGAGATCCTGAAGTCCGAGATTCCCGGCGTCTTCCAGCAGCGCCGCGAGGAGAATGTCCGCGAGAAGACCGGCGACGTGGTGCGCACCGCCTTCGCCGTCCACACCTATCATCCGGTGTTCGAGGCGCTGGTCCATCATCCGCGCTTCGTCGAGCCGGCCGAGCAGCTGCTCGGCGACAGGACCTACATCCACCAGTTCAAGATCAACGGGAAGGCCGCGTTCGACGGCGATGTCTGGCAGTGGCACCAGGACTACGGCACCTGGAAGGCCGACGACGACATGCCCGAGGCGCGCGCCATGAACCTCGCCGTATTCGTCGACGAGGTGAACGAGTTCAACGGCCCGCTCTGGTTCATTCCCAGGAGCCACAAGAAGGGCGCGATCGATGCCAGGCACGACCTCACCACGACCTCCTACCCGCTCTGGGTGATCGACAACGACACGATCGCCAAGCTGGTCGAGCAGGGCGGCATCGTGGCGCCCAAGGGCGGGCCGGGCTCGGCGATCTTCTTCCACGGCACGCTGGTGCACGGCAGCCCGCCCAACATGTCGCCATGGGACCGCCAGATCATCTATGTGACCTACAACGCCGTTTCGAACGCCATCCGCCGCTACAAGCGGCCGGCCTATATCGCGCACCGCGATTTCACGCCGATCGACGCCTGGCAGGACAGTGCGGTGGCGCAGGCGGCGGCGCGCAAGGCGGCCGCTGAATAACCATCGGAGGAAACCATGAACCTGCATCGCATGCTGCTGGAGCGCGCAGCCAACAACAATCCGCTGCGCATCGGGCTGATCGGCGCCGGCAAGTTCGGCGCCATGTACCTCAGCCAGATCCCGACCACGCCGGGCATCCACCTGCTGGGCATCGCCGACCTCTCGCCGCCGCGGGCGCGCGAGAACCTGGCGCGGCTCGGCTGGAAGCCCGAGGTCACGTCCGCCGGCTCGTTCGCCGAGGCGCGGCGCAATGGCAACACCTTCCTGACCGACGACTGGCGCGCGCTGGTCTCGCATCCGGAGATCGATGTCGTGGTCGAATCGACCGGCGATCCGATTGCGGCGGTCGAGCATGCGCTCGAAGCCTTCCGCAACGGCAAGAGCGTGGTGATGGTGACGGTGGAGGCCGATGCCTTCTGCGGGCCGCTGCTCGCCCGCCGCGCGGCCGAGGCCGGCGTGATCTACAGCCTGGCCTATGGCGACCAGCCGGCGCTGATCTGCGAACTGGTCGACTGGGCGCGCGCCTCCGGCTTCTCGGTGACCGCGGCCGGCCGCGGCCACAAGTGGCTGCCGCACTTCGCGCAGTCGACGCCCGAGACGGTCTGGAAATACTGGGGCCTCAACGAAGAGCAGGCCAAGCGCGGCGGGCTCAACCCCAAGATGTTCAATTCGTTCCTCGACGGCTCCAAGCCGGCGATCGAATCGACGGCCGTGTCCAACGCCACCGGCCTGACGCCGGCGCCGGACGGGCTCGCCTTCCCGCCCTGCTCGGTCGAGGACCTGCCGTTCGTGATGCGACCGGCCGCCGAGGGCGGGCACCTGCACCACAAGGGGCAGGTCGAGGTCGCCTCGTCGCTCGAGCGCGACGGACGGGCGATCCCCTATGAAATCCGCAAGGGTGTCTGGGTCGTGTTCGAAGCCTCGACCGAGTACCAGAAGAACTGCTTCGAGGAGTACATGCTGCAGACCGATCCATCGGGCCGGCATTCGGTGATGTACAAGCGCTGGCACCTGATCGGCCTCGAGGTCGGTATTTCCGTCGCCTCCGTCGGTCTGCGCAAGGAACCGACCGGCTGCCCGATCGGCTTTCACGCCGATGTGATCGCCACCGCCAAGCGTGACCTCAAGCCCGGCGAGATGCTCGACGGCGAGGGCGGCTACACGGTCTACGGCAAGCTGTTCCCGGCCGAGAAGTCGACCGGCCTCGGCAGCCTGCCGCTCGGCCTCGCCCACAACGTCAAGCTGCTGCGCCCGATCAAGGCCGGCCAGTCGCTGACCTACGCCGATGTCGCCATGGACGAGAGCCTCACGGCGGTGAAGCTCCGCCGGGAGATGGAGCTGGCCTTCTCACCCGCGGCGAAGATCGCCGCGCAGTAGCGACCGCCCGTGATCGTCCGCAGGTGGACCAAGGTCCGCTTGGAGAATGGGCCTCCCATGGAATAACACTCTGTCTGCATAAGAACGGCGGGGGCGGGCAGCCGACCGCCGCGCCGTTCGGCCGACGCCATAACGACAGGGTGGGGAAGTGCACAGCGAAGCGACGTTGATCTCCACCATCGCCATCGGCTTCGTCCTTGCCTTCGGGTTCGGGTATGTCGCCGATCGGCTGCGCCTGCCGCCGCTGGTCGGCTATCTGCTCGCCGGTGTGCTGATCGGACCCTATACGCCGGGCTTCGTGGCCGACGGCGGGCTCTCCGTCCAGCTGGCCGAGGTCGGTGTCATCCTGCTGATGTTCGGCGTCGGGCTGCACTTCTCGACATCCGACCTGCTGGCGGTGCGCGGCATCGCCATCCCCG
>Ga0182739_1005047_pt1 | contig 10609 bp, 17 predicted proteins | sample eDN5th30CBELigBY_FD_128873 | JGI IMG/M metagenome (GOLD analysis project Ga0182739, IMG submission 128873) | Enriched backyard soil microbial communities from Emeryville, California, USA - eDNA 5th pass 30_C BE-Lig BY (version 2) (version 2) | ecosystem: Environmental > Terrestrial > Soil >...
AAATGCGGCTCGATCCGAGCCATCTGGCGCTCGCTCAGCAGAAACAAATCACTCATCACGGTCTCCTTCTAGAAACCGTGAATCACATCTCAACTCAAATTAATAGGTCCTGAGCCTAGGTATGAAATACGAGAGCTACATCTCATTGTGTTTCGAGTTTGCAATGAACAGAAAGCGCAAGAACCTTCCTCAACCCAACCAACTTCATTATTCAAAGAATTCCGAACATGCTTGGCGCAATTTCGTATTACCGAAGTGGAACGAGTATCTTAGCGAGGGGATCGTTCGGCCGGGGGATCTTGCCCAATACCGCCTCGAATACTATAGGCAATTCCCTGCCCAAGAACGTTACCGACAGCAGATTATTCAACTTTGTAGGAATAGCTCCAGACCCTTAAAGTTTCACATCAGCCGATATGCACTTGAATTAAACCACCTGCCAGCCGAGTTCTTCAAAGAAGGTAAATCCGAAGCAGCTTACGAGGCAGCCATCCAGAGCATAGAGACTGATCTGAAACTGGGGCTACTCATTCCCCAACCATGCCCCGGAATCAGCCGGGATCAGCTTTGGCAGAGTTGCTTCGGTATCCGCGCTGCTCAAGACGATGGTGCGTCGCCCTGCCGCGAATGCCCACAGAAGTCTGACTGTGAAAGAGTTGCAGAGCATATATTGTTAGAAGTAAGGAAGCAGACTGGGTCGGATGATCCGATACTTGCTAAAAAGCGCGAGCAGACCAGGAACCGCGTTAAGAGGCTTCGAGACCGCCGGAAGGTTGGAAAGTCATTACTCCGCGGGTGCCCTTCATCCTCATGAGTGCGGTGATACTTGCAGAACCGGAACAATTTCTTATTCGCCGCGGCACAGACAAAAAACCGCCGGAGGTAACGCCTTCCAAGTTTCTTCTTAGACAACAATAATAATATTGGGGAGCGTTACATGTTCCGGCGAAGCCGGAGATATGTAACGCTCTCCAATATAATCTATTATCTAAATATCGAAGAAAAAAGCTCTTGGGAGTCGTTACAAATCTTCTACAGATTTCCCGGCCCAAGAAAGTCTTGCTTACCTAAAAAGGAAAGAACACGGAAGGGAAACCATTTGCCGGTCTTGTGAACACCGCAACGTCGTTCAGTGAGAAAATCCTAAATGGTTTCGGATTTGTCGGGCCAAGGCTGTTCCGGCTGAATTCACCACCGGCGGGTCGGTTCTGCCCCGGCAAGTAGGAAGCGCGTTCGCGCCGCAACGTGTAGCGCGCTGCAGCTTGCTCATTTTCTTCCAAGGGTCCAACCGAGGAGCCGCACCGCAAACGCGTCCTGATCTGGGCCTTGGCGTCCTTAATGAGTCATATAGCCTCGTCGACGCTCGGCAAAATCGAAACGATTTCGGATTTGATCCTATACCAGCCGCCCGCCCTCTCAGGGCAGCTCACTGGCGCGATCCATGCGTCAGGAGCGGTCCAGAGGCCGTCCGGACAGCAAACGCTCGCCAGCGAGCTTCCCCGAGTTAACCAGAGCATTTCCACATGGACAGCGCCGCTGGACTTCTCGCGTCTGCACTGTCAGGACAGCTTGCGTTATTATGCCAATGCGATCGGGGGGGGGTCAGGGCAGTGAAATTTCCTTCACGGTTCGTGCTGAAGCGGGCAGCCACTATCACATTGGTCGTCGCGACAATGTCGATCTCGATTTCCACGGGAATTCGGCTTTTAGCGGGCGTAAAATCCGACAACATTACGATCTTGGTTCGAACAATCCTGCCGCTTGTCATCGCGTTCCCGATTTCCGTCGTGGTGTTCTCATGGCTGGAGAGGCTGGAAACCGCCTACACGAAACTCTTGAAAGAAGCCCAGGATCTTGCAAAACAAGCCAATACGGATCCATTAACCGGCTTGTTGAACCGACGCAGCTTCGAGGCTCAATTTGATAGCGCCATGAGGCATCGGTCAGCCGGCAAGTTCATTCTGGCCGACGTTGACTACCTCAAGCAGATCAATGACCGACATGGTCATCTTATCGGAGACGACGCGATCACAGCCACGGCCTCGGCCCTTTCGGCCGTTATTGGCGATGGGTGCCTGATAGCGCGGATTGGCGGAGATGAGTTTTGCGCCTTTGTCCCGCACGCTGAAGTGAAGAAGGCAGAACAGCTTTCTGCCGAAATAAACATGATTGCAGCTCAAGAGTTCCGCACCAGAAGTGGGCTGAAAAACGTCCCGTTATCGATCTCCGTAGGGGCGCAACAATGTCGACCTGGAACAAGCTTTCGCGATATCATGTCTCACACTGATAGTGACCTTTACCGCAAGAAGGTCAGACGACCTGCGCAAATCCAGGCAGCGACTGAGCTACCTGCCCATGAAGCAGATAGCCAACGAAATGCGGCGGTTGAGGGTTCGCATGCCGAAAGAAGCTCGCCGGCGCGACCTATGCCGAAGAGCGCCCAGAGAGCATCCGATTCGCAAACGCTCGCCAGCGAGCCAGAGCACGCATAGAACCGAACCGCCCGCTGCTTCCAGAAGACCGTCCTGCATGGACGGCTGCGAGCCTTCAACTTGAACAAGACTGGCGCGACGCGCTAGGTTGGTCGCCGCCGGCTGGGCAGCGAGGGAATCTCCACCCTGTCGTTGTGGCTCAGCTGCCAGTGCGGCATCACTGGGCCCGCAAGTTGCCATCATTGACTCATACAAGCTCACCGGTGCGATCGGCGACGTCAAGCACTCTGAGCAGCCAGCATGCAAACGCTCGCCAATGAGCTTCCCTGAATCAACCAGGACATGCTCGGCGCTAAACAGCCCACTGCATCGCGCTTGGGTGACAACATCGCGGCCTGGCTTATCATGAGGACGCCTTAGGATTGGATGGGCTCATATACAGGCGAAAGTTAGGTTGCCCCGATGTTCCGAGGTTTGTCGGCACACGACACGAGGGGGAGCATGGAAGGCGTATTTGTCACTACCTCCGACTTCTCCGCGTGAAGCTCCCGGCTAACTATGCCTGGTTCAGCGTTGTGTCGTGTTGATTAACGGACAACGACTGGCACAACTGATGATCTTGCATAGCGTAGGTGTTCGGACCCGACAAACCTACCTGATCCTATCATTGGATGAAGACTATTTCGCGACCGTATTCTATATCCTACCAGAATGTCTTAGCGGGATCGCCAGAACACCAAGCACGCAGGATCGGAGGGCCTGGTCGCGACCAAGCTCGAGATTCGACGGTCGTGAGGACAGTATCTTGTGCATGGTTTGAACAACAGGAAACGATGATGGTTTTGTCTTCGAAAGAAGTTGCGTTCAAGATTCTGCAAGCCGCCGAGAGGGCGGGGCGATCTGTCCACAGGGACAACATCATTGGCCGTCCTTACCAGCAGGGCACAATTCTTGCCAACGATGGTGGTCCATTCTCGGACCAGGAAATGGAGCTAGCATACGAGGCATTCGACTACCTTGTTAGATGCAAGCAGCTACGTCGTTCGCGCACGGACATCTCAGACCCAGACAACTGGGTAGAGATCACCGACGCAGGCAAGGACGCGTTACGCCGTGGTGTCTTAGACGAACTGGACGCAGCCCTGTCATCGCTTGATCCACGGTTTCTTAAACTTCGGGACGGCATGTGGTCAGCGCTCCAATCTGACAGTCCGCACCGTTCTTCTCAGGCAGCACATTCTGGGCGCGAACTTATTGATCAGATATTGAAGGAGCACGGACAGGGTGAAACCAAGCGCGCGCAGATCAGATCTCTTATGCGGGCGAGAGGTAACTCATCATCCAATGATGCGGAGGTCGTAGAAGCCACGATCAATCTTGTCATGGCCCTGCGCAACAAGTTGCTTGCGGAGGCGCATACGCGAAATCCGAATACCGAACGAGATCTGACTGATCTTGTGAGGCAGACCGAGTGCGCCCTGAGCAGGCTGCTGCTCGTCGGTGACTATCTTCCTCAGCTGTATTCGGACATGATATCTATGGATGGATTAACGCGGGGGGTGAAATGAGCAAGGACGCATTGCGGTTGACCGTGTCAGAGACGGATAGATGGACGATTGAATACGAGGGTGAGAGCTACCGGCCATGGGGAAATACCTGCCGTTTCAATGCCGCAGAGATCATCATAGGCCATCGTTATTCAGAGCATATTGACACAGATACGCTGTTCAAAGCGGGAGCGCGGCCGCCAAGTTACGAAGACCACAAGTTCATCCGCGCGTGGCTCAAGCCCGCTTACGACCGGAGGTTACACACCTCGGCTCGCTATCGACTCTTTGGTGCCAACACCGATATTAGTGAATTTCAAGTCACCATAGAAGCGGCATCCTCTAAAAGTCCTGAAGGTATTGGCCTCCAGGTTCTAACAAATGATATCTCCACCGGAGCCTACTTTGTTGCACGAGTTAAACCGGAAATCCTCAACGATTACATTGATGTCATCAACTCACCACGGTTCGACGGTCTCTTTTTGTCTGTCGACTTTGTGCCGGGCTTTTACGGTCCTATATATCAGGAACTTACAGAAGTGGTGATGGTGCTGACGGATGAAATTTACAAAGATATGCCTCGTCCAGAAACATTCACGAAGATTATTCCGCTAACCGGCTGGAAGAGTGTTATGCCGGATGGTCTCCCTAAAATGTCATTCCAACTTGCCCTGAACCAGAGGATCGCTCACTCCGTAGCCAGTGGCATTCGTTGACCTCGCGAGTTAGTTGCTATCTATCCCCCGCCACTCCCGGCACATTCCCGGCGCGCACCTGACAGGCTTCGAACCTGTGACCGCTGCCTTGGGAGAAACGCACATTCTCCATTGATGCATGGGGAGGCTTAGGCTATGAAGGCGGCAGTTCGGCTTCCGGCGATGCGCTGGAACAGGCACCCGTAGCTCAGCTGGATAGAGTGCTGCCCTCCGAACACGGATTCCCAGAAATTTCTACAATATTACAACGCCTTACCCGGTAAGGACTTGTGACTCCTGCTTGACCAGGCAAACGCTGAAACGGCACAACCCCGCCACTTGCTGGTCGCCGCGAGCAGACAAGGCCTCCCTCCACCTTGCATTGATCGACAAATCGAGTAATCTCGATATATGGAATCAAATGATGTAATCACGACGCTGGCAGCGCTCGCTCAGACAACTCGCCTGGAAACTTTCCGGCTGCTTATTCAGCATGAGCCGGATGGTCTTCCTGCCGGTGAGTTGGCTCGACGGCTCGATGTCCCGCAAAACACCATGTCATCGCACCTCTCGACCCTTGCCCGAGCCGGGCTTATTGAAGGTGAGCGTCAAAGCAGATCCATCATCTATCGCGCCAAGCTCGACCGCCTCAAAGAGCTTATGCTGTTCCTGCTCGAGGACTGCTGCGGTGGCAATGCCGACCTATGCGCCCCTTTGATCGCTGAAATCGCCCCGTGTTGCTCACCGCGGGAAGCTCCCCAATGACCAAGCCAGCCGACAACGTCCGGTATCCTTGCTTCATCAACACACACGGCGAGAACGCATAAAATGTCAGTCTTTGAACGCTACCTGACCGTCTGGGTTGGACTTTGCATCATCGTCGGTGTCGCACTTGGTCATTTCATACCAGGTGTATTCCAGCTCCTGGGCTCGGTTGAGTATGCGAACGTCAACATCCCAATGGCAGCGCTGATCTGGCTGATGATCATTCCCATGCTGGTGCGGATCGATTTCGCCAGCTTGCGCCATGTCACCAACTATTGGCGCGGGATCGGCGTGACGCTGTTCATAAACTGGGCCGTGAAGCCATTCTCGATGGCGCTGTTGGGCTGGTTGTTCATCGGATACCTGTTTCGACCACTACTGCCCGAAGCGCAGATCGAATCCTACATCGCCGGCCTGATCATCCTGGCTGCCGCTCCTTGCACAGCTATGGTATTCGTCTGGTCAAACCTGACGAGAGGCGAACCCCACTTCACGCTGTCGCAAGTTGCACTAAATGACGCGATCATGATCGTAGCATTCGCCCCGGTTGTGGCTCTACTCCTTGGGTTGTCTGCCATCACCGTTCCCTGGGCAACCCTCGTTCTATCGGTCGCTCTCTACATCATTGTGCCGGTCATCGCAGCGCAGATCCTGCGCCGGTATCTTCTGTCACAGGACGGCATGGAGGCGATCAACAAGGCACTCGCCTTTCTACAGCCGCTTTCCATCGTGGCGCTTCTGGTAACGCTGGTGATGCTGTTTGGCTTTCAGGGCGAGCAGATCATCGCACAGCCGCTGGTGATAGCGCTTCTAGCGGTCCCGATCCTTATACAGGTCTATTTCAACTCGGGCCTGGCCTATCTGCTGAACAGAGCATCCGGTGAGCAACATTGCGTGGCGGGACCTTCGGCGCTGATCGGTGCATCAAACTTCTTTGAGCTGGCAGTAGCCGCCGCCATAAGCTTGTTCGGCTTCAATTCCGGTGCGGCTCTTGCCACGGTCGTGGGCGTCCTGGTGGAAGTGCCCGTGATGCTTTCGGTGGTGTGGATCGTCAACAGAAGCAAGGGCTGGTATGAGCGTGGCGCCGCCGTCCAAACAACAACAGGGTTCAAGAGTCCGGCAGAATGAGCATCACGATCTATCACAATCCGAAGTGTGGCACTTCGCGTAACACGCTCGCGATGATCCGAGCGAGTGGTGAAGAGCCCGAGATCATCGAATACCTCAAGATGCCGCCATCGCGCGAGCGCTTGCAACAGATGATCGCGGCCGCGGGGCTTGCCGTGCGCGAGGCAATCCGCCAAAAGGGAACGCCATATCTGGAACTCGGCCTCGATGACGAAATATTGAGCGACGAGGCGCTGCTCGACGCGATGGAGGCTCATCCCATCCTGATCAACCGGCCTTTTGTGGTGACGCCAAAAGGCGTGCGCCTGGCACGACCCTCTGAGGTCGTCCTCGAGATCTTGCCCAATCCCGATATCGGTGACTTCACCAAGGAGGATGGTGAAGTCGTGCCGTCGCGAAGTGCATCAGATGGCTGACATGGAGGAGCTCACGAACCTTCTTTCGGAAGCATTTCAACTCCCGGACCTTGCGCGGCTGACGCCTGCGAAGATCGACCACAAACCACGCATACTTCTCCTTTATGGCTCGTTGCGGGAGCGCTCCTATAGTCGCCTCCTTACCTTTGAAGCGGAGCACCTGCTCACTGCTCTAGGGGCTGAGACACGTGTGTTTCATGCGGACGGCTTGCCGCTTCCTGATGATGAGGCTGATACCCATCCAAAGGCGCAGGAACTACGAGAGGCCATGCTGTGGTCTGAAGGCCAGGTGTGGACCAGTCCTGAACGTCATGGGGCCATGAGTGGTGTCATGAAAGCACAGATCGACTGGATCCCGCTCCCTGGCGGAGCCATCCGCCCCACCCAAGGAAGAACCTTGGCTGTGATGCAGGTTTCCGGTGGGTCACAGTCCTTCAATGCGGTCAATCAAATGCGCGTTCTCGGTCGCTGGATGAGGATGATAACGATCCCAAACCAGTCATCCGTTGCGAAGGCGTGGCAGGAGTTCACGCCGGAGGGCGAATGAAGCCATCATCTTACTACGACCGCGTGGTTGATATGATGGAGGAACTTGTGAAGTTCACATTGCTGACACGCAGGATCGCAGACCATCTCACCGACCGCTACAGCGAGCGTAAGGAAACAGCCGAGAAGTTCGAAGAGAGGACGCGTCTGGGATCGATCTAGCAGCAGTGTCTGCCCACACAGCGCCGTTCAACGGAGCGGCACACTCTGGTCGCACACGCCTCGTTATAGCTTCGGAGCAACGGCTCTCTTCCAAACTCGACCCATCAGAAATTTCTCCATCATCTGGCAATCGGATGACAACGTGCCAAATGTATTTTCCTGAAAGAAATCGGGACGCATGGAAAAATTACATTGCCGCTATTTTCAGTGAAATTAGCTTTCTTTCAAAGCGAATTTTTTATTTTGCAGCGATGTCTTTTATTGAAGAGACGTTATTCAATGAAATATAATCTGATCGATCCTTGCGAACGTTAAGGGTAATTCCCATATACAAACCTCGTTGATTTGGCAGACTTGGCTTCTTGCGGTGTCAGAGACCCCGCCAATTACCACCGAGTTCTCGATAGCGAATGTATCAAGCGCCGACCCGGCGCACATATCGCTCTGTTCGAACCCTGGAATGGAACCCGCCGCTGACAACCGATTTACTGGCAGCACGGATTTTCGGTTCGAAAAGGAAAAGCAGGAGGGGCGATTACGTGCTTCTCCGGAGGAGAAGACCATGACAACGCGCACCACACAAACCATCGTCCGGTTCTCCGCACCCTTCATGCTGCCGGGCTTCGACGCCGAACAGCCTGTCGGCGACTATCTGGTGGACCAGGACGAAGAGCTGCTGGAGGTATCCTCCCGCCTCGCCTGGAGACGTGTCGCGGCCTTTATTCACCTGCCCGCCATTGGCATCGACGGCCACACACATCAAATGGCGCCGATTGATCCCGCCGATCTCGATGCCGCTATCGAAAAGGGTCACCAACTATCATGATATCGACCAACCCAAACCGACGCGCCCGGCATGATGCTCCTGCTCACCTCTTCCCGATCGGAGAGGCTCTCCGCCTCCAGAAGTCTGGCGTTGGCGCAACTTTCTTCGAAAGGACTTTCGGACATGGCTAAAGGGCAGAAACGAAGCAATCGCGAGATCAGAAAGCAGAAGCAGGTGAAGGCCCCTCCAAAAACTGAAAACACCTTCGGCAACCAGATTAAGATCGCTGCAAATGCCAACCCATCTTAAGGCAAAGGCAAGCACTGAGGCAGTGCTACTCCGGCTGAAAGAGCAATGGGCAACTTGAAATTTGTCATCGAGTTTTACCGCACGCGGGAGACAGATGACGCCCATGCGGTCGTCGGGCGAGAGACGATAGAGGCCGGCGATCTCGCCGAAGCCATTGAGGTAGCGCGCCTGCTTTCGCAGACGCTCGACATGCCTCAGAGGCCCGACGCCATCGCGATTACCGACTTATCCGGTAACGCGCTATTTTCCGGCATCGTCGATGTCTCGTAACTAAGAAAGGCCACGATCATGACCCGATACGTAGATGAAACCGAACGGGAGCGGCACGACCGCGCGATCGACGTCTGGGACAATGAAGGCGGTGCATCCGTCCGCACACTAGGAGACGAACAATATGGCCGCCGCATCGAAGCCGACCGATCCTGGACCATCTACCATGTCTTCACCGGCATTCCAGCCCGCCGCGAAGGACGGGAGATGATCGGCCTTAGCCGCTCGGTCGCAACCGATGGCATGCGTTCCCTGAATCGTCGGAATGAGGGCCGACGCAAATAGGACATCACCCGCCTTTTGGGTGTGACACCGCTATTGCCAACAGCTAGAGCAGATCGACGATGACCCTTGAATTCCTGAACCCCAGCCGCAGCTTTGACGAAGCGCGCAACGCCATTCGCTTTGTCGGGCATGACGGCATGTCCGAAGTGCCGTTCTTTGTCGAAGTCAAGGCGCTCACCAGGCTCGCCATGTCCTCTGCCGGATTGTGCAGCATGGAGCTATCGGAAGAATTCTATCTTTCGACTTTCGATTCTGCGCGCGGGTCGATCGAAGATGTCGCGCACGAGGCCTACGCCCATCGCCGCCAAACCTACTATATGCTTACCGCCGCCGATTTCCGGTAAGCACATCGCTCGATGCTGATCCGCTATGGGTATGAGATCACACTGACGTGCCAGCAGCAGACTGCCCTGGTTTGCCTGCTATCGGTCCATGAGGACCGCGCCGCCGACATCACAGTGCCGGAAACGAAGTTTACCAATCCTGAGCTACCGGTCTCGACCTACCGCGATCTCTTCGGCAACCGCTGCCTCCGTCTGGTCGCGCCGGCTGGTGACCTGACCATGTGGCGCGACGCAACAATCCGGGACAGCGGACAACTGGACAGGGTGCTTCCTGGCGCGCGCGAACACGCGGTGCGGGACCTGCCGGACGGCTGCCTCGTCTACCTCATGGGTAGCCGCTATTGCGAAACCGATCGGCTCAGCCAGATCGCATGGGACCTTATTGGTGCGATCCCTGCGGGCTGGGGTCGCGTGCAAGGGATCTGCGACTTCGTGCACAACCACATCCGCTTCGAACTACATGCAGGCTCGATCTACGCGGACGGCATGCGAGACATCCAGTGAGCGGGTTGGCGTCTGTCGCGATTTCGCGCATCTGGCAATAACCTTCTGCCGATGCCTCAACATCCCCGCGCGCTACGTTAACGGCCATCTCGGTGACATTGGTTTGCCGGTTGTCGATCCCATGGATTTCAGCGCCTGGATGGAAGTATTCATCGATGGCGAATGGCGCACCTTCGATCCGCGCAACAACGTCCCTCGAATCGGCAGGATCGTGGTGGCGCGCGGCCGCGACGCAACCGACATACCGCTGATAAATTCTTTCGGACCACACGCCCTGAAGGGGTTTAGGGTATGGACCTACGAGGTCTCATCAACAAGCTGATGCTGTCGATGTGGATGTGTCAATAACCACAGAATCGGGACCCTGTTTTTTCTTCCAAAAGGGACCCCCTCAATGTGATAGAGGCACGGCAGTGAGCACCCGATCAGGCGTAGCTGGT
>Ga0182739_1005048_pt1 | contig 10609 bp, 5 predicted proteins | sample eDN5th30CBELigBY_FD_128873 | JGI IMG/M metagenome (GOLD analysis project Ga0182739, IMG submission 128873) | Enriched backyard soil microbial communities from Emeryville, California, USA - eDNA 5th pass 30_C BE-Lig BY (version 2) (version 2) | ecosystem: Environmental > Terrestrial > Soil >...
CGCGGGCTGCTCCGGCCGATGACCTGGCCCATCCGCAACGAGCCGCAACCGACCAGGACGCTGAAGGTCTTTCCCCAGTGGTCGCGGCCGGCGTCCTTGTTCATACGCGGGGTCCGGCCGAACTCTCCCATGGCGACGACGAGCGTCGACTCATACAGGCCGCGTTCGATCAGGTCCTCGACGAGGGTCGCGATGGCCCGGTCGAGCGGTGGGATGAGCTTTCTGGCCCCCTCCTCGGTTTTGAGCTGAGGGGGTGTGCCGTGGTGGTCCCAGGGGACGCAGTTGACCGTGACGAACGGAGTCCCGGCCTCGACCAGGCGGCGCGCCATCAGGGCGCTCTGGCCGAAGGTGTGCCGGCCGTAGCGGTCGCGGACCGCGGCCGGCTCGGCGGCGATGTCGAAGGCCTCGGCCACCGCCTGGCCGGTGAGCATGTCGAAGGCCCGCTGGTAGTAGGCGTCGAGGTCCCGGACGTTGGGCTCGGCGTCGCGGCGGAGCTGGTCGAGGGCCTGAAGGGTGCGCCGACGGTCTTCGAGGCGAGGGATGGTGAGCCCACCGGGCAGCTTCAAGTTCTTGACCTGGAAGCCGGCGTCGTTCGGGTCGGACTCGACGATGAAGGGGTTGGCCGATCCTCCAAGGTAGGCGGCGTAGTGAAACAGGTTGTCGGTCCCTCCCCGGAGATTGGGGACGGCGACGTAGGAAGGGAGACCGGGCCGACCCGAATCCAGGAGCCGGGCCACCGCCGCCCCCATCGCGGGCCGGCGCTGAACGCGGTTGTCCGGGGCGTTGAACGCCGGCCCCTCGTAGCCGGTGAGCATCCAGTGGTTGCCCTTGGTGTGGTCCCCCGTGCCGTGGTTGACCGTCCGGAGGATCGCCAGCCGGTCCGTCAGCCGCGCCAGCTCGGGGAGCAACTCGCCGAATCGAACGCCCGGGACGCTGGTCGGGATCGAACCGAAGGGGCCGCGGAAGCCGCTGGGCGCGTCGGGCTTCGGGTCCCAGGTCTCCATGTGGCCGGGGCCGCCGCTCAACCAGAAGAGGATCACGCTCCGATCGCTCCGAGGTTTCGCCGGGGCGGCGGCCGCCTGCGAGGCCCGGAGGCGCAACAGGTGGGGCAAGGTCAGGCCGCCCAGGCCGAGCATCCCCGCCTGGAGGAAGCTCCGCCGAGTCGCCCCTTCGCAGTTCGGAACGCCTGCGTCGCCTCCACAGATCCTCAACATCGCGTGAATCTCCGCGCGGTCTTCCTCCCAAGTCTCCGTTTAACTCTTGTCAATTTCGAGCAGGCCCTTCGATTTGTCAAGTCGGTCTGCCCCTGACCGATTGCGCCGGTCTTCCTCTGGAGTCACCTCGCCGCGCCAGCCGAGCCAACGGGTGGGCGAACCCTCGTCGAGCGTGGGATCGGCGGCCGGCTCGGAAAGGTGAACTTCGTCGCGGAGGCGTTCCAGAAAGGCCGTCCCCTTGGGTCGTACCTTGGCGGTGCAGTCGCAGGTTGAGCAGGCCGGATAGCCCTTGCAATGCCGGGGGCTGCGGGCGTCGGTAATCGTGATGTCGGTGAGGAACTCCTCGAAATAGGGGAGCTCTTCGTCCATCGCGACTCCATTGAATTCCCGGCAGTAACAGACCTCGACCCACCGAATCGTGCCGGAAGCATCGATTCGGCCGGTGGCGAGCGTCTCGCCAAGGTCGCCGTAGGGAAAGCCAGCGCCAAACCGGCCCGACTCCAGCGCCTCGAGGAGCTCGGCCTGCCGTTTCGGTCGCACGCGGGCGGAAATCAGGTAACGCATGTTTGTGTCCACATGCCCTGGCGGCTGAAGTCGGCTCGGTACGGATTGTCGCGGTTTGAGGAGACACTCCCTTGCGCAACGATCAACAGCCTGAGTGATGAGAACAGGGACTCTCAACCTTGAATTATAGGGACGCGTCGAGGTTGGCGATGGCGGCCTTCTCAGGAGCCGCCACCGACCCGGCTTGAGCTGAGGCAAAGCGAGGATTCGCTCATCCTTGGATGTTCGCCGCTCTCCCCGTTCTCATTTCAGATTCCTGAGGATGGCGGCCTGGGTCTTGTAGCGGTCGCAATGGCGGCGAAACTCGTTTCGGTCGAGGATCGTGTCGACGTAGACCTCGGCGGTCACCGGGTAGGCCAGAAGTTGAACGCGGGGGGTGAACGTCAACTCCACCTCCTTCGGGTCGGTTTTGCGCCCGTCCCGCGAGACCTCGGCGGTGGGAGGCGTCACGAACCGGATCCGAACGGGCCGCTGCGACCAGCCGAGGAAGACCCAGACCTTGGTCTTGCGCCGCGCCAGGTCGTAAAACAAGGGAACCATCATGCGGGCATCCTGGCGGAGGTCGGGATCGGCGTCCACAGTCGAGGCCCAGCGCTCGAACGGGTCGGTTTCTCCCTTGGCGGGCATGCCGAGTTGTCGACTGACCTTGGTGGCCGCTCCCTGGAAGATCCCTTGCATCTGCTCCAACTCGGTGGCGAGGTCGACCGCGACCGGTCCCGCGGCCGTCTGCCGATGCATGAGCCGGAGGGCGTCGGGGCCGAAGCACTCCTCGAGCACCGTGCGGATGAAGCGATAGGATTCACCGCGGCGTTGATAGTAGGTCGGGAGCGGTTCGGCCGCCAGCTCGGGCGCGACAAAGAGGATCGTCCGTTGCACGGGGGCCTCCGCCGCGGCTTCCGGAATCTCCAGTTGCTTGATGTGCGTCTCACGTGTCAGGGCGAGGATACCCTTGAACAATTCGAGCAGTTGCTTGCGGTATGTGGGTTCGGTTTTCAGGTGGGCCGACTCGGGCATGCGCTCGGGAACCACCAGGGGTTCCAGGGCCCAGGTCTGATGGTCATACCAGCCCGACTGCGGCGTCGGCCGGAGGTCGATCGTGCCAGCCTGGATTCGTTTGACCATCTCGTCAACCAGGCTGAACCCCTGGGGGATCGGCCGATTGGCATAGAGCCGCTTGATCAACTCGGTTTCGTGGGCCCGGGATGGCGGGAAGAATGCGACCCCCTCGTTGGGGGCGGTCAGGCGTCCCGCGTCGAGTTCTCGGAGTAACTCCTCGAGGCTGGCACCCGACAGCGGGTTGGTCATGCGCGCAATGAGCCTGAGAGACGACTCGTAGGTCGCTCGCGCTGTGGGGTCGGCATGGAGAGCCCGGACGACCGCCTCAATCCCGGGCCGGCCCTTGAGCTCCGACTGGAGCATCCGGTCCTGCTGGAAGATCGCCCCAAGCGCAGGGGACCAGGTATAGAAACCGATCGGTTTCGAGCGGAGCGGGGCCCTCAGGAACGCGTCTCTTGTCGCTCTCACGGCCGCCTCGGCTCCCTTGGGGAGCTTGACGTCCAGCTTTCCGAGTCGACCGGCGGCGAGAACAACGGCGGCCGGGCTTTCGGCGGCCACGTCGCCTGGGTCGAGCGTGGTCAATGCGTTGGCGAGCGCCCGGAGCATCGCGGCCTTGCCCTTGAATTTCCCCGCGCCGCTTTGGGCGGCCAGCTCGACTGTGGCATACAGCCCGTCGTCGAACTGCTTGGCTTTCTGAGAGAGCACCGAGGCCGAAATCAGCATGCGCTTGCTGATCTCAAGCGTTGGCGCAATGGGGGCTTGATCCCCTTCGCTCTGGTCGAAGCTCCGGTCCTCGGGGATCTCGATCCCGAGAACCTGCCGGGAAAGGTCCAGGCGTACGTGGTAGCCCTGGTCGTCAAGCTCGCGGATGGGCATGGGGGCCTCCGCTGGTGCCGGCGCTGGGGCCGCGGCCGCGGCGGAAAGCGATAACGCGAGTCCGGCCAGTCGCGTTAAGGGGTGGGACGCGGTTCTTCCTGAGGTTCCCGTTCTTTGGGGGGCTGGATTCTCGTCTTCAAGCCCCTGATTCGAGGCTCTGGCCGCCGAGGACTCGAGGACGAGAATCCCGCCATTCCAACGCGACAAACTCCAGAACCATCGCGACCGATTGCTTCGCTGAGTTGAAAAAGGGAGTCGCATCTCAATGGGTCTCCGGTTCAAGTGACCTACCGCTCGACCTCCCACCAGCAGATCCTCGGATCCGCCCGCCAATCGCAATCGCGCCTCATTCCGCCAATCGCCCGCACTGGTCTTTGGTGCTTTTCAGGCAGCCTTGGTGATGGATCGCCTGGATACAGTTATGCTTTTAGAGGTTTTGATCGTTGGGGATTGGGAACTTGTCTTCGAGAGCCCGGGTCGCGGGCCTGGACGTCGGGGGGCTCGACGACGAGATCTGAGCCACCCTGCAGCGGTTTTCCATCGCCTTGCGCCTCGCTCCGAAGTGAAGAGAGGATCGGCGATCCGATCCCTGGGTGAACCCGGACCACGTGTTGTCCGCGGTCGCGAAGCGACAAGAGAGGGCCCGCAGGCCGAGGCCATCAGGTCAGGTCAGGTCAGGTCAGGCTTCGGCCTTCGTGCCGTCTCGGGTGCTTTCGGCACCAGGACAGCACATGGTCCGGGCTCACCAAGACACTCGCGTTCGTGCCCAGTTTGTTGGCCACCTGGTCGTAAACCGCGGGAATGCGATCCACTCCAGGATAATCGCGACCGGGTCCTTCGCCACCAAGGGCCGCGCCGCAACAAAATGGGGATCATCTGACCGGCCGAGGAGGAGAACCGTCGGGCCGATGCCCACCTGAGGAGTCGAAATGCGAGTTGGGGCACCGCTGTCGCGTCGGACGGACTTGTGAGTGGTGCGTGTCGCCTCACCCGCCCGAGACTTGGGCGGATCGCCTGCGCGGAGGCCCCACGCAGGCGACGGACTCAGATGGCCCAAGGATCAGTGTTGGGCTGGCGACGAGGCGCGCCGACGTGTTGTTGGTCAGTGCGCCGGTCGGGCCTTGGCGAGTTCCTGCAAGAGGTCGAGTGCCTTGGCGGTGATCTTGGACGCGGCGTCGACCTCGAGGTAGCTCGATCGGGCTCGCCAGGTCTCGTAGCCGCCGAGCTCGTGCTGCTCCTTGGTGGGTAGGTAGCCGTTGTAGCCGTTGGCCAGCTCGATGGTGAACGTCGGCTTGATCGGGCTTTCGGCCTTGAGCTTCAGGCCGATCTCGACGAAGACCTCGCACGGGATGGCCACGATCGCCAGGTCGCCGATGCGCAGGGCCTGGACATTCACGTCGACCGTTTCCGGGTACTTGCTCAGGAGCACGGACTCACGAGCGTAGATTTCATTGATGCTCTTCAGGTCCGGCCCGGGCTTGGCACGGGCGAGGATGGCTTCGGCCTCGGCGAGCTCCGTCGGGTTCGGCCGGCGCACCCCCAGCTTGAGGTCGGCGGCGCGGGCGTCGAGCGTCAGCTCGTTGCGGTACTCGATCGCGCGGGCGACCCGGACCGCCTCGGTGGCGAGCTCGTCGGCGACCAGACGGATCCGCTCATACGGCTTCGCAGGCTTGCGGGCCTTGCGGAAGTCGATGTTGTTGATGTCGCCGCTCGTGCCGTTGGACATCATCGCGACGAACGGCGGGTCGAGTCGGTCCCCTTCGATGAGCTGCTTGGTGCGGTCGGCAAAGGCGCCGTAGTAGTCGGCCGAGGCGTGCCCGGCGCCAACGCCGCCGACATAATGGAGCGAGTAGTTGGCCAGCAACGCGATCGGCCGGCCGCTGGCCGATCGCACGGAGACGACGGGGACCTCCGGATCGGTCGGGCCGGCCGGCTCGACCAGGTTCGGGCTGCCGACCCCCGGATTCATCTTGGCGCGGTCGGTGGTATGACCGAAGGGGTTGGCGGGGACGGTTCCCGGCTTCATCTTCCAGCGTCGGTTGAAGACCTGGTCGGCGTTCTTGCCGGCCCCCCAGCCGATCGACGCCGGCTCCCGGTTGTTGAGGGCGCGCTGGACGGCGTCCGCGATCCGGACTGCGAGGAATTTCAGGTAGGCGGGATCGGGGTCACTCTGGAACACGCTCCCGGCCGTCGGGCAGGAATGGGCATGGGTTGCCGAGATCAGGACATGATCGGGGGCGAGCTTGGACCGGTCCTGGATCAGCTTCTTGGCCTCGGTGATGACTTCACGGGGGATCATGCAGTTATCGCAGACGACCAGGGCGAGCTGAGTCTTGCCGTCGTCGAGCACCAGGGCCCGGGCATGGAGCTCGTCGTGGATATGCGCGACCGGGTGGTCGTGCATGTTGCCGTTGATTGACGTCCCGAGCGGTGGCGAGATGTTGCTGGTGGCGGCTCCGGCTCGGAACACTGGCTTGGCGTCGGCCGCGTGGGCCGACCGGACCGTGAGCAGCGCGACGAGTCCGAAGCCAAGAGTCAGGCCCGCGATCGCGCCCGACAGCCAACGACTCGGTTGAAGCCGGCGAGGGGTTCCAGTTGCTCTCATCGGTTTGCGCCTTTCAACGGTCAAGTGGGGTGAACACCGGGGTGGGATTATCCCGAAATCGGGCCGGGCCCGGGGAAGGAGGTTGATGATACAACAGCGGAGCCGTACAGGGGCAGTCGCCACCTTCCGAATCGAAGAACTCGCGGGAGCGCCGCCCGGTTCCCGTCATGGTACGGAACCCCCAACGCGATGGAACTGGTCCGTCGGTCACGGCGCCCTGTCTCAGGCGATCGTCTTGGACCGGTACGGCTGGTCATCCGACGCGACCTGCAATCGCTCGATCCGCCAGGCGCCATCTTCTCGCTTGAGGAGGATTCGCCAGTTCCGGTCGCCGCCCCAGCAATTCGTGTCTACGAACGACGATCGAACGTAGGCCGTCTCGTCGTCACCTCGGTAGACAGTCACCTCTTCGTACATCTTCGGGTCGAACCGGGGCGAGGCGTTGAGAATGAAGTTGGCGCTTTGGCTCCGCTGGGCCCAGGCGGTCAAGTACTTGCTGTAGATCGCCGCCCGCTCGGCCATGGCCGGCGCGTAATGGGAACCGACCTCGAGACGCTCCTTCAACCACGAATCCTCCCAGAAACGATGGTTTTCATTGCGGATATGCTTGTAGCAGAATTCCGCTGTCTCTGGGACTGGTAGGCCCGCGTCGACGTAGTGACTGCGGCTTTGGACGTGACCTCCAATCTGACCATCGGGGCGTTCCCAGAGGGACTCGAACCCGAGTTTCTCGAGGGGGCGGACCGCGAGCCATCGAAGTTCCCAGGCGCGATAGTCGGCGAGGAAGCTTTCCACCACGCTTCGGCAGGCGCGGTCGGTCTCGGGGTCGGCCAGCACGGGCTCAGGCGGCGGGGGCGCATCGACTCTCTGAAACTCCGGGTCGAGCTTGGCCTCGGCCCAGTGTTTCCATTGATGGAAGATGGGCGACACCTTCGGGCGTTTCATGAAGAAGTCGCGGTCGCCGTCGTTGTCGGCGAGGCTTCCGGTGATGTGGAAGTTCCCCGCCTCGAGTTCGTCGGCGTAATCCTCGAGAAACTGGGCCCAACTCGTGGCCAGGACGGATTTGTGTTGATCTTCGTCCCGGCCGAAGTGGATCACCTGGCCCACGACCCCCCTCGGTCCCGGCACGAGGTCGATCCCCAGGAAGTTACTGTTCGAGTCGTGGAGGGGGATCCAGCCGCGACACGCATAGCGAAGCTGGATCGCGTCTTCGGGGAAGACCTCAAAATCGCGGAAGTTGTCCCCTTGCACGTCCCCCTCGTCTTCATCGTCGGCGATAGCGCCCCACCCCTGCCAGTGGTGCAAGAGCGAGTGACACCCGGACCGGTGCTCGTCCTGGATCGAGTCGAGGCCGTAGTTGTAGAATACGGAGTTGATGAACCCGGGCTCAGGCGCGTTCCTATCGCCGCCGGTGACCATCTGCACGTACTCGCGGGGAACCCAGCCGATCCCTTCATGGATCCGGTACGAGGCCCTGACATCCTCCGGCAGCTTCTGGCCGATCGCCTGCTCGAAGGCCGCGATGCGCTTCTCCGAGAGGCCGGGCCGAAGCCTGGCGACGACCTCGGGGCAATGCCGCAACATCCAGGTCTCGATCCGTCGCCAGGACTCGGCCACCGGCGCGGGGTCGTGGGGGACCCGGCGGATCAGCCCCTGGTCCGTGAACTGATGCGTCGGCCCTTTGGGCTGGGGTGGGAGTTCCTCCGGGCGCGGCATCATGAACTTGGCGGTTTTGAGGCTTGTCGCGGGGACTTCGTGGATCTCGTCGTCCCAGTCGACCTCCTCGCACGCGTCCCAGAACGCTTCGAGCCTGGCGCGGTCGGCATCGTCGTTGGCAATCCAGAAGCAGGTTCTGAGGGTTCCGTCGGCCAGCACCTCGTTCCAGACGAGCCCGACGTCATCGGCTCCCCACCGCTGGGGAGCCTCGATCAAGCGATGGATGACAACTTCAGTTTCTTCCGCGTCTTCCCGCTCAAAGCTCATCGCACTTTCCCTTCGTTTTATTTCGGCTTATTTGAGCCGCCACCGAATGCGACTCTTGCAAGGGCCGGCCGAATGTCTTACGGCCTGCCGGATGCATCAATTTGTAGTGAACCTTGGATTCTCATGAGTGCTTGCTTGAGTGCTGATTTATAGGGTAGGCTTTAGCCTGCCAGCCTTTGGACAACCCCGGCAGGCTAAAGCCCACCCTGCGGGGAAATCATCAAGTCGAAAAGTGTGCTGAGTCATTAGGGCAGCTTGCTTACGAGTAGCTGACGATCTTGGCTCGAACGCGAGTGTTTTGGGTTAGCCAGGACAGCCTTGTTGTCCTGGTGCCGAAGGCACCCGAGGTGGCGCAGCGGCCTTGGCTTGATCGGGCGGCCTTGGCTCGCGGGACGCCTCTTGTCGCTTCGCGACCGCGGACAACAAGTTGTCCGGGCTAACCTATGAAATGATTTTTGCTCGAGAGAGCCAATGCCCTCTCATTCGGTGCGAAAGACCATCGCAGACCGCTCGAATTAGGGGCGAATGGAAATTGGGGAAGTAAGCGATTCTGACCCTAGCTCAGTCGTTCGAGAGGATGATTGGTTCGCTTTTTGAGCGGGAACTCGACCGGCGCGCCCTGGATCTGCGAGGCATAGCAGGCCAGGATCATTTCGGTGGCTGCCCGGCCGTCGTAGACGCTCGCCCGGGGCTGGACGTCGTTCTCGACGGCCTGAATCAGGTCGGCGACGATCTGCCGGTTGATGACGCCCAGGCTGTTGCTCTTGATCGTCTCCGGCTTGCCGACCCCGGCGCTGGTGATCTCCTGCCATTTCGTCCCCTTCTCGGCCCCGCTCCAGGTCGGGTCGGCGAGCAGGAAGGCGGGTGGGAGCGCTCCCATGGCGATGTCGATCCGCCCCCTTGAGCCGAGGATCTGGATCCCGAAGCGCTGGCCGGGTTCCTTGGGCCGGGTCGAGGCGAAGTGGGCGACGGCCGGGTGGGACTTGAAGCCATAGGTGGCGTCGATCCGGTCGCCGGCGAGCAGGCCAAGTCCCTCGGCTCCCTGGCGGACCTCGCCTTTGCCGATCGGCCGTCCTTTCTCCGTCACTCGGGCGAAGCACCAGGCGGCCTCGCCCTGAATCCCGCGGAACATGTCCATGATGTGCGAGCCCAGGACCATCAGGTCCTCGCCCCCTCCGCGGCGATCTTCCTTGCCCCGGCCGCGGAGCTCGAGCACCTCGCCGATCGCGCCGTCGGCGATCAGCTCCTTGACCCGTTCGAATCGGGGGCTGTACCGGGTTTGAAACGCCATGGCGAGCTTGGTGTGCGCCCGCTCGCAGGCCGTGACGATCGCATCGCAATCGGCCAGGGTTGGGGCCATCGGTTTCTCGCAGAAGACGTGGATCCCTCGCTCCACGCAGGCCAGGACCATCTCCCGGTGCGTATCGATCCAGCGCGGGGCGACCGAGACGAACTGCGGCTTCTCGCGGTCGAGCATCTCGCGATAGTCGGCATAGGCGTTATCGACCCCGAGACGCTTGGCCGCGGCCGCGAGCCCCTTGGGGTTCTCGTCCGCCACGGCGACCACCGTCAGCTTGGGCTGGTCGAGCAAGGCGACGTCGAGGCCGTGCCCGTAATCGCCTCGACCCGTCCGGCCGATCACCGCTGCGCGATAGGGAGCTTGGAACATGAGCCCACTTTCGTTGAGAGAAGCCTTGGGTGATGTCCTGACCTGGGCATTCCGTCACGTCACTTCGACGATTTTTCGGCCGTGCCGGGGGCGGCGACCCCGATCATGTCGAGGGTGACGGTCTTGCCCTCCGACCCGACCCCCGGCACCACCGCCTTGGAGGCGGCCGGGGGAATCTTGGGGTCGTAGTATTTGGGCCGGAGGTCATTCAGAGCGCGGCTCGCTTCGTCGTCGCTGACGTAGTAGGTGGCCTTCGCCAGGTGCCGGAAGTCGCTCCCGGTCTCGTCAAGGATCGCCTTGAGGGTCTCGAAAATCGCTTCGACCTGCTCGGTCCCCTTGGTCTGGGGAGGGCCGAAGAGGCCCCCGATATAGACCAGGGCGCCTCGGTTTACTCGCGCGATCCGGCTGAAGACGGGGGACGCCTTCATGCCGGTCGGCGTGAGGGCTTCGACCGGGGCCGGCTCGGTGCGAGGCCCTGCGCGGGCGATCAGTTCGATCTCGATCGGCTGCGACGGGCTCGACCGCCACTCCACATAGGCCAACGGGGGGACGGCCCCGGCGCCGAAGAACGTGGTCATCTCGCGCTCGACCACGGCGGCGGCCGACATGGGCTGCATGAACGCCTTGAGCTGGACCACGTGC
>Ga0182739_1005050_pt1 | contig 10608 bp, 7 predicted proteins | sample eDN5th30CBELigBY_FD_128873 | JGI IMG/M metagenome (GOLD analysis project Ga0182739, IMG submission 128873) | Enriched backyard soil microbial communities from Emeryville, California, USA - eDNA 5th pass 30_C BE-Lig BY (version 2) (version 2) | ecosystem: Environmental > Terrestrial > Soil >...
TGTTTTTAGCCTATAACGAAATTCTGACGACCGCCTGTATTCAGGGAATACAGAAGGGAGAAGGAATGCAGTTAGAGGCAAAAAGAGGTGCTCCATGGCCTTTGAAGGGCTTTTTTCACAGCCTCTCAAAGGCCGTTACGGCCGGAACGGAAGCGGCGCTCCCGCGTCCATCGCGGCATGTTCCGCGTCGGAGCACGACGAGTTGGTCGGTACGTCGACCGGGCGTTCATTCGCCGAGACGAGCCCTTCCTTCAGGAGGTAAGCCTCGACTTCCTCCCCGCTGATGTCGGGGAGCATCACGCCGTTGACTTCCACGCACGGCGAAAGTGACTGCCCGCTGCGTTGTTCCATCTCCCAGCGGAAGGCGGGATTCTGGATGATATCCTTTTCGGTGTATTCAAGCTCGTACTTGGCCAGGATGGCGCGCACGCCGCGGCTCCAGCCGCAATGCGTTTTGAGGTAGGCGGTAATCTGTGGTTTTTCCATAGTCGGACCATACCCATAACACAGCTTCGCTGAAAACAAAAGCCCCGGCAGAAATTACTTCCTGCCGGGGCCATGCGAACTCACTGCAAGCAGTGGTTTAAATCTTACTTCTTGCGTTCGCCGGGGCGATATTCCTCTTCGGCAACCTGGAACGCCTGTTCCAGACCGACGAGGTCTTCACCCGGACGGATGCTGTCGAAGGCTTCGGTTTCGCGGCGAAGCTCTTCTTCGGAGTAGTTGGCAGCCTTCACGGAGAGACCGATGCGCCGTTCGGTCTTGTCGACCTTGATGACGCGGGCTTCCACTTCCTGGCCGACCTTGAGCACATCCTTGACCTTCTCCACGCGATCTTCGCTGAGTTGCGAGATGTGGACCAGCCCGTCGATATCGTCGGCAAGCTGCACAAACGCGCCAAAGCTGGCGAGCTTGGTAACTTTGCCCTGCACGAGATCGCCGATCTTGTAGCGCTGGTCGATCGACTTCCAGGGATCTTCGTCGAGCTGCTTGACGCCGAGGCTGATGCGCTGGGCGTTCTTGTCGATGTCGATGACGACCGCTTCGACCTCGTCCCCCTTCTTGAGCATTTCGCTCGGGTGATTGATCTTGCGGGTCCAGCTCATGTCGGAGACGTGGATCATCCCGTCGATGCCTTCTTCGAGCTCCACAAACGCGCCGTAGGCGGTCATGTTGCGGACGGTCCCCTTGACCTGCTTGCCAATCGGGTACTTGTGCTCGATTTCGTCCCACGGGTTCGGTTCCAGCTGGCGGACGCCAAGGGAGATCTTCTGCTCTTCCTTGTTGACGCCGAGAACGACCGCTTCGACATCCTGACCGATGGTGAGGACATCCGAAGGCCGGGTGATCCGCTTGGTCCAGGAGAGTTCGGAAACGTGGATGAGCCCTTCGACCCCTTCTTCGATCTCCACGAACGCGCCATAGGGAACCAGGTTGGTGACCTTGCCCTTGACCTTCGTGCCGATCGGGAACCGGTTTTCGGTCTCTTCCCACGGGTTCTTCTGGGTCTGCTTGAGACCGAGCGAGACGCGTTCCTTCTCCTTGTTGATGTCGAGGACGATCACGTCGAGTTCCTGGCCGACCTTGAGCAGTTCGCTCGGGTGGCCGAGGCGGCCCCACGTCATGTCGGTGATGTGGAGCAGGCCGTCCATTCCGTCGAGGTCGATGAACGCCCCGAAGTCGGTGAGGTTCTTGACGGTGCCGCGAACGGTGTCGCCGATGTTGACCGATTCAAGGAACTCGGCCCGCTTTTCAGCGCGCTCCTGTTCGATGATCTCGCGGCGGCTTAAGACGACGTTTTTACGTTCGTCGTTGATCTTGACGATCTTGAAATCATACGTGTTGCCGACGAACTGCTGAAGGTCCTTCGGCGGAATGATGTCGATCTGCGACCCCGGGAGGAACGCTTCGACACCGATATTGACGGTCAGCCCGCCCTTGACGACGGCCTTGACCTTGCCCTTGATCAAACCACCCCCCTGGAAGACCTTGACGATCTTGTCCCAGTTCTGCTTGTAGGCCGCTTTTTCCTTGGAGAGGATGACCATCCCCTCATCATTTTCGAGGCGGACCAGAAGGACTTCCACTTCATCGCCGACCTGAAGGTCTTCCATATCGTCGAATTCGGAGAGCGGGATCACCCCTTCGCTCTTATAGCCGATGTCGACCAGGACTTCACGAGCCCTGATTTCGAGGACACGTCCCTTGACAATGCTGCCCTCTTTGAAATCGCGAAAAGATTTCGCGATCAGTTCTTGCATCTCATTCATTGGAATTTGAAACTCACGCCACGGTTGCCATTTTTTTTCTTTCCCCCGGGTACGCCCCGTCTCCCCCGGTGGAGGGGAGTCTTTCCCAGGCCGAACCTGTCACGGGGAAAAGAGCCTGCAAAAATAGGGGTCTTTTGGCCGGATTGCAAGCGCCTTTGGCGCGCACCCTTAAAAAAATAAAGCCTTCTTAATCCGGCACTTGTCTTTGATGGCGAGGCGTATTTATTGATCCCTGAACTGATCTTTGAAGGCCATGCACCCGATCCCACCCGACGCCGCGTCCCCCGCCTCCGGTACTCCCCCGGAACCGGAAGGCGCGCCGTCTTCGTCCCTGCGGGAAAGGGTGGCGGAGTGGCGTTTTCGCGCGGAGAATCATTTCCCCCGCGTTTACATCCATTCCCTTGACGGGCGCAACGACCAGTTCCTGCGCAATGAAGCCCGGCTGCGGCGGGGCGATTTCCGCTTCCGCGCCCGGCGCTCCATCTGGATCTGCGGCGACCTCCCCTCGCAGTTCGTCGCGGCGGATGAAGTGATCGCCGGGTTCAAACAGGCCGCTCCGGAGAGCTGTTTCGTCCTTCTCTCGGAAGCCCCCCACACCTACGCCTGGCTCAAACGCCGCTACCCGAACGACCACGCCTTCCCCGCCCCCGGTCCCGGGCCGGAGGAGATCGCCTCTTTTTTTGACCGGCTCCAACCCGCCCTCCTCGTTGTACTGCAATCGGCGCGCGGGGTGAACCCGCTCCTCCTGCGTCTCGCCGCCGCGCGCCGCCTCCCTGCCGTCCTCATCGACGGGCGACCCCGCCCAAGGGAATGCACCCGCTCGTGGGCCCGGAGCCTTGGCCACCCGGTTTTTCACCATTACGTCGTCCAGAACCCGAAACTCGCCCGGGTCCTGATGGAACATGAGGTTCCGGAGGAAAAAATCTCGGTCGCAGGCGACATCGGCTTCGAAAAAGCGCTAATCACCCCCAAAAGCAATGCCGACTACCTGAAACGGGAACTGCACCTTCCCGCCGAAACGCGGCTGATCATGGCCGACCACCTCCACCAGAGCGAAGAGCGCCCGCTTCTGACCCTCTTCGCCCGCCTCCGCGCTATCCACCCGGGCGCGACGCTTCTCTGGAAGACGGTCGCCGCCCGCCAGCTCGTTCGCGCCGAAGCGCTGGCCGCAAAGCTCGGCCTCCCCTCCCGGCGATGGGACACCCCTCCTTCCGACACCACCCCGGCGCTCCTTTTCCTCGACCCGACCCTTTCCGCCGAGCCGTTCCACCCCGCCTGCGCCGCCATCCTCGCCGGGGGAACCTTCACACCGCTCCCTTCCCTCCTCCCGTATGCGGAGCCGTACACCCTTCACGCCCCGGTCATCTACGGCCCGTTCCTCCCACACAACGCCTTGGCGGCTCGTGCCGTGATCGGGCACCACGCCGCGTTCCGGTCGTTTCCGACCCGTCTTAGCTCCCTGCTCGCCACCTTCCTGCAACAAGATCCCGCGGAAGTGGCCGCCAACGCCGCCGAACGGGCCGCCCCGTTTTTCTCCTCATCCCGGGGCGCGGCGAAACGGACGCTGGAGGCGATCCTCCCGCACTACCCCTCGCCGCCCGCCGATGCCGAGCCGTCCGACTGGCGTCCCCCGCCCTCCGCAGCGACCGCTTCCGCCGTCATCCCGAAGATCGAAATCCCCGACTGGCCCGCCTTCCGCGAACGGCTCCGCCCGTACCGCTCCATCCTCTGTCTCGGCAATGGCCCGACCTCCGAGTTGCCCGAGATCACGCAGATCCCGCACGACACCCTCTTTCGCACCAACCACCGCTGGATCAACCGGGGCATCCTGACCGCGCCAAAGGTCGTCTTCGCCGGAAGCCGCGAAACGCTGCGCACCCTCAAAGGGCCGATCTTTGTCTTGAGCGAAGTGATGGGCCGCATCCAGACGCTGGAGGACAACCATCTCGAAAACCGCGAACCGTTCGAAGTCTTCATCCCGACCACGCGTAATTGCGACTGGCTCGAGCACGACCAGGGGGTCCACACCCGCGCCAGCAACGGAGCCTTGATGATCGCCACCGCCGCCGCGCTGCAACCCGAGGCGATCACCATCGGGGGAATCGACCTCTTCAGCCACCCCGACGGCCGCTACCCCGGGGAGGTCCAGGCAATCAACGCCTATTCCCAGTATCACGAACGCAACCACGAACTGGAGGTCATCGAAGCGGCGTTGCGCTCCTTCCGGGGCCGCATCACCATCCTGAGCCCGATCCTCAGGGAAGCGCTCGTGCAACGGCAGTTTCCAGCGGAACGCCTTTTGCCCTGACCGGCTGCCTCCGGCTCACCGGCGCGGGGACGACCGGTTCCGCCGCCAGCATCTCCCGCAGCGTCGCCAGCCGTCGGCAAAGCTCGGCGCGGCCGAGGTAGCCGGTACGAATCCCCCACCAGAGACGGCTCAACCCCTTCGGTTCGCCCACCCGCTCCCGCAGGAGTTCCCGCAGCCCCGCCGCCGGTGCGACCCCCTCGCTCCAGTAAGCGGCCAGAAACGACGGAATCGCTTCGAGCCAGCCGACCTCCTCCCCGTGGCCGAGCAGGTCGAGCAACACCACCAGCAGATCGTCCGCATGGCATTCGGCTTCGCTCATTTCGTGGCGGTGGTGGACCTCGAAGTCGATCAGCCGCGCCCGCCCCTCGCAGGCGTCGTAGATGAAATTGCCCAGATGCGGGTCGCCGTGCGACCAGAGACTCCCTGTCACGGGATCGCGCAGGGCATGCCCCCGTTTGAGTTCCCTCCCGGCGGCGCGGACCATCTCCAGCGTCAACGTCCCGCCAAACGCATGATGATCGAGCGGCACCCCGGGAAGCTGTTCCGCCCAGACCGTGGCCGGGGCTTGCGCAAAAACCTCAAACCCCTCCCCGCCGTGAAGCAGGCGATAGCACGAGACCTCGCACTGCTGCCATTCGCCGCTCTGCGCATGGACCACCACCGGATTGCCCGCAAAATGGAAAAACGCATTGGCCGCGCCAATCACCGCCCCGCTCCAGATCCGGCGTTCCTTCACCCAGAAAGGGCGTCCCTCCCGCTCCCGCCGTACCATCCGGTTGATCTTGATCGCGTCAATCAGATGACCCGTTAACTCGAATAGCGATGACGACATGGTTCAACAACAAAGTGAAAGCCTACTCCCCGGAAAGCGACAAAGGGAAGAGGCCTTTGAAAAAGAAAACGCTCAACCCCCGCGTTTCGGACGCCGTTGGAGCCGTTTTCGTGCCAGATGGGGTGTCTTGACGGGCTTACCGGGCGATCGTCACGCGGTTGCGGACCAGCGTCGTCCCGGTCCGCAGGTCGTATTCGCTGATCGCGTTGCGGTAATCCCCCTCGGCCTTGATCAGCGACGCCTCCGCCTCCGTCTCCTTGCGCTGGAGTTCCAGCACCTCAAACGCCGTCGCCGTCCCCGCCTTCAGGCGCTCGTTCCCGGCGGCGAGGCTCTCCCTGGCCAGCCGCAACGCCTCCCGGGTGGTCTCGACCCGTTGCCGCGCCGTCTCGATATGCCCCGCCGCGTTGGCGACTTCCACGATGATTCCCTGCTCCATCCGGTGCAACTCCACCAGCGCCTGCGCCTTGAGAAGCCGGGTGCGTTCGTGGCGGCTCTTCGCGGCGCGGTTCGGGATCGGCAGGCGAAAGATCAACCCCGCCCCCCAGCTTTCCGGGGCGCTGCTGGCGGCGTCGAAGATATTCAGGCTGGAGTGGAAGTCCGAACGCGAAAATCCGAGCAGGTTCAGGCTGGCCGTCAGATCGAGCCGGGGAAGCGTCTCGTTGCGCGCGGTGACGATGTTGATGTCGCGGATCGTCAGTTCCAGGATCGCCTGCTGAAAATCGGGCCGCAGTTCCAGCGCGTCGCGCAGGCCCGCGTCGAGGTCGACCTCCCCGACCATCGGCGTCGGCGGCGGAGCGATCTCGAGATGGGTATCAAGCAGCGCCCGCGTTTCCGTGGTGATCAACTGTTTGAGGAACCGCTCCTGGTCGTTGATCTGCGATTGCGCCAGCAGCACCGCCTCCTCCCGCGCGCTCGCTTCGGCGCGGGCGGAGATCACATCGAGCCCGATGCGGACGCCGATCGACGCCCGACGCCTTTCGTCCTCCTCCAGTTGCCGTGCGGCATCGCGGGAACGGATCGCCGCTTCAAGCTGGCGTTGCGCCGAGTAGAGGGCGTTGTAAGTGTAGATCGTCCGGGTGACCACCTCGATCACCTGCTGGCGGAAGGCCCATTCGCTCCCCTCCTGGTTGACCCGCGCGATCCTCAGGCCCGCCAGGTTCACATCGGTCCCGAACCCGCGCAGCAGCGGTTGCGTGATCCCGAGCGCCAGCCCCGAGCGGAAGGAGTTGTAGTCGTCCGCATCGGTCCGCAGCCCGAAATTGTAGACCGTCCCGAGCGGCGTCAACCCGCCGACCCCGAGTTCGAAGGAACTGAAACGCCGCTCGCCGCCAAGGCTCGTGCGGGTCATCCCCTGTTCAAACGCCCCTTGCAACTCGGGATCAAACCGGCCGAGTTCCTCCACCGTCCGCGTCCGCGCAATCGAGGGGCCAAACGCCTCGACCTTGATCGCCAGGTTCTCCTCGATCGCAAGCTGGATCGCCTGCCGGAGCGTCAGGCGAAGCACCGCCGGGCGGCCGGTCACCGGTTCCGCGACCTCTTTGCCCTCCGTCCGCCGCGCGGCAAACCCGGTCGGCAGAAACGAAAAAAGGAGGCTCAAAAGGAGGAAAAAACGCAAAAACGGCATGGGAAGAGGAAACAACGGAATGACCACCAAAACAGAGGAAAAGGAGAAAGGAAAGGAAAACGTCGGACTCCGGGTGTGAGCCGGACGCGTGCCGGGAACGAAGAAAACAGCCACTCGTTTCACCCTTTGCCAAGCTAAAAAAGACACCCCGCAAGGCGGCGGGCTTCGTATTTACCCCCGAATCAAAAAAACTTAGGAATTGCTGATTTAATGGAGCCGGGCGGAAACGCAGGCAGTTTTGATGTATTTTTGGTTCGATTTCCGCAGCCTGTCCCAAGACAGGTGAGGACAAATCGGGCCAAAAATACGCAAAAATGACCAGTTTACGAACGAGCTTGCTTAAATCAGCGGTTCCCCTACGCCGATGAAGGTGCTCACCGCTGTTCTTGAAAATGTCAAACGGCGCGATGCCGGGGAACTGACCCGCTCCGTTCTGGATGCGCTGGTCGGGGAACGTCCGTTGAAGCAGGTCCGCGTCAAACTCTGGGACGGCAGTTGCTGGCCCGACGCCGAACCGCGCCGCGCCACCCTGCGGCTCAACCACCCCGGCGCGCTTCGCGCCATGCTCTCCGCCGGGACCGAAGTGGCGCTAGCGGAAGCCTACCTGCGGGACGACTTCGACGTGGAGGGCGACCTCGAAGCCGCCTTTGAACTGGCCGACGTGATCAGCGCTCAAACCGGGGGGTGGACCCGCAAGCTCAAGGTCTCCGCCTGGCTGCGGCAACTTCCCGAGCCGCCCGGAGACTCCGGCGACCCCGACGCCGCCACACCGCACCGCGCCGCCCTCAACGGCCGCAGGCACACCCCTTCGCGCGACCGCGAAGCAATCCATTTCCACTACGATCTCTCCAATGCCTTCTACGCCCTCTGGCTCGACTCACGCCGCGTCTATTCGTGCGCCTGTTTCAAAAACCGGTGCGACGATCTCGAGAGCGCGCAGCGGCGCAAGCTGGAGATGATCTGCCGCAAGCTCGACCTGCGCCCCGGCCAGCGGCTGCTCGACGTCGGGTGCGGCTGGGGCGGCCTCGTCATCCACGCCGCCCGCGATTACGGCGTCACGGCCACCGGCATCACCCTCTCCGCTCGCCAGGCCGACCACGCACGGCAGCAGGTGCGGGAACTCGGGCTGGAAGACCGCGTGGAAATCCGCCTCGAAGATTACCGGGAACACTCCCCCCCGCAACCGTACGACGCCATCGCGAGCGTCGGCATGGTCGAGCACGTCGGCCGCCGGAACCTTCCCCTCTACTTTCAACAGGCGTTCGCGCTGCTGCAACCCGGCGGGCTCTTCCTCAACCACGGGATCGGCACCGGCATCGCCGCCTTTGCCAACCGGGGCACCCGCTCGTTCATCAACGAATATGTCTTCCCCGACGGCGAGCTGGTCTCCATTGCGGAAATGCTCCACCCTGCGGAAACATCCGGATTCTCCGTGCGCGACGTGGAAAACCTGCGCGAACACTACGCGCTCACCCTCCGCCACTGGGTGCGCCGGCTCGAACAACACCACGACGAAGCGCTCCACTGGGTCGAGGAACCGGTCTACCGCATCTGGCGGCTCTACATGGCCGGGTGCGCCCACAGCTTCGCCTGCCATCAGCTCGCCATCTACCAGAGCCTGCTGGAAAAACCGACCGCCTCGGGCCGGAGCCCCCACCCGCTCACGCGGGACGGGTGGTATTGCTAACTTTTCTCCGGGATATACCCTTCGCCCTCCTGCGGGGTTCCTGCAAAGGCATAACCGATCGTGCTGATATGGCCGTTGATCCGGCGGATGCCGTTGACCATGTCCAGAAACGAAGCGCTGGAGGCGAGTTCGCCGCGGTTGGCGCTGCTCAGGTGCGTATAGTGTTCGGTCTGGATGGCGCGCAGCCAGTCGTTGAGCTTCTCCTTTTCAAAGAGAAAATCGCGCGCCCCCTTCGGGTCGCGGGTTGTCAGAAGACCGATGCCCCTTTCAAAATGAATCAGGATGCGGTTGAAGGCTTCATCAAGCATCTCCTCGTCGCGTCCCCGGATCGCCACCCCTTCCTGAACCTGCTTGATCAGGAGATCGCAGAGGTGTTTGTCGAGCACGTCGCCGATCGCCTCCAGTTCGCTGGAAATCCCGTGCAATGCAAACTGCCACTGCACCTCGCCGGGAGGGAGGTCGTCGCCGAGCCGGATGAGGTAATCCTTCAGTGACAGATTAATGGCGTCGATGTTGTCATCCTCCTTCTGCACCCGCCGGGCTAGGATCGCATCGCGCCCGGAATAGGCGCACCGGAACTGCTCCAGCATGAAGCGGACATGCTCCGCCATCCGCATGCACTCGCGGCTCGCCCGCGCCAGGGCCAGCGACGGCGTCTCCAGCGCCTTGTCGTCCAGGTAGCTTGCGCCCGGGGCAAAGTGGTCGGCCGTCTCGTCGGGGATCATCACCTTGATCATCTTCCAGATCGGCGCCAGAAGCGGCAGCGCCACCAGGGCGACCAGCAGGTTGTAATCGGTATGGAACATCGCCGTCTGCCGCTCCATGGAACCGGGGAAGACGTGAAAAACCGCATCCAGCAAGCCCGGCACCGTCAGCAGGACCACCGCGACGAAAAGCTTGATCAACAGATTGGCGATCCCCATCCGCCGCCCGTCCACCGTGCTCCAGGCGGCCACCATCGAGGTCAACCCCACGCCGAGATTGGTCCCGATGACCCACCACCCGAGCATGCTACCCTCGAATAGTCCCCCGGAAGCCATCGCGATCCCGAGCCCGATGCTGGCCGTCGAGCTTTGCAGAAACATCGAAAGCCCCGCCGTGGCCGCGAGCAGAATCCAGGGAAACACGGCAAAAACGTGCATCGCCTCCTTCACGTCCCCATCCGCCGAAAGCACGCGCGCCCCTGTCCCGATGATGTCAATCGCCAGAAAAACAAAGCCGAGCGCCAGCACGCATTGCCCGATCCCGCGAAACAGGTCGCGCTTCAAAAACTGAAAGCCGATGATGCCGCCAAAAATCATCAATCCCGCATAATCCTGCACCCGAAAGGCGAGAAGCTGCACGGCGACCGTGATCCCGACATTGGTCCCCAGCAAAACGGCCAGCATGCTGGAAGGCTCGGTCTTTCCGCTATTGAGCATCTGCACCGTCATTAGCGAAGCCCCGGTCGACGAAGGGGCCACCGTCCCGATTCCGAGCCCGGTCATGAAGGCTTTGACCGGTCGATCGGTCACCCGGGAAAGCCAGACCATCAGTTTCCCGCCGAAGAGCCGATCCAGCCCCTTGCGCAGAAACCGCACGCCAAAAAAAATCAGACCAATACCGCCAAGAATGGAAAACATAGAGAGGAAGACGCAAAATACCGACCGTCGAAGGAAGGAGGCCCCTTTGCGTAAAGGACTCGGACGATAGCGTCGTCCACAACCGACAAACCTAACAAGGTTTCACCGCCCCGTCCAGTAAAAGCGAATTTTTTCATCAAGCCCCGAGTTGCCTCATAAAAAAGGACACCGAAGAAAAGTTTGAAACGAGGGCACTGCTCTCCCGTTGCCTCAAAATAAAGGACACCGTAGCGAATGGCCGCTGCGATGAGTCAACCGAGCTTAA
>Ga0182739_1005052_pt1 | contig 10606 bp, 6 predicted proteins | sample eDN5th30CBELigBY_FD_128873 | JGI IMG/M metagenome (GOLD analysis project Ga0182739, IMG submission 128873) | Enriched backyard soil microbial communities from Emeryville, California, USA - eDNA 5th pass 30_C BE-Lig BY (version 2) (version 2) | ecosystem: Environmental > Terrestrial > Soil >...
ACCTGTATTTGAAATTTCTGCTATGACACTTCTACTGTTGTTCGGCATTTTTTACCGATCGGAAGGTTCGGCAGCAGGTTGGGTGTCCGGGAGAGTGTCAATTGCCCTGATCAGGGCCGTGTGCAGCGCGTTTCAATAGAGGGAATGCAGCCTCTACGAAATGAATCCACTTTCACGGACACAACTCATCGTTGGCGCCCCCGTTTCCTCATAATTTCGATGCAGTCTTTGTGATTCCAGTGCACTTGCTGCAGACGCAGCAGCAACTGGGAAAGGATTCCCCAAATGCAGAACCTGTTTGTCAAATTTTTGGTTCTGAGCAGCGTCATTGGCAGCAGTTGTTTCGTCGTCTGGCAAGCACATGACGGTCTGAAGTCTGCTGCCGATAAAATGGACCCTGCAGAGTTCGTGGCTCTTCCGGAGAAATCTGCGACCGAGTCGGAACAGGCCACTCCCGACTGGAATCAAGCCATCGATCTGAGTGGAAACACTGAAGAACCAGTCCCCACGCTGGCCGCTGCCCCCGAACAATCTGAACCCGAGCAATCTGAATCCGAACTCCCGGCTGAACCCGAAATCCCGGAAAGTCGCCCTTTCGGCCCTGCTGCAATGGCGGCCAGCGAGACTGCGGCCAGAAAGCCAATTGACAAAAACGATGTCGCATCCGAGACCTCGGGACTGCCGCTGTTCTTCAACGATGTCCCCCGGTCCTCGACGGCGAACCCCATGCCCTCGAGTCCGTCCGCAGCATCTGTTCCATCAGAAACAGGCCTCACTGATAATCACCCTGTGGCTACTCATCAAGAAGCCGAGGAGCATGGAGTCGAGCCACTCCCCACGCCTGCCGGTCTGGCCTCCAAACCAGATGCAGCATCACGAGAATTTGTTGATCTCCCTGGTCAACGCGTGGAATTGATGTCCAATGAAGTCGAAAGTCCCGTGCGGCTCCCTCAAGCCGAACCGCTTCCCAACATCGCTCAAGAGAAGCTTCCACAGCCATCCGGGGCTGCTGAAATGCCAACGTCTCCCTTTGATCCCCTGGCCGGAACGAACGAATCTCCGGATGTCTCATCAACTCCAGGTCTGACGCCAGTGCGAAAGATGCCGGGACTCACCCAGCTTCCATCATCACAGCCCAGTCCGGTTCCCCTTTCCACAGAGGAAACTCCCGTACGTCCAGACCGAAATGTGGTGGTGAATGCTGGAGGCTTCGAGTCTGATCCTTCTCCCATCCAAAGAACCAGCGGGACAGTACTGCCGCTGCTGCCGGATGAGAAAACATCAGGCACATCCCGCGAAGCAGAGATCACAAAAGCAGCAGGACAATCTCCGGAAAAGCTGCCTAATCTGGAAAGTATGCTGCGGAAGACTGATCCGAAACCAATAACCATCACGAAATCCGAAACAGCCGGGGCGGAAGCTGCTGATCCATTTGGAATGACAGAATTGCCAGCGGCTCCTGCGGCAAACAGCGAAGCGCTGCCATCGGCGGCACCTCCGGATTCTGAGCCGGTTCCGACTCCCACCTCGCGTCAGGCTCCGGGGTTGTTTCCTGGCGTTCTTCCGGCAAATGCCGGCATCACCCCGGAGGCTCCAGCATTGCGCACGCGAGAAGTGCCTGTCCAGCCAGGCATCCTGCAGGCAGGCGGAGAGCAAGCTGCCCCGTCGATGCCCCCCCTTCCCCCAATGGGAGAAGTCTTGCCATTCCCCGGAGATTCCACGCGACCTGCGGAACCCGTCCCGACTCGTGCGGCTCCGATCAATCCACTATCAGAGAATCCAGTACCAGAGAATCCGTTATCAGAACATCCAGTACCAGCGAACCCCCTCTCAGGAAATTCAATGCCGGATACGATCCCATCCGGGCACCCGCTGGAGATGCCCACGGCGAACTCCCGGACTTCTCCGGTTCTCCCGGATGTTCTCCCGGATGTTCTGCCGGAAATTTCACAATCCCCAGCACAGCAGTCGGAAGACCAGATGGAAGTTCTTCCGGACCTGCCCCCGGTCACTCCGATTCCGACACCGTCATTGACTCCCCCTGCCGTTCCGGATGTGGGGAACACACTTTCTCTTCCATCGTCTCCAGCGGCTTTGCCCGCCATGGCGCCGGCGGGAGAGCATCCCGATCTATCACAATCTCACCTGCTGGGAACAGCAGATCCAGACATGACTGCTCCCCAGGGTGTTCAGTCGCCGGAATTGAAAATCGAGAAAATTGCTCCACCCGAGGCCGAAGTGGGCCAGCCTGTGATTTATGCCATTATCATTCGCAATGTGGGAGGAAGTGCTGCCAGGGATGTGGAAGTGGAAGATCGAATTCCGCGAGGTGCCCGGCTGGAAGGAACCATTCCTCAGGCGTATCTGAGTGAAGGAAAACTGACCTGGCAACTGGGCACCATCGAGTCTGGTGATGAACGCAAGATCCAACTCAAAGTGACCCCCATCGAAGCGGGCCAAATTGGCAGCGTGGCAACCGTCTCCTTTGAAGCCTCGGCCTCGGCCAGTATCAAGGTGAACGCCCCCAAATTGACCATTGGCATGCAGGGCCCGAAAGAATCCACATTTGGCGAGCCGATGAATTTTCGGTTCACTTTGAAAAACGTGGGGAACAGTCCGGCCAAATCCGTGATCCTCCGGGCTGTTCTGCCGGCCGGCCTGAAACATCCCGGCGGAAACGACCTGGAATATGAAAGTGGATTACTGGCCGCGGGGGAAGAAAAGACCGTCGATCTGGTGGTTCAGGCGGAAAAGGCAGACCATTATACTATTCTTTCTCAGGTCACGAATGATGGAAAACTCCATGCGGAAACTCGTGGTGACGTGAATGTCATCAAGTCCCGTCTGGAACTCGCTCGAACCGGTCCGGAAAACCGCTTTGTCGGACGGATGGCCAACTTCACCCTGAAGATTTCCAATACCTCTGCTGATGTTCTGAAAGGGATCACGATCCAGGAAAAACTGGCTGACGGGATTGACCTGCCAGCGATCCCGGGAGGAGGTCATTGGGACCCCAGAACCCGGTTGATCACCTGGAGGCTGGATCAACTTCAGCCAAGTGAAAGCCGGGAAATCAACATCAATTACCTGCCTAAGAAAACGGGTGAGCATCATGGGAAATTGATGGCCATGGATGAAGCCGGGAATCGCTGCGCGCTCGACACCAATATGAATGTCAAAGGCTTCTCCGAACTGACTCCAACATATCAGGTGGATCAACGGACGGTCCTCGTGAACGAACGGATCTCCCTGCAGATGACACTGAAAAACGCCGGAACTGCCTCCAGTCATAACATCCGGGCCCAGTTCATTCTGCCTGATGGGGTGGAATTTGTCTCCGCGCGTGGTCCGGAAGAGTATCAGGTCACCGGGCAGCAGGTGATCTTTACACCACTGCGGGAGCTTCCTGTCGATGGGACGGAAACATTCCATCTGGCAGTGATTGCTACTCGGGCAGGCACCGCCAAAATCACGTTGAAACTGGAAGCGGATGACTACACGGAACCGCTCTTCCAGGACCAGGCCATCCGGGTCGTTTCTACTGGTGAGTAAGAATCTGTCCCGAAAGCTGCGTTGCATGATTCGACCGTTCCTTCTTCTGCTGGCATCGCTGATCGTCGCGGCAGGGCTGATGGTCTCTTTATTCTTTTCGTCGCGGCTGAAATCATCGCCATCGCTGCCTGACTTGTCGCGGCAGGGGCATCCATCCACTCCGTTAACAGTTTTTTGTGCTGCCAGCAATCGTGAGGTCATGCAAACCATTGCTCGCGATTATGAGCGGGAATATGGAGTGCGGATCGAGTTTCAATTTGGTCCCTCGCAGACTTTGCTGACCTCGATTGAGGTCAGTGGCGAAGGAGATCTGTATCTGCCGGCGGATGAGAGTTATCTTCAACTGGCAGCTACGAAAAAGATCGTCACAAAGCGGATTTCACTGGCACGCATGCATGTTGTGCTGGGAGTGCCGAAGGGGAACCCCAAAGGGATTCATCAGTTTGCCGATCTGCTTCGGCCGGATGTGCGCGTGGTTCAGGCCAATCCAGATGTGGCCGCCGTGGGGAAGCTGACACGTGAAACGCTTACTCCCTCGGGCAAATGGACGGACCTGCATGACCGGACCACCGCATTTGTCTCCACGGTGACGGAAGCTGCGAATAGCGTTCAGGCGGGGGCTGCGGATGTGAGTCTGGTTTATGATGCGGTGCTCACGACATATCCGGACCTCGAAGTGTGCGAAATCGAAGAGTTCCGGGAAACCTTTGCGGAAATTCAGATCGGCATTGTTTCCCAGAGTGCGCAGCCGGCGCTGGCCCGGCATTTTGCAAAGTATCTCTCCGCCAGTGATCGTGGTCTTGAGCGTTATCGGGAACTGGGATTCAGACCAGTCCAAGGCGCGATCTGGGGAGGAGAACCGTTGCCGTGAGCAATCCTCCTCAGTCGGAACCGTCAACGAGAACATTTCGCCATCGTTCCGACTTCCCGTTTCTGGCAGCGATGTGGGGTCTGGGTGGCAGTTATGTATTGCTGGTGTTGTTGCTGATCATCGCCGACGCGGTGCGAACATCACCCCGGCATCTTGGGGAAGCCCTGTTGAAGCCGGAAATCCAGGCAGCTGTGCTGTTGACGTTAAAGACCTGCACGCTGTCCGCGATTTTGTCTCTCTGGGTGGCTTTGCCGCTGGCCTACCTGCTGTCTCGACAGCACTTCCCGGGACGCTTCCTGATAGACATTCTTGTGGACATCCCGCTGGTGTTGCCCCCGCTGGTGCTGGGACTCAGCTTGCTGATGCTGTTTCATCTTTCCCTGGATGGCTGGAAACTGGAAAGCTGGTTGCGTGCCAGCTTCGAGTTTCCCGTGACCTATCATGTTCCCTCGATTGTGCTGGCACAGTTTGTCGTGACAGCTTCCTTCGCCATTCGCACCTTGCGGGTGACGTTCGATCGGATTGATCCGCGTGCGGAAGATGTCGCCCGGACCCTGGGATGTTCGCGCGGGCAAGCTTTTTTTCGTGTCTGTCTTCCACAAGCAGTGCCCGGCATGCTCACCGCATTCACCATTGCCTGGGCTCGGGCACTGGGAGAATTTGGGCCCATCCTGGTCTTTTCCGGCACGACTCCTTTTCGAACCGAAGTTCTGTCGACCGCCATTTATCTGGAGCTGGGAATTGGGCACCTCGAATCCGCCATCGCCATTTCCCTGCTCATGATTGCATTGGCCGTACTGGTTCTGGTGATCTTGCGCTGCCTGGGTGATTGGACAGCCCCATGATTGAACTTCATAACGTGACGATCCGGGCCGGAACTTTTATCTTGCAGCATCTGTCCTGCCAGATCCCGGACGGTTGTTATGCGGTTCTCATGGGGCGTACCGGCACTGGCAAAACAACGCTTCTGGAAGCCATTTGTGGCTTAAGAACCGTGCAGGCGGGAGAAATTCATCTCCAGGGAAAACGAATGACTCAGGCCCGGCCTGCAGAACGCGAGATTGGATATGTTCCGCAGGATCTGGCCCTCTTCCCGACGATGACCGTTCGTGAACATCTGGAATTCGCATTGCGGGTGCGCCGATGGCCCATCACAGCTTTAAAACGGCGCGTTGATGAACTTGCTCAACTGTTACAGATCGAACATTTATTAGCGCGTCGCGTTCCCGCGCTCAGCGGGGGAGAATCTCAGCGTATCGCCATTGGCCGGGCGCTTTCGTTTCAACCTTCCCTGTTGTTGCTGGATGAACCACTCAGCGCACTGGATGAAGAAACTCGCGATCAGGTCCAGTTGTTATTGCAAAAGATGCATCAAGCCACGGGAGTGACTGTGTTGCATGTCACACACAATCGCCGGGAAGCCATGCAACTGGCAGATCGACTGTATCTGCTTGAGGCCGGAAAGATTCTCTGCCCCGAAGAATAACGAGACACCCTTTGCCTCACTACCAGACCTGAAGAGGACCAGCGGGCATGTGGGGAATGGGTGGTGAAAAGGGCAGCCAGCCGGGATAGCCAGGATATCCGGAATAGCTGCTGATCGATGAGGGAGGCAGATCCGAACTGGGGGTGGGGCGTCGCTGCCACGGTATGGAAACTGGCCCGGGATCTGCAATCCAAAATTCATTTCCAGCGGGGCGCGTACCTACGATAGGACCTGCATTCCTGTACGGAGGAAGGCGGCGGTCATTGGAGTTGATCAGACCGGTCATTTCTCCGGCGGTTGCATTGTGCATGCCAATCAGCAGCACCGTCATGCCCCACAGGCAGATTCTCGCCCTTTGGATCGATTCAGCGGGCAGCATGATTCTGGTGACATTCGTCTGCAGGTTCACCAATAAGTGTTTCATTTTCTCTCTCCTTGAGAGCAAGCTGCCCTCGGCAAGATCCGTACAAGGTGCCATTCCCTTGCTGAAACAGGGCACTGCGTGTGAAGGAATCAGGGTGTGGTGTCTTCTGAAGGAAGGATTTCAATAAAGGCCGGATTCGAAATTGTGAGTGCGATAAAAAACCTCGTGAAGCCGGGAACCTGGCTCAGCAGCGAGCCTCATTTGCTGTCTGTGGAGACATGCCGACTCCACATCCTGTCCGCTCACGCAGCATCAAGGTGACGGCGAACGTCTCCCGATTTCACGAGGCTTCGGACGGATTGCTCCGTCGGAGGCGATGTCTCAGGTCGCCACACACGCTCTCATCTCGAGCACATTGCTCGCACTGTGACACAAATTGCCACAGCCGTTCCAGTCTCTTTAATTGAAAGATTCAGAAAAATCACCCGGAGTGGCAAAGTCGCCAAGACTCACACGTCAGGCATTCCTGGCACAATCCGCGCCATCGCTACAATTCCACCTTGAAGGCAGGGCGAAAATTCTCAGATAAGCTCTTGAGTAATCACCATTTGAGAGAAAGTCGATGATCCACAGGGAATCATCCGCACGCGTCTTGTCCTGAGAAAATTGTTAAGAAGCTGAAACAGCCATGGCGGCGGCTTGATTCAATTTTGAATCAATCTGGAAAGCACCATGCACTCCCCGGGTGAACAGTGAAGTTTGTCGCAACGGTGAAGTTTGTCGCAAAGTTGTCATTGAAATCAAAATCTGTGGAAGCAAGCCTATCGAGTTGATATAGTGATGCATTGATGCGTGGACGATATCCAAGGGAGAAGCTCTGTGCCTAGATTGCTTCGAGTGGTGCAACCACTTTGTCCTGACAGACTCTTGAGCTGCATCTGCGGACTCACGGGCCTGCTCCCCGCAATTTTTTCAACCTGTCAATTCCGGTTTGAAATTCCGTTCATCTGGCTGAGCCTGTGCCTGCTCTCAACATCCGTCCGTGGCGATGACCGTGACGGAGTGCAGTTTTTCGAAGCGAAGATTCGTCCGGTTCTCATCAAACATTGTTATGAATGCCATGCCGCGGATTCGAAGTCGCTGAAGGGGGGACTTCTGGTCGATTCGGCAGCAGGCCTGCGTGCGGGAGGGGATTCCGGACCAGCCATCATCGCCGGACAATCGGAAGACAGTCTGCTTCTCCAGGCGCTGCGGTATGAAAATTATGAAATGCCGCCCTCGGGTAAACTTCCGGATCAGGTGGTTCAAGATTTTGCACGGTGGATCGAAATGGGAGCGCCGGACCCTCGTCGCGATTCCACTCCACCTGCATCAGCTCAAAACTCAATCGATCTGCAGGAAGGTCGAAAGTTCTGGGCGTTTCAACCGGTCGAGTCTCATCGCCTGCCGACAGTCCAGCAGTCCACCTGGGTGGAGAGTTGGATCGACCAGTTCGTTCTGGCCAAAATGGAAGAGCAGGGCCTTCAACCACAACCCGATACAGATCGGGCCACACTGCTGCGCCGTCTTTCGTATGACCTGACAGGTCTGCCACCAACGCTGACCGCTCAGGCAACGTATCTTCAAAACCCGCGCGAGGATGCCATCAGTGACTACGTCGAGACGTTGCTGGCCTCCCCGGAATTCGGTGTGCAATGGGGGCGGCACTGGCTGGACGTCGCCCGTTATGCAGATTCGAACGGCGGTGATTTTAATGCCACGTTCCACAATGCCTGGAGATATCGCAACTACATCATCGACTGCTATAACGCAGACCGGCCATTTACAGATCTGATTCTCGAACAAATTGCCGGGGACTTGCTCCCCGCTGAGGACGAAGAACAACGGACTCGCCAATTGGTGGCCACGGGCTTTCTGATGCTCGGAACCAAAATGCTCAGCGAGCGCGACAAGGAAAAGCTGCGCATGGATGTGGTGGATGATCAGGTCTCCACCATCGGCAGTGCATTTCTGGGGCTGACGCTGGGGTGTGCCCGTTGCCATGATCATAAATTCGATCCGATCCCGACTCGCGATTATTACGCACTCGCAGGAATCTTCCGCAGCACTCAGGTGCTGGACGGAGAAATCCAGAAGTATGTCTCCAACTGGGTTCGCCAGCCATTGCCGATCGACTCCGAACATGCGCGTGCATTGAAAGCTTATGAAGCTCAACTGGCCGGGCTCAAACAGCAGCTCAAGCGGGCAGAGACGGAACTGAAATCGAAATCGGTCAATCATGCCCGCGAAGCGGCATTGCAGCAGGGAATTGTGATTGATGATGTCCAGGCGGAACTGGTGGGAGCCTGGAAATCGTCGACGTTCAGTCCCGGTTTTATCGGCAAAGGTTACATCCACGATGACAAACAGGATAAAGGAAAAAAGAGCGCCACATTTCGAACAAAACTCCCCGTGGAGGGAGAATACGAAGTGCGGATTGCATATGCCGGGTTGAATGGACGTGCGACAAATGTCCCGGTGACCGTGAAACATGCTGAGGGGGAGAGTGTCGTTCTCGTTGATCAATCCCGCCCCGCAGCGATCCTGAACCTGCTGCAAGGAATCGGGACATGGAGATTCACTTCCCAGCAACCTGCCGAAGTCATCATTTCAAACGCCGAGACGGAAGGCTATGTGCTGATCGACGCGGTTCAATTTGTCCCGGTGGGCAATCTCCTCGCAGTTCCAACTCCCGATGATCAGGAACGGCAACACGTCGCCGAACAAGCACAGCAGACGGTGGAAAGCCTGAAGAAGCAGATTAAATTATTGAACCAGCAGGCTCCGCTGCCAGCTCCCATGGCGTTTGCCGTGAATGATGCACCAGACCGCGGGGATTGTAATCTCTGCATTCGCGGAGAAAGTGGAATGCTGGGAGAAAAGGTTCCCCGTGGCTTTCTGAGCGTTGCCAGCACCGGTGCTCCACCGACCATTGCTCCTGATGAAAGCGGCCGCCTGGAACTGGCGCATTGGATTGCGAACCCTCACAATCCCCTCACGGCCCGTGTGTACGTGAACCGGATCTGGCATCACCTGCTGGGGGCGGGACTCGTACGAAGTGTCGATAATTTCGGTCAACTTGGCGATCGGCCGACGCATGCCGATCTGCTCGATCAACTCGCTGTCGAATTCATTGAACATGGCTGGTCCACAAAATGGCTCGTCCGGGAAATCGTGCTCAGCCATGTCTATCGCCTTTCCAGTAAGTATGAGGCAGCCAGCTGGCAGACGGACCCCGAAAATAAGCTTCTCTGGCGCGCTCACCGCAAAAGAATTTCTGCCGAATCCATTCGAGACACCATCCTGTCAGCAACCGGACAACTGGAGTCTCGGCAGATGGAATCGCCCGTTGCCGGACTGGGAGTGCTGGTGACCGTCAACCGAACCGATGATCAGGGATACCAGGCTGCTTTTGTACCGGTACGAACCATCTACGAACCGGTCATTCGTAGCGAATTATCGACCTTGCTTCGTGTCTTCGACTTTGCCGATCCCGATTTTTCCGCCGGGGAACGCGCCCGGACCAATGTTCCAGCCCAGGCGTTGTGGATGCTCAACAGCCAGTTCATTTCTGATCGGGCCGATCAACTGGTCGATCGCATTTTCGAATCCGAGGCTGCCACGGAAGAAGATCGGATTGAACTCGTCAGCAAACTGGCCCTGGGACGTCCTCCCACTTATGACGAAGCCCGGGTGGCTGCCACTTTTCTCGAACAGGCCATCCCAGCAGGAGCAGACGAATCCGTACAACGCGCCGCCTGGCAGGACTTGGTGCATGCCCTGTTTGGTTCAACTTCGTTCCGAATGCTGGATTAGAGCGTATTTATAAATCTTGTGGCGAACTTGCCTCGCGGCATTCCGTCTTTCATCAGGTGAAACACTTTTCGACGCGGGCCCATGATCGACCAGACTGGTCTAAAACGCATGTTCCAGCAGATTTGGTTGGAGGTTGCTCGGGAATCCAATAGACACGATCAGTGCAAATTTTTGCATATGGCTTCAGGAGAGAGCAACCTGCTCTAAAATCACAATGTTCCAGAACTTTGTTACCCGCCGTTCTGCGTTAAAATCTCTTGGACACAGTGGAATCGCACTGTCTCTGGCGGGTTTGAGTGGACGGACGCTGGAAGCCTCCAGCAGTACGACAGCCCCCTTGCCGCACCATGCGGCACGTGTCAAACGCGTGATCTTCCTGTTCATGCATGGGGGCCCCAGTCATGTGGATACGTTCGATTATAAGCCGGTCTTGCAGGCCTCGGACGGAAAGGCTTTTCCGTACGAATTGCCCGCCAAT
>Ga0182739_1005053_pt1 | contig 10605 bp, 12 predicted proteins | sample eDN5th30CBELigBY_FD_128873 | JGI IMG/M metagenome (GOLD analysis project Ga0182739, IMG submission 128873) | Enriched backyard soil microbial communities from Emeryville, California, USA - eDNA 5th pass 30_C BE-Lig BY (version 2) (version 2) | ecosystem: Environmental > Terrestrial > Soil >...
CGCCACGTTATGTACGATCGGGCGCACGCTCCGTCGGACGTGCCGCTGGCATTTTCTCATAGACGGCATCTATGGAAATCATCGCAACAATCAATTTCTGATCACGCGCGCGCGGGGCTACAGTGGCTTCCAGTTCCAACCCGACCTCAGATGAGGAAACGCAATGTCCCTGATCAACACGCAGATTCCATCCTTCAAGGCCAACGCCTTCCACAACGGCAAGTTCGTCGAGGTGACCGATGCCACGCTGAAAGGCAAGTGGTCGGTCATCGTCTTCATGCCGGCGGCGTTCACGTTCAATTGCCCGACCGAGGTCGAGGACGCGGCCGAGAACTATGCCGAGTTCCAGAAGCTCGGCGCCGAGGTGTACGTCGTGACGACGGACACGCACTTCTCGCACAAGGTATGGCACGAGACCTCGCCGGCCGTCGGCAAGGCAAAGTTCCCGCTGGTGGGCGACCCCACCCACGCGCTGACGAAGGCGTTCGGCGTGCACATCGACGAAGAAGGCCTCGCGCTGCGCGGCACGTTCATCGTCGACCCGACGCTCAAGATCAAGACGCTCGAGATCCACGACAACGCCATCGCGCGCGACATGAAGGAGACGCTGCGCAAGCTGAAGGCCGCGCAGTACGTCGCGGCGCACCCGGGCGAAGTCTGCCCGGCGAAGTGGAACGAAGGCGCCAAGACGATCGCGCCGTCGCTCTCGCTCGTCGGCAAGATCTGACCTGCTGAAACGGACGGTCGCCCTCCTCCTCATCGGAGGGCGACCGCCCGAACCGACTACCGGAGTCCGAACATGCTCGAAGCCGAACTCAAGACCCAGCTCCAGGCCTACCTCGAACGACTCGTGCAGCCGATCGAGCTCGTCGCCTCGCTCGACCAGGGCGAGCCGTCCCGCGAGCTCGGCGAGCTGCTGGACGAGATCGCCGCGCTGTCGGACAAGATCACCGTCAGCCGCGAGGGCGACGCTACGCGCCGCCCCTCCTTCTCCATCCGCCGCGTCGGCAGCGACGTGTCGGTGGCCTTCGCCGGCATTCCGCTCGGCCACGAATTCACGTCGCTCGTGCTCGCGCTGCTGCAGGTCAGCGGCTATCCGCCCAAGGTGGAGCAGGACCTGCTCGACCAGATCCGCGATCTCGACGGCGACTTCACGTTCGAAACGTATTTCTCCCTCTCGTGCCAGAACTGCCCGGACGTCGTGCAGGCGCTGAACCTCATGAGCGTCGTGAATCCGCGCATCCGCCACGTCGCGATCGACGGCGCGCTGTTCCAGCAGGAAGTCGAGGGGCGCAAGGTGATGGCCGTGCCCAGCGTGTTCCTGAACGGCGAACCGTTCGCGCAGGGTCGCATGGACGTCGAGCAGATCCTCGCGAAGCTCGATTCGGGCGCGGTCGATCGTGCCGCGGAGAAGATCCGCACGAAGGCGCCCTTCGACGTGCTGGTCGTCGGCGGCGGTCCCGCCGGCGCCGCGGCGGCGATCTACGCCGCGCGCAAGGGCATCCGCACCGGCATCGCGTCGGAGCGCTTCGGCGGCCAGGTGCTCGACACCATGGGCATCGAGAACTTCATCTCGGTCAAGGCGACCGAGGGTCCGCAGCTCGCCGTCGCGCTCGAGCAGCACGTGCGCGAGTACGAGGTGGACGTCATGAACCTGCAGCGTGCCGAGAAGCTCATCCCGGCGAGCGAACCGGGCGGGCTCATCGAAGTGCAGCTCGCCGGCGGCGCGACCCTGCGCGCCCGCTCGGTGGTGCTGTCCACCGGCGCGCGCTGGCGCACGATGAACGTGCCCGGCGAGGCCGAGTACCGCAACAAGGGCGTGGCGTACTGCCCGCACTGCGACGGCCCGCTCTTCAAGGGCAAGCGCGTCGCCGTGATCGGCGGCGGCAACTCGGGCGTCGAGGCCGCGATCGATCTCGCGGGCATCGTCCGCCACGTGACGCTGATCGAGTTCGATACGCGCCTGCGCGCGGACGAAGTCCTCCAGCGCAAGCTGCGCAGCCTGCCGAACGTCAAGGTGTTGCTGAACTCGCAGACGACCGAGGTGCTCGGCGACGGGGAGAAGGTCGTCGGCCTCACGGTGAAGGACCGCGACACCGGCGCGCTCGACACCCTCGAGCTCGAAGGCGTCTTCGTGCAGATCGGGCTGCTGCCGAACACCGAGTGGCTCAAGGGGACGCTGGCGCTGTCGCCGCGCGGCGAGATCGTCATCGACGAGCGCGGCCAGACATCGCTGCCGGGCGTGTTCGCGGCGGGCGATGCGACGACGGTGCCCTACAAGCAGATCATCATCGCGATGGGCGCGGGATCGACGGCGGCGCTGTCGGCCTTCGACCACCTGATCCGCACCAGCGCGCCGCTGGAAGCCGCGGCGTGATGCGCCGCCGTGCAGTCGTCGTCGCCGTTGCCGGGCTGGCCGCGGCGATGGCGCTGCCGGCGGTGCCGGCGGATCCGGCACCGGCATCGGCATCGGCGGGGTTCGAGCTCGCACTGGTCGACCTGCGCGGGCGAAAGCAATCGCTCGGCGCGCTGCCGGCCTCGGTGTTCGCGCCGCGCCTGTCGCCCGACGGTCGGCAGGTACTCTTCGAGCTCGCCGATGAAGCGAACGCCGATGCGCCGGCGTCCACCCGCCTCTATGTCGCGCCCATCGACGACCTGACCAAGCGGCGCGCCCTGCCCCTCGTCGGCACCGGGCAGAACTGGGCCGGCGTGTGGACGGACGACGGGCAACGTGTCGTCTTCCTCGTCGGCGGATCCGAGCCCGGCGGACTCTACTGGCGGCGTGCCGATGGCACCGGCGAGGCGGAACGCCTCGTGGACGGCCGAGCGCCCGAGGGCGTGTATGGCAACGGCCGCCAGCTCGCGTACATCACGCTCACGGGCAACCGGGACTACGGCGTATCGATGCTCGACCTCGCTTCCCGCGAGTCGACGCCGCTGGTGGACCGTCCCGGCTCGGAACAGCACAGCAGCCGCGTGTCGCCCGACCTGCGATGGATCGCGTACGTCTCGAACGAGACCGGGCGCCAGGAAGTATGGCTCGAGCCGTTGCCACAGAATGGCAAGCGCTACCAGCTCACCCGCGACGGAGGCAGTCATCCGCTGTGGTCCCCTGACGGTACGACGCTCTACTTCGACCGCGATCGCCGGATGTACCGGATGCGGTTGTTCTTCGGCGCGGAGATGCCGAAGGCGAGCGCGCCCGAAGCGCTGCGCATCCGCGGATTCCAGCAGGGCGACCTGCGCCGCCAGTTCGATCTGACCCCCGACGGCCGCCGCTTCCTGCTACTGTTCCCGCGCTGAACCGAAGGAGCGGGAGTTGATCGTCAATCGCCGATTCGCGATCGCCGGCGCTTGCGCGTCGCTGTGCACGCCAGCGTTCCCTCAACAATCCCTCTACGAGCTCACGCTCGTGTCGCTCGACGGGCGCCGCAAGATCCTCGGGCAGGTGCCCGACGCGGTCTTCGCGCCGCGCGTCTCCCCCGACGGCCGCAGCGTCGCGCTGGAGCTGCGCGAGCCGGTGCGCGGCGCCGACCCCGAGGTGCAGGAACGCATCTGGATCGCGAACATCGACCGTCCGAAGCGACGTCGCGCGCTTCCCGCCGTGGGCCGGGGACGCAATTGGGCGCCGCTGTGGACCCGCGACGGCACCCGCGTCGTCTTCCTCGTCTCGGAGGGCGGAAAGGATTCGCTGTGGTGGCGCAAGGCCGACGGCACGGGCGATGCCGATCAGCTGGTGGAGGCCCTCTCCGCCGAGGGCATCACGCCCGATGGGCGGTTCCTCACGTACATCACGCTCTCCGGCGACCGCGACTACGGCATCTCGGTGCTCGATCTGCGCACGAAGGCGACGCGCGTCGTCGTCGACCGCCCGCGCTCCGAACAGCACAGCAGCACGGTGTCACCCGACGGTCGCTGGATCGCGTATGCCTCCAACGAGGCCGGTCGTCACGACATCTGGCTGGAGCCGCTGGTCACGACGCCGCCCCGCGCAGGCACGGCGGAGCCGACGCGTCATCGCCTGACGACCAGCGGCGGCAGCCATCCCGTGTGGGCGCCCGACGGCACGCACCTCTACTTCGATCGCGACGGCGAGCTCTGGAGCCTCGCACTCACGTTCACCGACAAGGGGCCGCGCGCCGAAGCGCCGGTGGCGCTCCCCATCCGCGGCTTCCAGCAGGGCTATCGCCGACGGCAGTTCGATCTCCTGCCCGACGGGAAGCAGTTCCTGATGCTGTTCCCGCGCGGCTACCGACCCTGAGGATTCCTCCGCGCGAATATGAACCCACAGAAAGTGCTCATCACGGCCGGCGCCAACGGCATCGGCCTCGCCCTGGCCCGCGCGTTCCATGCGTCGGGCGCGAACGTCGGCATCTGCGACATCGATGCCGCGGCCCTTGAGCGCGCCGCACGCGAGCTGCCCGGCCTCCTCACGCGCGTATGTGACGTGGGCGATCGTCCCGCCGTCGGCGCCATGGTCGCGGAGGCGGCCGAGCGACTGGGCGGTCTCGACGTGCTCGTGAACAACGCCGGCATCGGCGGTCCGACACGCCCGCTGCAGGACCTGGACCCGACGGACTGGGACGCCGTGCTGCGCGTGAACCTCACCGGCACGTTCGACGTCACGCGGCACGCGATCCCCCACCTGCGACGTTCGGCGCGCGGCGTGATCCTGCTCATGTCGTCGGCCGCGGGCCGCTTCGGCTACCCGAACCGCAGCCCCTATGCCGCCACGAAATGGGCGCTCGTCGGGCTCGCGAAGACGCTCGCGGTGGAGCTCGGCGAGTACGGCATCCGCGTCAATGCGATCGCGCCCGGCGCCGTCGCGGGCGAGCGCGCGGAGCGTGTTTTCCAGGGACGTGCGCAGGCCTCGGGCCGCTCGATCGACGAGGAGAAGCGCATCGGTCTCGCGAACCAGTCGCTGAAGGCGCTGGTGGATCCGGCCGACATCGCGCAGCTCGCGGTGTTCCTTGCGTCGGATGCGGGAAAATCGATCTCGGGTCAGCTCATCCCCATCGACGGGGACATGCAGCGCACGTAGCGGATCAGCGCTCGCCGACGACGCCGAACCGCACGTCGTTGCCAGCCATCGCCCGTCCCACCTCCTCCATCACGCGCTCGAACTCGTCGTGGCGCGAGTCGAGATACAGCCACTTCGACAGCACGTCGTGCGGTTCGAGCTCGGGAAACTGCCGACGTATGGCCTCGTGATGCTCGTGCGACGTCGCCACGAGCACCCCATGCCATTGCCAGCGACCGCTCTTCGTGGGCTCCACGAGAACCATCATCAGGCGCCCGTGAACATACGCCGCCAGACCGCCGAACATCCGCCGCGTGCGAAACCCCGGCCGGCGCGCGAGCGGCTCGAAGATCCATTCGTTCTCGAACGTCTTCGCCGGCATGGTCAGCGCCAGGTGTCGAGCCAGTCCTTCATCTTGCCGATCTCGCCGCGCTGCACGGCGAGCATCTCGTCCACCAGCGTGTCGAGACCGTAGGGCTGGTTGCGATTGCGGAACTGCGCTTCCTGCTGGGCGAGCGCCATGTCGATGGCGCCCTGGTGATGCAGGATCATGCCCTCGAGCCACAGCCGCTCGAACGCAGCGCCACGGGCCGCGGCGATCGCCTTCATCTGCGCGGTCGAGAGCATGCCCGCCATCGGCGGATCGCCGTGCAGGTGGGCATCGGGCAGCAGCGCGCCCCGGTTCGCGGCGAGCTGCAGCAAGCCCTTCATCTGGTCGATCTCCGCCTGTTGCGCGTCGTTCAGATAGCGCGCGAAACGATGAAACTCCGGCCGTTCGGTGCGGGCATCCACCAGCGCGCAGAGATCCAGCGCCTGCTGGTGATGCACGATCATGTGCGTGAGAAACGCGAGATCGGCGGGCGAATACGTGCCCACGATGGCCCCACTCACGGCGCCATGATCATGGCCGGCTGCCGCGGGGTCATGCACGGACTCGGCGGCCGGCAGCGGCGTCGCACCCAGTGCGATGACCGCCGCCGCCACCGGGAGCACCCGCCGCATCACTTCGCCGGTGTCGAGGAATGCGGGCTCGTGCGGTTGGACGAATAAATCGCGTTCTTCGGCACCTCGTCGGCGTACGGCCCCGTGTACTTGAAGACGTGCAGCCCGGTGTGGTTGTCACCCACGTAGATCAGGCCGTTGTGGATGTCGGGGTACGTCATGATGTCGCCCCACGGCACCGGCCGGGCGTGGCCGACTTCGCGCGGATCGAACGGATTCGTGATGTCGATGGCGCGCAAGCCGTGGCCCAGCCAGCCGACGAACACGATGTGCGGCAGCACCGTGGGGTTGTGGGCGTGCATCATCGGGCGAATGGTCGCGCCCGGCGGCTTCGGTTGCGCGAGGCAGTTCTCCACGACGCTGTCGGCCTGCGCAATGGTGCCGATCAGCATCGGCGTGATTTCCTGCTCGACGTTGACGAGCCTGAGGCCGCGCTCCGGGCAGGGCCCGAACGGCCACTCTTCCGTGAGCACGACCCACGCGGGACGCTTCGAGGTGTTGCCCTTGGTGAGGCTCGGCCGGTTCGGCACCGGCACCGCGCTGTGCACGCCCGTCATCGAGATCAGCGGCGGGGTGTAGCTGAAGCGGGAACGCGTCTCGAGCCGCACGTAACGAGCAAGCTTGTCCACGTCCGAGCGGTCGGAGGCGAGCATCGCGAGAAGGCCCGGATCGGAGTTCAGCACCGGATGCACGCAGTCGTTCGCGACGCCCGCGAGCTTCTTCACGTCGACGACGCCGCCGGCCTTGCCGTCGACCCACACGTTCGTCGAGCGCAGGTTGCAGGCGCGGCCGGACACGAGCTCTGCGTTGGTGCTGCGCGCGATCTTCTCGGTGTTCAGGATGTAGAACCCGGCGGTGGTGCCGGCGACATAGAAGCGTTCACCGTCGTCCGACATCGACCCGGAGTGGAGCATGTTCACCATCGAGGGCTGCGAGCCGCCGGGACGACCCCACTGGTCGGTGAGCTGGCTGTAGTCCGCGAAGCGGCCGGGCGTGTAGAGGCCCGTGGCATCGGGTCGCTCGTTGCGCGACGGCCCGCCGACCTCCTCGAGCGTGAACCCGCCGACGAACAGCGGCTCCTTCAGCACTTCGCCGGTCTTCTCGTCGGTGATGGCGGTGACGACGAGGTCCTCGTTCTGCGCGCCGTAGGTCTGCGACAGCACGAGCAGGCGGTTCGGATTCTTCGGGTCGTGCCAGAGATAGAACTCGTGCGCGAGCACGCCCTTCGCCGTGGCGCCCTCGTCCACGGGCAAGCAGGTCTTCGGGTCGAGCGTGTAGGTGATCACGTCGCCGCCGGTGCCGGTGGCGGCGCTGCGCACCATCAGCATGCGTTCCTTGCCGTCGGTCGAGACGTAGTTGTAGGGACGCAGCTCGCGATCGCGCACGGCGGTCTTCCCGCCGTCGGTCACCAGCTGCTTCATGCGGCCCACCTCGACCGGCGGGTTCTTCTCCGGATCCTTCTGGATGCGGAAGATGATGACGTCGCGTGTCTCGCCGGGGCCCGTCGTGTTCGTCGAGTTGCTGCGCCCCCAATAGAGGCAGTCCCCGGCAATGCCGAGTCCGGTGGAACCCCACCCGGTGGGGAAGCCGTCGAGATCGCCGCCGCTCCACTTGCCGGTGGCCGGATCCTTCTTCGACGGGATCGTCGGGATCCAGTGCAGCCATTCGAAGTTGCGCATCAGGCCGAGCTTCTTCGCGGCGACAAAAGCGCCCTTGTGCGCATCTTCCGGAGAGGACGTCGGGTCGAGCTCTCCCTTCGCGTTCATGCGGCCGCCCGGCAGCTGCGCGAACGGGATGTCGAACGTGCGGAAGGTTTCCGGCACCGTCTTCGGCGCGGGCGATGCGGCGGTGGCGACCGTGGCCGAGAGCGTGGCACCGAGCGCGGCGCAGACGAAGGAAACGATGAACGTGGGACGACGCATGACTACCCCCCGGTAAGTGCGTTCTTGTGTCGCGCTAGTATCCCTTGCCGGCCAGCCCCTGTCAGCGGCGGCAAGCGGCGTTTTCGCCGTGCGCTGACAGCCACGGCCTGCGCACGGGCGCATTCTCCAGGCCATGAAAACGTTCACCCTGACCTCCTTGGGGGCGCTGGCGGCACTGGCGATCGGCGCTGCAGGGGCTGCCGCGGCCGAGCCCGACCCTGCCGCCGACTTCGGCAAGCTCGACACCAACGGCGACGGGAAGATCTCGCTCGAGGAAGCCAGGAAGAAGCCCGGGTTCGAGCTGCGGTTCGAGACGCTCGATCGCGATCGCGATGGCCTCCTGACGCTGGCGGAATATCGCGCGCCGGTGAAGCCGGTGGATCCGGCCACGGCGCCGGGCGGCAGCGCGAACGCGCAGCACATGCCGAGGCGCTGACGCTGTCCTAATATGGGCGCATGTCACGCGCCGCGCGTCTGCCGATCCGCCTGCTCGCCAGCCTCGCCGTCCTGTTCGGCGGCGCTCTCGCGGCCGCCCAGACCACCGATGACGATCCTCCGCCCGCTCTTCCCGTCGTCGTCATGCACACGGCGCTGGGCGACGTGCGAATCGAGCTCGACACGGTCCACGCACCGATCACGGCGGGCAATTTCCTCCGGTACGTCGATGCGAAGCGTTTCGACGACGTGACGATCTACCGTGCCGTGAAGATCGGCGATGACGGCAAGTACGGCCTCGTCCAGGGTGGCATTCGCGGCGACCGGGCGCGCGCCTTCGAGCCGATTCCACACGAGTCGCCCGCGACGACGGGCCTGAGCCACCGCGATGCGACGATTTCGATGGCCCGCGAAGCCCCCGGCTCGGCCACGGGGGACTTCTTCTTCATCGTGGGCGACCTCGTCTCGCTCGATGGCGCGCCCGACAAGGATCCGGGCTATGCGGTCTTCGGCCGCGTGGTGGAAGGAATGGATCTCATCCGCGCGATCCTCGAGCTGCCGAGATCGGAGACCGCGGATCAGGAAGCGATGAAAGGTCAGATGCTCGCCGAGCCGGTGAAGATCCTGCGCACGCAGCGAGTCGCGGCTACTTCGCCCTGACGTCCGGGTCGTAATCCCCGCGCACGGTTCCCTTCGTCTTCGCGACGGCGAACTGCTCCGGATAGAACTGCGTGAACGTCCACTCCACCGCGCCGTGTCGGCTGTGGCAGGCATAGCAGCTCTCCGTGCGCGGCAGCATTCGCGCCTCGGGTTCCCTGCCGCCGGGCCCGAAGTCGAAATACGCCCAACCGCCATCGGGATTGCGTTTCGAATCCTTGACGGCGGCCTCGAGCGCGAGCAGGTCGCCCTGTGACTGTCCGCCCGAGTTGATGGACACGTGTTCCACGCCCTGGCGCACCTCGAGGAAGAAGGTGGCCCCTTCGGGCCACTGCCCCGTCTTCATGAAGTCGCGGTAGGCCGCGGGCGTCACGTAGACGTTGGTGAAGGGCGGCGTACCGGCCGAACCGTTGCGTGCAGGTCCGTACGCCATGCCGTGCCCGCTCGAAAGGAACACGAGCTCTCTCAGATCGACCGGCCGGGTGAGCGCCGGGCGGGAGGAGGCTCCGGCGCCGAAGGCGGTCATGACCGCGGTGGCGACCGCCGCCATGCCCGCCGTGCCGACGATGATTCCGGTGCGAGTCTTCATGATCACATACCTCTGAATCGTGATTTGAAAGCCACGCTGACCGGCAGGCGTTCCGAGGTCCCTTCCAGCCCGAGCTCGTAACGCTCGCCGCCCACCGCATGCATGGCTCTCACCGCGGCCACGCGCACGATGACGCCGCGGTGCACCTGCCAGAACTCCGCCGGGTCGAGCCGCGACAGCAACTCCTTCAGCGACGTGCGGATGACGGCCTCGGTGCGCAGCGAGACCACGCGGGTGTATTTGTCGCTCGACTGGAAGAACAGCACCTCGTCGAGAGGAATCATGCGCACGGCGTTGCCCACCGTTGCGGAGATCCAGTGCATCTTCCTCGCGTGCTCGTGGGCCCGCAGCAGCGCGAGCGCGCCGTCGCCATTCGCCGGCGCGCCGCCGACGAGGCGGTCCCGCAGTCGCGCGACGGCGCTCTGTAGCCGCTCGCGCGAGACGGGCTTCAGAAGGTAATCGACGGCGCCCTGATCGAAAGCCTGTACCGCGTGTTCGGCATACGCCGTAGTGAAGACGACGTGCACGGGGACGCAGGCCTGGGCCACCGCGAGCATGCCGGACAACCCCGGCATGCGGATGTCGATGAACGCGACGTCGGGACGATGCAGGTTGAGTGCCTCCAGCGTCTCGAAACCGTCGCCGCATTCGGCGCGGACATCCACCTCCGGCCAGACGTCGCACAGCAGCCGCTTCAGCGCCTCCCGTTGGGGCGTTTCATCCTCGGCGACGATCGCGACGGGGCGACTCACGCGTTCAGCGCAGCCATCGGCAACACGATGCTCGCGCGCGCGCCCCCTTCGGGTGGCGACTCGAGCCGGAAACGCGCCGCCGCTCCGTGCAGCATCGCGAGCTGGGAACGGACGTTGGAGATGCCGGTGCCCTCGACGAGCCCTTCGTCGAGACCGACGCCGTCGTCGATGACGAGCACTTCCAGCTCCGTGGGGTCGTCACGGGACAGCTGCGCCCGCAGCTCGATC
>Ga0182739_1005054_pt1 | contig 10603 bp, 11 predicted proteins | sample eDN5th30CBELigBY_FD_128873 | JGI IMG/M metagenome (GOLD analysis project Ga0182739, IMG submission 128873) | Enriched backyard soil microbial communities from Emeryville, California, USA - eDNA 5th pass 30_C BE-Lig BY (version 2) (version 2) | ecosystem: Environmental > Terrestrial > Soil >...
CTACGCCGCGACCAAGCATGCGATCGAGGCGATCGCCTCGGTCATGCGCACCGAACTGCACCTGTCGCGGATCAGCGTCGCCACCATCAATCCGGGCCTGTACGACACCGGGTTCAACGACACCGGCGCCGAGTCGTACCAGCAGTGGTCGCGCGATGCCGCCCTGCTGTCGCCGATGCCGCCCGCCGGGCCGATCCTGCTGGCGCAGCGCGATCCGCAGGAGATGATCGACGCGATGGTCGAGGTCATCCCCGACCGGCACAGCGCCTACCGCACCATGCGGCCGGATGAGGCGGTCACCCTCACGAAGCGCCAGCAGGCCCACGCGTGGGAAGCCCGGGCGCTCTGATGGGGAAGTGGATCCGCGAGCACGGCCTGGTATCGGTCAACGTCGTGCTCTTCGTGCTGTTCCTCGGCGGGATGACGCTCACCGGCTGGCAGGTGTCGAACCAGGAGCTGCTCGATCACGGGCGACCCGCCGAGGCGCTCGGCGCGTACCTGGCGTCGGGCGACTTCTGGGAGGCGCTCAGCGAAAACTGGGAGAGCGAGTTCCTGCAGATGGCCTCGTACGTCGCGCTCACGATCTTCCTGTTCCAGAAGGGATCGTCGGAGTCCAAGCCGATCGGGTCGCCCGCGCCGCAGGACGAGGATCCGCGCCGGCACGCGTCGGACTCGCGAGCGCCGTGGCCGGTGCGACGCGGCGGCCTGGTGCTGGTGCTGTACGAGAACTCGCTGCTCATCATGTTCGCGGTGCTGTTCGTCGCGGCGTTCCTCACCCACCTGGTCTCGGGTTCGGCCGCCTACAGCGAGGAGCAGCTCGAGCACGGCGGCAGCGCGGTGGCGCCGCTGGAATACCTCGGCACGTCGCAGTTCTGGTTCGAGTCGTTCCAGAACTGGCAGAGCGAGTTCATGGTCGTGGCGCTGCTGGCCGGGGCCGCGGTCTACCTGCGTCAGCGCGGGTCGAGCGAATCCAAACCGGTGCAAGCTCCGCACAGCGAGACGGGGGCCTGATGATCGAGGACGAGCTCCAGCGGACCGCGGCCGCGGTCGGCACGGCGGCGCACAGCCGTGGGCACACCGTCGCAGCGGCCGAGTCGGTGACCGCCGGATCCCTCGCGACGGCCCTGGCATCCGCGCCCGAGGCGTCCGAGTGGTTCCTCGGAAGCGTCGTCGCCTACGCCACCCGCACCAAGCGGCTCGTGCTGGGGGTGGAGGCCGAACGCATCATCTCTGCGGAGTGCGCCGAGCAGCTCGCGCTCGGGGCGCTCGAACTCACGGGTGCCGACCTGGCCGTCGGGGTCACGGGAGTCGGAGGTCCCGACCCGGAGGAGGACCGGCCCGCAGGCACGGTGTTCATCTGCGCGGCGACCCGGCGACGCACCCGGATGTTCGAGCACACGTTCGATGGAGAGCCGGCCGAGGTGGTGCGGCTTTCGACCCTGCATGCGCTGCGGCACCTGCAGGGGGTGGCGATGGATCTGCACCGGGGAGGGTGAGATGGCGAGGATCGAATCGGCGGCAGACGAGGTGCGGCGCATCGACCGAACGGGCACGACCTGGTTCGCGGCGGCGATCCTGGCCGTGGCGATCTCCGTCGCCGGGGCACGGGTGGCGGGATGGTCGCCCCTGGAAATCGCGACACCCGCGGCGATCCTCTGGTGGGCGTGCGCGGCCGCCCTCAGCGTCGGCATCGCGGCGCTGGCGTGGGCGGGCTGTCCGGTGCTGGGGTTTTCCGCTGGCGGTGTCCGACCGGCAGAAGTCGCTGTGCGTGCGTGCCGGGGTGGTGCTGCTGATGCTCGGCGGGGCGGGCACGCTGCTGGTCGAGTTGCTGAGTTGACGCGCGGCTGAGCCGTACAGAGAACCGCATATCGCGGTTCTCTGTCCACCACAGCCGGGGTTACGCGAGCGAGCCCGGCGCGAGCCCCAGCATCCCCTCGACGGCGCGCCCCATGAGGGCGCGGCGCTCCCGTTCCGAACCCCACCGCACCAGGGCGTGGGCGTTGAGGCCGTCGATCATGCCGAGGATCTGCGCGGCCACGGCATCCGGTTCGGCAGCGCCATGCTGCTCGACCGCGGCGCGCAGCATCCCGTGCCAGGCGTCCATCTCCTCGCGCACGCGCTCCGCGAGCGCGGGGTTACCCGGCGCCAGCGCCCAGGCCTGCACCCAGATCAGGGTCACGACCGACCGCGATCCGTCGAGCAGGGTGTCCAGCAGGGGGGCCAGTTCGAGGCCGCGCACCTCGTCGAGTTCGGCGCGCACGATGCCGGCGAAGGCGGCGGCGACCACCTCGTCCATGCCGGCCTCGTAGTGCAGCACCAGGCCGGGGGCGATGCCCGCCCGCGCCCCGACGGCCCGCATGGTGATGGCCCCGAGTCCGTCGTCGAGCGCGATGTCGCGCGCGGCTCCGGCGATGGCGGCGCGCCGCTCGGCGGCGGACAATCTCGTTGACACCGTGGGCCTCCCGTGGCTAGTCTCGCGCTTATTGATCACTCGATCAATAGCGAGGAGGCACCGTGGCCTGGAGGATGCCGTCGGAGACGGCCCCGCACGAACGGACCTGGATGACGTTCCCCGTCGCCGGCGAGACCCTGGGCGACACCGATTCCGAGCGTGCCGAATGCTACGCCGCCTGGACCGAGGTCGCCCGCGCCGTCGCCGCGTTCGAACCGGTGACCATGGTCGTCGACCCGAGCGAAGGCGGCCGCGCCCGCGACATGCTCGGCTCCGACATCGCCCAGCTCGAGGCTCCGGTCGATGAGTTCTGGATGCGCGACGCGGGCCCCACCTTCGTGCTCGACCCCGAACGGCCCGGCGTGCTCGGCGCCGTCGACTGGGTCTTCAACGGCTGGGGCGCCCACGACTGGGCCGACTGGGACCTCGCGGCCCAGCACGGGCGCATCGTCGCCGGCGCCGCCGGGGCGGAACTCATCAGCTCGGTACTCGTCAACGAGGGCGGCGGCATCCACGTCGACGGCGATGGAACCGTGCTGCTCACCGACACCGTCCAGCTCGACCCGCGCCGGAATCCGTACGCCGACAAGGCGCGCGTCGAGGCGGAGCTGGCCCGCACCATCGGCACCACCCGCCACGTCTGGCTGCCCCGCGGACTCGCCCGCGACTACGAGGACTTCGGCACCAGCGGGCACGTCGACATCGTCGCCACCTTCCCGTCGCCCGGGCGGATCCTGCTGCACACCCAGAACGACACCAGCCACCCCGACCACGCGCTCACCGCGTCCCTGCGCGCGCAGCTCGAGGGCGAGGGCTTCGAGATCATCGAGCTGCCCGGCCCCGAGACCACGCACGACGCGCACGGACTGGTCGACTGGAGCTACGTCAACCACTTCGTCGTCAACGGCGGCGTGATCGCGTGCGGATTCGGCGAGGACCGCGCCGACGCCCGCGCCCGCGAGATCCTGGCGGATGCCTACCCCGGTCGCGAGGTCGTCACCGTGGATGCGCGCCCCCTCTTCGATCGCGGCGGCGGCATCCACTGCATCACCCAGCAGCAGCCGATGACGGAGGTGCCCGCGTGAGCGTCGACGTGGTCGAGGCGACGATCGCGGGTCTGCGCGCCGCCATGGAGCGCGGCGAGACGACGAGCGTCGAGATCGTCGAGGCCTCGCTGGCCCGGATCGCCGCCTACGACGGAGAATTGAACGCGCTCGTCGTGCCGAACCCGGCGGCCCTCGACGAGGCCCGCGCCTCCGACGAGCGCCGCGCGGCGGGAACTCTGCTCGGCCCGCTCGACGGCATCCCGTACACCGCCAAAGACAGTTACCTCGTCGCCGGTCTCACCGCGGCGGCGGGCAGTCCCGCCTTCGCCGACCTGGTCGCCCAGCGCGATGCGTTCACCGTCGAGCGGCTGCGCGCGGCCGGCGCGATCTGCCTCGGACTGACCAACATGCCCCCGATGGCGAACGGCGGCATGCAGCGCGGCCTGTACGGCCGGGCCGAGAGCCCCTACAACCCCGACTACCTCACGGCGCCCTTCGCCTCCGGATCCTCCAACGGGTCGGGCTCGGGCACCGCCGCGAGCTACGCGGTGTTCGGCCTCGGCGAGGAGACCTGGTCGTCGGGGCGAGGCCCCGCCTCGAACAACGCGCTCTGCGCGTACACCCCCTCGCGAGGCGTCATCTCGACCCGCGGCAACTGGCCGCTCGTACCGACCATGGACGTCGTCGTGCCCCACACCCGCACGATGGCCGACCTGTTCGAACTGCTCGACGTCGTCGTCGCGGACGACCCCGAGACGCGCGGAGACTTCTGGCGCGCCCAGCCGTGGGTCGAGCTCCCCCGTGCCACGGAGGTGCGCCCGGCGAGTTACCTCGCGCTCGCGGCAGAGGCCACCCTCGCGGGCAAGCGGGTCGGGGTTCCGAGGATGTACATCAACGCCGACCCCGACGCGGGAACCGGAAGCGGGGGCATGGGCGGCGCGATGGGCGCGCGGATCGTGACGCGGGCATCCGTCATCGCCCTCTGGGATGCGGCGTGCCGCGACCTGGAGGCGGCCGGCTGCGAGGTGTTCGAGGTCGACTTCCCGGCCGTGAGCAACTACGAGGCCGACCGGCCGGGAGCGCCGAGCATCGCGACCCGCGGCCTGGTGTCGCCGGCCTTCCTCGAGCGCGAGTTCGTCGACCTGTCGGCCTGGGCGTGGGAGGACTTCCTGCGCGCGAACGGCGACCCGAAGCTGAACACCCTGGCCGGGGTCGACGGCGCGAGCATCTTCCCGCGCCCGCCGGGGGCGCTGACCGACCGCTACGACACGGACAGCGACGTCGACATCGACGTCTACCCGGAGTTCATCCGCCAGCACGGGTTCGGCGCGCTCGCCGACATCCCCGAGCTGAAGGACGGGCTGCGCGGGCTCGAGCAGACCCGGCAGATCGACCTCGAGGCCTGGATGGACGAGCTCGGACTCGACGCCGTCGTCTTCCCGGCGGTCGCCGACGTCGGCCCGGCCGACGCCGATGTGAACGAGGCCTCGGCCGCGAAGGCGTGGGCGAACGGTGTCTGGGTCGCGAACGGCAACCTGGTGCCGCGGCATCTCGGCATCCCGACCGTCACCGTGCCGATGGGCACCATGAGCGACATCGGGATGCCGGTGGGGCTCACCTTCGCCGGTCGCGCCTACGACGACTCGGCTCTGCTGCGACTCGCCGCCGCGTTCGAGGCGACCGGGTCACGGCGCACCGTGCCGCCGCGGACGCCGCGGCTCTGACCCTGCCCCGGCGCGATCCGCAACTCAGGACGACTCGTGAGCCGAGTGGCTGGTGTCGAGTCGGCACCCGGCAGCAGCACCTCCTGCCCCAGGGCTTCCTGAATTGCGAGGCGGGCGCGCCGAGCCGGGCCGGCGGCTAGCCCTGCTCGATCCGCAGCATGTTGCCCGCCGGGTCCCGGAACGCGGCGTCGCGCGCACCCCAGAACTGGTCGGTGGGCTCCTGGACGACGTCGGCGCCGACGGCCGACGAGATCGCGTCGAACGCGGTGTCGAGGTCGTCGGCGCGGAACTGCACCATGCCCAGCTCGCCCTTGGCCAGCAGTGCGGCGAGCGCTTCGCCGTCCTCCTGAGAGCGGCCGGCCTGCGGCTGCGACAGCACGAACTGGATGTCGGGCTGGGCCGGGATCTGCAGGGTCACCCAGCGGAATCCGCCGTTCTCGACCTCGTTGACGACCTTCAGGCCGAGGACGCCGCTGTAGAAGGCGACGGCCGCGTCGACGTCGTCGACGTACACGTGCACGTGGCTGATGGAGATGTTCATGGCTCCGACCCTAGGCCGGGCCCTCGCCTGCGGCTTCTCGGAAACTGCTCTTCCGGGGCCGGGCGACCGTCATCGCCCGGCAGGTCGACATCTCGCGGAACTCGTCATGGTTGCGCGCACGGTACGCCGACGGGGTCTCGCCGACCAGCTCGGTGAACCGCGAGGAGAACGATCCGAGGCTCGCGCTGCCCACGGCGAAGCACACGTCGGTGACGCTCAGGTCGGTGTTGCGGAACAGCGCCTTCGCCCGCTCGATGCGCCGGGTCATCAGGTACGAGTACGGCGTCTCGGAGTACGCCTCGCGGAACCGCCTGCTGAAATGCGCTGTCGACATCAGGGCGGTCCGGGCGAGCGATTCCACGTCGAGGGGGCTCGCGTACTCCCGGTCCATCCGGTCGCGCGCACGCCTCAACCGTCGCAGTTCGTCGAGGTCGGCACCCATGCGCTCATTCTCCCAGTTGCCTGGACGTCGCCGCCGATCCAGGGACGCTCGCCGCCCGCGGTCGTAGCGTCGCATCCATGACCGAGTCGAAGGCGCCCGCTGGGTCGGGCGCGCACAACAGCCGCCGCCAGAACGCCGAGAAGGGCTTCACGGCCTCGAAACAGCTGACCGACAACCTGCAGAAGGTGCTCGTCGACCTCATCGAGCTCGCCGGTCAGGGCAAGCAGGCCCACTGGAACGTGGTGGGCCGCAACTTCCGTGACACCCACCGCATCCTCGATGAGATCATCGAGGCCGCGCGCGGGTTCAGCGACCAGATCGCCGAGCGGATGCGGGCGCTGCACGGCATCCCGGACGGCCGCAGCGATACGGTGGCGGCCTCCACCACGCTGCCCGAGTTCCCCAACGGCGAGGTGCTCACCGGCGACGTGATCGACCTGGTGACGGTGCGGCTCGAGGCCGTCGTCGGCACCATGCGCGAGGTGCACGACGATGTCGACGAGGAGGACCCGACGAGCGCTGACATCCTGCACGCGATCATCGAGAGCCTCGAGCAGTTCGCCTGGATGGTGTCGGCCGAGAACCGCAAGCCGGCCGCGACCCGCTCCTAAAAGCTCGCGCCGACCAGTTCGAGGCCGCGCCGCGTGATGGCCTCGAGGTCGGCGAGGTCCTGCCCGGCGGGGTCGAGCAGCGGGGCGCGGACGGGTCCGACGTTCTCGCCGCGAAGTCGCGCTCCCGCCTTGATCAGCGCGACGGCGAAGCCCGCTTGCCGGTCGCGCAGCCGCACGAGCGGGATGTAGAACTCGCGCAGCAGTTCGTCCATGGTGGCATCGTCGCCGGCCTTCTGAGCACGGAAGAACGCCGACGCGATCTCGGGGGCGAACGCGTGCGCGGCGGAGGAGTACGCGCTGATGCCGATGGCAGCGTAGGCGCGGGCCTGCATCTCGGCGGTGAGCGCGCCGTTGAAGAACAGGAATCCCTCGGGCGCCGCGAGCACGAGCTGCTGCAGCTGACCGTGGTCGCTGCGACCGTCCTTCAGGCCGATGACGTTGGGGAACGTGGCGACCTCGCGCAGGGTGTCGGAGGTGAACGAGACGAGCCCGCGCTGGTACACGACGAGGGGCAGCGGGGTGCGTGAGGCGATCTCTTCGACCTGGCGCACGATTCCGGCCGCCGGCGCCTCGACGAGGTAGTGCGGCAGCACGAGGGCGCCATCGACGCCGGCGTCCTCGGCGATCCGGGCGAACCGCGTGGCCTGCGCCCAGCCGTAGCCGACGCCGGCCAGCACGGGCACCCGGCCGGCGACGTGATCCACGGCGATGCCGACGAGCTCGGCGAACTCCTGCTCGCCGAGGGTGGGGAACTCTCCGGTGCCGCAGGCGACGAAAAGGGCCGAGGCTCCCGCGGCGATGTGCCGTTCGAGGTGGTCACGGTAGGCGCCGGGTTCGATGCGTGCGCCGTCGTCGCTGAAGGGAGTGAGCGGGAAGGCGAGCACGCCGGCGTCCATCGCGCTCGCCAGCCGGTCGCGGAAACGCTGGGATTCGGCGGTCAGGGTCGGGGCAGGGGACGGGCTCAATGCAACTCCATATGTAGACGGTGTTCTCTATACAAGACGCAGGCTACCTGATTAGATGGAACGCGAGCAACGGACGGATGCGCGATGACAGCTGACGAGACGGGCGGAGTGCGCCCGGTGAAGTCGGCCGTGTACGCCGTCGAGGTGCTCGAGTTCCTCGCCTCCCGGCAGAACAAGCCCGCGCGGCTGCGCGAGATCGGCGATGCACTCGGCATTCCGAAGAGCAGTCTCTACGCGCTGTTGCGCACCCTCACCGAACGCGGCTGGGTGCGGCGGGACGAGACCGGCACGCTGTACGGGGTCGGCATCCGGGCCCTGATGGCCGGAACCAACTACCTCGATTCCGATGCGCGGCTGCGATTCGTGCAGCCCTGGCTCGATGCCCTGAGCACCCAGCTCGACGAGACCCTGCACTTCGGCCGGCTCGACGGCGACGACATCGTCTACCTCGCCACCCGCGAGTCGACCCAGTACCTGCGCGCCATCAACCGGGTCGGCCGACGGCTTCCCGCCACGACGACCTCGCTCGGCAAGGCGATCCTCGCGCACCGATCCGACGATGAACTGCGCGAGACGCTGCCCGACCCCCTGCCCGGCCTCACGCCCGCGAGCATCACCGACCGCGCCGCGCTGCTGCGCGACCTCGCCCTCGCCCGCGAGCGCGGTTACGCCGTCGACCGCGAAGAGAACACGGCGGGACTCATGTGCTTCGGCTTCGCCGTGCATCACGGGACCGCCGTCGTCGACGCCCTCAGCTGTTCGGTGCCGCTGGCCCGCATGACCCCCGAGCGCGAGTCCGAGATCGTCGCCGCCATGTCGGCGGCCGTCGCCTCGATCGAGCGCACCGCCCCCGCCGACGACGGCTACGGCCCGTCGATCTGACCCCAAGGAGACCCGTGTCCGCTACCCCGACCGACCTCGATCACGTCGCCACGACTGCCGCGGCCGCCGCCGTGAGCTGGGCGGCCACGCCGCCGCGGGAGCGCGCGCGGGCCCTGGTCGCCGCCGCCGATGCCCTGGACTCCGCCGCCGCCGAGCTGATCGCGATCGCCGAAGAGGAGACCGGCCTCACCACCGCCCGTCTGACCGGCGAGCTGAAGCGCACCACCGTGCAGCTGCGCATGTTCGCCGACATCGTCGTCGACGGCGGGTACCTCGATGTGCGGATCGACGCCGCCGACCCGGACTTCGTCCTCGGACCGCGCCCCGACCTGCGCCGCTACCTCGTCCCGGTGGGTCCGGTGCTGAACTTCGCGGCCAGCAACTTCCCGTTCGCATTCTCGGTCGCCGGCGGCGACACCGCCTCGGCCCTCGCCGCCGGGTGCTCGGTGATCGTGAAGGCCCACTCGGGACACCCGCGGCTTTCGGTGCGCACCGGTGAGGTGGCGGCCGGCGCCCTCGAGGCCGCCGGTGCACCCGCCGGTGTGCTGCAGGTGGTCTCGGGACAACAGGCGGGCCTCGCCCTGCTGAAGGACGAGCGCATCGCCGCCGGCAGCTTCACCGGCTCGATCCGGGTCGGGCGGATGCTGGCCGATATCGCCGCGACCCGCCCCGTGCCGATCCCCTTCTTCGGCGAGCTGGGCAGCGTGAACCCCGCATTCGTCACCGCGCGGGCGCTCGCCGAGCGGGCCGAGCAGATCGCCGACGGCCTGGTGACCAGCGTCTCGGGGTCGGCCGGGCAGCTGTGCACCAAGCCGGGCTTCGTCTTCACCCCGCGCGGGGGTGCGCTCTCCGGCCTGGTCGCCGAGCGCGTGCAGGCGGCCGAGCACCGCCTGCTCAACCCCTCGATCACGGCCGGATACGCCGACCGGCGCGAGAGCATCCTGGCCACGCCCGGTGTCGAGGTGGTGGCCGGGGGCGGACTGCGCGTCGACGCGGACGGCCAGGGCTGGGCGACCCCGACGGTGGTGAGCGTTCCCGCGGCGACCCTGGTCGCCGAACGCGAGCGGCTGCTCGACGAGGCCTTCGGGCCGCTGACCGTGCTGGTCGAGTACGACGAGGCCGAGTCGCTGAGCGAGCTCGCCGACATGCTCTTCGAGGGCAACCTCACCGGCACCGTGCATGCCGGCGACGACGAGGACTCGCCCCAGCTGCGTTCGCTCATCGATTGGATCGCGGGGCACGCCGGACGCGTGCTCTTCGGCGGCTGGCCCACCGGCGTCGCCGTCACCGCCGCGCAACAGCACGGCGGCCCGTGGCCGGCCACGACCAACGATTCGGGCACGTCCGTCGGCGGCGCCGCGATCACCCGGTTCCTGCGACCCGTCGCCTACCAGGGGGTGCCGCAACGCCTGCTGCCCGAACCCCTGCGCGACGACAACCCGTGGGGAGTCCCCCAGCGGCGCACCCCCGCGGGCGACTCGCCGTCCTGGGGCGAGGCGTACCTCAGCGCCTGAGTCTCAGGCGTTCAGGAAGCGGCTCACCGCATCCGCCACAGCCACGGGGAATGCGCGCAGTTGCGTGAGATCGACCCACTCGTCCGCGGCGTGCAGTCCCCCTCCCGCCGGGCCGCAGACCACCGCCGGCACGCCGGCCTCCTGCCAGAGCGCCGACTCCATCCAGTAGGGCGCGCCGCGCGAGCCGGACGCGAGGGCGTCCCCGAGCGACCGGGCGAGTTCGGCGGCGGCACCCGAGTCGTCGGCCTGCCAGGCGTTGCGGGCGATCAGCTGATCGACGCTCCAGGTCACGGCGCCGCCGATGCCCGCGACGATGTCCCGTACCTCGCCGAGCGCGACATCGCTCGGCTCGCCCGGCAGCGTGCGGCGCTCGATCACGACCTCGGCGTCGGCGGCGACGGTGAACGGCGCGGATCCGGCCCGGGC
>Ga0182739_1005055_pt1 | contig 10602 bp, 9 predicted proteins | sample eDN5th30CBELigBY_FD_128873 | JGI IMG/M metagenome (GOLD analysis project Ga0182739, IMG submission 128873) | Enriched backyard soil microbial communities from Emeryville, California, USA - eDNA 5th pass 30_C BE-Lig BY (version 2) (version 2) | ecosystem: Environmental > Terrestrial > Soil >...
GGCATGAACTTAGCAGATGTAATGCCTGGTGGAAAAGTTCGATTAAAGGTCATTACGAATCCTGGATTTGATTTTAAAATAGATAAAGAAAAGTATACGTACCCAAATCATGAAGGAATTGATTTTTATCACCGTTATAAAGAAGATATCGCTTTATTTGCAGAAATGGGCTTTAAAGCATATCGAATGTCTATTGCATGGTCTCGTATTTTCCCAAAAGGAAATGAAATAGAGCCAAGTGAAGAAGGCTTGGCATTCTATGATCGTGTATTCGATGAATGCAAAAAATATAATATTGAACCAGTAGTCACAATTTCTCACTATGAGATTCCACTATACTTAATTACCGAATATGGTGGATGGAGAAGTCGTGAAGTAATTGGTTTCTTTGAACGATACGCTACTACTTTATTTAAACGCTATAAAGATAAAGTAAAATATTGGCTTACTTTTAACGAAATTAATGGGGCAACTGCCCATCCTATTTTAGGGCTTGGTTTCTCTCCTGCTTCAGAAGAAGTAAGATTACAAGAAAGTTTCCAAGGACTGCACCATCAGTTCGTTGCTAGCAGCCTTGCAGTTAAAGCTTGTCATGAGATTATTCCAGAGGCACAAATAGGTTGTATGTTAATTTATGCACCAGTATATTCAATTGACTGTAATCCAGAGAATCTTTTATATGCTATGAAAGAAGAACAAGTCTTCAACTATATTTGCGGAGATGTACAAGTACGTGGTGAATATCCTGCTTTCTCTAAACGCTTCTTTAAAGAAAATGGCATCTCTATTCAAATGGAAGATCGAGATTTAGAAATTCTTAAAAAATATCCAGTAGACTTTATCTCTTTCAGTTACTATATGTCTCGTACAGAGAAAAAAGTGAAAACTCCTGAAGAACAGGCATCTGGTAACATCATTGCAGGTGTTAAGAATCCGTTCCTTGAAGCAAGTGATTGGGGATGGGAAATCGATCCTATTGGTTTAAGAATTTCTCTGAACCAAATGTATGATCGTTACCGTGTTCCTTTATTTGTAGTAGAAAATGGCCTTGGTGCATATGACAAAGTGGAAGAAGATGGTAGCATTAATGATGACTATCGTATTGACTACTTACGTAAACATATCCAAGCAATGGGAGAAGCTATTGAAGATGGCGTGGAACTAATGGGTTATACTTCATGGGGATGTATCGACCTTGTAAGTGCCTCTACAGGGGAAATGTCTAAACGTTATGGTTATATTTATGTGGATAAGCATGATGATGGAAGTGGAACTTTAGAACGCAAGAAGAAAAAATCTTTCTATTGGTATAAAAATGTAATTGCAACAAACGGTCAAGAACTATAAAAGAAAAATTAGCAGAAACCCTGCTCTAGTGGTTTCTGCTTTTCTTTAGTTGAATGGTGTTTTCTCGCATTAAAAACAGCCTCTGTCTTCAAGTATTATTAATCTTTCTTCTACTAAAAAAATTTATTCACGTTTATTTTACTCGATTTAAATTTAATAGGAGTAATTCAACCGTAAATAGAAAAAAATAGTTCTGTAGAAATATCTATAGAAAGGATTGTTCCTATGAAGAAAAAGACTTCTGACCAGAATACTGAAATAGCTGGTCGTATATACGAACCAAGTGATTATGAAAAAAAAGACCAACTTTCTGCTGGCTTAGCAACAACACATGAACAAGCTAGTGATACGTATACAGAAGGGGAAATTGGTGCTGTTATTGAAGATGTAGATGGAAAAGATATAAATATTGGAATGAAAAAGAAGTAAATCTAAAACAACTCTTTCTATTTAGGAAGGGTTGTTTTAAATTTACTTCCTCATCCACTCCTCACTTATATTCCTTAAAATATATATGGTAAAATGATTAAATGTAATGTTGTTTCCTATAAAAGGCAATAGTAGAGTAGCTTAGGAGTGTAATTAATCATGAATAAAAAGGATATCGCAAATATTCGAAAACAATTTAAGATAAACAATGATTTACTCAAGATTTCTGACATCTTTAACGTCTATATTATGAAAGAATCCAGTGATATTTTTCATTATCAAAGTCAGCCATTCGCCATGCTTGATCAAGATCAACAAGAATTATTTTTGAGTAGCTTTAAGAAAATGCTAGCTGGTCAATTGGATGAGAAGCTCTTTGAGTTAAAATTCAAAAGAGACGTTGATGATAATAGCCAGCTGATTTTCCATCAAGGATTACTCAGCAATGAAGTGGAAGATTGGAAAGATTACATGCTAAAGATAGTCGAAAAAATGTTAGCCATTCGACAATATGAAAAGGACATTGTGGTCACTTTTATAAGAGGGGAATATTTAAAACCAACAAAACGTAGTAATGCTGAGACAGAAGAAAACAGCCGAGATACTGTTTTTTCTCATCCTTTTATCCTTGGCAGTATCAATAATACGCAAGAGCCTAAAAAGGAATTATTATTCGACTATGTAGAGAAAGAATTTAAATATAATATTGTTGTTGATCCAATTATTAATCTTCAGACACCAATGGGAGGATTTTTATTTCCATGCTTTACTGACAATTCTGCAGATGTTAATCATGTTTTATATGCTGCAGGAAAAGCACATGAACCAGATTATTTATTCATTGAGGAAGTATTAAATGGAGAAGACATAATGACTGCCCAAGATGATAAAATTGTGTTCGAAGAAATTATCAAAGATGTAACTGGAGATCAGTTAAGTACCTCCACTCTTTCCAATGTTTATGAAGAAATCAATCGAATGATTGTAGATAATGAAGAGGAAGAACCACCAAAGTTAGACTCTAGGGATGTTGAAAATGTCTTGAAAATGAGTGGGATTGAAGATATAAGTACGGAAAAGGTTGAATTTGCCTTTAAGAAAGTAATTGATAATGATAAATATGAGCTTAAAGCAACCAATATCTTACCAAAGTTCACTTCTAAGTCAATTAAAATCAATACGAAAATCGCCAACATTTCCATTAGCCCACCTGATTTAAAGTATGTAAAACAAGTTGAATTAAGTGGAAAAAGATATTTGATGATTGAAGTGGAAGAAGATACAGTGATTGAAGGTTTTACCATGATTCCAGAAGCATTTGCAGGGGATGGAGAATAAAGTGAAAAAAGGTTCAGAAACGTAAATGTTTCTGAACCTTTTTTCTATTATCTCTGACCCGTTCGTTAAACTAAACAGAGAATTGATAGTCTTATTCCCCACTATCCTTATCACTTCTGTATTCTAGTAAGTCACCAGGCTGACAATCTAAAGCTTTGCAAATTGCCTCCAAAGTGGATAAGCGAACTGCTTTCGCTTTCCCATTTTTCAAAATAGAGAGGTTTGCCATTGTAATTCCAACCCTCTCTGAAAGTTCTGTTACGCTCATTTTTCTCTTAGCCAACATTACATCAATATTAATTATTATTGCCATTTTTTTCACCTCAGACCGTTAAATCATTTTCTGATTTAATATTTATCGCCTCTTGAAGAAGTCTTTGGAGAACAGCTGCAAAAACTGCAATTACCATAGATGCAAAAATAAGTAATAATCCAATAAGGATAATACCTGGTGCATCGTCCCTCTCTGCTACAAGATAAAAGAGTGGCATACCAATGACAAAAATAGCACTGATAGAGATTGCGCATCCTTTAATTTTCTTTAAAGCTCTTACTGATAATTCCGAGAACGCAAGGTCCTTATCAATATAGCTTAACAGTTTAAAAGCTTGATACAAAGCAAAATAAAATGGAACTGCAGCAGCATAAAAATCCAAATACACAAAATATTTAATAAAAGCCATTTCTGGATATAACTCTTCTGCAAATGCTGCAATATTAGGTACTAAAAATATACATAAAGCAAGCACAGGAATCCCAATAATCAGAAGGGCTAATTTTAAAAATAGCGTAGAACTACGTTTCATCAAAAACACCTCACAAATTAATAATCAAATAAATTATAACAAATTTTTATCGTTTTTCAATAAAAAAATGTTGTTTATAATAATTTTTTTATAATATTATCTTCGTTTCGTCGGAACAATCAGGACTTTTGTCCTTGATAAATAAAAAGAAGGTTACCTTCTACTAAGAAATTAAAGTATAATAGATAAAAAAGTGAATCTTTTGACCTAGAATAATCATTTTATTTACGGAAAGAACAGAGTTAAAAATAAATTACGGAGCAACATGATGAACGATGAATTGATGATTTATACGTTACTATTTATATTCGCTGGATTATTTAGCTTTTTTATATCCTTGATTGCTTATAAGAAATTAAAAAATGTACCTGGAGTAAAATCCTTTATTATTGCAAGCTTATTATCTGCTCTATTTTCCTTTTTTTATGCTTTTGAATTATCTAGTAACTCCCTACAAGAAATAAAATTATGGATTGGTGTAGAATACCTTGTTATGCCTTTCATTCCAGTGATTCTATTTAAAATGGTTTTTGAATACCTTAGGTTAAAGTTCAAGCCATGGATAAATTACATACTATTTTTCATTCCTTGCTTAACATTCTTTATGGTAGCAACAAATAGTCTTCACCATCTATACTATTCATCAGTCCAACTTAGAAGTGATGTACCTTTCCAAATTGTAGACTTACAATATGGTCCTTTTTTTTATGTACATTATTTATTCTCATTCTTTTGTTTTGCCATTTGTGCATTTACCTTGCTCAGTCATTTAAAACGTGCATCTAGTCGATTTATCTTTCAAATGCTTGTAATGGTAGCCGGATCCATATATCCGATTATCCTAGGCTATCTCTTGTCAAATGACTTTAGCCCTTATGGAATTGATCTTGGCCCCTTATCACTAGTTGGTGCTTGTGGCTTTCATTTTATAGCATTTAAAACTTACAATAAATTTCAAGTTACTCCAATATTTAGAGATACGATATTTGAAACAATGAAAGAGGGAATTATTGTCATTAACCCAAATGGAATTATTTTGGATTATAATCGGGCAATGCTCTCTATAATTCCTACTCTTCATTCAAATGTCATTGGAAAGTCATTAAATGAAGTGCTTTTAGAGAATGAACAGCTATTAACAATCTTTAATAATGGTAGAGACTGTGATTATGAAAAAAAACATAATCAGAAAAAAATTTATCATCAAGTACACTTTTCTGATGTAGAAGATCAAAAATCTGCTAAGATTGGTCAAATTGTATCGTTTGTTAATATAACGGAAAAAATAGAATTACAAATAAAACTACGACAATTAGCATCCATTGATGGCCTTACAAATATTTATAATCGTTCTTACTTTTTAGAAAAGGCAGAAGCAATTTTAAAAACATTTACTAAACATGGTGGCCATATATCTTTAATTATGTTTGATATCGATTATTTTAAAAGTATTAATGATATGTATGGTCATGAAACAGGAGACAATATCCTTTGCCATGTTGCAAAAATAGCAAAAGAAAGCATACGAAAAACAGATATAATTGGAAGATATGGTGGGGAAGAATTTATCATATTACTTCCAAATACAACACTAGAAGATGCATATGATATATCTAACTTGATTCGTATGAAAATTTCTGAGAATATAACACTAGTAAATTCCACTAAAATTCATACTACTATCAGTTTAGGTGTTTCACATATGTATATAAAACCTAATGAAAGAGAAGTATCGATTCAAGGTATAATGAGGGAGACAGATCAAGCACTATATGCTGCAAAACGGAACGGAAGAAATAACGTTCAAAAATTTGTTAATAAAATCTACTCCTAATATTACGGAATAAATAAAGTTTTACGGCACTAATATAGGAAAATAGTATTACCCACTAGACTGTTGCCTAGGGAGTAATACTATTCAATATCGTAATATTTCTCAATAAATGCCTTTTCTTCCTCAAGTGATAATACGCCAGTTGCCTCCCCTATGGTACCTCCTTGCAAATCCCATATTGCATTGTGGTCAGCATCAGCATCAGAAAAATCACTCTGGGACCACCCTTCAAGAATATCTAAATATAATTCTTCATGTTTGTAATCTTTTTGTTTCACTACTTCCATTAATCTTTGGATACGCTCTTGCGTCATAGGTAAGAAACCCCATTTCTTATCCGCTTTGACTTTCTGATGAGACATAGAATGAATAGCATGTTGTACTGCTTCTTCACTAATATCTACTGGAAACTCTTCTTCTACTGGTTCAGCATCTACTTCTTTAATTTCAATAAATTTATTATTTTTATCAGTATCTTTTGCATACCCAGAAGTACTTTCAATAATTGATACAGGGTCTTTGGTTAAAGCCTTATATGTATATAATCCCCCTGTCACAACTGCTCCTGCAATTACTACAGATCCTATTATTATGAATATAGTCCTCCTCACAAATACACTCCTTCCCTGTTTTAGAACGTTTTCATTTTTCATTATAAACCAAATAATTACAAAAGTACTAAAAATTAATAATTTTTGAGTTAATCTTGTTAACTTCAGACAACAAAAAACCACTTCTTAGAAAAACAAGAAATGGTTTTAGGTATAAAGTTTTCTAACACTATTCTAAAGAATAAATGATAAGATAGCGCTAGCTATTTATATTACTTTAAATTTTTAACTCCTGTTTCCAAAATCTCCATTTGAAGAAGTGTTTCTTCATCTGTAATCGTTTTTTCTTTACCTTTAATAATGGCTTCATATAAATCATCATATACTCTGCCATAATCTCCATTTATAGATTTTACTTTTTCTTCATGGATGGTGCCTTCTTCATCTATATATGTCAGAACCCCATAATGATTTATTGTATCTATTCCAAAGTCCTTATTATCAGGCATATAAAATAACTTTAAATGTTCCTCCTGACGATCTTTCGTTTCTTTCACGAAGCATCCCTTATTGCCATAAACAACGAAGCTCGGTCTTTCTTTGATTCTAAAATAACTTGATTTTACAGATACCTTTAACTTACCATAATATAAGTCTAAATCGAAATAATCATTCATTCTTCCTTGTCCTAATAACTGCCTTACATCATAATGTATCTGATCTGGCTTGCCAAAATAGCTGATAACTTGATCTAGTGTATGACAGCCATGTTCATATAAAAAGGATGTAAGAGGATTAAAGGTATGAACAGATTCTGGTACCTCGGCACGATAATAATCATAATGCATTTCCACTTCTAATAAGTCCCCTAAGTTCCCTTCTTCAATGACCTTTTGAACAGTTAAGAAATCACTATCAAAGCGTCGGTTCTGGTATGCCTGAACAATGAGACCTTTCTCTTTTGCCAATGCAAATATTTCCTTAGCCTCATCAGAAGTTTCCATAAATGGTTTTTCCACTAAACAATGTTTGTTATGTTCTAATACCAATTTTGCATATTCATAATGACTCTCAAGCCTTGTACAAATAACAATAAGTTGAATATCCTTGTCATTTAACAGTTCATCTAAATCTGAAGTATAATTAACCCCTGGAATTCTATCCCAACTTTCTCGCTTAGGGTTTCTTTGATAAATTGTTTTTACCTTTATATTGTCTCTTTGCAATACAAAGGGTAAATGATATCTATTCGTGCTTTTCCCATTTCCGAGATAACCAATAGTGAGCATAGCAGCCTCCTAAATATATTCTCATAATCAACAAATGTTCTATTGATTTCTTAGATTTTAATTATTTCTCTTATGTAATAAAGGTTTTAAAAATCAGGTCCTTTTAAAATGTGTAGCAAAAGAAAAGCACCCCCTTAAAATGATTGGTTCATCTTCAACCAGGAGGTGCTGCTCTTTATTCGTTTATTTACTCTAAATAGTAGGCATTTCTCTCTTTTATTACATCAAGTGTATTAAGTGGAAGACAATACCAACAATGAACAAGCCAAGAATCATAATGATTGGAGAAACTTTCTTCTTAAGTAACCACATGCAAAGAAGTGTTAATAGTAACCCAGCTAAACCAGGAATTAAGCTATCCAAGTTGTTTTGTAAAGTAGTTACTTTCACATCGGTCAATGAAAGGCCTGAAGCTTGTTGTTGCAACGCTGATTTAATTCCTTCTGCTCCTGCAGGTAGTTTATCCCATTCAATATAAGCACCTTTATCAAGTTGAACAGAAGAAACGGTTGGAGCGAATGCGACCGATACCCACCGGTTAACTAACGATCCGAGTATAAACATCCCGAGTATGGATGCTCCTTTTGTAATATCTCGAAGTAATCCACCAGATAAGTCATCTGTAATTTTAGAACCAGCTTTGTAACCAAATTCCTGTGTATACCAAGTGAATCCCATACGAATAAGATTCCATAAAACAAAGTAAAGAATAGGTCCAAGTATATTACCAGTCATTGCAAGGGATGCAGCTAATGCACCAAGGATTGGTTTAACTGTGAACCAGAAAACTGGATCCCCAATACCTGCTAATGGTCCCATCATTCCCACTTTAACACCTTGAATAGCTACATCATCAACAGGTGCTCCGTTTGCACGTTCTTCTTCAAGTGCTAAAGTTACACCAATAATTGGTGAAGCTACATATGGATGCGTATTGAAAAACTCTAAGTGACGTTTTAATGCTGCAGAACGATCTTCTTTCGATTTATATAATCTTTTGATGGCAGGTATCATCGCATATGCCCAACCACCGTTTTGCATACGTTCATAGTTCCAAGAACCTTGGATGAAAGTGGAACGCCACCAAACAGAAATACGATCTTTTTTTGATAACTTTAATTGTTGTTCCATTTTATGTCCTCCTCCTTCTTCTTAGTAATTATCAATAATGTCGCCTAGTGGATCACCGGAATTACCGCCTCCACCATTACCTGAACCGCCTTGTTTAGAAAGCGCTAAGTAAATAAGTGCAAGAGCTACGCCGATAGCACCTAGACCGATAAGTGTGATTTGAGAAACTGTTGCTAATACGAAACCAATTGCGAAGAATGGCCAAACTTCTTTTGTAGCCATCATGTTTATAACCATTGCATAACCAACGGCTACAACCATTCCCCCACCAATTGCTAAACCACTTGTTAACCAAGTAGGCATAGCCTCTAGTAAACCTTGAACCGGATCTGCACCAATAGCTAAGATTAATGCTGCTGGGATTGCAATACGTAAACCTTGCATACAGATAGCCAAAATGTGCCACAATTCAACTTTTCTAATGTTTCCTTCAAGAGCTGCAGCGTCCATAAAGTGCACGAATGCTGTTGCAATTGTACGGCAGATGATTGTTAATAATAAACCTGCAACTGCAAGTGGTACAGCAATAGCGATTGCAGAAGCTACACCATCTTGACCTTGTCCACTTAAAACTAAAATAATAGCAGATGCAACGGATGCCAACGCAGCATCAGGTGCTACGGCAGCTCCAATGTTCGCCCAACCTAAGGCGATCATTTGAAGAGTACCTCCTAAGATTAGGCAAGGTACTAAGTCTCCTGTAACTAACCCAATTAACGTACATGCAATAATTGGTTGGTGGAAGTGGAATTCATCCAAGATTCCTTCTACACCGGCTAAAAACGCTACAATAAAGACTAATATTATTTGAATAATAGTCAATTCCATGATTATTTATCCTCCCTTTTTTTAGTGATAATCATGATTACTTTTGTTTGCCTAATTCCTCTTGAGCCTTTTTAATAATTTCATCCATGTTTCCTTTTGAATCGTTCGGTACTTTACGTACATCGAAGTTAAGTCCACGTTCTTTTAATTTAGCGAAAGTATCTATATCCTCTTGACTAAATGCCAACACTTTATTCGGTTGAACTTTACCAGGAGAGTGAGCCATAGAACCAACGTTAATTGTTTCCAAAGGAACTCCACCTTCAACAGCTCTAAGTGCATCTTGCGGATTTTCAAAAAGAAGCAAGGCGCGCTGTCCACCGAAGTGCTTATCATCTTTAGCAAGTTCGATCATTTTACTAACAGGAACAACATGTGCTCTTACTCCTGGTGGTGCTGCTTGTTGGATTAATTTCTTACGAAGATCATCCTTAGCTACTGTATCTGACACAACAATAATTCGCGTTGGTTGTGTAGTTTTTGTCCAAGCAGTTGCTACTTGCCCATGAAGTAAACGAGAATCGATACGTGCTAATACATATTCAAATTTCCCTGGTGCACCTGCATTTGATGCTTGAGCAGTAGGGGCAGCAGATGTTTCTGTTTTTGGTTCTAACTCTTCAGGTTTTACTTTAACTCCCTCTTTAGCTGATCCCAAAATATGTGTTGCTATTTCACGGGCTGAGTTCATGGAGAAGCGTGATGCAAAAGCTTCAATCAGCATTGGCAAGTTCATACCAGCAACAATGGCCCATTTGTCTTTATGATCTTCAAATAAGCTATTTGCTTGGTTGAAAGGAGTACCACCCCAAAGATCGACTAAGAATAAAACTTCGTCTTGGTTTTCGAAAGAGGCGATTGCTTCTTTCATTTTCGCTTTTACATCATCAGGTCCTTCGCTTGGCATCAATGTAACAGCTTTTACATTTTCTTGTGCTCCAAAGATCATCTCTCCAGATTGCAAGATACCATTAGCAAATTCGCCATGACTAGCAATGATAATTCCTACCATCTTTTTACCTCCTATTATTATTGTTACAGTCAAACAA
>Ga0182739_1005056_pt1 | contig 10602 bp, 9 predicted proteins | sample eDN5th30CBELigBY_FD_128873 | JGI IMG/M metagenome (GOLD analysis project Ga0182739, IMG submission 128873) | Enriched backyard soil microbial communities from Emeryville, California, USA - eDNA 5th pass 30_C BE-Lig BY (version 2) (version 2) | ecosystem: Environmental > Terrestrial > Soil >...
AATCCCACGCCAACAAGGCCCCGCTGATCGCCAATGTCCACGAACGGTCGGCCCGCGAACAGGCCCAGCGTCGCTTCGCCCTGGCACGCGAGGCCGTCGAGCAATACTACACCGGCGCCAGCCAGGACGTCTTGCTGTTGCAGCCGCAGATGGAGTCGCTCCGCAAACGGTTATTAGGCACGGCTTTGTCGTTCTACAAGCGACTCCAATCGACCATCCAGGAGGGCCCGGACGATCCCCGGACCCGAGCCGAGCTGGCCACGGTCTATCGCCAGGTGGGGCAAATCGCCGTCGAGGTCGGCTCCCGGGGCGAAGGACTGGAGGCGCTGGAGCGGGCGCGGGGGATCCTCGAAGTTCTCGTCCAGCGCGACCCGGCCGACTCGAGCCTCCGCCGCGACCTGGCCGCCTGCCTCGACTTCATCGGCCGGCTCGAGGTCTACACCTCGGGCCGGGAGGCCGAGGGGTTCCGGGCCATGGAGCGGTCCCTGGAGCTCTATGAAGGGCTGGCCGCCGCGCATCCCAATAACGTGGGAGACCTGTCCGCCCTGGCCGCCGCCGCCGGCGAGATCGGCTACGAGCGAGCCCAGACCGGTCAAATCACCGAAGGACTCCTCTCGCTGGGCCGGGAACGCGATATTCTGGAGCGGCTCCTGGCCGAGCAGCCTGATCATGCCGTGTACCGCAACCAACTGGCCTTGAATTGCAGTCAGCTCGGAAAGATCCAGGCGAACGCGGGCCTTCTTCCCGAAGCACTTCGCTCCCAGGAGCGGGCGACGGCCCATTTCGACCGGCTCGCGACCGACCATCCCGAAGTCGCGGTCTACCGGCGCCGACTGGGCCAGGTGGAGATGGATACCGGCCGGATCCTCGCCGACGCCAGTCGCCCTTCGGACGCCCTGCCACATCTCGAGCGCAGCCTGACCATCCTGGAACGGGTGGCGGCCGACCTCCCTGCGGTCGATAGTTATCAACGGGCCGTTGCCGAATGCTACGACGTGCTGGGCGCCGCGCAGGCGCGCCTGGGCCGCCGCGCCGAGGCGGGGGAATCGCTGGCTCGGGCCCGGGCGACTCTGGAACGACTCAACGCGGACCATCCCGACTTCGTCGCCTACCAGGCGGATCTGGCCGAGAACTACTTCTGGACTGGGATCCTCTACCATGACTCCGGGCGGCCTACCGCGGCGGTGCGGGAGCTAACCAACGCCCGGAAACTGCTGGGGCGGATCACCCCCGGAAGCAACTCGTCGTACGCGCTGGCACGGATCGAGGCCAAGCTCGTCCCCTTGTCCGAGCCCGAGGAACGCCTGGCGCAGGCCGACCGGGCGATGGACGCCCTCCGGCAGGCCGTGGCCAAAGGCTACCGCGCCGTCGAGCCACTCCGGACCGACCCCGCCCTCGACCCCTTGCGGTCGCGGTCCGACTTCCGGATGCTCTTGCTCGACCTTCAATTTCCCGACCCTCCGTTCGCCCGATAGGCCCCTCCCAATGGGGCGTTTCCGTGCGAGGAAGCCCCAGCGATCACGGGGCAGGGGAGGGGTCTGAGCGCGAGCCTGCGAGGGTCGAAAAAAAAACCCGGAAATCGGGAGGATTCTTCGAATCCAGGACCGCCGCATTGCGGGGAAGGTAATAGAGGGAGTACCCATCATGGCCGACCTGCTCTCGGGGACGCATGAACTGATGGACTGTGCCCATCGGGGGGATCAGGCTGCTCGCCAGCAGCTTCTGGAACGTTACCGCGGCTATCTCCGCCGCATGGTCGCCGTGCGGCTCGATCGCCGCCTGACGGCCCGCGTCGACGCCTCGGACGTGGTCCAGGAGACGTTGGTCGAAGCCGCCCGACGCCTGGATGACTACCTCCGGGATCGGCCGATCCCCTTCTATGGATGGCTCAGGCAGCTCGCTGGAGAGCGGATCGTCGACACCCATCGCCGGCACGTCACCGCACAACGCCGTAGTGTCACGCTGGAACATCGGGACCTCGACCTGCCCGATGCCTCGGCGGACGAGCTCATCCGAAGGCTGTTCGCGGCCGACACCAGCCCCAGTAACCATCTGATGCGCCAAGAACGACACGAACGCCTGAAGGGAGCGCTCGCCTCCCTTCAACAGCGCGACCGTGAGGTCCTGGTCATGCGGCACCTCGAGCAGCTCAGCACGTCTGAGATTGCCGCCATGCTGGAGATCAGCGAGCCCGCCGTAAAGTCTCGCCTGCTCCGCGCCTTGATTCGTATGCGAGAGCAGATGGGCGACCCGGCCTGAGCCGACGAGCCCTTACGGCACCCAACGCAATTCTTGTCTCCGTTCGTCACATGTTTCTGAAGTTCCGGCTCACGGACGCCTCGGACGGGCGCCCGTAGCCCCAATCACAAGATCCGAGTCCCGTCATGAAACTTGACCCGAATCACCGACGGACGTGGCACGCAACCGGCTTCGCCGCCGGCCTGCTGCTCGCGACCGGCCTCGTGCTGACCCCTGGCTGCGGGTCCGAAACACCGAAGCCTCCCCCTGAAGCCTCCGCAACCCCCGCGGTCGACGCTGCCCCGACCGCCAAGACGAAAAGCAAGGGGAAACCGGGCTACGAGGCCTACGACGACCTGAAAGAGCGGCGGGCCAAACGTCGAATGGCGGCCCAGGCCGAAGGTCAATAGTGACACGGGTCGAATTTCATCCGAAATTCTTCCGCGCTTGCACAAATCCCAGGTCTTTTTTCATCGATTGTCGCGAAAGTGCTCGTGAACGTGTGAATTGTACCCACATCCGTACTGCCAGAGGAGTCGCCGGTCCATGCGCACATCAGTCCGCCGGAATCCTGAAGGCTTCACGCTCATCGAACTCCTGGTCGTTATCGCCATCATCGCCGTGTTAATCGCCCTGTTGCTCCCCGCCGTCCAGGCCGCCCGTGAGGCCGCGCGGCGAGCGAGTTGCGTCAACAACCTGAAGCAACTCGGGCTGGCCACCGCCAACTATGAGAGCAGCTACGGCACCTTCCCGATGGGAGACCACCGCGGACGAGGATCCAACGGGGATACCATCCGGCAGAATTTCGGCCCGTTCCTGGGGCTGACCCAGTTCATCGAACAGGGCAACATCTTCAACACCTTCAACTCCAGCCTCCAGTGCTACATCTGGCAGAATAGCACGACCAACGGCTTCGGGTTGGGCGCCCTCTGGTGCCCCAGCGACGGCACGATCTCGAGCCTCAAGTGGCCCGGCAAGGCCGACGACGGCTGGGAAGGCTCGCCGATCCCGATGACCTATGCCAGCTACGCTGCCAACCTCGGCCCGTTCGGCTATCACACCACGAACGTGGGCGACACGAACTGGATGGCACAGATGAAGGGGGTCTTCTCCTACATCGGCGGATGCTGCAACGACGGTCGGCCAAGCGTCACGCCGACTCGCCTGGCGGACATCACCGACGGGACCAGCAACACCTTCCTCTTCGGCGAGCACGCCCACGCCCGGATCTCCTCGGGTGGTCCCAACGCCGGGGACGTTTACGGCACCAACTGGTGGACCTCGGGCGACTATGGCGACACCACCGCGGCCAGCATGTTCCCGCCCAACTACTTCCAAACGAACGAGGACGGGTACAAGCTGCCCAAGTACTTCCAACGCGGTGACAACTTCGCCATGACGTTCGCCAGTATGCACGCCGGTGGGGCGAACTTCGCCTTCTGTGACGGCTCGGTCAAGTTCATCAAGAACTCGATCAACTCGTGGAACGCCCGGGCCATCAGCTTCAGCAAGGATAACAACTACAACCTCAACGGCACGCCGTTCGGCGTCTACCAGGCCCTCTCGACCCGCAACGGCGGCGAAGTGATCAGTGCCGACGCGTTCTGATCAATCGGACCGAGGCCCGTTCGATCGCCTGCCCCCCCGACGATGTGATTGAGCGGCCTAGTCTCGCATCCCCTTCCCCCCGGTGCCGTCATCGTGCGGACGACGCCGGGGGTTCGCTGCTTCCAGCAGACGCCACTCACCCCAGGCGTCGGCCCTTCACCTCGAAAACGTGAGCGGAGCGAGCCGGCCGGGATCGGCCCGACGCCGGTTCCCGAACAGGCTCCGCACCCCGTCGAACACGGATGTCAGGTTCCAAGCAAAGACAGGTGGGATCGTGAGCAACGGCGACGCGACAGGGACGAAGACCGGCCGGATCGTCTCGATGGACCAGTTCCGCGGCTACACCGTCGCGGGCATGTTTGTGGTGAACTTCCTCGGCGGCTTGCAAGCCATCCACCCGGTGCTGAAGCACAACAACAACTACTTCAGCTATGCCGACTCGATCATGCCGAGCTTCATGTTCGCCTGCGGCTTCTCTTATCGCCTCACAGCACTGCGGCGTTTCAACCAGTTCGGCGCCGGCGCGATGTATCGCCGGTTCCTCGGACGCAGTCTCGGACTCATTCTCCTTTCCGTGATGATGTACGGGTTCGGCGGCGAGTTCAAGTCGTGGGACCGCATGACCCCGGACCACATCCACAAGTTCCTCGGCAAGCTGATCAAGGCCAACCTCTGGGAGGTGCTGGCGATCATCGGGGCCGCCCAGTTGTTAATCCTCCCCGTGATCGCCGCCACAACGCGCGTCCGGGCCGCCGCGTTCGTCGCGCTCGCCGCGATTCACCTCGTGATCTCCTACTTCTTCAACTTCAACTTCGTCTATGGTCAGCCGAACTGGCTCGACGACCTGCTGGGCACCTCGGGCTCGACCGCGTGGGACGGCGGCTGCTTCGGCCTGCTCTCGTGGGGGGCGATCATGCTGGCCGGCACCCTGGCCTACGACGCGGCCGTGGATGCAGCCCCCGGCAAGCTCACGGCCCGGTTGTTCGGCTGGGGCGCGGTGCTGATGGTACTGGGCTACGGCCTGTCATGCCTCTCACTGCTCAGCGAAGGGGACACCTCGACCGGTCGGGGACACGTCGCCAGTTCCCCCGTCAAGCCTCCCCTTGAAAAGCTTTCGGGCCGCCCCCTGTCCTCGCTCCTGGCCGAACCCCCGTTCGTCCAGCCTCCGCCTCCCGAAAAGCGCCCGCACAACTACTGGATGATGAACAAGCGCGTGGTCAGCCTCCCGTTCGTCCTCTTCTCCACGGGCTTTGCCGCCGCTCTCTACGGCCTGTTCGTCCTGGCGTGCGACGCGGGGGGCCGGAGCCTCGGCCTCTTCCGCACCTTCGGCCAGAACGCCCTGGCTGCCTACCTCCTGCACCACCTGGTCGAGCATCAGATCCTCACCCTCGTCCCCAAGGACTCACCGCTCTGGTGGTGTCTGGTCGGCCTCACCGTCTTCTTCGCCACCACGTACCTCTTCGTCCGCTACCTGGAATCTCAACGCGTCTACATCCGACTCTAATCACAGGTGAGCGGACTCGTCTCTCTTCTCCTGAGGTGATGACCTATCGAGCGACCAGTCGAGCCACCAATTCGATGGCTCGGCCGGTTCGCTCGATTGTGTTTCCGAACGACAGTTCGAAGCGCGAATCGAGTGGCTGGCGTCTCGTCTTCGAGACGCCAGCCACCCCGATGCAACCGGCTCCAAGGCAAGCGCGATCAGGTCGCGGAGTCTCTTCCGCGGAAGGTCGACGGAGGCCCGGAATCGCGAACTCGAGTCGTCCTTCAAGCGGCAAGCCGCTCCGAGACTGTGCTGGATTGCCCGAGGCCAGCGGACGACATTCCCACGAAGTCACTCAAGTGATTCTCGAATGGGTTGATTGTCGCCAATGCGCGATTGGCGCCGATAAGAGAATGCTCGATAACCCTCGAGCCGGTCGAGAGCTCTTCGAGCAAAGGGCCAGTCCTGGCGTCCCTGAAGAGGCACGACCTGCACTCCACGAGTGCCGGTGGGCAGCACACCGAGGAGAACCTCTCTCCCATCCCGGGAGATCGATTCGAGGATGACCTCCGCAGAGATGGGGTGTCATCCCCCGCCGCAGTGATTCGACCTTGTCCCATTGAGACTTCGATCCACGCCCGCGTTCACATAAAATCTCTTTCAACTTAAAGGCACGATAGTGCGAAAGCAGCACCCATTCCTCATTTTTAAGTTCAAGTCGACATCATAATTACGAATGACCATATTCGCATGGCTAAGAAGCGTGGAACAACGGAGGGATTCTTCAATGCAACTCGTTCCCAGACCGAGGTCCCCCAATGGTTTCACACTCATCGAAGTCATTGTGGTGATTGCCATTATTGGAATATTGGTGGCCCTATTATTGCCGTCCATGTTCGGCTGCTCGGAACCGGGAGGCCTGGATGGGACCCGGAAGTGTTTGCCTCACGATGTCGTGCGCTCGATGAGATGAAGATGACACAGGGTCCAAGTTCATTCACCAAGGGCTGAGGCTGGGCTTTCGGAGGCTGGCTGATCTCGCGGTACGATCATTTTCTTCCACCCAACGCTCCGAGTTGCATCAACAGTTTGCACAGTCCCGACTTGAGTGGTGCGATAACGGCCAACAGCGATCATCCCGGCGGAGTCCATGCGACGTTTGCCGATGGTCACGTCCAGTTCGTTCGCGAGACGGTCGACTTGGCGGTCTGGCGAGCCCTGGGAACTCGCGGCAAAGGTGAAGTTATCGATGCCAGCGGCTATTGAGATCCCCCGCACGGTTTCACCGCTCGAACCAAGTCGCGGCATACAGCCGAGTGATTCGTGACGTCCCAGGTTTCGGAGTCGGACCATTCACCGCGGGGAGGACTGCGCCAATGGTGGCAGGGTTTCCTTCAAGATCGTTCGAATGACCTGCTTCTCCTCGGCGGGCAAGTAGTCGTAGTCTTCTGACTTGGTTGATGGATCGAGGGCTCGTTCCAGTTCCCGGTCGACGTATTGCCTGAGCTGGGGAGGAAGGCCCGCGAACGCCGCCGATTCGATCATGTACGAGCAGCGGTGGCGCAAGAGCCGGGTCTTGAGGTCGAGGTCACGCAGGGAACGCCCGTTGGATGCGACCCGACGGTGGGCCAGGAACTCGGTCCGAAAAGCTTCGGATCCGGTGATCCCCCCCGCGGGGAGCGGGACCTCGTCGGCGAACAGCAGGTAGCGGACAAGTTCTCGGGCCATCGCTTCCAACTCGGGCACGATGGCCTCATCGCCTCCGCTCCGGTCGTGGAGGAGCGTCCGGGTACGGTAGGTCGCTTCAACCGCACGGTTGACGAACCCAACCTGGTGTTCGTGCAAGAGCTGCGGGAGGAGTTCGCTGGTCGGCACGGGATAGCGATTCAGCTTGAACAACTGGCCCGGCTTCATCGGCTTCTCCTGGATTCCCTTCGACGTCCATTCGATGAGGACGTTCGCCCAATGTTGAGGGAACTCGGAGGCGTCGGTCAGGAGCCAGCCGCCGAAGCGGTCTTCGAAGGGGACGCTGTGCCCGCTCAGGCCGCGCCGAAAGGCTTTCTCACCGCCACCGGTGATCCCCGGTACGACCGATTCGATCACCAGTTGGGGGACCTCGCCCATCTCCGGTGTGGCGTGGCAGGTCAGGCAGTTCTCGCTCCTCCGAATCCGGGGGACCTTCCCCGCCTCGGAGCGTCCGAAGATATAGAACATCGCGCCTCGCGCGGGGTCGATCGAGATGACCTCGATCTGCCCGCCCGGCACGAAGCCGACATAGGTGTCGTCATTGAAATAGAGCGCCCGCGGCCGCCTCGGCGAGATGATTGTCTTCTGGAAGCTCGTCGCCGAAGTGACCAGCATCTGCGACGTGACGGGGATCTCCAGCCCCTTCAACACGCTCCGCAGCAGCGCGAGCTCATCGCTGGCGTCCAGTTTCGCACGCCCCGCGTCGAGGTCGGCCTTGAACCGGGCGAACTGGTCGTGGGTCGGCAGCGCGTTGTAGCCATGAATCGGGTCGTTGACGCCTCGAGGCGCTTCGGCCCGGGCCGCCGGACGAGGCATGATCGCAGCCAGGATCACCAACATGCAGGCGCGTGCAAGTTCTCTACCCCGGAACCCAACGCTCCGCTGTCCGGCACAGGTCCTCGTCGACTCGATCATCTCGTGGCTTCCCGAACGAATCGAAACTCGCGTCCCGACGGTCGACGCGATGAACTTGAGCCAACCTGCGTCCCGTCGGTCTTCCCTTTGACGAAACCGGGCGGCCGAACTCGGCCGCCCGTCTTCCCTTGCTCGTTCCCTATCAGTCTCAGACAGTCCCATTCCGAGTCGAGAGCCGAACTTGGCGTCAGTCGGCCGACTCGACCTTGCCACCCGCGGCCTTCCAGCCGAGGATGCCCTTGGCATAGTGCTTGATGTTGGTGTAGCCCAGCTCCTTCGCCGCCCGAGCGGCCGAGCGGTAGGCGGTGCAGCGCTCGTTCGCGCAGTAGGCGACGATCAGGGTGGACTTGTCGGCCGGCAGCTTCGCCGCCAGCTCCTTCTCCTGCTTCTCGAAGTCGATCGCCGTGGGGATGTGCCCCACCTTGTACGAGTCGGTCCCGTTGGCGTCGAGCAGCGTGACCTTCTTGGCCTCGACAGCCTTCACCAGTTCGTCGTGCGTGATGTTAGGGTAGGTCTGGTCCTCGGCCCGGGCGACACCGGCTCCGGCGAACAAGGCAACGGCCAGCGCGATCGCATAACGCATGAAACGCTCCTGAAAAGTTGGGGTGAAACACGTGGGTCAGAGAATCAAAGCGAGGGAACGAGCAGAGACTGATCGGGGGTGCTGGGGCACACGCTAGCGCTGGACCTCCAGGCGAGTGACGGCGAGCAGCGGACGGCCATTCTCCGTGCGCACAGTCCCTTCGGCGAGGACCGGCAAGGGCGTACGGCCGCAACCCTCCTTGCGATAAAATTCACGGCAGACCGCGTTGTCGCTGAGGGGAATCGTCTCGATGTGCCCCTCCTCCTGGACGCGGACCATCGGACGGCACTTTTCCGACTGATGCAGCAGGCAGTGGGCACACACGACCTCGCCATGGAGCGAGACCCGCTTCACGATCCCAGAGCGCGATCCGGGAACGCCGGACGCCGGGGCCAACAGGTTCGGCTCCTCGCGTCCAAACCACGCCCACTGCGACCCAATGCCGATCGCAACCACGATTCCGGCGGCGATCGTCGCCGCCACCCGCCCGAACCTCCGACCGGCGGGCAGGGTCCTGAGCGTGGCGTTCTCGACCTCGAGCGATTCGTCAGGCACAGCGACGGCGTCCAGCCGCGACCGAACGCCCTCCCAGAAAGCCTCGGCCGCACGGTGGGGCGATTGGCTCTGGGCGAGGAGGTTGGAGAGCGTGAGGTGCTCACGCACCTCGTGGAGACGATCCGGGTCGCGTTCGAGTTCTCGGCGCAGCTCCTCGGCGTCCGCTTCGGATAGGGCGCCGTCCAGCAACTGGCCAAGCAGTTCGTGGTAACGCGACTCCGTCATCGCCAGGTCTCTCCCGTCTTGCGTTCGATGCACCCTTTCACAAGCTGTCGCAGTCGAAGCAACCTTTGACGCAGGGTATCGGCGCGAGTCTGCAGGCGCTGGGCCATCGCCTCGGCCGATTCACCGTCGGCGTAGCGCCGGACCAGCAATTCTCGGCCCCGTTCCGGGAGCTCTCGCAAGCAAGAGCGTAACGCCTCCAGCCATTCCGTCGCGGGGGGCACCGAGTCCAGCTCGGCCCGATCGATCAGGAGATCGGCCAACCCACCGGTAAGCAAGCGAGACCGTCGGCCGACCTTGCGAATCTCGTTGGCCGCGAGATGCCTCGCGATCCCTCGGAGCCAGCGGCCCGCATCGCGGTCCGATTCCAACTCGCCCAGTTTTCGGTAGGCGACGAGAAACGTCTCCTGAGCCAGATCATCGACCCAACCCTCGTTCACTCCGAGCGAGCGAATGAACGCACGGACCCCGACCTGATGCGTATGCACCAGTTCTTCCAACGCGGCGAGGCGGGTCTCGGCCGAGACCGGTTGCTTCGGCTGCGAGTTTGGCCCGGCTCCGGTCGCTGCCTCCGGTGCGAAGTCGCAGCTCGTTCGCAACTCGATCCTCCCAGTTGCCTTCCGGTCGGCGGCTCCTTCTCCGTCCGAGAGCCGCAACGCAACGGGTTCCTCCTCCAGAGGGATGGTCGGTGAGGTTCGCGGCATACCCATTCCTGAGTCGGCTCGGCGTCGCGTCGCTCCTTTTACCCCTTTATTGTCGCGAGCACGCCGGGCGTGACAAAAACTTTCGCCATCGTGTCGAATCGCCGGCCCCGGATCATGCCGAGGTTGGCACCGTCTCCTTGGAAACGCGAAAACGACGGCGCACGCGTTCCCCCAGGGTCAGGCAGGCGGGAAGGAACACCAGGTTCCCCAGGGTGCTGCCCGCGGTGGCGATGCCGACCATGGCGCCAAAGTTCGCGAACGGCGCGAACTCACTGAACCAGAGAGCCGCAAAGCCAACAGCCACGGCCAGACTCGAGAGCAGGACTCCCGGACCGGTCACGGCGTAACTGTCGAACAGGCTTTGCTCGAACGGGAAAGACAGGCGTTCGCGACGGAACTGAAGCAGGCAGTGAAACGTATCGTCGACGGAGAGGCCGAGGGCGACGCTGGCAACCAGGGCGGTGGCCATGTCGAGCTTGATCCCCAGCCACCCCATCAGGCCGAGCACGAACGCCACCGCGAGCAAGGTGGGCATCATGGCGAGGACG
>Ga0182739_1005057_pt1 | contig 10601 bp, 11 predicted proteins | sample eDN5th30CBELigBY_FD_128873 | JGI IMG/M metagenome (GOLD analysis project Ga0182739, IMG submission 128873) | Enriched backyard soil microbial communities from Emeryville, California, USA - eDNA 5th pass 30_C BE-Lig BY (version 2) (version 2) | ecosystem: Environmental > Terrestrial > Soil >...
GCCCCCGTATTCCTCGGGCATCGCAATGCCCAGCCAGCCCGATTCGGCCAGCGCCCGGTGGAAGTCATCGGGGAAACCGCCCTCCTTGTCTTTCTTCAGCCAGTAGTCGGCGTCAAAGGGTGCACAGACGCGCTGGACCGCGTCGCGGATCTGTTCCTGTTCAGGGGTAAGCGAGAAGTTCATGTGTGGGTCCGTCGATGAATGCGATACCGGGCGTCAGGTAAAAGTCGACGTCGCCTTCAGCCACTGACCGTTGCCGGTGTTTCGAAGCGTTCGAGATAGCCGCCGTGTTCGGCGACCTGTGCCCAACTGGATAATTTGAAGTCGATGACGGCCAGCGCGGCCGTCGGATATTCGCGTTCGAGCCGCGCCATGGCGCGCGGATGCCCGCTGCCGGTCACGTATTGGGCCAGCTGCGCCATGCCGGGATTGTGGCCTACGAGCATGACGATTCGTTTCTCGTCGCTCATCTCCCGAACGACTTGCAGCAAATCATCCGGCGAGGCTTCATAGATGCGTGGCTCATCTGACTGGGGAACAGGCGCCTTGAAGGCGGGCAGCGCGATGCGCCAGGTTTCTTGTGTGCGCTTGGCCGTGGACACGACGGACAGTTCCGGCACGAGTCCATGGGCCGCCATGTACTTGCCCATCGCCTCGCTTTGCCTGCGGCCGCGCGGAGCGAGCGGGCGGTCGAAATCGGCAACGCCTTCCGGTCGATCGGACTTGGCATGGCGAAACAGCATGAGACGAAGCATGTAGATTCCTTTTCACTAATACCCACCGCAGTGTATGCCCATATACGCCGGCCGAATAGTGCATGACCGATACGCCTGCATTGCGCGGCATGCCTCGTGCGTCGCCATGTCGGCAGGGGAGGACTGTGGCAAGTTTCTTGCTGCGGGGCGCAAGGTTGTCGACGCTCGACCCGCACTGTAGATGGGGACAGGGATGGCCCTCCGGAAACCCGCTGAACCACAGCCCCTGCTGTCTGTTTTCGATGCCGTGATGATCATGGTCGGCCTGGTCCTGGGCATCGGCATCTTTCGAACGCCATCGGTTGTTGCCGCCAACGTGGGAACCGAGTTCATGTTCATTTTGGTGTGGGTGATCGGCGGCGCGATGACGCTCGTCGGCGCGCTGTGCTATGCCGAGCTTTCTGCTGCCCACCCGCATGCGGGTGGCGAATACCATTTTCTGTCCCGGGCCTACGGGAAATCACTGGCCATGATGTTTGGCTGGGCGCGGTGCACCGTCATCCAGACGGGAACCATTGCCGCGGTGGCCTTCGTGCTCGGCGATTATGCGTCGCAGATCGTGCCTCTGGGTCCCTATGGACCGGCGCTTTACGCGGCCTTGTCGGTCATTGTCCTGACCGCCGTGAACATCGCAGGATCGATGGAAGGAAAGAACTTCCAGATCGTGGTGACGTTCATTGAGGTGGGCGCTGTGATTGCGATCATCGGCTTTGGCCTGCTGGGGGCCCCGGATGTGGGGAAACCGGGCTCGGTGCCCTTGCCGGGCGAAACGGCTGCAGTGGGCGTGGCCATGATCTTCGTTTTGCTGACGTATGGGGGTTGGAACGAGGCCGCCTATCTGACGGGCGAACTGAAAGGCGCTCGCCAGAACATCGCCACCGTGCTGATGATCGGCACGGGCATCCTGGTCTCGCTGTACGTGTTGACCAATCTGGCGCTGCTCTACGTCCTTGGGCTCGAGGCGCTGCGGGAGTCGGACGCCGTGGCGGCCGACATGATGCGCAAGGCGGCAGGCCCTTCGGGCGAGCTCATCGTGACGTTGGCCATCGTGGTGGCGGCCATCTCGACGCTCAATGCGACCATTTTTACCGGTTCGCGCGTGTTCTATGCCATGGCGAGCGACATGACGGTGATGTCTTGGGTCGGCGTATGGAACGGGCGTGGACAGACGCCTGCGAATGGCCAGCTCATGCAAGCGGCCATCGCCTTGGCGCTGATCGCCTTCGGGGCAGTCACGCGCGACGGTTTCAAGGCCATGGTGGACTATACGGCGCCGGTGTTCTGGGCGTTCATGCTGCTGCTCGGCCTCGCCGTCTTTGTATTGCGCTGGCGTGAGCCCCATCGTGTCCTGCCCTACAAGGTACCTTTCTATCCGGCCACGCCCCTTATCTTCTGCCTGACTTGTCTGTATATGCTGGCCGCCAGCATCTCATACACCGGCGTTGCCGGACTGATCGGGGTCGCCGTACTGGTGGCGGGCACGCCCATTCTCCTCTTCAAGAAAGGCCGTGAGGAAAAGGTGGAGTATTGAACGACCTGACGTGTAGCGGGAGGGTTGATGCCGCAGGGCAGGAACGGCTGCGGTGACTTAGACTTGAAGGAGAACTTCGATGATTCGTCTCAGCAAGTATTTCCTTGCCGCCGCCGTATCCCTGGCGGCATGGCATTCAGTCTCATGGGCCCAAACGACGGCTGCGGGGGCATCGACCTATACGCCCAAGGTCGGTCAAGCCGGAAAGGACGTCATCTGGATGCCCACGCCCCAGGAACTCGTGGACCGCATGCTGGATGCCGCCGACCTGCGACCGGACGACTATCTTATCGATCTGGGATCGGGAGACGGGCGGACCGTCATTACGGCCGCCAAGCGAGGAACCCGGGCGCACGGAATTGAATACAACGCGGATATGGTGGCGCTGTCCAAGCGCAACGCCGAGGCCGAAGGGGTCGCGGACCTTGCCACGTTCGAACAGGGGGACATCTTCGAGACCGATTTTTCCAAGGCCACGGTACTCACTCTTTTCCTGCTGCCGGATCTCAACCTTCGGTTGCGCCCCACGATCCTCAACATGAAACCGGGGACGCGCGTCGTGTCCAATTCCTTCACCATGGAGGAATGGCAGCCCGATCAATTGCTGCGGGGGCGCAAGGGGTGCCAAGGCTTCTGCACGGCCTTCCAATGGATCGTTCCGGCGAAAGTGGCGGGTACCTGGAAGCTGGGCGATCAAAAACTGGTGCTGGATCAGTCGTTCCAGCAGGTCGACGGCATGCTCTATGGCCTGGGTGAGAGCGCGCCTGTCAGCGGCCGCCTGACCGGCACGCAGATCGCATTCACTGCCGGTGGCGTGGCCTATGATGGCCGTGTCGAGGGCGACATCATGACAGGAATGGCCGATGGCAAGCGCCCCTGGACCGCGCGGCGTTCGACCGAGTGAGCCGGGACAGCGTGTAAACTCTCATGTTTTGTTCCTGGTGGTATGGTGCAAGAACTGCCGCGGCGTACGGCCTCCAGTGGGCCGGCGCTTATCCGCTTGTTGGCCCGGCTGACCGGGTCCGATGTCCCCGAATCGCGACAAGCACTTCCCGATCGTCTCAGCCAATGGCTGGGCTGGACTGACGCCATCGCGCTGGCTGGGGTGCTGAATGGCGCTGCGGCGACGCCAGCGGCGCCAGGCGGCACCGCTACGGCATGGGAAGACGAGTACACGCGCGTGCGCGCTTCACTGGAAAAAGCCATCGCCAGCGGCGGCGAGACGCCCCCGCGTGGGCTACGCCATCGCGGGAAGCCGACACCCATGATGCCGGGTGTCGCGCAGGCGCAGGGCGACGTTGACTTCTCGACGTATCGGCGGCGCTATGGCGCACTTCAGCAGACGATGGAAACAGGAATTGCGGCCTTGCGCAGTCGCTTGCGGGCGGCCCTGGCGTCCCGGGGCGCCGGGATGGCACGGCTGGCGGGACTGGATGCGGCCATGGAGCAGGCGCTGGGTGAGCGGGAAATGACCTTGCTTGCCGGTGTGCCGGCGTTGCTGGAGGCGTACTTCGAGCGCTTGAAGCAGGCGGCTGCGCCCGTGGACGAGTCCGCGCCGCTGACGCCCGCCGCGACGTCGGCATGGCTCGACGTGTTTCAGAAGAATATGCAGAGCGTCATGCTCGCCGAACTGGATATACGCTTACAACCGGTGGAAGGGCTGCTGAAGGCCCTGCGTGCCGATGAACCCGGGATCTTATGAACCGATACTTTGCTTTTCTGATTTTTGCCATCGGGCTCGCCGTTGCGGGGTGGGTCGGGTACGGCTACATCGCAACAAATCCCCTGGCGCTGGCGGTGACGGCGCTCGTGGTGGTCGTCTACCTGGCGGGCGCAGTGGAATTGCTACGTTATCAGCAGACAACCTCCCGACTGACCGCGGCCATCGAGGGATTGACCGAAAGCCCGAGCGATCTGGACGCGTGGCTCTCCGGACTGGACCTCAGTCTGCGCAGCGCAGTGCGGCTTCGGATCCAGGGCGAACGCGTCGGGCTGCCCGGGCCCGCGCTTGCGCCTTACCTGACCGGGCTGCTCGTCTTGCTGGGCATGCTGGGCACCTTCCTGGGTATGGTCGTGACCTTGCGCGGAACGGGACTGGCCCTCGAAAGCGCGACGGACCTGCAGGCGATACGGGCGTCGCTGGCGGCCCCGGTCCAGGGACTGGGATTCGCCTTCGGTACGTCGATCGCTGGCGTGGCGACCTCAGCGATGCTCGGGTTGCTGTCGGCCCTGTGCCGCCGGGAGCGTATCGCGGCGACCCGGTTGCTCGACGGCAGCATTACGACGCTGCTTCGCCGCTTTTCGCCGGCGTACCAGCGCGAAGAGGAATTCAAGCTGCTGCAGCGTCAGGCCGATGCGTCGACGGTAGTCGTCGAGCGGCTGCAAGCCATGATGACCGCCATGGAGCAGCATCATCGCAGCTTGAACGATGCGCTGGTCGCGAATCAGAACGGGTTTCACGCCAAGGCCGAAACCGCCTACGTGGGGCTCGCGGGCGCCGTTGACGCCTCATTGAAGGCAGGCATCACCGAGGGCGTTCGCGCGGCCGCTGCGGCGATCCAGCCTGTCGTCCAGGACACCATGGCGGCACTCGCTTTCGAATCGACACGCCTGCACGACAGTGTCCAGGAAGGCGTGGCGCAGCAGCTTCATGGCGCGTCGCGACAATTGGAGGCCCTGGCAGGAAACATGTCCGAGACATGGAGCGGCATGCTGTCCCGTCACGAAGCCGTCGCAGACAAGCTCGCCGCCTCCCATCGGGACGCGCTGACTGCGGCGGTCGGCGCGCTCGAGCGGCATTCGGCTACGCTGCTCCAACAAGTGGACGCGTCTCACGGCGATTTGCGTGCGATGCTGGCGTCCGAAGACGAACGACGACTGGCGGCGTGGACGGAACAAATGAACGCCACGGCCGCAACGCTACGAGACGAGTGGCAGGAAGCCGGGGCCCGGTCGGCTCGACAACAACAGGAAATCTGTGCCGTCCTGGCTCAAACAGCGCGCGAGATGTCGTCCGAAGCGCGCGAGCATGCGGGCGGGACCATCGCCGAAATACAGCGGCTGGTCCAGGCCGCCGGCGAAGCGCCGCGGGCGGCGGCAGACGTCGTGGCCGAGGTACGCCAGGCCTTTTCCGACAGCATGGCCCGTGACAACGCCATGCTCGAAGAGCGGAATCGCCTGCTGGAAACGCTGGACACTCTGCTCACCGCCCTCAATCGCGCTGCATCCGAGCAGCGCGGCGCGGTGGATGCGCTGCTGGCCGGTTCGGCTGACGCATTGGATCGCGTAGGGGCCCGGTTCAGCGACCGGATCGACGCCGAGGCGGGCAAGCTGACCGACGTCGTCGGGCAGGCGACTGCCAGCGCTGCCGCCATCGCCGGCAGCGCGACCGAGGTAGCCAGCCTGGGCGAAGCCTTCGGAAAGTCTGTGCAACTGTTCAACGAATCGAACACGTCCCTGGTGGAGCATCTCCAGCGGATCGAGGCGGCGCTGGACAAGTCGCTGGCGCGTAGCGACGAGCAGCTCGCTTACTATGTGGCGCAGGCCAGGGAGGTCGTTGACCTGAGCATCATGTCGCAAAAGCAGATCATCGAAGAACTCCAGCAACTGGCAGCCGGGCAACCCGCCGCCGGTACGGTTGCAGCATGAGCCGCGACGTCGACGCGGAACTCGAGTCGCCCGCGCCGGTATGGGCGGTCTTCGGGGACCTCATGTCCGTGACATTGGGTGCCTTCGTGCTCGTCCTGGTAGGTGTCATTGGTGTCCAGCTCGAGCTATCTGCCCGGCTGGACCACGAGATTGAACAGCGCCAGGAAGAGACGCAGCGCCGGTTGACGCTCGAGCAGGCGCTTGCACGGCCGCTGGCAGAAGGGCGGGTAACCTTGGTGGACGGGCGTATCGGCATCGCGGGTAGCGTGCTCTTCGCATTGAATTCCGCTGAGCTGCAGGCCGAGGGGCGCGAGGTGCTGAAGTCGCTGATCGAACCCCTGACGACATATCTTGAGTTGCACGACCAGGCCCTGATGGTGAGCGGCTTTACCGACGACCAGCCCGTGCACGAAGGCAATCGCCGCTTTGCGGATAATTGGGAGCTGTCCGCACAACGGGCGCTCACGGTCACGCGGGCACTGATCGATGAAGGCATCCCGTCCTCCTTGGTCTTTGCCGCTGCTTTTGGCTCCGAACAGCCCGTGAGCTCGAACGCGAGCGAAGCAGGCCGAGCCAAGAACCGGCGGGTTGAAATTGCGCCCGTTCCGAAACCTGCTGCGGGGAAACCCATTGAATAGCGCCTCTCCACTGGCAGACCTGCTGGCTTATATCGCTGAAGCCAAGGCGAAGTGCAATACTGTCAGCCCGGGGGGCAAAGGGCCGGAAGGGTACGGTGCTCACGCCGCCGAACCGCCGTCTGTCGATTATTTTCGTCGGACCTGGTCCAAGGTGAGCACCAATCGCCTCTTGCGCGAGTCGCGGGCCCATGTGCCCGACAATGCAGGTCCCTTGAATTCCAGCCAGCTCGTCCATCGGGCGCTTTCAGTAATGCGCGCGGTGTCGCCCGACTATCTGCATCACGCGCTCTTGTACGTGGAGGCGCTGTCCTGGATGGAACAGTTGAAGGACGCTGGCCAACTGGGCGGCGACACGAGGCACAGCGGCAAGGGCACCGCCGCCAAGGGCAGCAAGGCCGTTCGTCGACCCGGCGCCGCGAAGAAGGGCTTGGCCGGCACGTCCCGCTAGGTCTATCCGCCGTCCCGGTGGAGCGTGACGAAATCCGAGATGTCGACCCGGTCTGGCCTGAACTGGTTGGCAACCTCTTCGACGTCTTCATAGCCCACCGATATTCCGCAGATGACCACTTGGTTGTCAGGTATGTCGAGGTGGCGTTTGACGATGTCGGGGTAGTTGGCCAGCGCGGCTTGCGGACAGGTGCCCAGCCCGTGCGACGTTGCGGCAATCATGAAGCTTTGCAGAAACATGCCGTAGTCGAGCCAGCTGCCTTTGCCCAGATCGTCGTCGATCGTAAAAAAGAGCACGCAAGGTGCGCCGAAGAATTCATAATTCTTGCCCAGCTGGCGCGACATGGCTTGCTTGTCGCCCTTTTGAATATTCAACGTTCCATAGAGTCCCCAGCCCGTGGCGCGCCGTCGCTCTATGTACGGGCTGCGCCATGTCGTCGGATAGTAGTCGTATTCCCGTTGCGCGGGTGTGCTGGAACGATGCGCTTCCATCAGGGCGGCCGACAATCTGTCGCGGCATTCGCCTATAACCACATGCACCTTCCATGGTTGTATGTTGCTTCCGCTGGGCGCAAAGGCCGCGACGGCGAGAAGCCGCTCGACAAGCTCGAGCGGAACCGGGCGAGGCAGGAAACCTCGGACACTTTTTCGTGACGTGATGCTCTGTTCAACCGCTATGACACTGTTGTTCATACATGATGGCCCTCGATGGTGACACAGGCCATCATAGAATGCCCAGCTCGGGGTAGGGCTCGCCCTTCTGGACGCGCTCGTAGCCCAGGCGCGACAGATCGATCGTCTGATAGTCGCCGTGCACGATCAGTTCGGCGATGCCGCGACCGGCAGCGGGCGCATGCATCATGCCGTGGCCCGAAAATCCCGCCACGGTGAACAAGTTGGGCAGCCGGGCCGTCCAGGCGCCGATGACGGGGTTGCCGTCAAGCTCGTTGACTTCGTACAGGCCGGACCAGGTCCGATGGCACTTGGCCGCCTCGAAGGCCGGAAAGCGGTGGGCGACGGCAGGCCAGACGACGTTGTCGAAGTAGTTGTGGTCGACATCGAAGTGGTAGCCTCGCAAGGCATTGCCATCGACCAGGCCGCCCGAATAGCCTTGGCCTTCCGACCTGAATGCCAGGCGCGACATATCCTTGACGTAAGGCAGCGGTCCCACGGGAGTGCCTGGCGTGAAATAGTGCTCGAACCTGCACACTGGCGAGATGGGCAGGATCATGCCGAACAGCCGTGCCACGTCGGCCGACCAGGCGCCTGCGGCATTGACGAACGCATCGGCGTTCACGTGACGGCCATTGTCCAGGCCGACGGAGTTCGCCTTGACCATGTCGCATTGTGCCGAGACGACCCGCCCGGCAATGTACTCGGCGCCCAGCTCGGTGGCCTTGCGGCGGAAGCCCCATAGCAGGCCATTGGGATCGCACCAGCCATCATGCGGCGTGTGCGCGCCCGCGCCAAGATCGTCCACGTGCATGGCCGGAAACCGGTGCTTGAGTTCCGAGGGTGATAGCAGGTCCACCGTGCAGCCGTGATCGCGCTGGAACGACACATTGTCTTCCAGTTGCGAGGCATGTTCGGGCGGCACGATGAAGAGATACCCGCCCTCGTGCCACTCGACATGTGCAGGGTGCATCTGGGTCGACATCGTTTCATCGAACTGCCTGATGAATTCGAGTCCGAAGAGGGACATCGCTATATTTTCCCTGCCGGCAAATTGGACACGGCAACCCCCGGACGAGCGCAGCGCCGAGGCGAATTCGTAGGTGGAGTCAGGCTCGATGACACAGACTGAAAGCTGTGGCGCTTCCTTGAGCAGGAAGTACGCCGTCGCCGATCCGATGATGCCTCCGCCGATGATGGCAACGTCATGTTTTTTTTGGGAATAGTTCATGGCTCCGTGCTGAGATGATGCCCAGAAGACAGTATCCTCTGTTGAAACGCGTCGTCAAGGTGGTTCGGCCATTGCCCTTTGCGATGGACGCCGTCACAGATAGGGGTGCACACCCATGAAACTGCTCGTCAATATCGACGTTCCCGACCTTCAGGCAGGTGTCGACTTCTACTGTGCGGCCCTGCCACTCACGCTGGGCCGCATCCTGGATGAAGACGTTGCTGAATTGGTCGGTGCGGCGTCGCTTGTTTACCTATTGCAAAAGGCGGCAAGCTCTGCCCCGGTCACGGGGGTCGTCCACGAACGGGATTACCGGCGGCACTGGACGCCCGTGCATCTGGACTTCGTCGTCGAAGACATTGACCAGGCGGCGAAGCGCGCCATTCTTGCGGGAGCGGTGCCGGAGAGCGACTGCGTGGAATGGAGAGGCTCCCGATGTGTGAGCTTCTCGGATCCTTTCGGTCACGGCTTCTGTCTGATCGAGCTGACCGGGTCAGGCTATCTTGAGGACGCGGAAGTGCTTCCGGCGCCGTGATGGGTGGTATTCAGCTGGCAGAAAAGGCCGCGACGGCGCGCTCTTTGCCGTTCAGGACATGTTGCCGGAAGGCGTCTTGGGCGCGCTTCACATCGCGTGCGGCGACCGCCTCGACGATATCGCGATGTTCCTGGTTGGATACGGTGACGCCCTGAGGCTGGACAAGGCTGCGATGCCGGTACAGGTGAAGTTCCTTATCGGTGCCGAGCAGCATCTCGATGAGGCGCTCGTTGCGCGTGCATTGGACGAGGCGGCTATGAAATGCGATATTTTCGCGGTAGTACGCCTCGACGTCGCCGCTTTCGGCCAGCGCCTGCATATGCTCGACGCGGCGGCGCAGGTCGGCGATATCGTCGTCGGTGGCCCGTTCTGCGATCAGCCCTCCGGCCAATTGGGCGAGCGCACCGCGTATCTCGTAGATATCCAGAGCCTGGTTCACGTCCACGCTGCGCACAAAGACGCCCCGGTTCTTGATGACCTCGACAAGGCCGGCTTGTTCGAGCTTCCTGCATGCCTCACGGATCGGGCTGCGGCTGGTTCCGAACCGGTGTGCGAGCGCGAGTTCGTTGATGCGCTGGCCCGCGACCAGTTCTCCATTCAGGATCATTTTTTCTAGCTCATCTTTGAGGAGTACGGGCAGCGAGGCCGACTGCAGGAACGCGAGAGGAGTAGAGTTGTCGGCCGTTTGTGGCATATCAGGGCGTAAAACCATAAAGCCGGGCCGGATTCCGGACGAATACGGCAGCCACGTCGGACGAAGAACGCAGTACGCTCAGGAACGTACGCAGGGACGTCGTGTCGTCGGGCTTGTTTCCCGGCAGAAAGTTCGGATGTGGCCAGTTCATGCCCCACACCAGGCGCTCGATGCCTGCATCAAGCAGGGCATGCATGCGCGATTCTAGCATCCTGAAATCGGCTTCCCCGTTGGGCGTACCGTAATAGGGCGCCGACAGCTTGAACCAGCCGCCCTCGCGCACGAATCGCAACAGGGCCTGGAATACGTCGGATTCGACGGCATAGCCGGCTGGAACGCGGCCGAGATGATCAATAAGCACGGGGCACGGCAAGCGCAGCAACTCGTCGACACACAGCGCGAGCGCGGGCCCGCCGCCCTGCACAATGAGGCTCCATCCGATAGGCGCGA
>Ga0182739_1005058_pt1 | contig 10601 bp, 10 predicted proteins | sample eDN5th30CBELigBY_FD_128873 | JGI IMG/M metagenome (GOLD analysis project Ga0182739, IMG submission 128873) | Enriched backyard soil microbial communities from Emeryville, California, USA - eDNA 5th pass 30_C BE-Lig BY (version 2) (version 2) | ecosystem: Environmental > Terrestrial > Soil >...
CACCGTCTGCCACGCCGGCGACGGCAACCTGCACCCCAACTTCATCTTCGACGGGCCCGACGTGCCGCCGGAGATCTGGGCCGCCGCAGACGATCTATTCCGGGCGGCGCTGCGCCTGGATGGCACCCTCACGGGAGAGCACGGCGTCGGCGTCCTCAAGCGGCGCTGGCTCGCCGACGAGCTCGGAGACGACCAGTGGGAGCTGCAGCGGCAGATCACGCGCGTCTTCGACCCCGCGGGCATCCTCAACCCGGGCAAGGTCTTCGCCCCGTGACGGCCGAGATCCGCGTCAGCGCGGGGGTGCTCGTCGACGAGAACGGCTACGCCCTCGTCGTGCGCAAGCGTGGCGCCGCGGTCTTCCAGCAGCCGGGCGGCAAGCCCGATCCGGGCGAGACGCCCCTCGAGACCCTCGTGCGCGAGGTCCGGGAGGAGGTCGGGGTGGAGCTGGACGCCGACGCGGTCGAGCCCCTGGGCACCTTCCGCGACGCCGCCGCCAACGAGCCGGGACACACCGTCGTCGGCGACGCCTTCCGCGCGTACGTCCGCCGCGCCGACGTCCGTATCGGAGCCGAGATCGAAGACGCCCGCTGGCTCCGGCCCGCCGATGTCGACCAGACGCCCCTGGCCGACCTGAGCCGCCACCACCTGCTGCGCCTCGCCTGGGCCTGAGCCGCCTGTCACCTGCGGGCGCCGGCCGGAGGCTACGACCCCGTCGGATACACCTGCACCGTCGGACGGGGCTCCGTCCGCAGCGCGAGCACGATCGCGAGGATGCCGAGGAGCATCGGCACGAGCGTCGCCACGAGCGACGAGAGCCCGGTCAGGAGCCCGAGCATCTCCTGGCCGTCCGGACGACCCGCGACGGCGACCATGCCGATCTGCGTGAGGACACCGGCACCCACGACGATCGCCAGCGCCCAGGCCGGGGCCCGGTTCCAGGGTCTGACGACCACGTCCGCACGGGCGATCTCGACGACCGAGAGGGTCCCTGCGCCGATCCAGACCAGGATCTCGACGTAGTACAACGCGGAGTAGAGTCCCGCCGATCCATCGTCGTAGGGAGGCAACAGCGCCGCCGTGACAGCGCTGAGAGGACCGATAAGAGCCCACACGGTCAGCGCGACGGTCCCGAGCGGCCTCCGCGCGACGACCGAGCCGCGTCCCCGCCAGCCGAACGCGAACACGAGCAGCGCGGCGGTGAACGCGAGCATGCCGATCCAGCTGACGGCCGCGAGGCTCCCCGGCTCGTTGAGCGACGCGACTGCCACAAGCGGCAGCAGCGCGCTCGCGATCAGGAGGGCGCCCGCCCACACCCAAGCGGTCACGGTCGAGTGTCGTGCGACGTCGGTCATGGCGTCCGCCTCGCGATCGCCTACAGTCCCTGCCAGTCGGGCTTGTTGGCGTAGGCGTAGCGGTAGTAGTCGGCGTTCTGCAGCTGCGAGGCCGCCGCCTCGTCGACGACGACGGTCACGTGGGGGTGGAGCTGGATCGCGGACCCGGGCAGCGACGAGGTCACGGGGCCCTCCACGGCTCCCGCGACGGCGTGCGCCTTCCCCTCGCCGAAGGCGAGCAGGAACAGGTGCCGGGCGTCGAGGATCGTGCCGAGCCCCTGCGTGATGCAGTGCATCGGCACGTCGTCGACCGAGTCGAAGAAGCGCGCGTTGTCGGCGCGTGTCTGCTCGATGAGGGTCTTCACGCGCGTCCGCGACGCGAAAGACGAACCCGGCTCGTTGAAGCCGATGTGTCCCGACGTGCCGATGCCGAGGATCTGGAGGTCCACGCCGCCGGCGGCGGCGATCGCGGCCTCGTAGTCGGCTCCGGCGTGCTGGATCGTCTCGAGCGATCCGTTGGGCGTGTGGATGAGCTCGGGGTTCAGACCGAGCGGCTCGACGACCTCCCGGGTGATGACGGAGCGGTAGCTCTCGGGGTGCGCGGGGTCGATCCCGACGTACTCGTCGAGCGCGAAGCCGCGCACGCGCGAGACGTCCACGCCCGCGAGCCTCGTCCGCAGCGCCTCGTAGACGGGCAGCGGGGTGGATCCCGTCGCAAGACCCAGCACGGCATCCGGGCGGCCGGCGACCAGCCGCACGATCTCGTCGGCGACCAGGGCGCCCGCGTCCGCTGCGGAGGGGACGATGACGATTTCAGCCATGAGCGAGAGCTTCCTGTTCCTGAGCGGTCGCGCCGATGAGCGCGGCTCCGAGAGCGGCGGCCGGCGACCCGGGCGGCAGCAGCTCGACACGCTCGGTCAGTCGCAGCGATCGCAGGAACGCGGATGCTGCGGCACTGGCCTGGAGCTCGGACACCACGGGATTCAGCATACGGTCGCCGAGCGCGGTCACGCCTCCCCCGAGCACGACCGAGTCGACGTCGGCGGACAGCACGATGATGCGGACGGCGGCGGCGATGCCGTACGCGAGGCCCCCGCGCAGGGCGATCGCCCGCTCGTCGCCGGCGTCCGCGGCGTCGAACACGTCGCGCACCGGCAGCGCGCCGCGCACCCCCCAGCGCTCGGCCACCGCCGCGCCGCCGGCGAACGCCTCGATGCAGCCGCGCTGCCCGCACCGGCATTCGGGCCCGTCCGGGTCGACCGAGATGTGGCCGACCTCGCCCGCGATGCCCCTCGACCCGCGCCACAGCCTGCCGGCCGTGACGATGCCCGCCGCGATCCCGGTGCCGACGTTGAGGTAGGCCATCGAGCCCGGGGCGCCGTCCTGCCCGGCGGCCCGGGACGGGGCTCCGCGCAGCGCGAACGCGCCGACGGCCGCCGCCTTGACGTCGTTCTCGGCGCGGACCGGCCGCTCGAAGACGGGCCGCAGTGCGGCGTCCAGGTCGAGGTCCTCGATGCCGAGGTTCACGGCGTGCGTGATGCGCGCGCCGCCGGGCGTGATCTGCCCCGGGATGCCGATGCCCACCGACGCGAATCCCGTCCTGGGCACGCCGACCTGCGCGGCGAGCTCCCCCGCGAGCTGCGCGATCGTGTCGGTGACGGCCTCCGCCCCCCAGCCGGTGGGCCGCCGCAGCCGCGCGACGATCTCACCGGCGGGCGCGACGACCACCGCGTCGGTCTTGGTGCCGCCGACGTCGAATCCGAGCCGCATGTCAGCCCTTCACCGCACCGGCCACGAGGCCGCTCGTCATCCGCCCCTGGACGATCAGGAAGAAGACGATGACGGGGATCGCCATGAGCGTCGAGCCGGCCATGACGACGGCCCAGTCCGTGGCTTTGGTCGCCTGCACGAAGCTGCGCAGCCAGATCGGGAGGGTCTGCGCCTCCGGCCGGGTCATGATGACCAGCGCGAAGACGAACTCGTTCCACGCCTGGATGAACGCGAAGATGCCGGTCGAGACGAGACCCGGTGCCAGCAGGGGGAACGTGACCCGCCAGAAGGCCTGGTTGCGGCTGCATCCGTCGATCATGGCCGCCTCCTCCAGGTCGGCGGGGACGCCGTTGACGAACCCGCGGAGGGTCCAGATCGTGAAGGGGAGCACCATCGCGATGTAGACCGCGGACAGACCGATGACGGTGTTCAGCAGCTGCCATCCGTCGAGGACGCGGAAGGTCGAGATGATCATCGCCTCGGCCGGGATCATCTGGATGACGAGGATCGCGATGATGAAGGTCTTGCGGGAGCGGAAGCGGTACCGCGACACCGCGATGGAGGCGAGGAACGCGAACAGGAGCGCCGAGACGACCGTCAGGACGGTGACGGCGAGCGAGATCCACAGCGCAGGCAGGAATCCGCCGTCGTTCCAGGCGGCCACGAAGCTGCGCGTCGTGAACTCGTCCGGCCACAGGTGCGGAGTGTCGCTCTTGACGGCCGAACCCGGGAGGAAGGCGGTGTTCACCATCCAGTAGACGGGGAAGACCGAGCACAGGAACACGACGATCGCCGCGGCGTTGAGCAGGACCCGGCCGGTTCGCCGGCGCGTGCGGGCGCTCACAGCTCGTCCTCCGTCTTGAGCATGGTGCGGATGTAGTAGGCCGAGATCGCGAGCAGGATCAGCACGAGGATGACGGCGATCGCGCCGCCCGAGCCGAGGTCGCCGGTGGCCATCGAGACGCTGTAGATGTAGACGCCGATCGTGTTGGTGTCGGCGCGGACGCCGCCGATCGTCTGCAGTGCGTAGATCTGGGCGAACACGCGCAGATCCCAGATGATCTGCAGGATCAGCAGGACGATGAGGATCGAGCGGACGTAGGGGAAGACGATGAGGCGCAGTCGCTGCCACACGTTCGCGCCGTCGAGCGAGGACGCCTCGATGACCTCGTCCGGCACCTGCGTGAGGGCCGCGTAGGTCGAGAACGAGACGAACGGGATCGCTCCCCACGTGATGATGATGGCGGCCACGGAGAAGAAGCTGAGCGGGTCGCTGAGCCAGCTGTGTCCCATCCAGTCCTCGCCGGTGACCTGGGTGAGGAAGTAGTTGACGAGTCCGTAGTCGGTGTCGAAGATCCAGCCCCAGACGATCGTGGCCGTCAGCGCCGGCATCGCCCAGGCCAAGAGTAGGCCGATCGAGACGACGGTCCGCATGACCTTGCCGAGGGAGCGCATCATGAGGGCGATCCCCACGCCCAGGACCATGGTGGCGGCGACGCTCACGACGCACAGTCCGATGCTCCGCGCCAGCACGAGCCAGAACTCCGAGTCGCCGAGCACGCGCACATAGTTGTGGATGCCGATGAAGTCCGCCGGCGCGCCGAAGATCTGCTCGCGGCCGTACTTCTGGAACGACATGATCACGAGCTGGACGAGCGGCCAGCCGATGAACACCGCCAGCATGATCAGCGACGGCAGCAGGAGCACCAGCGGGGTGCCGTCGAAGCGGCGGCGGCGTGCGGGTCCGCCCGCGGCGGGGACCGGTGCGGACGTCCCAGGGGAGAGCGTCGTCGTCATGGTCGACATCGTCCTCTCCGTTCTCTTCTTCAGGGGTTCCCCCGGGGCACCTGTCGGCGCCCCGGGGGAACCGGGATGGATCGTGATCAGCCGTTGAGGATGGACTCGATCTGCGTGTCGAGCTCCGCCGCGAGCGAGGCGACATCACCGCCGTTGGCGACCTTGACGAAGAAGTCCTGCAGCAGGCCCTTCGCCTCGACGTCCGCCCACTTGGGCGAGGCGGGGGTCAGCTTGGCGTTGGCTGCCGCATCGGCGATGACGGCGGCCAGCTCCGGCGTCGCGGCCGCTACCTTGCTGCCCAGGCTCTTCTTGGCGGGGACCAGGCCGTTCTCCGCGAGGATCGTCTGGTACTCGTCGCTCAGGATGATCTTCAGCGCGCTCTTGGCGAGTTCGGGGTGAGCCGACTTCGCCGCGACGCCGATGTTGGATCCGCCGGCGAACACCTGCGCGGCGCCGCCGTCCTTGCCGGGGAGGGCGAAGTAGCCGAGCGAGTCGGTCAGCGCCGTGTCCTGCTTGTCCTCATCGGCGACGATCGACCAGTACGCCCAGCTCGGAGCCGACAGCGTGGCTGCCTTCTCGGTGCGGAAGGGGACCCATGCCTCGGTCTCGTCGCCGTCCTTCGCGGCAAGCGACGCCTTGGTCATGAGCTCCTGGACCTGCGTGATGCCGGCGATCGAGCCCGCGGACGAGAACTGGGCATCCCACGTGCCGTCGCTGTTCTTGACGGCGACCTGGCCGCCGTTCTCCCAGATGAACGGGAGGGCGTTGTACCAGTCCTTGCCGGGGAAGTAGACGCCCGAGACACCGTCGAGCGCGTCCGCGAGCGCCACGCCGTTGGAGACGTACTCGTCCAGCGTCGTCGGGACCTTCACTCCGGCGTCCTCGTACTGCGCCGTGTTGTAGAACACGACGCGAGCACCGGAGTAGTACGGCGCGGCGTAGAGCTTCTCGTCCCACGAGCCCGCTTCGACGAAGCCGTCGAGCAGGTCGGAGCCCCCCAGCTCCTCCTTGATGTCGGTCAGGTCGAGCAGAGCGCCCGCGGAGGTGAAGGCCGCGGCCTGCGTGTTGCCCATCTCGACGATGTCGGGGCTGTCGTTGGAGGACAGGCTCGTGGTGAGCTTGTCGACCAGGCCGGTCCACTGCTGCTCCTCGATCACGATCTTGCTGCCGGGGTTCTCATCCGCGAACGTCTTGATCAGGTAGTCGCGGGCGTCCTTCGGCGTGTCGGTGCCGACGAGCCAGACCCGCAGCTCCGCGGGCTCCGGGGTGTTCGCGTCGGTCGGCGTCGGTGCTCCGCCGCCCGAGCAGCCGGCGAGGACGACGGCCGAAGCGCCGAAGAGCGCGATAGCTCCGAGCTTCTTGTTCATGTTGTCTTCCTTCGTTATCTCTTGGTGTCCCGGGGGATCGGGCGATCCGTCCGGAGGAGGGGTCGGTGACCCGTCCGGGGGTGATGTCCATGGGCGGTGCCCATGGGGTGATGCAGGGTGTCAGGACACCCCGAGTTGTCCCGAGAGGACCATGACGGCCGCGCCGCGGAGGACGATGTCCTCGCCTTGCGTCGTCATCCGCACGCGAACGCCGTCGTGGAACCGGGCGAGCGTCCGTGCGCGGAGGGTCTCGACGGTCGCCTCTGCGAGGATCCCGTCGAGAAGTTCAGGAGGGCCGGAGAGCACGATCTCCGACAGGTCGAGGGCGCCCACCACGGGCGCCAGCGCGATGCCCAGCCGCTCACCCGCGTCGCGGAGGGTCGCCTCGCGCCCGTTCGCGGCCGTGCGGGCGGCGAGCGCGGGCGCGGCCAGCCATGCCTCCAGGCAGCCGACCTTGCCGCACGCGCACTGCGGGCCGCCGTCGGTGCCGACCGTGACGTGCCCGATCTCCCCCGCCGCGAAGCGGCTGCCGCGCATGGGCTGGCCGCCGGCGAGCAGGCTCGATCCGACGCCGAGCCCGACCCGGATGAGCATGACGTCGTCGGGGGCGCCGCCGAACGTGTACTCGGCGAGGACGGCGGCGTTGGCGTCGTTGGCCACGAGCACGGGAAGCGAGAGCGCCTCGGTGAGGACGCCTTCGAGGTCGACGCCGCTCCATCCGAAGTTCGGAGCGGTCAGCACGACGCCGCGGTCGTCGACCACGCCGGGGGTGCCGACGCCGATCCCGAGCACGGGAGCGTGCGCGTCGGCGACGAGGGCGCGGGCGAGCGCCGTGACGACGTCGAGGATGTCGGCGGGGTCGGCGGGGACGTCGGCGTCGTGACGCGCGACGATCTCGCCGTCGAGGGTCAGGACGGCCCCGAGGAGCCGGTCGCTTCCCGACAGGTCGAGCCCGATGATCCGGTGTCCCTCGCGGTCGAGGTCGACGAGGATGGCGGGCTTGCCGGGACCCGAGGCCTCGCGGGTGCCCCGCTCGACGACGTAGCCGTCCGCGATGAGCTCGGCGACCAGATCGGAGATCGTGACGCGGGTCAGACCCGTCTCGCGTGAGAGGTCGGCGCGGCTCATGGCGCCCTGGTGGAAGAGCGTCTGCAGCACGAGCGAGCGGTTGTGGGCGCGGGCGTGCTCCGGCAGCACCTTGGTCACTTGGCGAAGGGCGCGGCCCGCGCCGAACGAGCGGCCGGCGCCCGGCGCCGCGTCGAGGGTGCCGCGTTGCACATCCGTTCCTGGCATGTTTGTTAGTAGACCTTACGAACAAACAATCCGCAACGGTGGGGGCCAATTCGGAAGGATCATTTACAAAACCGTTACATTCCGGGATGCGGCCTCAGGCTCCCCCCGATACGCGACCTGGCGCATCGGTCGCGTACCATGGAACGGCGCTGTTGCGCCGATTTTCCCCGGGGGTGACATCGTGACAGAGGTGACGACTTCAGACGTCGGCGCGTCGAAGACGCCGGATGCCGCGGGCGCGGCCGACACGACACCGGCTGTCCAGTGGGCTCCCGCCGAGGCTCGTCCCGCGCGCAAGCGCTGGGGACTGCGGATCGGCCTGCCCGCCGCCGCCGTCTGCGTCGGTCTCGTCGCCGCATCCCTCGTGCTCATCGCCCCCGGCACCGCCGTCGCCGGCGTGCCCGTGGGCTTCCTCACCGCCGGGGCGGCCACCGACGCGATCGCGCAGCGCCTGGCGTCGACGACCGTGATGCTCGGTGAGGGCGGCCCCGTCCTGACGGGCGCGCAGCTCGGCGCGAGCGTCGAGGCCGGCGCCCTCGCCGACCGCGCCTATCAGGACCGCCCGCTCTGGAACGTGTCGCAGTGGTTCGGCACCTCGGCAGAGGCGGAGATCAGCCTCGACCCGGCTGTCGCGACGGCCGCCCTGCAGGAGGCGCTCCCCGACCTGTACGCCGCCGCCACGCCCGCATCCATCGCCTTCACGGGCGCAGCCTACGAGCTCTCCCCCGCCGTCGCCGGCGAGGGCATCGACGTCGACGCGGTGCGTGCCGCACTGCAGTCGGCGTTCGTCGAGGGGCGCACCGACGTCGTCTTCGAGCCCGTCGTCGTCCCGGTCGCCGCCGCACCCACGACCGAGCAGGCCGAGGAGGCCGTCGGCCGTCTCAACGCGATCATCGCGGAAGCCGGCTTCTACGTCGGAGACGAGCGCACCGTCCCCGTCGAGCCCGACGTCGTCGCCGAGTGGCTGACCGTCGAGCCCGACGCGACGGGCGCGTTCACCATCAGCGCCGACGAGTCGCGCATCCAGGCCGCCGTGGACGCCCTCGACATCGACCAGGAGGTCATCGACGGAACCGTCGTCGTCAACAGCGCCGGCGATGTGCTCCGCACGATCACGGCGGGTCAGGACGGCCGCGTCCTCGGCGACACCGCCGGCGTCGCGGCGGCCTTCGCCGCCCAGCTCTCCGAGGGCCGCGCGGCGTATGCGCTTCCCGTCGAGGTCACGGCGCAGAAGACGACGGAGCTCGAGCGACTGCTCGAAGTCGACCTGAGCGCACAGCGGCTCTACCTGAAGGAGAACGGCGAGGTCATCGACACCTGGCTCATCTCCAGCGGACGCCCCGGGGCGGTCACGCACACGGGACACTACGCGATCGGGTGGAAGACGTCGTCGCAGACGATGCGCGGCACGTCGCGCGACACCGGCACCGTGTACGAGCAGCCGGACGTGCCGTGGGTCATGTACTTCAACGGCGACCAGGCCTTCCACGGTGCCTACTGGCACAACAACTTCGGGAACGTCATGAGCGCGGGGTGCGTCAACATGCCGCCCGCGAAGGCGAAGGTCATCTACGACTGGTCGCCCGAGGGAACGGACGTCTGGATCCACTCCTGACGATCGGTAGTGTGGCTGCGTGCCACGCTTCGATCTGACGCTCCCCGAGCTCGAGGAGTACCTCCCGGACGTCCGCGAGCCCGCGGACTTCGACGACTTCTGGTCCGAGACGCTCTCGGCATCCCGCGCTCTCTCCGCCCCGCCCGCTGTGGTCCGTCAGGACACGCCCTTCACGACGCTCGACGTGTTCGACGTGACGTTCTCCGGGTTCGCGGGCGACCGTGTGAAAGCCTGGCTCACGCTGCCGCGCGGCATCGACGGACCGCTGCCGGCCGTCGTCGAGTACCTCGGATACGGAGGCGGGCGCGGGCTGCCGACCGAGCGGCCTGGATGGGCGTCTGCGGGCTACGCGCACCTGCTCATGGACACGCGCGGGCAGGGCTCGGCCTGGGGATCGGGCGGCGCGACCGCCGACCCGCACCCGACGGGCCCGTCGACTCCCGGCTTCATGACGCGCGGCATCGAGGACCCCTCCGCCTACTACTACCGGCGCGTGTTCACCGACGCCGTGCTGGCGGTCGACACGGCGCGCGCACTGCCGCAGGTCGACCCTTCCCGCGTCGCCGTCACGGGGACGAGCCAGGGCGGCGGGATCACGCTGGCGGCGGCGGGTCTGTCCGAGGGGGTCGTCGCGGCGATGCCGGACGTCCCGTTCCTGTGCCACTTCGAGCGCGCCGTGGGCCTGACGGATGCCGATCCGTACCAGGAGATCGTGCGGTACCTGTCTGTGCACCGCGGCGCCGACGAGCGCGTCTTCTCGACGCTGTCGTACTTCGACGGGGTCAACTTCGCGCGGCGCCTGACGGCGCCGACGCTCTTCTCCGTCGCGCTGCTGGATCCGGTCTGCCCGCCGTCGACGGTGTTCGCCGCCTTCAACCACTGCGCAGCCACCGACCGTCGCATCGAGGTCTACACCCACAACCAGCACGAGGGCGGCCTGGCGTACCAGTGGCTCGCGCAGGCGGAGTTCCTCGCCGGCCGCATCTGATCCGCCCGGCGCGCCCGCGTTTCGTCTCGCTCCGCTCGCTCAACGCCCGGGGCCGGGAGCGCGGGGGAAGCGGAGCCCCGCGCGAGCAGAGACCCGGTCGTTGAGCGAGGAGCGAAGCGACGAGACGAAACGCAGCGGGCGGCGCGTCAGAGCGCGTCGATCACCGCGTTGAGCGTCGCCGAGGGCCGCATGACGGCGGCGACCTTCGCCGTGTCGGGGTGGTAGTAGCCCCCGATGTCGACGGGGTTGCCCTGCACGGCGTTGAGCTCGGCGACGATCGCCTCCTCCTGCGCGGCGAGCGACTCGGCGACCGGAGCGAAGGCGGCGGCCAGCTCGGCATCCGCGGTCTGCTTCGCCAGCTCCTGCGCCCAGTACAGGGCGAGGTAGAAGTGACTGCCGCGGTTGTCGATCGTGCCGAGCGCACGGCCGGGCGACTTGTC
>Ga0182739_1005060_pt1 | contig 10597 bp, 8 predicted proteins | sample eDN5th30CBELigBY_FD_128873 | JGI IMG/M metagenome (GOLD analysis project Ga0182739, IMG submission 128873) | Enriched backyard soil microbial communities from Emeryville, California, USA - eDNA 5th pass 30_C BE-Lig BY (version 2) (version 2) | ecosystem: Environmental > Terrestrial > Soil >...
GCCGTCCTGCGCGATGCCGCGCTGCGGTTCCAGGCCGTGCTGCACGCGCAGGGCATCACCTCGCTCACCGAACCCGGGCTCGGCCCCGGCGCCGGCGGCCTGCTGGACGGATCCTGCACCACCGCCGCCCTGGAGATGCTCGGCGACCTGGCCGCGGCGGGGGAGCTGACCCTGCGCATCAACACCCTGCTCCTGTTCGCCGGCACCGGCGGGATCAGCGCGGACACGGTCCGCCGCGGACTCGAGTCCAGGCTGCACCGGACCCTCCTGGACCGCGGCATCGACGGGCGCCGCCTCCGCATTGCGGGCGTGAAGGTCTTCGCGGACGGAACCCCGCGCAGCGGGACCGCCTGGATGACCAAGCCGTACGGGCACGCCTGCACCCACGGTTCGCTGGTGGTCGCCGGGAACAGCGACGCCGAGCGCGTGGCGGAACTGGAAGAGATCGTCCGCCTGGTCCACGACGCCGGCCTGCAGGCCGGGATCCATGCCACGGGCGATGCCGCCACCGAGGCCGCCGTCGGGGCCATCGCCCGCGCCCAGGCGGCGCGGGCCGGGCGGAACCGGCACTACATCATCCACGGGTCCTTCCCGTCCAACGACTTCCTCGCCCGGCTGGCCGCCCACGACGTTGGCTACAGCACCAACCCGATGATCCGCTACGGCGGCGGCGACGCCCTGGGCCGGATCCTGGGCCCGGAACGGTTCCGCCGGCACCAGCCGCTGCGTTCCGCGGCCCGGGCCGGGGTCCACTTCAACATCGCCTCCGACTCCCCGGTGACCACCACCGACTGGCGCCGGCCGGTCCTGGCCGCCGTCGCCCGCCACACCGCGGACCACCCCGGTGCCGTCGACGACGGCGAGGGCCTGGACCTGCTGCAGGCCCTGGCGGCCATGACGTCGCAGCCGGCCTGGCAGGACCACGCCGAAACCTTCAAGGGTGCCGTGCGGCCGGGGATGGCCGCCGACCTCTGCATCCTGGACGGCCCCTGGCCGGACGGGAGGGAGGCCGAGGCCCTGCTGGAGCGGCAGGTCGCCTGGACCGTCAGCGACGGACGGGTCGTCCACGAACCAGCCTCCGTCCCCGCCCCCACCTTTGTCCCGTAACCCTCCAGATCCCGCACGCACCCCAGTTCAAGGAGAGACCATGCGATTCCGACTTCCCATTGCCCTCGCCGCGGCCCTCGCGCTCGGCCTGACCGCCTGCAGTTCCGATGCGTCCGCCCCGGCTTCCGGGGAGGCCACCACGCTGAAGGTGGGCGTGGTCGGCATCGGCTCCGACGCCGCGCTCCAGCTGGCCATCGACAAGGGCTACTTCAAGGAGGAAGGCATCGACGTCGTCACCACCGTGGTGGCGAACCCGCCCGCCGGCGTTGCCGCCGCCCAGAGCGGCCAGCTGGACCTGACCTACTCGCCGTCCATCCCGATGCTGAACGCGATGAGCCAGAACGTGCCGCTGAAGGTCGTCGCCGCGGCGGACGGCTACCAGCCCAAGGACCAGCAGCCGGCGGACCTGGCCCAGATCGACGACACCGGCCTGTTCATCCCCAAGGGCAGCGGCATCACCAGCCCGAAGGACCTGGAGGGCAAGTCCATCTCCGTGCCGGCCCGCAAGGCCCAGATGGAGGTGACCGTCGCCAAGGCCGTCAAGGACGCCGGCGGGGACCCGGCGAAGGTCAACTGGATGGTGCTGGATCCGGCCTCGGCCCTGCAGTCCCTGGACTCCCGGCGCATCGATGCCGCCACCCTGATCGCCCCCTTCACCTCCCAGGCCGAGTCCAAGGGGCACGAGCGCCTGGCCTCGCCCGGCGCCGGGTTCTTCCAGGAGGGCGCGGTGGGCCTGTGGGTGGCCGGCGCGAAGACCGTGGACACCAAGAAGGACCAGATGGCGGCGTTCGCCCGGGCCGTCTACAAGGCCAACGACTACGCCAACACGCACCTGGCCGAAGCCCAGGAAATCGGCGCCCGGCTGACCGGCGTTCCGCTGGAAACCGTACAGAAGGGGGCCGAAACCTACTGGCCCACCGAGGTGAAGCTCGAGGAGATCCAGCGGGTTAACACCCAACTGGTGGAGCTGGGCTTCCTGGCCACGGAAGTGCCGCTGGACCAGGACCTGATCGTCAGCGGGCAGTAGGCCGCGTCCGATCCGTTGGGAGCTGAACCGTGAAGAAAAATCTGAGGCAAATGCTGGCAAGTGCCGGCGGTATTGCCCTTGTCCTGGCCCTGTGGCAGGCCGTGGCCACCGGGCCGATGGCCGGCGGCCCGCTGCCCCCGGTCTCGCTGGTGCTCGCGCAGCTGGCCGGGCTGCTGGCCGGAGGGACCTTCTGGGCCGCGCTGGCCGAAACCCTGCTCATCGCGCTGGCCGGCCTGGCCGCGGCGGCCGCCGCCGGCGTCGTCCTCGGGGTGCTGATCGGCAGCTTCGAGCCGTTCCGGTACGCCACCGCCGCGGTGCTGGAGTTCCTCAAGCCGATCCCGCCGATCGTCATCCTGCCACTGGTGGTGCTGGTCCTGGGCCCGACCACGCAGATGTCCTGGTTCCTGGTGTTCTTCGGCTGCGTGCTGCCGATCATCATGCAGACGGTGGCCGGGGTGCACGACGCCGATCCGGTCACCCTGGACACGGCCCGCTCCTACGGGCTGGGACGGGTGGAAATCCTGGGCCGGGTCACCCTGCCCTCGGCCATGCCGTTCATCGGCACCGCCATGCGGGTCGCCGCCCCGGCCGCCCTGGTCATCACCGTGGTGGCCGGGCTGCTCGGAGGCGGCCCCGGCCTGGGCCTGAGCATCTACCAGGCCCAGGCCGGCGGCGACTATCCCACCCTGTACGCCTACGTCGTCGTCCTCGGCGTGCTCGGCCTGGCCTTCCAGGGTGCCAGCCGGCTGGCCGAGGGCCGGCTGCTCCACTGGCACGCGTCCTACCGTGAGGTGCTGAACCCATGAACCGCAAACTGACCAACTGGATCCTCGGGGCCGGAACACCCGTGGTGGTCGTGGCCCTCTGGTGGGTGGCCTCGGAGAACTCCACCAACACCTTCTTCCCGCCGCTGAACGCGATCCTGGAGCGCTTCCAGGCGCTCTGGCTGTTCGAGCACTTCGGCTCCGACGTGCTGCTCAGCCTGCGGAACCTGGTGATCGGCTACGCGCTGGCCTCCGTGATCGGCGTCGGCCTGGGCTTCGTCACCGCCCTGGTGCCGGTTATCCGCTGGGGGCTGGATCCGCTGATCCATTTCCTGCGCGGCATCCCGCCGGTGGCGCTGGTGCCGATCTTCATCTCGCTGATCGGCTTCGGGATCGAAATGCGCCTGGCCAGCATCACCCTGGCGGCCGTGTTCCCCACCCTGATCGCCACCGTGGACGGCATCCGCGGCGTCGACTCCACGCTCAAGGACGTCAGCCAGGTCTACCGGCTGACCCGTACCGAGAAGCTGGCGCAGGTCTACCTGCCCGCCGCCGGGCCGCAGATCGCCTCCGGCATGCAGGTCAGCCTCCAGGTGGCGTTCATCGTGATGATCGCCTCCGAGATGCTCGGCTCCTCCCAGGGCATCGGGGCCATGACCCTGCTGGCCCAGCAGAGCTTCATGACCGCGGACATGTGGGCCGGGATCCTGCTGCTGGGGGTCATCGGCTTCGGCGCCAACCTGGTCTTCGAAGCCATCAAGAACAACGTCCTGGCCTGGTACGTGGGCTCGAAGCGGCTGGCCCGCTCATGAACCACACCCTGGCCCCGCACCGCCACCCCGGCAGGGAGAATCCAATGGAACTGCAGAACACCCCGGCAACCCTCGACGCCCCCGCGGCCGCCCCGCGGCTGGAGGTCACCGCCCTGTCCAAGACCTACGGGTCCGGCCCGAACGCCAAGTGCGTGATCGAGGACCTCACCTTCACCGTCAACAAGCGCGAGGTGGTGTGCATCGTCGGCCCCTCCGGCGTCGGCAAGACCACCCTGCTCAAGTGCCTGGCCGGCCTGCAGCCGGCCACGTCCGGAACCGCGGCCATCGACGGGCGGACCATCGACGGGCCGCCGCCGGAAATGGCCCTGGTGTTCCAGGACTACAGCCGCTCGCTGATGCCGTGGCTGACCGTGCGGAAGAACGTCAGGCTGCCGCTGCGCCACCTGCGCCTTCCCGCGCAGGAGATGAACGGACGCATCGACACGGCGCTGGCCGCCGTCGGGCTCTCCCACGCGGCCGGCCAGTACCCCTGGCAGCTCTCCGGCGGCATGCAGCAGCGCGTGGCGATCGCCCGCGCGCTGGCCTACCGGCCCGAAATCCTCATCATGGACGAGCCCTTCGCCTCCGTGGACGCGCAGACCCGCTTCGAGCTCGAGGACCTGTGCCTGAAGATCCGCGACGACTTCGGCATGACCATCCTGGTGGTCACCCACGACATCGACGAGGCCGTCTACCTCTCCGACCGCGTGGTGGTCCTGGGCGCCAAACCCGCCCGCGTGCTGGACATCGTCGGCATCGACCTGCCCGCGCCCCGGGACCAGATCTCCACCCGCGCCCTGCTCGAGTTCGCCGAGCAGCGCACCAACGTGCTCTCCATGATCAGGAAGCCCGCATGAGCGCCGGGACGAATATGGGCACAGCGAAGCGGAAGAACGTCCTGGTTTTCATCGCGGACCAGTTGCGGGCCGACCACCTCGGGTTCGCCGGCAACACCGTGGTGCGGACCCCAAATCTGGACCGGCTGGCCGCCGAAAGCATGGTCTTCACCGAGGCCACCGTCACCAACCCGACCTGCATGCCCAACCGGGCCAGCCTGCTGACCGGCCGCTGGCCCTCCGCCCACGGCACCCGGTGCAACGGCATCACCATGGACCCCGACGCGAGCAACCTGGTCCGGGCGCTCTCCTGCGGCGGCTACCGGACGACGGCGGTGGGCAAGCTGCACCACCAGAACATGGGGTGGGGGTTCGAGCCGGTCCAGCTGGCCGAGATCGAGGCGACCGACCCGCTGCTGGTGGACGCGCGGGCCACGGACGCCCGCGTCCGGCCGCGCACCCCGGGGTGGGACAAGTGGGAGGACAAGGCCGCCCACGACGGGCAATTCATTCCGCTGCCGGAGGACTACTACGGCTACGGCCACGTGGACCTGGTGATCGGCCACGGGGACCGTCCCGGGGGCCACTACGTCCACTGGGCCCGGGAACGGGGGGTGGACCCGCTGGCCGTCGGCGGGGCCGAAAACGCGCCGCGGCGGCTGGAAAGCTGGGACCAGGTGTACCAGACCGGCATTCCGGCGGAACTGCATCCCAGCACCTACGTCGGCGAGCGCGCCGTCGGGCACCTGGCCGGGTTCGCCGAGGCCGCGGAGCCGTTCTTTATGTTCGTCTCCTTCCCGGACCCGCACCATCCGTACTCCCCGCCGGAGGGGTACGCCGACCTGTACTCCCCGGACGAGGTCCAGCTGCCGGTCGGCTTCTACCAGGACCACGCCGCGTCCCCGCCGCACATCCGGCACATGCTCGAACGCCGCGGCGAGCCCAACGAGGACCCCACCATGACCTTCGCCGCGGACGAGGCCCAGTTCCGCCAGGCGCTGGCGGCGCAGTACGGGCTGATCACCCTGATGGACGAGCAGATCGGCCGGGTCCTGGCCGCGCTGGAGGAGAACGGGCTGGCGGAGGACACAATCGTGGTCTTCACCAGCGACCACGGCGACCTGTTCGGGGACCACGGGCTGATGCTCAAGCACTTCAGCCACTACCGCGCGGTGACCAACGTGCCACTGGCCATCAGGGTCCCGGGCCTGGCCGCGGGCACCTCGGACGCCCTGGTCTCCACGGCGGACCTGGCCCCGACGCTGCTGGACCTGACGGGCACGCCCCGGTACCGCGGCATCCAGGGCCTCTCCCTGGCGCCGCTGCTGGAGGGGGAGGCCGGGTCCGTACGGGAGGCCCTCATCATCGAGGAGGACCAGCCGTTCGGGCTGCCCGGGCTGCCCGGGCCCGTCCGCACCCGCTCGATGCTGACCCGGGAGGGCCGCCTGACCCGGTACTTCGGCACGGACATCACCGAACTCTACGACCACGGGACAGACCGCGAGGAGCTGAACAACGTGGCGGGGCAGGAGAAGTTCAAGGATCTCCAGGACGCGCTGACCGTGGCGATGCTGGAGGGCATGGCCGCCCTGGCGGACGAGGGGACCGCCCCGACCGCGGCGGCCTGACGGCTACCCGCGGTCCGCCGGGCAACGCGTGCGCGATCCGTGTCGGTTTGAGGCGCTCTAACCGACACGGATCGCGCACGCGTTTGGGGTGGGCCTACCTGGCGCCCTCGTAGGAGACGCGCTCCCAGGAGAGGACGTCCCCGGACGCGGCGCTGTTCGGAGCGACGGTGACGCGCAGCCATTCGTTGGACGTCGCGGCACCCTCGACGGTCACGCGCTGCAGGTTCTCCTGCGCGCCCACTCCGTAGATGCCCAGCCACGGGGAGCCGGCAGCGAGCGGGGCATCGTCGGTGAAGGCGTGGCTGTCGCCATTGAACAGGTAGACCGGGCGGTCGAAGGACGCGGCGCCGTCCGCGAGGGCCTTGACGATCGGCCCGAATCCGGAAACCTGCTCCGGGTTCTGCTCGACGCCGTTGGCCAGTTGCCACGGATCGAACATGTCCGCCTGGGTGAGCACGACGACGGCGCGAGCCTTCGTGCGCCTGGCGTCGGCGAACGTCTGCTCCAGCTGGGCGACGTCGGCGGCCGTGCGGGCCTCGACCTCCGCCAGCTGTTCCGCCGTCGGGGCGGCATTGCCGGTCCACGGGGCCAGGGAGTTGTTGGATCCCTGGACGTTGACGGCGGCGAACGCAACGCGGTTCTGTGCGAACGATACGTTCTCCGGCACGCCGAGTGCCGCCTGGGACTTCACCGGCATGGTGGCGCCGAGGGTCTTGCCGGGGGTGGCGAAGAAGAGGGCACGCAGGGCGTCGAGACGCTCCAGCGGGTTGTAGGAGCCGTTGTTGGGGCGGTGGCAGTCGACCCACTCGTTGTCGCCGGGGGTGTAGACCAGCGGTGCCTCGAAGCGGTCGAACTGGGCCAGGATGTTCGCGAAGTAGGCGTCGGTGCACTGCGCGGAGCCGGCCTTGATGTCGCCGAGGTGGGCGATGAACTTGAGGCCGTCCTGCTGGTTGAGTTCGGTGACCATTTCCGGGAACTGCGCCACTTGGGCGGCGCCGTAGGGGACGTCGCCGATGACGCCGAAGGTGAAGGCGTCCTTCTCCGGCTGGGCGGCGGTGGCGGGCGCGGCGGCGGCCGCTGCGGCGATGGCCAGAGCGGAGGCTCCGGCGAGGATGCGTGGCTTCATGGGGGTGCTCCTGGGAACGGGTGCGGGTGAACGCGCCCAGCGTAAGAGCGCCGGGTGACGGAGGAACCCCGCAGGGGTGTCCCGGAGGTGAACCGCGGCGGCGGGGCAACGCGTGCGCGATCCATGCGGGTTTGGTGCGTCCAAACCGGCATGGATCGCGCACGCGTTCGGGATCGGCCCTTCCCTTCCTCGCCCCGGCCCGCGAGCCTAGACTCGAACCACCTCGCTCCACAGGACACTCCATCAGGGCCCGGCAGCGCCGGCGCGCCGCGGAAGAAGCCCCTCATGAGACTCGTCGTCGACCTCACGAAGTGCCAGGGCTACGGGCAGTGCGCCTTTCTGGCCCCGGACGTCTTCACGATGAGCGGGGACGAAGCGCTGGTCTATGACCCCAACCCCGACGACGCGCAGCGCCGGGCCGTGCTGCGCGCGGCCGCCTCCTGCCCCGTCCAGGCCATCCAGCTCGACCGGACCGCCCAGCCTGACTGGGCCATCCAGGCCGACGGGATGAAGGAACCCCGCGAGCCGGGGCTGCCCGGCGAACCGGCGTCGGACACGGCCTCCGGCGTCGAGGGAAGCGCCGACGGGTTCAAGCGGACCGGACGGATCGTCATCGTCGGCGCCTCGCTGGCGGGCCTGCGGGCCGCGGAACGGCTGCGGGAGGAGGGGTTCACCGGGCACCTGACCCTGGTCGGGGACGAACGGCACGAACCCTACGACCGGCCCCCGCTGTCCAAGCAGGTCCCGGCCGGGCACATCCCCCCGGAGGGCACCGCGCTGCCCCGGCGGCGGGAGCTCGACGCCGACTGGCGGCTGGGCGTCGCGGCCACCGGACTGGACGTGGCCGGCAAGCAGGTCCGCCTGGCCGACGGCACCCGGATCGGCTTCGACAAGGTGCTCATCGCCACCGGCGTGCGGGCCCGCCCGTGGCCCCACCCCGAGGAGGCGGCGCTGGACGGCGTGCTCACCCTGCGCACCCGGGAGGACGGCGCCCGGCTGCAGAAGCTGCTCGCGGCACGGCCCCGCCGGGTGCTCGTCATCGGCGCCGGCTTCATCGGCTCGGAGGTCGCCTCCGTGTGCCGGGAACTGGACCTGCCGGTGACCGTGGCCGAGTCGGGGCCCGTGCCGCTGGGCTCGGCGCTGGGCGGGGTGGTCGGCGCCGTTGCGGGGGAGATCCAGCGGGAGAACGGCGTCGACCTGCGCTGCGGGGTCCGCGTCACCGCGCTGGAGGGCGACGGCGGGAAGCTCCGGAGGGCCCGCCTGTCCGACGGGACCGTCCTGGAGGTCGATGTGGCCGTGGCCGCGCTGGGCGTGGTCCGCAACGTCGAATGGTTGGCCGGCTCCGGGCTGGCCAGCGGCCCCTGGGGCGTGGCGTGCGACGCCGGCTGCCGGGTCATCGACGCGAACGGGCTGGTCACCGACAATATCTTCGTGGCCGGCGACGTGGCCCGCGCGCCCCAGCCAATGTTCGGATACCAGTTCCTGGCCATCGAACACTGGGGCAACGTGGTCTCCCAGGCGGAAGTGGCGGCGCACAACATGGTCAGCGGCGAGGCCGCGCGGTGGCCGCACCTTGAGGTGCCGAAATTCTGGTCCATCCAGTTCGGGACCGAAATCAAGAGCGTGGGGGTGGCCTCCGTGGCCGACGAGGTGGTCATCGCCCAAGGATCGGTGGAGCAGCGCCGCTTCCTGGCGGTCTACGGTTCCAGGGGACGGATCGTGGCGGCTGTCGCCTTCAACCAGAACAAGTGGGTGGAATTCTACGAGCCGCTCATCGAGCGGGCGGCGCCCTTCCCGCCGTCGTTCGAGACGGTCGACGAACCCACCCGGCAGGAGCCCGTCCCGGCGGGGTTCCGTGCCCCGGCCCGCCTGACCCAGGACGCGACCGTCGTGGTGACCGGGCACGATCCCGGCGAACGCCGTGCCACCCTGACCCCGCTGGATGCAAAGGAGCCCCGGCCATGAAGCAGCCACCCGCCAAGGAAGAGCAGGGCCTCTGGGAACAGATCCTGGACTATTCGAACCGGGCCGACCCCTACCCGCTCTACGATCAACTGCGCACCACTCCGGTGACCCGGCTGGCCGACGACTCCTACCTGGTAAGCACCTACGCGGAGATCCTCTCGCTGCTGCACGATCCGCGGGTCAGCTCGGATCCGCGGCGGAACCCCCAGGCGCTGGCGGCCGCGGCGGCCGCCGCCGGCGCTCCGGGCGCGGCGGACGAGGCGACCCCCGAGGAGATGTCCGAGGCCTCCCAAAGCTTCCTGCTGCGGGACCCGCCCGACCATGACCGGCTGCGCCGGCTGACGATGCGCCACTTCGGGCCACCGAACGCTCCCCGGCGCGTCACCGACCTGGAGCCCCGGATGCTGGAAATCGTCACGGAACTGATCGACGCCATGGAGGGCCGGAGCCGGGTCGACCTCGTGGAGGACCTGGCCTACCCCTTCCCGGTCTCGGTGATCTGCGAACTGCTGGGGGTCCCCACCGAGGACAAGCCCCGGTTCCGCGTCTGGGTGGACAGGCTCCTGGAAGCCACCGACCCCAACCTCGATGCGGAAACGCGAATGCAACGGCAGCGGGAGGCGGGCCAGGAACTGAACGCCTACATGGGCGAACTGGTGGCGGCCCACCAGAAGGAACCGGGCGGCGACATGCTCTCCGCCATGGCCACCGACGACGGCCCCGAAGGACGGATGGACACCGAAGAGCTGGTGAGCGTGGGCCTGCTGCTGCTCATTGCCGGCCATGAAACCACCGTCAACCTGATCTCCAACGGGGCCCTCACGCTGCTGCGCCACCCCGAGATGCTCCAGCGGCTGCGCGCGGAGCCGGACCTGGCGATTCCGATGGTCGAGGAGCTGCTGCGCTATGAGCCGCCGGTGCACTTCGTCCCGTTCCGCACGGCCATCGACGACATCGACATCGCCGGAACCACCATTCCCAAGGGCTCAGCGATCACCCTGGCCCTTGCCGCGGGCAACCGCGACCCGCGCCACCTCGCCGATCCGGACCGCTTCATCCCCGACCGGCCGAACAACTCCCACCTCGGCTTCGGCAGCGGCATCCATATTTGCTTCGGTGCACCGCTGGCCCGGCTGGAGGCCCAGACCGCCCTGACCGAGTTCGCCCGCCGGCTGGACAACCCCCGGCTGGTCGAGGACCCGCCGCCGTACCGGCTCAGCCCGCTGCTGCGGGGCCCCAAGCACCTGGAGGCGGACATCGACGGCGTCCTGCCGGCCCGGCGGACTGGGGCGGATTAGGCCGCGGTCGTTGCCGGGGGGTGTGCCGGAGTCC
>Ga0182739_1005061_pt1 | contig 10597 bp, 8 predicted proteins | sample eDN5th30CBELigBY_FD_128873 | JGI IMG/M metagenome (GOLD analysis project Ga0182739, IMG submission 128873) | Enriched backyard soil microbial communities from Emeryville, California, USA - eDNA 5th pass 30_C BE-Lig BY (version 2) (version 2) | ecosystem: Environmental > Terrestrial > Soil >...
CACAAAGATGCACAACAAGGAAACCATCATGGGCACTGAACTGGACGGCCGACTGCTCGCCATGCGCCAGGCGCTGGCGATCGCCATCGCCCTCTCCACCCGCAGCAGCCCCCAGGCCACCGACATGGCGCTGGAACTGCTGGACGACCTGAAGGCCAACCTGGACAGGACGCCGGCGGACAGCCCGTTTGAAAAGCCCGAGTGGGTGGTGGGCGCGCACGATGAGCTCGACGGCATCGCCCGCCTGGTACGGGCCTTCACCCAGACCCCCGACCCCGACGAAGACGCGCAGTAATGTCGCGCCTGGCCGGGCGGCGACGGCCCGGACATCGCCCGTGCCCTTTCGCCGGCAGCCTGTCGGCCCCCACGTCGCCGCCAACGTGCTGCCGCCCCTATCCCATCTTCTACTACGCCCAAAATTAGGCCCAAACTGGCCTGACCACCAGACGAACAGCGGTGGTATCCCTCACATCGTTTTCCCTGAAACGCGTGGTTTTTCCTTTTATTTCAATAGCGAGGTGCCTATATTGGTGGCCTGACCACCAGACCAACGTTTCGTGCAGACCGCCCGATGAGCACCTTCCAAGCCGTCGCAGTCACTCGCCTGTACCGCATGATCGCCGACCAGATCGCCGGGCGGATCAGGGCTGGCGATTTCCCCCGGGGTCGGCGGCTGCCTTCGGAAAGAGACCTGGCCGAACAGTTGCAGGTCAGCCGCGCGTCGATCCGCGAAGCGCTGATCGCGCTTGAGATCGAGGGTTATGTAGAGGTCCGCGTCGGCACCGGCGTGTTCGTCGCCGACAAGGAAGGCAGCGCCGCGGCCTCCGGCGGCGGCCCGATCGCCGACGCGGCGCACAGCGCCGACGACATCGGCCCGTTCGACCTGCTGGAAGCCCGCCTCATCATCGAACCCGAATGCGCCGGCATGGCCGCGCAGCACGCCACGCCCGCCCAGCTTGCCGCGATCCGCGAGGCCCACGAGGGCATGTCGCTGACCGACGCGCCGGGACGCCACGACCGGGAGTTTCATAGCGCCATCGCGGCCGCATGCGGCAACGCCGCGCTGGCCGCGTCGGTGGCCCATCTGTGGAACCTGACGCAGTCCAGCTCGGTGTACCGCCGGATGCAGGACTACTTCGTCGACACCAAGGTGTGGGCCGTGGCCCACGCCGAACACCAGCGCATCCTGGCCGCCATCGTGGCGCGCGACCCCATCCGCGCGCGCCATGCGATGCACGCGCACCTGCTTGGCATCCTGGCGCGGTTGCGCGAGGACTTTGCCGACCTTTCCCATCACCGAGGCGACCTATGACGACTCCCCCCCTGTCCATCGACGGCAACCGGCTGTGGCAGTCCTTGATGGACCTGGCGCGGATCGGCGCCACCCCCAAGGGCGGCAACTGCCGCCTGGCCCTGACCGCGCTGGACGGACAGGGCCGCGACCTGGTCACCGGCTGGATGCGCGACGCCGGGCTGACGGTGCGCGTGGACCAGGTCGGCAACATCTTCGCCCGGCGCGCCGGGCGCAATGACAGCCTGCCGCCGGTCATGACGGGCAGCCACATCGACACCCAACCCACCGGCGGCAAGTTCGATGGCTGCTATGGGGTGCTGGCCGGGCTGGAGGTCATGCGCACGCTCAATGACGCGGGCGTGCAGACCGAAGCGCCGCTGGAAGTGGCCATCTGGACCAACGAAGAAGGTTCGCGCTTCGTGCCCGTCATGATGGGCTCGGGCGTCTTCGCCGGGAAATTCCCGCTTGAAACCGCCCTGTCCGCCCGGGACGCGCAGGGCATCAGTGTGCGCGACGAACTCCAGGCCATCGGCTACGCGGGCGCCGACCCCGTGGGCGGGCGCCCGGTCGACGCCTATTTCGAGGCGCATATCGAACAAGGCCCGATCCTCGAACACGAGGAAAAGACCATCGGCGTGGTGACCGGGTCGCTCGGCCTGCGTTGGTACGACGTTACGGTGACGGGCATGGAAATGCATGCCGGCCCGACGCCCATGGCGATCCGGCGCGACGCCCTGTTCGCCACGAGCTTCCTGCTGCAGGCCGTCGTGAACATCGCGAATACGCACCAGCCCCATGGGCGCGGCACCGTGGGAGAGATTCATGCGCATCCGGGCTCGCGCAATGTGATTCCCGGGCAGGTCCGCTTCACCACGGACCTGCGCCATGAGGACGAAACCACGTTGGAACGCATGGACCGGGAATGGCGGCGCGTATGCGACGACATCGCGGTTGCCCACGGCGTGCGCGTCGACGTGAAGGACGTGCAGTATTTCCCGCCGACGCCGTTCGACCCCGATCTGGTCGACAAGGTGCGCAAGGGCGCCGCGGACCGCGGCCTGCCCGCCATGAACATCGTCACCGGCGCCGGACACGATGCCGTCTACATGGCCGCCGTCGCGCCCACGGCGATGATCTTCGTGCCCTGCAAGGACGGCGTCAGCCACAACGAAATCGAGGATGCCCGGCCGGACCACCTGGAGGCCGGCTGCAATGTGTTGCTCGACGCCATGGTGGCGCGGGCCAACGGCGCGCACGCGCGCTCATGAAGCGGACCATCGCCATGCCCACACCCAGACCGCCACCGCAGGGCCTGCCCGATGAACCCTCCGGATAGCACGCCTTTACGGAACTCACGGATGGAACGCCGGGATAGACCGACCAAGCCGTAGCCAGCACGCCTGATTTGTCCAACAAAAATGCAAAGGGGAAAAAACTTGCAGCCGGACACTCAACGCACCGTTGCCGCCATCGAAGCCCGGGGGCCTTGCCCCGACCGGGCGCCGCCTGCCGCCTTGGCCATCCGCGCGCCCAGCGCGGCGCCGCCCGGCGCCCGCCCGGGGCGCCGCGGCAGCGGGCCCGCCGCCCTCTCCCCGCACCGCTGAATTCGCCGCTTTGGTGCGCGGCGCCTTGTCCAGCATGTATCCAGCACCTGAAAGAAGCATTGTTGCAGCAGCTCCACCCGCAGTACCCGAGAAGCGCAGGTGGCATGAGGTTTGCTTGATTCGGCACGGCATCCGCCGCGCCCGAGCGGCCGCCTGTCAGACCCTTTCCAGCCCGGAGGCTCGCAGTGAAATCGAAAAAATGGTTTTCCCTAAGCATCGGCGCACTGGTCCTTGCGGCCGCGCTCCCCGCCACGCAGGCATTGGCCCAGACCAAGGGCGGCACGCTGAACATGATTGTCCAGCCGGAACCGCCGGTGATCGTCACGGCCATCAATCAGCAGGGGCCGACGCAGTTCGTCGCGGGCAAGATCTACGAGAGCCTGCTGACCTACTCCACCGACCTCAAGCCGCAGCCCGGCCTGGCCAAGTCCTGGGAAGCCGCCGCGGACGGGCTGACGTATACCTTCCATCTGCAGGACAACGTGAAGTGGCATGACGGCAAGCCCTTTACGTCCGAGGACGTCGTGTTCTCGCTGTCGGAAATGCTGCCCAAGACCCATGCGCGCGCCCGCGTCATCCTGAACAAGTTCGTGGAGTCGGTGCAGGCGCCCGACGCCAAGACGGTGGTCATCAAGCTGAAGACGCCGTTCCCGGCATTCATGCTGATGTTCGAGCCGGGCTTTGCCCCGATGATGCCCAAGCATCTGTACGCGGGCACCGACTACATGACCAATCCGGCCAACCAGAAGCCCGTGGGCACCGGCCCCTTCGTGTTCAAGGAATGGAAGCGCGGCGAATACATCAAGCTGGCGCGCAACCCCGACTACTGGAAGCCCGGCAAGCCCTACCTGGACGAACTGGTGTTCAACGTGATTCCCGATTCGGCCTCGCGCGCCGTGGCCTTCGAACGCGGCAGCGTCGATGTGCTGCGCGGTGGCGATGTGGACAACGTCGACATCAAGCGCCTGCGCGGCCTGCCCAATGTGGAATACACCACCGCCGGCTGGGAGATGTTCTCGCCGCAGGCCTACCTGATCTTCAACATGCGCAAGCCGCCCTTCGACAACCTGAAGGTGCGCCAGGCCGTCATGGCGGCGATGAACCGCACCATGGTGGTCAACAACATCTTCTTCGGCCTGGGCAAGGTCTCGACGAGCCCCTTCGTGACCACGGAGATGTTCTATGACAAGAACATGCCGCCGATGCCGTTCGACATGAAGAAGGCGCGCGCGCTGATCAAGGAATCCGGTATCAAGCCGGGCGACTACACGATCCGCCAGCTGAGCTTTCCCTACGGCTCCACCTGGGACCGGTTGGGCGAATACACCAAACAGGCGCTGGAGCAGCTTGGCTTCAAGGTGAACGTGGAGTCCACCGATGCGGGCGGCTGGGCCAGCCGCACCGGCAACTGGGACTTCGACCTGACCACCACCTTCACCTACCAGTACGGCGACCCCGCGCTGGGCGTGCAGCGGCTGTATGTCTCGTCGAACATCGTCAAGGGCTCGCCCTTTGCCAACGTGCAGGGCTACAGCAACCCCGAGACCGACAAGCTGTGGGAGGCCGCCGCTTCCGAGGTCGACCCGGCCAAGCGCCAGGCGCTCTACACGCAGATCCAGACGACGCTGGTCAACGAGGTCGCCAACGGCTTCCTGGTGGATATGGAGTTTCCCACCCTGTATCGCGCCAACGTGAAGAACCTGGTGAAGACCGCCATCGGCCTGAATGAGTCGTTCGACGACGTCTACATCGAAAAGAAGTAAGCGCCCCCGAGACGCCGCCGCGGGGCTTCCCGCGGCGGTGGAGCCTGGCCGCGCGACGGGCATGCTTGTCGCTGGCGCGCCCGTCCTGAAAGGACCCGAAGCATGAGATTCCTGTCTTTCCTGTTGTCCCGCATCGGCAAGGCCCTGGTGGTCGTGCTGGGCGTGGTGATCATCAACTTTTTCCTGATCCGGCTCGCGCCCGGCGATCCCGCCGCCGTGCTGGCGGGCCAGGCCGGCGCGGGCGACGCGGCCTATGTAGAGCAGTTGCGCGTGGCCTTCGGCCTGGACAAGCCGGTCCTGACGCAGCTGTTTCTCTACCTGAAGGGCGTGGTCCAGCTCGACCTGGGATTTTCCTACCGCAACCATGTGCCGGTGCTGGACCTGATCGTCGAACGCCTGCCGGCCACGTTCCTGCTCATGTCCTGCGCCTTTGTCTTCTCCATCGTGCTGGGCGTGCTGCTGGGCGTCGTGGCCGCCAAGGCGCGTTACCGCAACAAGCGCCGCTGGATCGACAGCTCGGTGATGACCGGCGCGCTGCTGCTGTACGCCACGCCGCTGTTCTGGCTGTCGCTGATGGGCATCCTGCTGTTCTCCGTGGTGCTGGGCTGGCTGCCCGCGTTTGGCATGGAAACCGTGGGCGCGAACCTGACGGGCTGGGCGCGCGCAGCTGACATTGCGCAGCACCTGGTCCTGCCCACCGTGACGCTGGGCTGCTTTTTCATGGCGGTCTATGTGCGGCTGACCCGCGCGTCGATGCTGGAAGTGATCGGCATGGATTTCGTGAAGACGGCGCGCGCCAAGGGCGTGAGCCCCAGCCGCGTGATCCGCGCGCACGTGCTGCGCAACGCGCTGCTGCCGGTGATTACGTTCGCGGGCATCCAGCTCGGGCAGATGGCGGGCGGCGCGGTCCTGACGGAAACCGTGTTCGCGTGGCCCGGCATCGGACGCCTGATGTTCGACGCCCTGCTGCAACGGGACTACCAGCTCTTGCTGGGGATCTTCCTGGTCACCTCCATCATGGTCGTGGTGTTCAACCTGCTGACCGACGTGCTTTACCGCCTGATCGATCCGCGCATCGGCGCGGGCGCGCAGCAAGGAGCCTCCGCATGAAGTCATTTGCCCGACGTTACCTGCGCAACTACGGAGCGGTGGCCGGCCTGGTCATCATGCTGATCGTGGTGGCCGTGGCCCTGGCGGCGCCCCTGCTCTACGAAGAATCGCCCTGGATGATGGTGGCCGACCCGCTGATCCCGCCGTTCACCAACGCGGACTACCCGTTTGGCACGGACATGCTGGGCCGCGACATCACCGCCGGCCTGGTCTGGGGCGCGCGGGTGTCCCTGATGGTGGGCCTGCTGTCGACCGCCGTGGCGCTGCTGTTCGGCATTCTGGTCGGATCGGTGGCCGGCTATTGCGGCGGCCGCGTGGACGATGCGCTGATGCGATTCACCGAGTTCTTCCAGACCATTCCGCAATTGGCGATGGCGGTCGTGCTGGTCGCCATCCTGAGCCCGTCGGTGTATTCGATCATGGGCGCGATCGCGGTCGTGTCCTGGCCGCCCGCGGCGCGGCTGGTCCGCTCGGAGTTCATGACGCTCAAGCAGCGCGAGTTCGTGCAGGCGGCCATCGTGATCGGGCAGACGCCCGCGCGCATCGTGGGGACGCAGATCCTGCCCAACGCCATGTCGCCCATCATCGTGTCGGCCTCGTTCATGGTGGCGACCGCCATCCTGACGGAATCGTCGCTGTCCTTTTTGGGACTGGGCGACCGCAACCTGATGAGCTGGGGTTTCATGATCGGCGCGGCGCGCACCATGATCCGCGAGGCCTGGTGGATGAGCGTGTGGCCCGGCGTGGCCATCCTGCTGACCGTGCTGGCCATCAACCTGATCGGGGAAGGCCTGAACGATGCCCTCAACCCGCAACTGCGCAAGCGCGGCGAATAGGAGACCGGCATGAGTGCAAATCCAGAAACCGCGCCGCTGCTGTCCATCCAGAACCTGACCATCGCGCTGCCCCGGGGCGGCGACCGCCCCTACGCCGTGCAGGACGTGTCGTACGACATCCGCGCCGGCGAGATCCTGTGCATCGTCGGCGAATCCGGCTCGGGCAAGTCCATGAGCGCCAACGCCATCATGGGACTGCTGCCCGACTACCTGACGCCGCAGCAGGGCCGCATCCTGTTCCGCGGCCAGGACCTGCTGCGGCTCGACGAGCCCGCCCTGCAGGCCATGCGCGGCAAGGACATGGCGATGATCTTCCAGGAGCCGCTGTCGGCCCTGAACCCGCTGATGACCGTCGGCGAGCAGATCAGCGAGGTGATGCGCGTGCACGACGCCTATCCGGGCGCGGCGCGCCTGAAACGCACGCTGGAACTGCTTGAATTCGTGGGGCTACCCGATCCGGCCACGCTGTATCACGTGTATCCGTTCCGGCTGTCCGGCGGCCAGCGGCAGCGGGTCATGATCGCCATGGCGCTGGCGCTGGAGCCGGCGCTCCTGATCGCCGACGAGCCCACGACCGCGCTGGACGTCACCACGCAGGCGCAGATCCTGGCGCTGATCGCGCGCATCCAGAAAGAAAAAGGCATGGGCGTGATGTTCGTCACCCACGACTTCGGGGTGGTGGCCGAGATCGCCCACCGCGTCGCGGTCATGGAAAAAGGCGTGCTGGTCGAGCAAGGCCCCGCCAGCGAGGTGCTCAACCGGCCCCGCCACCCTTACACCCAGCGCCTGATCGCGGCGGTGCCGCACCGCCGCGGCGAGGAACGCGCCGAAAGCGCCAACGACCGGCCGGTGCTGGAAGTCAAGGATCTGAAGAAGACCTACGTGATCGGCCACGGCTGGCTGGGCGGCAAGCGCGAGGTGCATGCGGTGGACGGCGTGAGCTTTGCCGTGCGGCGCGGCGAGACGCTGGGCATCGTGGGCGAATCCGGATCGGGCAAGTCCACCATCGGCAAATGCCTGCTGAAACTGGTGGGCATCAATGGCGGCCAGTTGCTGTTCAACGGCCAGGACATCGCCGCCCTGTCCGAATCGCGCTTTCGGCCGATGCGGCATCAGATCCAGATGATCTTCCAGGACCCGTTCGCCTCGCTCAACCCCCGCCACACCGTGGGCCGCATCATCAGCGACGGCCCCGTCGCCAATGGAGTACCCCGCGCGCAAGCCGAGGCCCGGGTGCGCGAGCTGCTGTCGCTGGTGGGACTGGACCCGTCCGCCTTCGACCGCTACCCGAACCAGTTTTCGGGCGGCCAGCGCCAGCGTATCGGCATCGCGCGCGCCCTGGCGCTTGAGCCCAAGGTGTTGGTCGCCGACGAATCGGTGTCGGCGCTGGACGTCTCGGTGCAGGCACAGGTGCTGCAACTGCTGCACGACCTGCAGCAGCGGCTGAAGATCGCGCTGGTGTTCATCACCCATGACCTGCGCGTGGCGGCGCAGATCTGCAATTCGGTGCTGGTCATGCACCGGGGCAAGGTGGTGGAGTACGGATCGCCCGCGCAGATCTTCGACAACCCGCAGCACGCCTACACGCGCCAGTTGATCGCGGCCGTGCCGGGCCAGCACTGGGATCCCACCAAGGCGCAGGCCGCCTGACCCGGCGGCAACCATTCACCGACTACCAGGAGAACTTCCATGCAACGCCCCGCCGCCGTTCCCACCGTGCAGATCGACAACGAGCTGGTCACCGTCACCGAGTGGCGCTTTCCCCCGGGCGGAGAGACGGGCTGGCATCGCCACGGCATGAACTACGTGGTCGTGCCGCAAACCACCGGCCCCCTGCTGCTGGACACCCCCAACGGCCAGGTCACCAGCCAGCTCACCACCGGCGTGGCGTACTACCGGCCGGTGGGCGTCGAGCACAACGTCATCAACCCGAGCGACACGGAATTCGTGTTCGTCGAAATCGAACTCAAGCGGGCCTGAGCCCGCGCATCCGGCTCCCACCGCGACGGCCGCCACGAGGATATCCATGAAGGCGTTTTTCTCCGAAGAACAGTTGCTGCATTCCCCCCGCCAGTTCATGCGGCTGGGGCGCATTACCGCGCCGACCGACCTGCCGTCCCGCGCGGAAAGCCTGCAAGGCGCGCTGGCGGCCCGGGGCATCTCGGTCGAAGCGCCCGCCGACTACGGCCGCAAGCCGCTCGAGCATGTCCACAGCACGGATTACCTGGACTACCTGGAAACCGCCTATGCGCGTTGGCAGGCCTTGAAGGCGCCCGGCGTCGATCCGGGTCCGGAGGTGCTGCCCAACCTCTCGCCCTATTACAACGGGCGCATCGACCAGGCTGGGCGAGGCCCCTGCCCATCCCCGTCCATCGTGGCGCAGACCGGCTACTACCTGAGCGACCTGTCCTGCCCCATCGGGCCGCAGACCTGGCGGTCGGCCCTTCGGTCCACCCATAGCGCGGTGGCGGCGGCGGACCACGTCGCGGGCGCGGGCAGCGTGGCGTACGCGCTGTGCCGGCCGTCGGGCCACCACGCCCACCGCGACCGTGCCGGCGGGTTCTGCTACCTGAACAGCAGCGCCACGGCGGCCAGCCGGCTGCTGCAGACGTGGTCGAAAGTGGCGGTGCTGGACGTGGACGCGCATCACGGCGACGGCACGCAGAACATCTTCTACCAGCGCGCGGACGTGATGACGGTATCGCTGCACGCCGACCCGGCGGGCTACTACCCCTTCTACACCGGCTACGCGCACGAGCGCGGGCATGGCGCGGGCGAAGGATTCAACATGAACCTGCCGCTTGCGCACGGCAGCGGCAACCCCGAATTCCTGCGGGGGCTGGACACCGCCCTGGACGCGCTGGCGGGCTACGCGCCGCAGGCGCTGGTGCTGGCGCTGGGATTCGACACCTACAAGGACGATCCCATCAGCGTGCTCAAGCTGGACATCGACGCCTACCGCGACATCGGCGCGCGTGTCGCCAGCCTGCGCGTGCCGACCGTGGTGGTGCAGGAAGGCGGCTACATGGTCGAAGCGATCGGGCCGGCGCTGGATGCGTTTCTCCAGGGTTACGGCCGTGGCGGCGCCTGACCGCGCGCCCGCCGCATGAGCGCCCTGCCCGGCTCGCTGCCCGCCCGCAGCACCACGCGCCAGACCGGCATTCTGCTGTTCTTCGCGGCGCTGGTGGCCTTTGCCACCTTCGACGCGGGGGCCAAGCAGATGCTGGAGCGCTATCCGGCGCCCTTCCTGAACGTGATGCGCTACCTGGCGGTGGTGACGCTGGCGATCGCAATGCTGTGGCGCCATGGGCGCGGCCTGCGCCTGCGCGACGCGCCGGAAAAGCCGCTGCTGGTGCTGCGCGGCGTCATGCTGGCCACCGTGGCCACCTGCTTCATGACGGCCCTGATCTGGATGCCGCTGTCCGAAGCCACCGCCATCTATTTCACGGCCCCGCTCATCATGGTCGCGCTGTCGCCGTGGCTGCTGGGCGAACGCGTGCGCCCGGCGCAATGGGGCGCCGTCGCCGCCGGCTTTGCCGGCATGCTGCTGATCGTGCGGCCGGGCGCCGACCTGCCGCTGCTGGGGACGCTACTGATGGCCGTGTCGGCCGTCAGCTACGCCATCTTCCAGGTGCTGACGCGCAAGCTGTCCAACAAGGTGCCCGGGCCGGTGCAGTACGCGTACACGGCCTTCATCTGCCTGATCGTGACCGCGCTGCCGGCGCCGTTCTTCCTGCCCGATCCGTGGCCCGGACCGGCCGACACGGCCATCATCATCGCCCTGGGCGCCTGCAGCGGACTGGCGCAGATCCTGCTGATCGCCGCCTTCCAGCGCGTATCGGCCGCGACGCTTGCCCCGCTGAATTACTTCCAGCTTCTGCTGGCCGTGGGCTTTAGCACGTTCTGGTTCCAGCGCCCGCCCGACGCGCTGGCGTTGGCGGGCATGGGGCTGATCATGGCATCGGGGGTGTTCCTGGCGCTGCGCCGGGC
>Ga0182739_1005062_pt1 | contig 10596 bp, 6 predicted proteins | sample eDN5th30CBELigBY_FD_128873 | JGI IMG/M metagenome (GOLD analysis project Ga0182739, IMG submission 128873) | Enriched backyard soil microbial communities from Emeryville, California, USA - eDNA 5th pass 30_C BE-Lig BY (version 2) (version 2) | ecosystem: Environmental > Terrestrial > Soil >...
CCATGACCTTCTGGGCGAGGACATGCGGCGCCACAGCCATGTCCACGAGACGGCGCGCCGCCTGGCCCAGCGCTACGGCTATGGCGAGATCGAGACGCCGATCTTCGAGTTCACCGAGGTGTTTCAGCGCACGCTGGGCGACACCTCGGATGTCGTGACCAAGGAAATGTACACCTTCACCGACCGGGGCGGCGAGCAGCTCACCCTCCGGCCGGAGAACACCGCGGGCGTGGCGCGCGCCTTCGTCACCAACGGGCTGCAGCAGTCCCTGCCGGTGAAGCTGTTCTACCATGGCCCGATGTTCCGTTACGAGCGGCCGCAGAAGGGGCGGATGCGCCAGTTCCACCAGATCGGCATCGAGGTGCTGGGCGCACCCGAGGCGCTGGCGGATGCCGAGGTCATCGCCCTCGGTGCCCATGTGCTGGACGAGCTGGGGATGCTGGACAAGACCGTGCTCCAGCTGAACAGCCTAGGGGATCCGGAAAGCCGGGCCGCCTATCGTGACCGGCTGGTGGCCTATTTCTCCAGCCACGAGGCGAAGCTGTCCGAGGACAGCCGCAACCGGCTGCATAAGAACCCCCTGCGCATCCTGGACAGCAAGGATCCAGGCGACCGGGAGCTGGTGGCCGACGCACCGCTCATGGGCGAGAGCCTGAACCAGGCGTCGAAGGACTTCTTCAGGACGGTGACCGACGGGCTGGACGCGCTCGGCATCGCCTATGTCCTGGACCCGCGCCTGGTGCGCGGCCTCGACTACTATACTCACACCGCCTTCGAGTTCGTGACCACCCATCTGGGTGCCCAGGGCACCGTGCTGGGCGGCGGGCGCTATGACGGGCTGATCCGCAGCATGGGCGGGCCGGATGTGCCGGGCGTGGGCTGGGCCGCCGGGGTGGAGCGGCTGGCGGCGCTGATCGACGCACCGCCGCCGTCGGTGCGGCCGGTCGCCATCGTTCCCATCGGCCAAGCGGCGGAAAAGGCGGCATGGCAGCTCGCCACGGAGCTGCGTCGGGCCGGGCAGGCGGTGGAACTCGCCTACAAGGGCAAGCCCGGGCAACGGATGAAGCGGGCCGACCGGCTGCAGGCGAGGCTGGCGCTGTTCCTGGGCGACGACGAGCTGGCGACGGGCCAGGTCAAGCTTCGCGACCTCGCGTCAGGTGAGGAGCGCAACGTGGCACGTGAAACACTGCTGGATGAACTCAACTCTCTGGTTTAATAGCCTATTTGACAACGACGTGACAGTGCGATGACGTTGGCGGTCCTTCGAGAAGGCCGCTTGCGCATTGAACGGTACCGAAATCCTCCTGCATCTGCTGGGTGGCGTGGCGCTGCTCCTCTGGGGCGTGCGCATGGTGCGGACCGGCATGACCCGGGCATTCGGCGCGGGGCTGCGCCGCTTCCTGGGCGGTGCGGTCCGCAACCGGTTCGTCGGCTTCGGTGCCGGCCTCGCCGTCACCATGCTGCTGCAGTCCTCGACCGCGACCTCCGTGCTGATCTCGTCGTTCGCCGCACGCGGCATCGTCGAGACCGGGCCGGCACTGGCAGTGATGCTGGGTGCCGATGTCGGCACCGCCCTGATCGCCCTGCTCCTGTCCTTCCAGATCTCCTGGCTGGCCTTCCTCTTCCTGTTCCTGGGCGTCGCCGTGTTCCTCGGCACCGAGAACGGGCGTGCGCGCAACCTCGCCCGGGTCGGCATCGGCCTGGGCCTGGTGCTGCTGGCGCTGCAGCAGATCGTGGGTGCGGCCGAGCCCCTGGGCGCCTCGCCGGTAATGGCAGAGCTGATGGGTGCCCTGGTGGACACGCCGCTGGTGGGTTTCCTGCTGGCGGCACTGCTCACCTGGCTGGTCCATTCCAGCCTGGCGATCGTGCTGCTGGTGGCCTCGCTGGCCGCCACGGGCGTGGTGCCGCTGGAGCTGGCGCTGGCGCTGGTCCTCGGCGCCAATGCCGGGGCCGGGATCGTCGCTGCCGTAATGACGGCCCATGCACCCCCGGCGGGCCGGCGCGCGCCGATCGGCAACCTGCTGAAGCGCGGCGGCACCGCCTTGCTGCTTCTGCCCTTCGTCGGGCAGATCCTGCCGCTCCTGCAGGAGGCAGTGCCGTTCGACCTGGTGACGGTTGCAGGACATATCGGCTTCAATGTCCTGCTGGCCTTGATCTTCCTGCCCCTGACCGGACCGTTCGACCGGCTGCTCCTGTGGCTGATGCCGGACCAGCCGGCCACCGACGATCCGGGTGCCGCGCGTTTTCTGGAGCAGGATGCCCTGGACTCGCCCTCGGTGGCCCTGGCCTCGGCCGTGCGGGAAACCCTGCGGATCGGCGAGGTCATCCAGTCGATGCTCCGCGGCGTGATCGACGTGCTGCGCAGCGACGACCCGCGCCTGCTCAAGCAGATCCGCGACCAGGACGACGTGGTCGACCGGCTGCATGAGGCGATCAAGACCTTCCTGACCGATCTCGCCCAGCGCGAGCTGGACCGCAAGGAGAGCGAGCGACAAGTCGAGGTTCTGACTTTCGTCACCAATCTCGAGCATGTCGGTGACATCATCGACAAGAACCTGATGGATCTGGCTGCCAAGAAGATTCGCAACAAGATCCAGTTCTCCCCGGCGGGATTGCAGGAGATCGAGGCCTTCCACGCCGAGATCCTGCGCGACCTGGAACTGGCCTTCGCCGTGTTCCTCACCTCGGATGTGGAGGACGCGCGCAGGCTGTTCGCGGCCAAGTCGAAGATGCGCGGGCTGGAGCGCCGCTATACCGAGAGCCACCTGGCGCGGCTGATGACCGGTCGGGCCGACACCCGCGACAGCTCCAGCCTGCACCTGGACGTGATGCGCGACCTCAAGCGCATCCATGCCCACGTGGTCTCGGTGGCCTATCCGATCCTGGAGCGGCAGGGTGAGCTCGCATCCAGCCGGTTGCGCGCACGCGACGAGGACGAGACCGAGGCGGACGAGCGTCTGGCGACTTGACCCGCAGCACCGGCAGGCCGACAGGAAAGCCCGTCACCCCAACCCGCGATTGACATGGCCAAGCTCGACCTCGACCCGATCCTCGCTCGTAAGGAGGAGCTGGAAGCGCTCCTGGCCGAGCCCGGTCGCCAGGACATCGTCCAGCTGTCCCGGGAGCTGGCCGAGCTGCGTCCGGTGACCGATGCGATCAATGCCTTCCACGCCGCAGAGCAGGAGGTAGAGGGCCTGGAGCTGCTGCTCGAGGATGCCGAGATGCGCGAGCTGGCGGCGGCCGAGCTGCCGGAGGCACGCGAGCGGCTGTCCGGGGCGGAGCTGGCGCTCCGCCTGGCGCTCCTGCCGAAGGATGCCGCGGACGAGCGCAGCGCCATTCTGGAGATCCGGGCCGGGACGGGTGGCGAGGAGGCGGCCCTGTTCGGCGGCGACCTGTTCCGCATGTACCAGCGCTATGCCGCCCTGCAGGGCTGGAAGTTCGAGGTGCTGAGTGAGACCGAGACCGACCTGGGTGGGCTGAAGGACATCTCGGTCGCGGTCGAGGGGCAGGGCGTGTTCGCCAAGCTCAAGTTCGAATCGGGTGTACACCGGGTCCAGCGCGTGCCGGTCACCGAGGGGGGCGGGCGCATTCATACCTCCGCCGCCACCGTCGCCGTCCTGCCCGAGGCGGAAGAGGTCGACATCAAGATCGACGACAAGGACCTGCGCATCGACGTGCTGCGGGCCTCGGGTGCCGGTGGTCAGCACGTGAACCGCACCGAGAGTGCCGTGCGCATCACCCATCTGCCGAGCGGCATCGTCGTGTTCCAGCAGGACGAGCGCTCCCAGCACCGCAACAAGGCCCGCGCCATGAAGATCCTGCGCGCCCGGCTGTTCGACCAGGAGCGGGCGCGCGCCGACCAGGAGCGTTCGGCCGACCGACGCGAGCAGATCGGCTCAGGGGACCGCTCCGAGCGCATCCGCACCTACAATTTTCCGCAGAACCGGGTCACCGATCACCGGATCGACCTGACCCTCTATGCGCTGGACGAGGTGCTGGCAGGCCCAGGGCTCGGCCGCTTCGTCGATGCCCTGGTCGCCGAGGACCAGGCGCGCAAGCTGGCACAGCTCGAGTGACCAGGCTGGAGGAGGCCCTGGCGGAAGCGCGGCGGCGGTTGCAGGCGGCCGGGATCGAGACGCCCAGGCGCGAGGCGGCCCTGCTGCTCGGGCTCGCCACCGGCTGGAGCCGGACGGAGCAACTGGCAGGCGACCGGCGGGAACTCACCGCAGCGCAGTCGGCACGGCTGGAGGAACTGGTCGCAAGGCGGGTGCGGCGTGAGCCGTTCGCCTATCTGGCCGGCAGCCGCGAGTTCTTCGGCCGGCCCTTCCTGGTGGGCCCGGGCGTACTGGTGCCGCGCCCCGAGACCGAGACCCTGATCGAGGCAGCGCTGCGCCGCTGGCCCGATCGCGGGATGGCGCTGCGGATCCTGGACTTCGGCGTCGGCTCCGGCTGCATCCTGCTGACCCTCCTGGCCGAGTATCCGGAAGCCCGCGGCGTGGGCGTGGACACGAGCGAGCTGGCACTCGGCTGGACCCGCAGGAACGCCCAGGCCCTGGGCGTGGCGGACCGGGTGCGGCTGGTGCTAGGCAGTTGGGGCGAAGCCATCTCGGGCCAGTTCGACCTGATCCTGTCCAACCCGCCTTACATCGACGCCGATGATCTGGCGGAGCTTGCCCCCGAACTGCGCTTCGAGCCGCAGGACGCGCTCTCGCCCGGGCCCGACGGGCTCCAGTCCTACCGGGCGATGACCCCGGACCTCCTGCGCCTCCTGGCACCGGGGGGCACGGTGCTGCTGGAGATTGGACAGGGCCAGGCGCCGCCGCTCCTGGCATGGTTCGCGGAGCACGGCCTCGCTGGACGAAGCCACGCCGATCTGGCCGACATCGCGCGCTGTCTGGAGCTGCGCCGGGCTGCCGATGTGGATGTTCCGCAACTGTTCTAACGGCGATTTTTCAAGATCTTGCGCCGGATCAAGGGCGTCCTACCTCCAGACACGATACGGTGCGGGTGCTTCTTGCAAGGCCCGCGACCGATGGCTCGCCCGGGATACGGGGAGCCTGTCGACGGAGGTGTTCCATGGACTTCGAGAAATATACCGATCGGGCAAAGGGCTTCGTGCAGTCGGCCCAGACGCTGGCGCTGCGCGAAGGGCATCAGCGGCTCCTGCCGATCCACCTGCTCAAGGTGCTTTTGGACGACGAGCAGGGTCTAGCCGCCAACCTGATCCGCGCCTCGGGGGGCGACCCGAAGGCGGCACTGCGCGAGACCGAGCTGGCGCTGTCCCGGCTGCCCAAGGTCGAGGGCCCCGGTGCCGGGCAGGTCAACCTGTCCCCGGAGCTCGCCAAGCTGTTCGACCAGGCGGAAGGTCTGGCGAAGAAGGCCGGCGACGGTTACGTGACCGCCGAGCGGCTGCTGCTGGCGCTGGCGATCGTCGACCCGGAAGCGGCGAAGGTCCTCAAGGCGGCCAACGTCACGCCGCAGTCGCTGAACGGCGCCATCGAGCAGATCCGTAAGGGACGCAGGGCCGACAGCCCGTCGGCCGAGAACCAGTACCAGGCGCTTGAGAAATACACGCGCGACCTCACCGCCGCGGCGCGCGAGGGCAAGCTCGACCCGGTGATCGGCCGCGACGAGGAGATCCGGCGCGTCGTGCAGGTGCTCTCGCGCCGCACCAAGAACAACCCGGTGCTGATCGGCGAACCGGGCGTGGGCAAGACCGCGATCGCCGAGGGCCTGGCGAATCGGATCGTGAACGGCGACGTGCCGGAGAGCCTGAAGGATCGCAAGCTCCTCTCGCTCGACCTGGGCGCCATGGTCGCCGGTGCGAAGTATCGCGGCGAGTTCGAGGAGCGCCTGAAGGGCCTGCTCAGCGAGCTGGCCCATGGCGAGGGCGATGCGATCCTGTTCATCGACGAGCTGCATACGCTGGTGGGTGCCGGCAAGGCGGAAGGGTCGATGGACGCTTCCAACATGCTCAAACCCGCACTGGCACGCGGCGAACTGCACTGCGTCGGCGCCACCACGCTCGACGAGTACCGCAAGCATATCGAGAAGGACGCGGCACTGGCCCGGCGCTTCCAGCCGGTCTTCGTGAGTGAGCCGGACGTGCAGGACGCGGTGTCGATCCTGCGCGGGCTGAAGGAGAAGTACGAGCTCCATCACGGCGTGCGGATCACCGACGGTGCCATCGTGGCGGCGGCGACCATGTCGAACCGCTACATCACCGACCGCTTCCTGCCCGACAAGGCGATCGACCTGATCGACGAGGCGGCGGCGCGCAAGCGCATGGTGATCGACAGCAAGCCCGAGGAGTTGGACGAGCTCGACCGGCGCATCCTGCAGCTGGAGATCGAGAAGGCGGCCCTGCAGAAGGAGCACGACCAGGCATCGAAGGACCGGCTCGACAAGCTGGTGAAGGAGCTGGACGGGCTGAAGAAGGAATCCGCCGAGATCACCGCGCGCTGGCAGGCCGAGAAGGAGAAGCTGGCGTCCGCGACCAAGCTCAAGGAGCAGCTGGAGCAGCTGCGCAACGAGCTGCAGATCGCCCAGCGCAAGGGCGACTTCGAGCGCGCCGGCAAGCTCGCCTATGGCGAGATCCCGGCCGTGGAGAAGAAGCTCGCCGAGGCGCAGGAGGCCGAGAAGAGCCGGCCACTGGTGGCGGAGGAGGTCACCGAGCAGGACATTGCGCAAGTGGTGTCGCGCTGGACCGGCATCCCGGTCGACAAGATGCTGGAGGGCGAGCGGGAAAAGCTCCTGCAGATGGAGCAGAAGCTGGAATCCCGCGTGGTCGGCCAGCGGGCGGCCGTGGAAGCGGTCTCCAAGTCGGTGCGCCGGGCGCGCGCCGGCCTGCAGGACCCGAACCGGCCGATCGGCAGCTTCCTGTTTCTGGGCCCCACCGGCGTCGGCAAGACCGAGCTGTGCAAGACGCTGGCCTCGTTCCTGTTCGACGACGATCAGGCCATGATCCGGATCGACATGTCCGAGTTCATGGAGAAGCACAGCGTCAGCCGGCTGATCGGCGCCCCTCCGGGCTATGTCGGCTATGACGAGGGTGGCGCGCTCACCGAGGCGGTCCGGCGGCGGCCCTACCAGGTGGTCCTGTTCGACGAGGTCGAGAAGGCCCATCCGGACGTGTTCAACGTGCTCCTGCAGGTGCTGGACGACGGGCGGCTGACCGACGGCCAGGGCCGCACGGTCGACTTCCGCAACACCATCATCGTGCTGACCAGCAATCTGGGCTCCGAGTATCTGGCGGCGCTGCCGGAAGGCGCCTCGGCCGAGGATGCCCGGGAGCAGGTGATGGCGGTGGTCCGCGCCAGCTTCCGCCCGGAATTCCTGAACCGGCTGGACGAGATCATCCTGTTCAACCGGCTGGGCCGCGCCCAGATGGGCGGGATCGTCAAGATCCAGCTGCAGCGCCTGGAGAAGCTGCTGGCGGATCGCCGGATCACGCTCGACATCTCGGACGAGGCCATCGATTGGCTGGCTGATGCGGGCTACGATCCGGTCTATGGTGCCAGGCCGCTCAAGCGCGCGATCCAGCGCCATCTCCAGGATCCGCTGGCGACTGCGGTGCTGGAGGGCCGTATCCAGGACGGCGACCGCGTGAAGGTCACCGTCGCGGACGGCCAGCTGGCCATCGCGCCTGACGGCCTGCCGATGGCCGCCTGACGGTCGCGGACGTCCTGCCATGATGAAACAGGGCCTGCCCGGACAGCCGGGCGGGCCCTTCGTCTTTGGCAACGGGATCGGCTCGAACGTTCGCCGGCGGTTGACGTGGGGTCAGATGACGCCGCCATTGGCGCGCAGGACCTGGCCATTGACCCAGGCCCCGTCCGGGCCCGCCAGGAACGCCACCACGCCGGCAATGTCCTCCGGCTGGCCCAGCCGCTCCAGCGGGGCCAGCTTCGCCAGCTGGTCGACGAGTTCCGGCGGCTTGCCGTCCAGGAACAGCTCGGTCGCGGTCGGTCCGGGCGCCACCGCGTTCACGGTGATGCCGCGACCGCGCAGCTCCTTGGCCAGCACGTGGCTCAGCACCTCGATCCCGGCCTTGGTGGCGGCATAGACGCCATAGGTCGGCTGGCGGAGCCCGACCACGCTCGAGGACAGGTTGATGATCCGCCCGCCGCCGCGCAGCCGACGCGCCGCCTCGCGCATGGTGTTGATGCTGCCCTTGAGGTTGACGGCGAGCTGGCGGTCGATCAGGGCGTCATCACCCTCGGCCAGCGTCGCCAGTTGCATGATGCCGGCATTGTTCACCAGCACGTCGACCCCACCGAACGCCGCTTGCGCCGTGTCGAACATCCGAGCCACGGCGGCGGGATCGATCACATCGGCCTGGACGGGAAGTGCTTGGCCGCCGGCCTGCTCGATACGCGCCACCACTGCCGCCGCATCGGCGGCGCGTCCGCCATAGTTGACGATGACGGTGAGGCCGTCCCGGGCGAGGCGCTCCGCGATCGCGGCGCCGATGCCGCGTGATGCGCCGGTCACGATCGCTACCCTGCTGCCGCTGTCTGCGCTGGTCATGCCATGTCTCCCCGCTGCAGCCTGCTCATCCGGCGCGCCAGGCGGCCCACTGCCCGACCGAGTCGGACGCTAGTTCTGCGCCACCTGGGAAGGAGCGGCCAGCTGGCGGCGCAGCGCGTCCAGGCGGTCGCGTTCCGCCTTGAAGCGCGCCAGCTCCTTGCCGCTCAGCTCCTCGGCGACGTTCTGCTTCACCGACAGCGGGTTGATCTGGGCGCCCTGGTGCAGGACCTCGTAGTGCAGATGCGGCCCGGTCGACAGGCCGGTCGTCCCGACATAGCCGATCACCTCGCCCTGGCGCACCTTGCTGCCGACCTTCAGCTGCTTGGCGAACCGGCTCATATGGGCATAGGCGGTGGCGTACTCGGCGTTGTGGCGGATCCGGATATAGTTGCCGTAGCCACGGTTGCGGCCGCGCATCTCGATCACGCCATCGCCCGCGGCGAAGATCGGCGTGCCGGTGGGGGCCGCGAAGTCGGTGCCCTTGTGCATGCGCGAGTATCCCAGCACCGGGTGGCGGCGCATGCCGAAGCCTGAGCTGAGCCGGGCACCGTCAATGGGCGTGCGCAGCAGCGACTTGCGCACCGACTTGCCGTTGGCGTCGTACCAGGCGCGCGAGCCGTCCTCGCGCTCGAACCGGTAGAGGATGAAGTCGCGCTCGCCATTGACCAGCCGGGCGAAGCCGATGTCGTCGTAGCGCGACTCCCTGCCGTCCGGCGTGCTCAGGCGGTCATAGATGACCTCGAACCGGTCGCCTTCCTTCAGGTCGCGCTGGAAGTCGACGTCCCAGGACAGCAGCTTGACGAAGCGCATGATCGTCTCGGCCGGCATCCCGGCGGCGCGCGCGCTGTCGTAGAGGCTGCCGCTGATGGTGCCGCCGGCCAGCACGTCCTCGCGGTCCAGGGTCAGCTCCACCGTGCGGGCGTTGAACCCGCCGGCCTCGTCGCGATCGACCTTGAGCTCCTGGGCAAAGGCGATCGGGATGGTCAGGCCCTGGAGCGGGCTGGCCTCGTCGCCGCTCGCGAGCGCCACCGACACCCGGGCACCGGCGCGCAGCTGACGCGGGTCGTACACGTCCTTGAGGGCCGCGATCGCCGCGTGCGCCTCGCTGTCGACAGCACCCGCGCGCTGCAGGATGTCGATCAGCGTGTCGCCCTTCTCGACCTCGACCTCCAGCACCTCGTCCTTGGGCGGCAGGAGCCGTTCGGGCGCTGCCTCGGCCACGGAACTGCTCTGGTCGAGGTTCGTGAGCGCCCAGATGCCCGGCCCGTCCGTCGGCGCGTCGGCAGTCACGGCGACCTGGATTGCCGGCGTCCCGATGGACGAGCCCTGGCCCGGCTGGGCAAACAATGCCGCCGATGTCAGCTCCGCCGGCACCGCGACCGGAATCGCTGTCGCCTGCGGCGGTGCCAGCTCGGTCCTGGGCTCGGGCGCTGCGCTGCCAAAATAATGGAAGGTCGCCCCGGCGACGCCGAACCCGGCAGTGAACGCCAGTCCGGCCGCGGTCATCAGCGGAACCCAGCGGACGGGGGCGGGGCGGACCTTACGTGGACGCAACGCTCGATCCTCCCCCGCACGCACTCTTGGGCTGCCATTACCACGAGCGCCAGCACCGGGCCGCTTTTGGCCCGTCGATTGGTCGCCTCTGCGGTGGCGCGCCACCATATCTAGATGATGCCGGGACCATGCGTAGCGTGACGACCGCTGTCAACCGACCGGCCGCCACCTACAGCGTGTAGAAGGTCAGGAAGCGCTAGCCCTCAGGTTGATCCACCGGGCGCGGCCGACCCTGCGGCATGCCGTCGGAAGATTTCTTCGAGCTGTCGAGATTCCCTGTTGACGGTTTGGTGGGTGGGGCCTAGAACCCGGCCCACGCAGCCCGGCGGGGTGCTGGACGGCGGCGATGAGCTGCCGGCTGGTGCCAGGTGGGGCTGGGGATTGGTCCGATGGGGCCGATCCTGATGTGTTGTTTGACATCGTTGGTTTAGTGGAGCGCTTGAAGGAGCGTTTTTGGAGGGATGTGCGGGCGGCGTTCTCTTGGCTGTTGGCTGGGGGGATGATCGTCTGGAG
>Ga0182739_1005063_pt1 | contig 10593 bp, 12 predicted proteins | sample eDN5th30CBELigBY_FD_128873 | JGI IMG/M metagenome (GOLD analysis project Ga0182739, IMG submission 128873) | Enriched backyard soil microbial communities from Emeryville, California, USA - eDNA 5th pass 30_C BE-Lig BY (version 2) (version 2) | ecosystem: Environmental > Terrestrial > Soil >...
AATGGTATGACAGCCGTGGCCATATAAATAGCTATTATAGTATTCAAATGTATGTACAGACTCTGGAATTTCTGGTCTAAAATAATCATAGTGCATTTCAACTTCTAGAAGGTCGCCCAATTTTCCACTTTCAATAACCTTCAGCGTTGTAAGAAAATCAGAATCATAACGGCGATTTTGATAACATTGTACAAATAATCCTTTTTCTTTTGCATATGAAAAAATTTCTTCTGCTTCGCTATAAGTCATCATAAATGGCTTTTCTACTAACACATTTTTATTATGTTCCAGCGCCATTTTTGCATATTCGTAATGAGAGCTTTGTGTTGTTGCTACCACTATTAATTGAATATCAGAATCAGTTAATAACTCTTGTAGATTGCTAGTATAATATATTCCTTCATGCTTTTTCCAAGTATCATGCGCAGGATTTCTTCGATAAATAGTCTTTACGCGAATATTATTACGTTGTAAAACAAATGGTAGATGGTATCGATTTGTACTTTTCCCGTTACCAATATACCCAATGGTCAACATGGACTTCACTCCTTTGTTCTAATATCTGTATTATAAGATACTGACTAAAATAATTCTATTTTTTTCCTTTTCTATTCGATTTAAAGGTCCATGCAGCATTTTTACATTCACCATTTAAGCTCATATTATTAAACAAAAGTCCAATATTCCATTCATTTTTAAATAATAGCTCTTATTAAGAAACAAACCCCCTTTAAATTAATAAAGGAGATTTCTTTCTTAATAATGATTTAAATAAATAGGAATGAAAGACAAACCACTTTCTTCTCTAACTATTTTAGCTTCTTCTTCATTTGAAGCGTGAACTTCACTGAGAATATTAGATTTTTCTGAAATGGAAACTTCTATAACCTTTGAATTTTCATAATTACTAACTTTTCCTATTATAGTTCTATCACTTGTAAATTCTTTTGGAAGTTTTTTAAGATATATATCTAATTCTTTCATTTCATCATTTGAAAGAGGTTCTGCTATAAATCCATTTTCAGCTAACAATTCTTCTATAGTTGATTTATCATTACCATCCACTTGTTTTTCTACCTTACCATTCTTACTCATTGGTATTTTAATATCATCACCAATTTCAAGAATGCAGTCTTGTGGATCCTTTATCGGAGCAAAAATCATTATATATTCGTCCTTTTCTCCCTCTATTTCACCCTTACTAAAAATTGGAACGACTTTTTTTCCTGCTGATTTTAAAAATACACCAGATTTATTATTATCAACAATATAACCATACTTTTTATCTATTTTCCTTGCATTAAGAAATTTATTTTCTAATTTACTCATTACTTTGTATTGCATTCCATTTTCATCCGTATAGAGTTTTGTGTCAGAACCAGTAACAATCACTCTTGTTTCTAGAGCTGATAACTCTACCTTTTTAATCTTGTATGTTTCTCCTTCAAAAGAAAAGTTTTTATTTATTTCTACTGTTTTTCTTTTTGATATGGCAGATTTATCGAGTTTAAAACTTAGTGGCCAAATTGTTTGAACTGTACTAGCCTTGTTGTCATCATATATGGTTATGTTTTCAATTTCTAAACGAATATCCTGCCCTTCAAATTCTTTAATTGATTCAAATGATTCAGCCTCTGCCACTTTATTTTCCTTACTATCGTAATACCTGCTTCCCCACCCTACATTTTTTAATTTTTTATGTTTCTTTCCGACAATTAGGTTAATAGAAGTATTGCCTTCAAAAATATCGAGATAATAGTTCTCTAGATTTGTTTTTTCACTTTGATATGTCAATAAAAGTTTAGTCTCTTTATCATCCATTACGATCATTTCAAAATGCACTTTAATATCATGTTTCTCATCATAAAATGTTTGGTCAAGAGCTTGACCATAGCCCTGGTTTATTGCAGTCTTAACACCTGCATCATCAATATGTTTACTCGAGAAAATTTTATCATAAACCTTTTGGATAACTGCAAATGCGGGTGTAAAAGAAAACGTCAAAATAATAATTAAGCAGACTATTATTGCTAAAGAAAATCTTTTATAGAGAGTATTTCTTTTAATCAAGGTGCTTTTTACATTTTTCTTTTTAGCCTTTGTTAATCTACTAGAGTACTTATTAATATTACTTGATTCCAAATTTTCAAGATCTAATAAAATTTGATTTTTTAGTTCTTGTTGTTTTGTCTTATTCCATATTAAATCAGAATTAAGCATTTTTAAGGGATTATCAAACTCAGTATCTTCGTATTGCTTCTTCATTTAAAAATCCCTCCTTTATTAATTGTTTTTTTAGAACAGGTATCGCCCTAAAAAGCGTTGATTTAACCTTACTTTCTGACCAATTCAAAATCTTTGCAGTATCCTCTATAGAGAACCCCTTGATCTTTCTTAATACAATTACTTTTCTATATGTATCTTTGATTTCCCCTAACGCTTTATAAAATTCATATGAATTCTCTTTGATTTTAATAATATCCTCAGGCAATAGATTATTATCTTTTTGTGAAAGAAAAAATTCTCTAAGAAATATGCTTGGCTTACGCTTTCTTAAAAAATCCACCGTTAGATTATGAGCAATACTAAATAACCATGTTTTTTCACTTGAGTGATTTTTAAATGAATCATAGTATAAATATGCTTTAACAAACGTATCATGAGTTAAATCTTCTGCTTGTTGGTAGTCCTTTACCATCAATAAAATAAAGGTTAAAATCGATTTACTATGTTGATCATACCAATCAGCAATTTCCTCTTTTCTGTACTCGGACAACAAATTCCCCCTCCTTTTCTAATTGGTCAATACTTAGACGTAATCGCAAATCAAAAGTTGTGAATTTTTCTTTTTTATATTTTCTTTTAGTAAGAAATATAAATTTTACAACTCTAGCTAACTTAAAGCTAATTCTATAAGAATAAAGAATCAAAAACTCAAATTCGTCAGGAGTCGTACTATTATCATTTTTTTGTTGTTTATACATGATAATAGTAGTAAAAACTTCACTGTTTGGAACCTGAGTTATTACCAATAATTCGTATAAACTTACAGATACCTATTTATATGTGTTAAATCACCTTTATCCTCTGCTTGCACATAGTCTTGCACCATCATTAAAATATACTTAAAAATGGATTCACTAAATATTTCATAGTAAGAAAGTATCTTTTTCTCCTGTTCTTCTTCCATTTTTACACCTCCTCTTAAAAAGCTATCTCTGTTTAGACGGATGAATGGCCAAAAAGTTTTACATTCTATCATTTTTATATAAATTAAGATATTTTCTTAACGGAAAGAATAAAATCCTAAAAATAAAAAAGGAGAAAACTTTATCGGTTCTCTCCTTTTAACTATAAAATAATTTATCTAATTAATACTTTTATGATAAACAAATTGTTCACCTTTTCTTCCTACAATTCTAATTCCTTTATCTTCAAAACCACATTTCTTATAGACATGTTGGGCAATGGTATTCTCATGGTTAACAGCTAATATAATTTCATTTTTCTCAGGAAAATGTTCTTTTACAAATGAGTCAACTCGTTGCATAGATGATTGGGCAATTCCCTTCCCTTGAAAAGAGCTATCAATAGAAAAAGCTCTTATTAAAATAGCATCTTGATTATTACTATATACTCTTACTCCTTCCCATCCATGAAGGACAAAAAAGCCTGCCACTTCTTCCTTATATAAAATGACAATAGGGAATCTAGAAGAGTCCTCTTCACATATTTTAATGGCTTCAAGTGGACTCGCGGTAAAATCTCTTTGTGGCAATGGTAAATTATATATATTAAATTTTCGTACATACCTTTCTGTACAGAAATCTAATTTAACTATATTTTCATTAATACTACTCAAGTTAATCCCCCATCATCCTATTTTTACTATTCAGTTTATATAAACCAAATCTATCATAGAAGGAAATACCTCCACAACTCTTTTTACAATCATTCCCATCCAAAATGTTTATTTTGCTAGATTTTAATGCAACCGCCTATTTTTTCTTAGACTAATAACTAATTCTCTTGTCCATGAATACAATGCCATAACTGTTAAGAGGTGATGGCATTGATTGGTCTATATATGGATAGCTCGACTAATCGTGAGAAACTAAATACTTGGGAGAAGGATATGTTGGAAGAATTTGCGATGAAAATGACCGATAAAAAACATCCTTTTCCATGTATACCTGCAACAATCGGTTATTCTCTTAATCATTTAAGATATGGATTTATTGGAGATCCAACTGATGAACATACAACGATTGAGCTAGCAAACATTTTAAAAGAGTACACCCTCCATTCTAAAGAATATGGTAATTATAATTCATTAATTGTTTTTTACCACCTTACGGATGAGCTCATTTATTCTACTAACGTAGAAGGATTTGAAGAATTATTTTGGGAACAACTAAGCAAATTAACAGCAAGCGATGAAATAGATTGGGTAAATGATATACCTAGAGATCCAGAAGAACCATTATGGGAATTTTGTTTTCATGGAGAAAAATACTTTATGTATTGCGCTACACCCTTACATCAGAATAGACATAGTAGAAATTTTAAGACTCTGATGCTAGCAATCACGCCAAGATGGGTATTACAGGAATTCACCAAAAAAGAATCTTTCGCAAAAACGATTAAAAATCAAATACGTAAAAGACTGACCAATTATGACTCTATTCCTATTCATCCAGATTTGAACACTTATGGAGAAAATGAGAATTTCGAATGGCGACAATATTTTTTAAGAGATGATGATACTACTATTTCTAAATGTCCTTACCATCGCATGTTAAATATATTTAAAAAACCATAAAAAAGGAATATACGATATAATACGATTAGCTGATGCTTTTTAAAAGGTGGTTTTTTATATGAGATTTCTTAATTTCGGTTCTTTAAATATAGATAAAGTTTATAGTGTTCCTCATTTTGTAACTGGTGGTGAAACGTTATCTTCAACCCAACTTGAAGAATTTCCAGGTGGAAAAGGATTAAATCAATCAATAGCACTTGCAAAAGCAGGTGCTGAAGTATTTCATGCTGGTAAAATTGGAAATGACGGTCTCTTTTTAAAGGAGACGTTATCTTCTGTTGGAGTAAACATAGAGAATATTCTAGAGGACGGTTCCACAACTGGACATGCTATCATCCAAGTTTCGTCCAGTGGAGAAAACTGCATTCTATTACATGGTGGGGCTAATAAGGAAATTACCAAAGAAACTATTGATTCCATTATTAGTGATTTCGATACTAAAGATATATTAGTGCTACAAAATGAAATTAGCTGCTTAGAATATATTATCGAGATAGCTCATAATAAAGGATTAACCATTGCCCTTAATCCTTCTCCTATAAACAAAACGATTTTAACGTTAGATTACACGAAAATAGATTACCTTATTTTAAATGAGCTCGAAGCAAAATCAATTAGCGGTCAAGAGTCAATAGTAAAAATGTTTGATTATCTCTTATCTTTAAATTCTAAGTTGAAAATCATTTTAACATTAGGAACAAATGGAGTAATGTATAAAGATTCTTATCAAGAAATAAAACAAGAGTCATTTAAAGTAGACGCAATAGATACTACTGCAGCAGGAGATACATTTCTTGGCTTTTTCCTTTCCATGATCTCGAATAAAACAGATATTCAAAAAGCTTTACTAATAGCCTCAAAAGCTGCTTCCATCTCCGTAACAAGAAAAGGTGCAGCTACTTCCATTCCATATCTTAATGAAGTACTTGAAGGCCTGGAATAATACAATTTTATTAATAATACTATAGCCAATTTATATCTTCTTATTTGAAAAGATATAACTCTATGAATTAATTTCTTAGCCTAAATAATCATATACAAAATATACTTTCCCCATTATTCTTTCCTTTTCGTACAGGGGAATAAATAAATATTTCTTCTATACTAAACTAAACACCAGCTTATTTATGCACTTTTGTACAAAAAAAGAGAGTGTCTAAAGAGGTCAGACCTCATTAAACACCCTCTACCATACTTAAGAAAAATCGTTATTTAAATTCCTTCCAATTCATGGAAGTTTCGTTTAATAACTCCTCGAAGCTTTTATTTTTTTCTCTTTGACGTCTTTCTTCTCTTTTTCTTTTTTCTTCTGCAAGTTGTTTTTCATTTTCTTCTACTAGTAACTCTTGCTTTTTCTCTTTTAACTGTTTTGCTAATTGATCATTTAATAAATCTCCTAGTGTTACCGGTTTATCTGGTTGCTCTTTTTTTACTGGTTTTCGTTTTTTTGCCATATGGAACCTCTCCTATTCGTTTATTTTATTCCATCTACATGAATCGTTGCTTCTAAGTCTATTTCCACGTTTCCTTGTATAGCTCTTGAAATCATACAATTAGTTTCGGCTTTTTTAGCAAGCCTTGTTGCAAGTGAAATATCTTTTTCAGTTGCATTATTTTTTAATACCACCAGTGGTCTATGTATTATTTTCTTATAAGTAAAAATACCATTTGTTACATCTACAATTGCTTCTGATTCCATCGTTAAACTAATCTTCTCAAGCTTACTTCTCTCCATCATTGCTGCAAGTGTAATAATATAACATGTAGCTGCTGCACCTAATAACATTTCATCTGGATTAGTACCTACCCCAGGACCATCCATTTCTGTTGGAATAGAAATTTTAGTTTGTAAATTACCACTTTCAATCGTACCAATATCATTGCGGTTACCTGGCCAATCTGCTTTTAAATGAAAATGATGTTCTGCCATTTTTAGTGACTCCTTTTTTTCTTATGCTTAATGTATAATAACATATTTTTTACCTCATGTTATAGAAGAAGACTATGGGTGTCCCATAGAATACAGCATCAATAATCCTACTCTTTCCCTGCATAATAAGGTGGTAGGACACTTGCTATTGAGAATCAAGGAGGATTTTATGAGTCAGAAAAGAAGTAAAGGTAATAGTCAAGCTGGAAAGCCTAACGCAGATACCGTTAAGAACGTAATTGCAAAAGAAGATTTAGACAATGCTATCCATACAACCAATAGACAAAATTCAAAACAGTAAAATCTACGCCACATCTTTTGATAGTTCTATCTATTAGGTGTGGCTTTCTTTTCATCTCTCACAATGGAACCATCTTTTTTACATTTGCATACAATTTTTTTATCAGAACTTTTTCTATTCTTTTATAAATGAGGAAGCTGTCTATTTTGATTCAGTATAAGGAAATGTTACACTCAAATTATTATGTGTATTTATGTCATAAATGGAGGAATTAGCTTGAAAAGATTATTTCGTTATCTATTTTCTGTCATTCTTTTTATCACTTCCATTGGTGTATATTGTTCTAATCGTCTAATGTACATGAAGAAAAAAGACGATCATTTTATTTTAAATAGAGAACAAGAGGCAGGACGCTTCGATCCTGTTTCATTTGAAAACCTAACAAAACAAGAAATTACCATCCCTTCCCCCTATGGTTATGATTTAAAGGCCATCCTGGTAGAACCGTATAAAGAATCAAAAAAGTATATGATTATATCTCATGGAGTAACGGAAAATAAGACGAACTCTATAAAATATTTGAACATGTTCTTAGAAAGAGGGTTTAATGGGATAATCTATGACCATCGTCGACATGGAGAATCTGGAGGGAAAACAACCAGTTTTGGCCACTATGAAAAATTCGACTTAAAACAAGTTGTTGATTGGGTAAGAAAAAACAAAGGCTATGATACTCTACTGGGCATTCATGGGGAGTCAATGGGGGCAGCAACCATGATACTGTATGCAGGAGGAATAGAAGATGGAGCTGATTTCTATATAGCAGATTGCCCATTTTCCGATTTTACAGAACAAGTGAACTATCTAATAAAACATGAGATTAAGCTTCCAGGAAAAATATTCATCCCCCTTGCAGATATATTTTTACGGGCAAGAGACCGCTATTCCATTAAAGATGTATCACCTATTTCCGTCGTAGATAAAATAAAAAAACCAATGTTATTTATTCATAGTGAAAAAGATGATTTTATACTGCCACAAATGACAAAAAATTTATATGATAAAAAGACTGGGCCTAAAAAACTTTTTTTGGCTATAAATGGTCTTCATGCGCAAAGTTATAATGAAAATAAAGTAGAATATGAAAAGGTAATAGATCAATTTTTAACAGAACTTGTCTACAACAAACAAGGTAGTATCTTACAATCTTAAAAAAGACAAGCTGCCCTTGATGGCAACTCGTCTTCCTTACTAATTTTCCCCAATGAAAAATGTTTATATTTTAAATTGTTTTATCTTTTCTTGTAAATCATTAGCTAGGAGGGATAATGATGCTGATGAAGCGGCAATTTCCTCCATAGATGCTACTTGTTCTTCTGTTGCAGTTGAAACATTTTCTGTACTAGCTGCAGATTCACTAGCCATACTACTCACCTCTGCAATAGAAGTTTCAATAATTTGAGCACTATTCTGTAATTGTTGTAGAGATTGAAAGACCATTTCAAATAAGGCTACTAATTCCTTAACTGAACCTTCAATTTCTTTAAATGATTCTCCTGCGTCTTGGACAATTGCAATACCTGTGTCAACTTCACTTGCAGCTAATGACATAGATTTTGTTGTATTTTTAGAATCCAACTGTATTTGACTAATTAGTTCTGTAATCTTATCTGCTGATTTTGCTGTTTGTTCCGCTAATTTTCTTACTTCATCTGCAACAACTGCAAATCCTTTTCCTTGTTCCCCTGCTCTAGCTGCTTCAATTGCAGCATTTAATGCTAATAGATTTGTTTGAGAGGAAATATCCGTTATTACCTTCGTAATATTACCAATTTCATTAAGGCGTGTTTCTAGTGTGTAAATTGATTGCGATAAATTAGTGACATTTCTTGTAATAGCTTGCATTTGCTGAGTAACTTCATTAATTTTCTTCGTACCATTTGTTGAAATATCAGCTGCATTTCCAGCTGTTTCTGCAACTTTTTTTGCATTTGAAGTGATTTCTTCTGTATTCTCATTAACATCTTGAATTCGTTCTGTACTAGCTGTCATCATCTGCAATTGAGACTCTGAACTCATCGCTAGTTCTTGTATTGTTTCTGAAATCTGTTCACTTGCCTTACTACTCTCTTCTGAACTTGCACTCAATTGCTCCGATGAAGCTGCAAGATGTTGGGAAGTTTCTGTTAGTGTAACGATTAAACTTTTCATACCATCTGCCATGAGATTATAACTAGTAGAGAGTGAACCCACTTCGTCTTTCCCTATATAGGTAGATCTTCCCGAAAAATTCCCATTACCTGCATTAGCCATTAATTCCTTTAAAGAATTAATTGGTCTCACAATCATATTAGAAATATACCTTCCCATTAAAGCAGCAATAAATAATGAAATAATAATGACCCCTGCCATTATGTACATGTTCACCAGAAACTTACTATTATTTTCTTCAGCAATTGCTTTTGCTTCCGATTGGTTTTCATTTTGCAAATTATCTAACGAATTATTAATAATATTTACCTTACCTTGAAGGCTTGTTCTATAAAGACTATATGCAGATTCATTGAAATTATTTTCTGCTAATGAAATAACTTGTTCTTGCAATGAATTATAACTTTCTAAGTTATTCTTATATAATTTATATAACTCTTCCTCTTTTTTTGATAGTTCTAATACATCTAATTCTTTTATGTACTCATCTGTTTCTTTCGCATTTGCTTTTAACCCATCTAGAAGTTCTTGTTTCCGATCTTTACTCTTTGTAACCATTAATTCAATAAGATAGCTATCATTAATTCTACTATTCCTTTGAACTTTGGAAATTAATGTATTGGGAATTAATCTATCTTCATACATATCTTGTGAACGATCAGCCATCCTTTTAATTTCACTCATACCGGTTATACCAACTACCAATAATGCAAGTGCACTAATACAAATAATTAAAAGAATCTTTTTTGAAATATTAATATTCTGTAAAACTTTCATTCCGTTTCCCCTTATCTAAAAAATCTGTTTAAATTTAATATCGACAAAAAAAATCAAATATAAAGAATTTTTCCAAAAAAATAAAAGCAGTACAAGCAAAATAACTTGTACTGCTAAAATCACCAATGGTTATTTATAAATTGGTCTCGTCCTGACTTCTCTCTATCTTCTTTATAATGTTGCTTATTTTTTTTATGATAATCTTGATGATAGTCTTCAGCAGGGTAAAATGTAGATGCTGGTTCTATTAGAGTTACAATTGGGTCTTTGAATTTACCACTATCTATCATTGCTTGCTTTGATTTTTCTGCTAGCTCTTTTTGCTTCTCATTATGATAAAAGATTGCCGTACGATATTGTGGTCCACGATCATGAAATTGTCCATCTGGATCAGTTGGATCGATTTGCTGCCAATATAATTCTAACAATCTTTCATAGGGAAACACTTCTGGATCAAAAGTTATTTCCACTACTTCAAAATGACCTGTTGTTCCAGTTTTCACCTGCTCATAGGTAGGATTTTTTATATGTCCTCCTGCATAACCGGATACAATTCCTCCTATACCTGGTAACTCTTCAAAAGGAGAAACCATACACCAAAAGCATCCACCT